>Ga0182013_10002510_pt1 | contig 23891 bp, 25 predicted proteins | sample 612S2MmetaG_FD_120487 | JGI IMG/M metagenome (GOLD analysis project Ga0182013, IMG submission 120487) | Permafrost microbial communities from Stordalen Mire, Sweden - 612S2M metaG | ecosystem: Environmental > Terrestrial > Soil > Wetlands > Permafrost | place: Sweden: Stordalen | collected...
ACATGAACTCACTGGGAGACGGTGCCACCGTAGAGTGACGATGAGAGTCCAATTGGAGTGACCTTGAGCGAAAAGACACGGCGTTTAGTGGTCGCCTCCGTCGGCGTCGCAATTTTGTTGTCCGGCACATTTGTTCTGGTTGAACACATTCATTCTTTGCGCACGATTCAAGCGCAACGCTCTGCGCACGTCAGGCTCGCTGCCATCAGGTATGCGGACACAACGAGACTGACACGTGCATGTACCCGTATGGAAAGCAACGCCCCTCTCAACTTGAAAGCACCCACGATTGAGAGCCGACAAGGAGCAGATCTGGCTCTCCTGTTTGCTTCGAAAACGCATTACTCGTTTTGTTTGAAGGTAGCAGGTGGCAATTCCTTGAGCCACCCAATTGGAATCACTCAACGCTCAAGTCCGGTCTATGAGTTGGAATCTGTTGGTGATCTCAACCCAGTGAAAGGGCTTTCCTTGTACGCGACCAACGAATGGTTTGTCGTGCGAGTCAACTCTTCGATTGCGACCTTGAAAGTCGTGACGCTCGGTCGCAGCGAAGTGACTTCCATTCACGATGGATTTGCTCTTGTTCATGAGACTGAAGAGGTCAATCCTGGGGTGAAAGGTTTCTCTTACGGTGTGGTCGTCGGATTCAACGCTCGCGGCGGGTTCGTCGGAAGTGCTTCTTTAAAGTGATTCCGTGACGATGTAAGGGCACCACAAACCGAGTGTGATTCCGCAATCACATTCGTCGAGTGCACAGTCTCCAGTCGGAAACGGTGAACGTCGGTCCACGAAGTCAAGACTTTCTGTTCTTACTCGGCCAGATTGATCTTCTTCGTGTCTTGGGCGGCGGCAAGCCGTCACTACCCAACACTCGTCTTGAATCCGAACTGCTCAACGGGCGCCGCTTCGGTAGCGGAGTGGTGTTCCTTCGCTATCGAATGTCGACGGCCACTTCAGAGCGTTTCTAGACGCCGGATACGTCCCTGGCGTCGGTTCGAGACTCCAGCAGGAACTATTCAACCTCAGACCTTCAAAGCCATAACAGTTCAGTGAGTGCAAGGTGCCAGAACAAGGTTGCGGAGGTTGCAATCATGGCGGACCACAGTCTTCGCTCAGGTCAATTCGTGAAATCAGGGTTAGCCACCGTCGGATGGTTCGTATGCCCATTCAGTGCCGGTATTGGTGACGCAGTATCCAAGCGATCGATATGAGGAACCCGGACAAACGATTGAGCGCAGGTATTTCACTGCGATGAACAGAGTTGACGCCTCGAACTTGTGCGTGATTCCAGTGATTTGACGTTGGCTCGCATCGGCCCAAAACTCCGTCAACTCGAAACTGGATCCCTTAGGAGCGCCGATGACGTTCGTGGGGCCCTTGACCGCAATTGAGTACGTGAAGCACCCCTTGTACTTCGCGAAGAACTGTGCGGCGGCGACGTTCGACGATCGCGGCCATGTCGCCGTCAACTCCACGGGTGACTGGTTTGGGTTGAACTCTTGTTGTGACATCGGACCCACGGGACAGCCGAATAGAGAAGTGTTACCGGGGAGGGCACCCGACGGGTTCGAACCCTTATGCGTGCTCGAAAAGACAACTATCACCACGAATATCACGAGAAGTCCAACCAGCATTTGTGCGCTTCGGATCGGTTGCCGATTGAGAGAAGAGTCATCGTACGAGGACTCGTGAGGATGTCCGTTCGATGCCATGACGCGCCTCCTTCAATGATCGATGGACCTCAGATGCGACTCACTGCATAATCTCGGACTTCAAGGGGCGTGACGGATCACTACCTGACATGCCAGGGACCAACGGATTGACCTCGAACCCGCCACCGCAATACGACCACGCTTGGAAGTTTTTCGGCACTGGTATTGGCACGGATCCGGTCAGTGATTTCAGCGAAACCTTCAATTCGTCGCCATTAATGCAATTGGACATCACATCATTCCCGAAGACCCAAAAGGACGCGACTCCTCCCGACAAGAGCCGAATTGAAGGTATCTGTCGACCGGGAGCGACTCCCATGAGGTCATTGCCGTTACGTCCTTCAAGGTTCTTTGTCTTCATATTGATGCGCTTGCCTTTCAAGTAAACGGCAACGCTTGGGAATCCGCTTATGACGCACGGCGAAGCGCCGTTGTTTCGGATCCAGAACAGGTCACCGAATGTTCCTGCGAGGCCGCCGGTCGTCCCACGCCAGACGACGCTTAGTTGATCGGAGCCGCATCTCAGAGTGGATTGGGACGTCATTGACGCTCCGGACGACCCGCTGCCAATCAGTATGAGCGAACTCGCGACCACGATTGACGCAAGCGACACGCCGACGCATTTCGAGAAGGCTTGGTGCATGAGTGCAAACCTATCTTGAAGTGCGATAGTGGATTTGTCGGAGAGATTCGACTTGAGTACCCGACAGGGTCTGCAGTTAAGGTTAAGAATTCAACGTGAACCGTGCCCTTTGGGAGCTGATGGCGTGGACTTGAGCGCAAGAACATCGACGATGGGTAAACCTGTTCCTCGCCGATTGAGCCGGTATTGGTCGGTGAGGACGATTCTGCTCGTGAGTGCACTCGTGACGGGCTCACTTTTCTTGTCGGGGTGCGACCGGGGTGTCGTGGGCGCAACGTGCACGATGAAGCAGTTGATCTCGATTGCCGGCAAGGGCTACCTCGATCTCCCGCCAACGCACGACAATGACGCGGGCAGAGGCCGCATTCCCGATACGCATCCCGACGCAGACTTGGACGCCAATCAACGAGCTGCGCTCTGCAAAATCTACAAGAGTGAGAAGCACTTGCCCGGGTGACGACGTCACGTCCCTCGACGCCGTGACGCACCGCCGCGGAGTCACCAAGCAATGGGCCTCTCGCTCAACGCGGTTTGGGATTGAAGAACGAGGTTGACCAATTCGCGGCCATTCTCGTCACGCGGCCGGATCGACCAATGTGAAATGCACTTGGTGATGCGATCCTGGAATCTTCTGGCAACTCCAACAACGTTCTCCTGATGCCCATCGTCGTCGGCGCAGGCAAACCAGTGTTCTCCAATGACGATCACGTGGTGTTGGAGCTGTTAGAGGAACGACGTTTTGCGAACGGCCAATTGTTCCTTCGTTACGCGGTCTCGAAATAAGTCAACGACGTTTGATGACTTGCATTGACCTCCAATGAGGAAAATTAGCGAATGAGTCAACGCAATTCTCGCGACAGGTCATACTTCCACTGGCTTTTGTGGCACGAGATGCGCTGCGACGGGTAATGCAAAAGTCTACGATATTGGTGTCGGATGATCAATTTTTGGCAGGGGAAGAGAATGCAGACCTACGAGATAGAAGAGAAACTCATCGGTGAAACTCGCAACACGCACGTCCGTGTGGTGCAAGGAACTGATGTCGAGATCTCGGTGGGTAAACTCCAGGTTTGGAGTTCATCATCTCGACCCGGTGAACCGCACCGATTGGTCGCGAGTGTGGCGTTAGAGCGGCTCGTTTCTTTTAAGGCTCGGGGCCAAGCGGTCATTAACTGGGACGGCATCGAGCGACGCAATCGTCCGATCCTCATCTGGGATGGCGTTGAACGAAGGGCTTCGTAAGACGTCGGTCATCGTTCCAACCGCGTTACGTTGCACGCGAATACAACAGTGACTACTCGCGAATAAGTGATTCGTAGAGCGCGCGTGTCGTGGAATCCACCCCTCGTCGCGGTTCGATTGTATGTTTTGCCATGACGCAATGAGAGGAAATGACAATGGACAATGACCGGGCCACACGGCTGCTCAACGTCGAACGGACCAGGGTGCAAGGTCTCCTCGCTGAATTGCGAGGTGAAGGCGAGTCCAATCGCGAGGCGGTAAACGACGCCGGGGACATGAGCAACGCATCGGAGTCCTTGGTTGACGAGGGCCTCGACGACGCCGTCGTGTCTGGACTCACGCAACGTCTGGCCGCAATCGATCGCGCCGAGCAGCGCCTCGAGGCGGGAACCTATGGTCTCTCTACTCTGAGCGGTGACGTCATCCCGGACGATCGCCTTGAGGCTGATCCGGCGGCAGAACTGACCGTTGATGAGGCGCGCGAGGTCCAATAGGTTTCGATCGAGCGTCGCCGGGTCCTTCGTCGGGGCCTGCTTGATTCACATCAAGGCATGTTTCTATACTTCCCCGCATGGCGAACGTAACCGGGATTGGCGGTGTCTTTCTTCGAGCGAAGAACCCAGATTTGCTCAGTAAGTGGTACGGCGACGCGCTGGGCATCACCTTCATGGACGGGGGACATTTTTCCATGTTCGTTGATGAGACACCGGGGTCGGTCGCGGTCTTCGCACTTTTCGATCATGATGACGCTTACATTGGTGACCCGCAACGACAGTCCGTCATGGTCAACTACCGTGTCGATGACCTCGACGCGATGGTCACACGTTTGACCTCGATGGGAGCAGTGGTTGACGACATTCTCGTCGAAGAGAACGGACGATTCACGTGGTCGACCGACCCCGAAGGAAATCGATTCGAACTCTGGGAACCGGGACCACTCGACTGATCACGCCGCTGCGTGATCGGACTGTGTCGTATGACGCACTCAATCGTCGGAGAACCACTCAGTAGGGAGTTCTTCGAACACCCACCCGATGATGTCGCGCGTGCTCTCGTTGGCTCACTTCTCGTCGTGCGCGACGACGTGCGCGAACTGGTGGCGATGATCGTGGAGACGGAGGCGTACGGTGGCCGCAACGACCCCGCATCGCATGCGTATCGGGGGCCCACGAAACGCAGCGCCATCATGTTCGGGCCGGCCGGCTATCTCTACGTCTATTTGATCTACGGCGTTCATTGGTGCATGAACGTCGTGACGCAAGAACGTGACGAGCCGAGCGCGGTCCTCTTGCGAGGGGCGGAACTTCTCAGCAACGAGGGCGACTCACTCGGTACGCCACTTCGCGGTCCTGGCAATCTCACCAAGGGCCTCGGCATCACCGGCAGCGACAACGGACTGGACTGCTGCGCCGGCAACGCTCAACGCATTGCGTTCCATCGTTCGCTCGATGATCTGTCGGCGTTACAGGTGGACACGTCCGTGCGAATCGGTCTGAGCGTTGAGAGGGATCGCCCTTCGCGGTATTTCTTGAGCGGGCATCCAGCAGTGTCGAAAATGGTCGCCGACAAAAAATAGTGCGACGTTAGTCAGTGCCAGGGCTATCTCGGCGGTTCGGATTGAAAATGGCTGGCGGCAAAATGGTACGAGGGCAGTGACGTTCCCTCGATCGCTCGAGCGCTGGCGATGGTGCGGGTTCGAGAGGGCGAACTAGCGAAGCTGTGCAACCTCTGCGAATCGGAAGCAGCGGGGATGGTGATCGTTGACGAGACCGGTGGCCTGCATCATCGCGTAACAAGTGGTCGGTCCGACGAAGCGAAAGCCGAGCTTCTTGAGTTCCTTGCTCATGCGCACGGCTTCAGGTGTTGAAGCCGCAACGGTTGGGCTTTTCTTCCAATTGTGCTGCAGGGGAGCGCCGTCGACGAACGACCAGAGGAGTTCGTCGAGCGTCTGGCCGCTCTTCTGCACGGCGAGTATGACCTTGGCGTTGCTGATCGTCGACTCGATCTTGCCGCGATGACGGATGATGCCTTCATCGCGAAGAAGCCGCTCCACCTTCTGGTCGCTAAATCGCGCAACACGTTGGGGATCGAAACCCATGAATGCCTTCTGATATCCGGAACGGCGTCGCAGGATGGTCAACCAACTGAGTCCAGCCTGCGCGCCTTCGAGCGTCACGAATTCGAAGAGTTTCGCGTCGTCGTGGACGGGGACTCCCCATTCCTCGTCGTGATACTCGCGCATGTCGTCGCTCTCGGCCCAGGTGCACCTCATGCGAGCACCGTACCAAGGGCCCGTGTCATCTCGTTCCCAAAAGTGAATGGTCGAAGCGGCGCGCGCGTGCCAGAGCGGGTAGCCCGACACCTCGTCACCTTCGTGCTCACTGTTCAAGCGACGATGGTCTGCCCATTCATCAGGTTAAATGAGTCTTCGATCATCTCGTGCAACACTTCAACTTCAATGTTCTCCAGATTGGTGATGTAGAGGCACGCGACGCTCGTGCGGTGCGGGCCGAGTTTCTTCAGGCGCGACGGCTCTTTGAAGATGCTCGGCGCGAGATACAACGTCATGTTCGCTTTGCGCGGCGAGAAACCAACCGCACACATGATGCCCGAGTGACCGGACTCGTATTCGAACGCGTACTGGCCAAAGCCAACGATCGCGGATCCCCACATGACGGGTTCCTCGCCCGTGGCCTTCTCGTAGAGGGCGAGGAGCGAGGTGGCGTCGGCGCGTCGAGTGGCGTTCTCTACCTTCGCGATGAATCCCTCGACGGACGCCTCAGTGGGGAGGGTCTTGGCTAGCGTTCGTCGGGCCACGGCGACGATGTTACCGGCCCGGCCCCGCGAAACTCAATGGATTGGCGAGGACTTCGTCGTGCGCCGCATCCATTTCTTGTCACGTTCGTACATGGTCGGAAACTGCGTGCGCCTCGAATCGTAAAGGTCCGCGACCGCTGCGTTGGGTGAGAACGCCCGACCGCGCGGACCGAGTGACGCCACGTCGCCCAGTTGGTGCCGCCCGAGCGTGACCGCCGCCATGAGTGCCGCACCGCGCAGCTGGGCGACCATTGGCTCGGGCACCTGTTCGACGTCGCGACCCAGAGTGTCGGCGTAGATCTGGCACCACTGCGGCGACTGGGCGCCGCCGCCGAGGAGGCGCAACGGCGAGAGTGTGCGTCCGGCGAACTTCTCGACGTAGCGAAGGAGCCACGCGCTGTTGGACGCCACACCTTCGAGGACCGAACGCACGAGGTCGGCGCTGGTGGTGTGCAGGGTCAAGTTGGTGAAGCCGGCGCGAATGTGCGAGTTGCCGATGGGCGAGCGTTCTCCGGCGAGCCACGGGGTGAAGAGCACGCCGTTGGCGCCCGGTGGTGACGTCGCGGCCAGCGCGGTCACCTCGGGGTAGGAGAGGACCTGTCCAGAACCCGCGAGGACACCGCGGAGCCATTCCAAGGCCTTCGCGCCCGTCTCCTGATTGTCGATGATGAGATAGGAGTCGTTCGTGAGACCGGGAATCGACGCAATGGAGTGTGCGATATCGGTCTTCTTCTTCGGTACGGGACAGCTGATCCACGACGTCGTCGACAACGCCACGTGCGTGTCGTAGAGGTCGGTGCCGCCAGAACCAATGGTGGCGGCGTGCAGGTCGGGCATGCCGGCAATGACGATCGTGTCAGGCGCGAGACCGAGTTGTGACGCCACATCGGCCCTGACCGTGGCGACGACACTTCCAAAGGGCTGCAGGGGAGGGAGGCGTCCCTGGTCGATGCCGACGATCGAGAGCAACTGCGAGTCGTACTCGTAGCGCTCCAGGTGACGATTGTCCGTCAGCCACATCGCCAGGCGTGACGCGTGCGTGGCGCTCGCCACGCCGGTAAAGCGCATCGTTAGGTAGTCGACCGGTTCCATGAACCACGTCGTCGCGTCCACGACGGAGGGCTCGGCGTTCATCAAATAGAGAATCTGACCGACCGGATCGGCGCCGGACGTCGCAGGACCACCCCCGGACTTGCGCACGAAGGGCAGGATCTTGCGCGGACTGTAGCCCTGGACCGGGCCGCCGACGGCTTTACGACTGAACGGCCGGCCCCGCGTATCGAGCCACATGAGACACGGTCCCGTCGGTTCTCCGTTGGCGTCGACCGGCACCGTCGACGCGTACTGACCCGTCACCGCGACGGCCTTGACGCGGTCCTTCGTGACGCCGGGCTTCGCCATCAGACGCGTCGTCGCGGCGCGAATGATGTCCCACCATTCCACTGGATCCTGCGTTGCGGCGCCGCCGGCGCCGTAGGTGGTCGTGACCGCGTGCAACTCGTAGTCGAGGACGCGACCGTCGAGTGTGACGAGACCGATCTTCGGCCCGCCCGTCCCGAGGTCAATGCCGAGGCAGAGTTCCTCTGCACTCATGGAGCGGGGATCGACGCCTGCTGGTCCATCATGTCGGCCATGACGGCGCGAATGAATTCGTCGGCCTCGGCCGACATGCCCCCGGCGACGCCTCCGTAGATCGCGCCGGACTTGGCTGGCTGGTCGGCGTTCGCCTGCGCGTACGCGACGGCGTCGGCGAGGTCGCGTGTCCACTGCTCCACGACGCCGGGCTGGGTTTGGGGGCGCGTCACTGCCATGTGGATGGCGTTGGGGTACTGCTGGCCGTTCATGCGCCAACCCTTGGTGCGTAGGAAGTCGTTCACGAGATAGACGTCGTACTCGTCGGAGGTGAAGGAGAAGAGGAAGCTTGGATTACCCATGATCCGCAGCGATTCGTGGCTGGCGATCGCCGCCTGCATCGCGGCCGACGTCTCGAAGATGGCCTTCGCGTAACGGAGATAGCCCTCGCGACCGAGATGGACCATCGCCGCCCACGTCGCGGCCAAGAGTCCGCCCGACCTCGAACCGTCCATGCCCGGCGAGCAGTACTTCCCGCCGGACCAGTCGGTCAGGTAGAAGTACTGGCTGTTGCGAAGCGACTGGTCAGCGAAGGCGAGCACGCTCGTACCCTTCAACGCGTAGCCGTACTTATGGGTGTCGGCCGAGATGGTGGTCACGCCCGGCACGGAGAAGTCGAAGGCCGGGATGTTGTAGCCGAGCTCGCGACCAAAGGGAAGGAGGAATCCGCCGAGGCAACCATCGACGTGCAGACCGATGTCGTGTTCGAGCGCGATCGCTCCGAGTTCGCGGATCGGGTCAACCGTGCCGTAGCCGTAGTTCGGCGCGGAGCCAATGATCGCCACGGTGTTGGCGTCGACGTTGGACGCCACCCAGTCGAGGTCGACCTGTAACGTCAGCGAATCGACCGGAGCGATCTTCATGTCGACGCCGAAGAGATGGCCGGCCTTGGAAAAGGCCGGATGCGCGGTCTCGGGTTTGATGATGTTCGCGCGAGCGATGTCCGGGTTGCCCTCGCGATACGCGAGTACCGCGTGGGCGATGGAACTCGATCCTCCCGACGTCACGAGTCCGCCCGGTCGCGAACCTTCGAGCGAGCTGGCGCCGAGCATGTCGAGGGTCATGGCGATGACCTCCGCCTCGAACTTGGTGGCGCTAGGACACATGTCGCGTTGCAGGGTGTTCACGTAGGAGAAGTTGGCGAAGGCTTCGTTCAAGAAGTCGTAGTGGTCGTGGTCGCCGCAGTACATCGTGCCCGAGCAGTGACCGCCCTCCCACACCACGTTCTCGCGCGCGGCAATTTCACCCATCATCGCTAGGATCTCGTCCTTGGCGGTACCCGATGCGGGCAACGTGCGGTGCACTTCAAACTCGTCGTTATACGGGAATCGACTCACTGCGTCTCCAGTCGCTGGCTGGGAAAAGGTTAAACGACGTGGAGCGCCCGCAGATGCGCCCAGTAACTACGAACGGACGTGGCCCGCCTCGTCGAAAATGCCCTCCAGGTCCGGTGCCCTCTCGCTGGCTTCGAAGGTGGTGATCTGCGCTTCGCGACGCAGGGTCAAACTGATGTCGTCCCACCCGTTGAGCAGCCGTTCCCTGGTCATGGGGTTGAGCGCGAAGCCCCGCTGCCACCCGGCTGCGGGTACTTCGACCATCTGCCGGTCAACGTCGACGACGACGAGGTTCGTGGGATCGGCGACGAGCAGCGCCATGAGCTCTTCGACATCGTCGTGGCCCAGCTGCACGAGGACGAGTCCCTGCTTCGAGGAGTTGTTCATGAAGATATCGCCGAAGGACGGCGCGACGATCGCCTCGAAGCCGTAGTCCATGAGGGCCCAGACCGCGTGTTCGCGCGACGATCCGATCCCGAACCGCGGACCGGCGACGAGGATCCTGGCACCGACGTAGCTCTGTTGATTCAAAACGAAGTCCGGGTCGTCGCGCCACTCGCTGAAGAGGCCTCGGCCAAAGCCCGTCCGCTCCACACGCTTCAACCAGTCCGAGGGGATGATCTGATCGGTGTCGACGTCCGATCGCTCCAGCGGGACGGCGCGGCCCTCGACGACGCGAACCGGTTTCACGCGTCCAACTCATCGGGTGAGGCGAAGCGGCCCATGACGGCCGTCGCGGCCGCCACCGCGGGGGAGACGAGGTGGGTTCGCCCACCGCGGCCCTGGCGGCCTTCGAAGTTGCGATTCGACGTCGACGCGCATCGTTGTTCGGGCTTTAGTTGATCGGGGTTCATCCCGAGACACATCGAGCAGCCCGGCTCGCGCCACTCGAAGCCGGCGTCACGAAAGATCTGGTCCAGACCTTCGGATTCGGCCTGGGCCTTCACGCGGTGCGATCCGGGCACCACGAGTGCTCGGACACCGTTGGCGACCCGCCGCCCGTCGGCGAGCGCGGCGGCGGCACGTAGGTCCTCGATCCTGGAGTTGGTGCACGAACCGATGAAGACGACGTCGACGGGAATGGATCGAACGGGCGTGCCGGGCGTGAGGCCCATGTAGGCGAGCGCTCGCACGGCCGCGTCACGCTCGTCGTCGTCAGCGGCAGCGTCGGGAGAGGGAATAGTCCCGTCGAGTGCAACGACTTGCGCCGGGTTGGTTCCCCAGGTCAGCGACGGGACGATGTCGGCGGCCGCGATCACGACGTCCGCGTCGAACGGCGCGCCGTCATCGGTGACGAATGTTCGCCAACGCGCGATCGCTTCGTCAAGGGCGTCGCCCTGAGGAACGCTCGGTCGATCTCGAAGGTACGCGATCGTCGTGTCATCAACACCGATGAGACCGGCACGAGCACCGGCTTCGATACTCATATTGCAGACGGTCATGCGACCCTCCATGGAGAGGTCGCGTATGGCCTCGCCGCGATACTCGAGCACGTACCCCGATCCGCCGCCGGTGCCGAGAGTGGACACGATCGCGAGCGCGATGTCCTTCGCCGTGACGCCGGCGCGCGTGGATCCTTCAATCGTGACGGACATCGTCTTGGCGCGTTGCTGGGGGAGCGTTTGGGTCGCGAGCACGTGTTCCACTTCGCTCGTGCCAATGCCGAAGGCCAATGCGCCAAAGGCCCCGTGCGTCGAGGTGTGTGAGTCGCCGCAGACGATGGTCATGCCGGGCTGGGTGACGCCGAGTTCGGGGCCGATGATGTGGACGATGCCCTGGTTCTCGTGGCCGCGGGGAAAGACCGTGATGCCGAACTCCGCACAGTTCTCCTCGAGCGCCTCGAGTTGACGACGAGAGATCGGGTCCGTTACCGGCGTCGAAATGGGATCGGTCGGCACGTTGTGGTCGGCAGTGGCGAGGGTGCGCTCGGGACGGCGAACGACGCGCCCGTTCATCCGCAGACCTTCGAACGCCTGGGGACTGGTCACTTCGTGCACGAGGTGTAAATCGATGTACAGGAGTGTCTGGTCGGAGCCGTCGGACGCAATGAGGTGCTCTTCCCAGATCTTTTCAAAGAGGGTCCGGGCCACGAGTTAGCGAATTCCGACGATCTTGATTCGCAGGACACCGGAGGGCGCTTCGTATTCGACCTGGTCACCAACCTTGTGGCCGAGCAGCGAGGAGCCGAGCGGTGAGGTGGGCGACGCGACGAGCACGCCATCGGGCTTCTCCTCGATCGAGCCGATGAAGAACTCCTGAAGGTCCTCGTCGGCGTCACCCTCGTAGACCACCTGGACGATGGTCGCGTGTTCGACGGTGTCGGAGTTCTCGTCGCGTTCGACGATCTCGTGGTTGCGGATCACGTTGTCGATCTGGCGTATTCGCGACTCCATCTTTCCCTGGGCGTCCTTCGCGGCGTGGTAGTCGCCGTTCTCAGAGAGGTCGCCAAGCAGTCGGGCCGATTCGATGACCCGCGCGATATCCGTGCGCCCGACGGTCGTGAGGAACTGATACTCGGCTTCGAGCTTGTCCAGGGTCTCTTGGGTGATTCGGTGAATTTCGGCGGCCATTGCCTTCTCGTCTCGTGGAGAGGTACCGATTCTACCGTTGCGGCCCCAAACGGCTCCTCCTCAGTTTGCTCGTCTACCTGCTCGGCGAGCAAAATAGAGGAAACAAGGAGACGGCTCGTGAGTAACCAACGCACCCACCGCGTGGCCGTGATCCCTGGCGACGGAATAGGGCCCGAGGTCACGAGCGCCGCACTGGACGTCGTCGCAGCGACCGGCGTCACGTTCGAGACGAAATCCTTCGACCTGGGAGCGGCGCGCTACCTGCGTGACGGCTTCGTCCTCGACGACGACACGCTGGAGGAGTTGCGCGCCTTCGACGCAATCCTCCTGGGCGCCGTCGGACCCGCCATTGGCGACACGCGAATCCCCGGCGGTGTGCTCGAGCGCGGCCTGCTCCTGCGCCTGCGATTCGGCCTCGACCTCTACGTGAACTATCGACCCTTTCGTGGCGTCGATGGTTCCATCGCGCAAGGTTGCTCCTTCGCCATCGTGCGCGAGAACACCGAAGGCCCCTACGTCGGCGAGGGCGGTGTGCTTCGCCGCGGCACGGCCCAGGAGGTCGCGACGCAGGGCTCGGTCAACACGCGCTTCGGCGTCGAACGATGTGTCCGCTACGCCTTCGAGCGCGCGCTCGCGCTGCCCGCGCCCAAGGTGACCCTGGTCCACAAGACCAACGTGCTCACCTTCGCGGGTGACCTCTGGTCGCGCGTGGTCAACGAGGTCGCGGCCGAGTTTCCCTCGGTCGTCGTTGATTACCACCACGTCGATGCAGCGTGCATCTACTTGGTCGAGTCGCCCGAACGTTACGGGGTCATCGTGACCGACAACCTCTTCGGTGACATCTTGTCCGACCTCGCCGGGGCCGTGACTGGCGGCATTGGCTACGCCGCCAGCGCCAATCTGAATCCCGCGCGTAGCGGTGCGTCCCTCTTCGAACCGGTCCACGGTGCCGCCCACGACATCGCGGGCACCGGTCGGGCGAACCCTTTAGCGGCGGTCTCCTCGACTGTGCTGATGCTCGAACACCTGGGCGAAAGCGACGCCGCACGGCGCATCGCCACAGCGGTGGCAGACTTTGACGGTGACGTCGCCGCGCTCGGCACGGCCGGCATCACGAAGAACCTAATTGAGAGGTTGTAATGGCTCCACTAACGCCCACGAAGAAGATCTGGATGGACGGCACGCTCGTCGACTGGGAGAACGCGACGACGCACGTACTGAGTCACACGCTGCACTACGGCATGGGCGCCTTCGAGGGCATTCGCGCCTACAAGACTCCCAACGGCGTGGCGATCTTTCGCCTCCGCGACCACATGGAGCGACTCCTTCGAAGTTGCAAGATCCTCATGATCGACGTTCCCTACACGCTCGACGAACTCTGCGACGCGGCGGTGGAGACCGTGCGGGTGAACGAGATGAATGACGGCTGTTACATCCGCCCCTTGATCTATCTGGGCTACGGCGAGATGGGCGTGAACCCCATGGGTGCGCCCACCAACGTGATCATTGGTGTGTGGCCGTGGGGCGCCTACCTGGGCGCCGACAGCCTCGACAAGGGCGTGAAGATGAAGATCTCGTCGTGGGCGCGCCACCACCCCAACTCAATGCCGACCGCGTCCAAGACCGTCGGCGGATACGTGAACTCGTGCCTCGCCAAGCTCGAGGCGGTGAAGGCCGGCTATGACGAAGCGATCATGCTCGGCACCGACGGGCTCATCAGTGAGTGCACCGGTGAGAACCTGTTCATCGTGCGCGACGGGCTCATCATCAGTCCGCCGCCCTCCGAAGCCGGCGCGCTTCGTGGAATCACCCAATCGAGCATCGTGAAGATTGCCAACGACCTCGGCCACGCCGTCAGTTTCGAGGCCATGCGTCGCGACGACCTCTACTTGGCTGACGAAGCCTTCCTCACCGGCACGGCCGCCGAGGTCGTGCCCATCGACTCCGTCGACGATCGCACGGTCGGTGCGGGTAAGCCCGGTCCCATCACGATGGAGATTCAGGCGACCTACTTTCAAGCGGTACGCGGTGCACGTCCCGCCTACGAGAGTTGGCTGACCAAGGTCTGATTGACGCGGTTGTAGTGTCGAGGGGTGACCCAACCAACTTTTTCACCGGTGTCGGCGGTCGGCCAAGTGCGCCCGACCATGGAGACCGCACCGGCGGAGCTCGCCCGTCCCCAGAAGCCCGGACTCTTGCGCGCGCTGCCACTGGCCGGTCAAGCCGGGCGTGGCACCCAGGCGCCAGGGGAAGGGTTCGCCCTCACCATTGCCGAGCGCGAATGCGCCACGCTGGTCTTTGAGCACGAGCACGACCGCCGCGACGTGATCCTGGGCGTCGGACTGGTGGCGGCCAAACGTGCGAGCATCGTCGGTCGTGGACCCCAACTGGGCGACGTGCATGTCGCCATGGACCACTTCGCACTGCGCGGAGTACCGGTCCTCGACCACGAACTGGTCGCACCGTTCCGTGGTCTCGCGCACAGTTACGTGCTGCAGCGCCAACTCGTTGACTCGGTCAGCGACGCGTCGCTCCTCGCGCCAACGAGCGCGGACCCCGTTCTTTAGCTTCGCGAAGCAAAGGAGTGTCATGAGTTTTGGTCTCACCGAGGAGCAGCGGGCCTTTCGCGACGTGATGCGCAGCTTCGTCGACGAACAGGTTGCCCCCTACGCCGCCGAGCACGATCGCGACCAGACCTACCCGCAGGAGAGCTTTGACGCGTGCGTGAAGATGGACCTGCCGGCGTTGCAGATTCCCGAGGCCTACGGCGGTGTCGGCGCCGACATGGTGACCCAGGCCATCATGGCCGAGGAGTTGGCGCGAGGTTGCGCCTCCACGTCGGTGACGATCTTGATCTCCAAATTGGGGATGCTGCCCGTCATGAACTTCGGTTCCGAAGCACTGAAGCAGAAGTACCTGCCGCGCATCGCGTCCGGGGAGATTCAAGGCAGCTACTGCCTCTCCGAGGCGGACGCCGGTTCCGACGTGGCGTCAATGCGCACTCGCGCCGTTCGAGACGGCGACGACTACATCTTGAATGGTTCGAAGTACTGGATCACCAACGCCGGCGTCTCGGACACGTACACGGTGTTCGCGAGCACCGATCCGACGGCCCGTACGCACGGCATCACGTGCTTCCTGGTCGAGAAGGGACCGGGCGTTGAATTTCCGAAGCACGAGGACAAGATGGGACTTCGTGCCTCACCGACGGGCGAGGTGGTCCTCAACGATGTCCGCGTTCCTGCCGCGAACCGCATTGGCAACGAGGGAGAAGGCTTCCTCATCGCAATGCACACGCTGGACCGTTCGCGCCCGACCATCGGGGCCCAGGCCGTGGGTATCGCGCAAGCGGCCATCGATTACGCCGCCAGTTACATGAAGGGTCGAAAGGCGTTTGGCAAGCCCATCGCCGATCTCCAGGGACTGCGCTTCATGATTGCCGACATGGCGATCCGGACCGAGGCCGCGCGCGCCCTGGTGTACCGAGCGTGCGCGACGATCGACGCCGGCGACCCCGACGGCAACCTCTCGTACCTCGGCGCCGCCGCAAAGTCGTTCGCCTCCGATACCGCGATGAGCGTCGCGACGGACGCCGTGCAGCTGCTCGGTGGCTACGGCTTCACCAAGGATTTCCCGGTCGAGCGATTCATGCGCGACGCCAAGATCACCCAGATTTACGAAGGCACGAATCAGATTCAGCGAGTGGTCATCGCAAAACACCTGCTCAAGTAGTACTTCCAGCAGAGATTCTTGCCTGTCACGGGCAAGAATCTCGATTTCATCCCTTCTTCATCCCTACAACGCGACCGTTGGGCGACGTGGCAACAATTCGTGAACGACAACCGGGCGTCTGGGAAGTCCGCGCCTTTGTCGGTCGAAACCAGAACGGACGTCCAGTCCAGGAGAGCCGGACCGTTCGCGGCACGAAGAAAGACGCGCAGCGTCTCGCCGCTGAGTTGACGGTCAAAGCGACCACCGCTTCGGGGAGGCAGGTAACCGTATCCCAGATGCTCGACCTGTGGGCCGAGAATACGAGGGCATCATGGTCACCCTCGACGGAGAGCAACCAGCTCAGTCGGATACGCCTCGTCAAGTCCGATCGAATCTCTTTGCTCTCTCTTTCGCGCCTCACGGCGGTCGACGTGGACCAGTGGCATGCGCGCCTCGAGCGAAGCGGCCTGGGCGAAGCGGGAATCCGGAATCGACATTTGGTATTGCGCGCCGCGATGACACTCGCGGTTCGGTGGGGGTGGGTCCCGACGAACGTCGTTGCCGTGGCCCGACTCGCGAAGCGAAAGTCCCAGCCTCGTGGAACACTGAATGACGACGAGGTTCGGGCGGTGCTTAAGAGCGCGGCGTCGCTCGTATCGTCAGGCCTCATCGAGCCCCAAGCAGCCGCTGCGTTACGCCTCGCGGCGGTCACCGGTGCGCGTCGTTCCGAGTTGGCGGCGCTTCGATGGGAGGACCTGAGCGCCGGCCGATTGGTCATAGATTCCAGCATCGTCATTCTTCGCAGTGGCGATGGACTTCGGAGACCGACATTGCGCGATGACCCGACGAAGACGGCGAATCGGAGAGTCGTGACACTTGATGCCGTCTCAATCAATCAATTGGAGTTGCTCATGGCTGAATACGGCACTGACGTGCCGTGGATACTTTCCAGCGGACCTGGTCCTGTCAGTCCCGAACGCGTCACTGCATGGTGGCGACGAGCCCGCGACCGTGCTGGCGTCGATACGAGATGGCGTTTGCACGACCTTCGGCATTGGTCCGCGACTACGTCAATCGTCGGAGGTCACGACGTCCGGGCTGTCGCCAATCGATTGGGACACGCGAACCCATCGATGACGTTGCGAACGTACGCGCACGCCGTCGAAGCTGCTGACGCCCCGATTGCCCAGACACTGAGTCACGTTCTTGACGGCTTCGAGTCAATTGGAGCCGGTATCGACGCGGCACTGAGTAATGAGGTCATCGATCGCCGTGATGGGAACGAGCACCCGTCGACCTAGTCGAACCGAAGCAAGATGCCCGGACGTGACGAGCTCGTACGCGTAGGAACGGGAGACGCCAATTACTCGAGCCGCCTCGTTCACGCTCATCAAGGCTCTTGGAATCTGTTCACTCTGGTTCACAGACTTTCCCCAGCGTGCGTTTCGTCATCTTTGACGGTCTTGCGCGCTTCGACAGAGAGTTGGTGCAGGAACTCAGCGATCGCGGTGGCGCGCGGATCGTCGTAGCCACGACCGTCGTAACTGAACGAACCTTCGACGGGGTCGTCGGAGTGAGGCGATTTCATATGCTCGGCGCGGGCATCGCGGAGGTCTTGAAACCTGGTCGAGTAGAGGCGAGACTTCGTGATCAGTTGCCCACGAAATCCGAAGGCGTGCGCGTGCCCAAGAGTATTCAACGCCACGAGGGCGGGATCCTGCGCGAGGTCCCAGGCCGTCAGAGCCAGCTGTCGGAGATGCGATGAAGCATTGATGTTGAGGATCTCGCTCCGTGCGCTAAATCGCCGAGCGAAGTCCAGCGAGCCATCCGCTGACTTCGTGGCATATTTGGCGACGTAGGCCGCGATACGCAGGTCGTCACGATCGAGCGTTGATGCGTCGGTCACCTGAAGTTGCCGGCCCCACGAGATGATCCCGCGAGGACCCGTCACTGAGAACTCCTTCGCCACGCTTTGAATAATGCCTGCGAGCAGTTCCGTGGTGAGCTCCGGCGGCGGCGGGCTGAATGGTTCGCCTGGTCCATCCAAGCGAAGGACAACGTGAAAGTGCGCGAGACCACGACGCTGGAACTCGGCGACCTTGAGGTAGTTCAGTCGGGCGTGCTGTGCGAGCTCGCCCAATGGGACGTGCAGTTGAATGGCCAGGCGACGTCGAATCTGCTCGAAGGTTCTATTCCAGAGACGCGAGGACTCCGCGTTCCAGAGCACCGCGTCCGCGAAGCGGTAACAGAAGTCACAGAGCGGGCTGCCAAGCTCCGGATCTGCCTCATCGTGACGACGCGAACAGGTCTGGACGCGACCGTGTGTGCAGAAGCGCAATGGACCGGGTTGACACGAGCCATCGGACTTTCGCGAGTGGACTGTTCCGAACGAAGGAGCCGTGAGCGTGAGGAACAGCCGTGGGTGGTCGCTGATTGTTGCTGGCACGCCCTTGCCGCCGATGAGCCCGGTCGAGACCACAATCCAAGCGTCGGCTTTGTAGAGGTAGGAGCATGAGGGACAGAGCACCGCACGGCGGTCCTTGCAGGCGACCAGCAGGGGACGCTCGTTCACCTCCCCGGTGGCGACGTTGACGAACTCCCCGCGCAAGCGGATCGGGTGTGAACACCCTCCGGCTTCGTTGATGTCCTTCACCAGTTCATGGGTCGACTTTCGATGCGTCATCGTGGCTCCTCTCGGAGAGGAAAGAAATTGCTCCTCTACTTAACAAGCCACACGAAAAAGGGCGTTTTCGAACTCGAGTTCCGTGACAATTTCACTTTCGGTGCGCTGCGGTCACCAGCGGACAGCCGCGGCGACATATGCGAGATGCCGATGAGCGCCTGCCTCCATTGCGCGCGTAACTTTTTCGCCGTTCGAGCATCCCCACAACGTTCGTGAATTTGCTCGATTGGACGCCATTGATGTCGTTGATTTCGAGCTTCTTGTTCAACAGCCAGTTCGACGATTCTCGAAACGTGCGGGTTCGATGCGACGGTCTCCATTGAATGTCGCACCACTGACAACGAGTCGAAATGGGTGATTATTTACGATCTACAGGTTGGGCCTCTTGGCGCTGCGCGCCAACGGCCCAAAGGAGGCGAGGTCCTTGGTTGATTAGAACTTGAACGACGTGCTCATGCGTAACTTGCCTTTACGTCTTTCAAGATGATCCCGGAAGGAGAATCGACCACGTTCGCACAGGTTGAATTGTTTATGAAGACTCCTATTTGTCTGGATTTGTAAAGTAAAAACGACCGCGATCACCCTTCGTGTTCACACCGTTCTCTTTTAGTCTCGAAAGGACCATTCCGGGATCGGACGTCCAAAACACTGGACTCGTCTCTGCGTCGTTTGTACGAATTCTTATCCCTGAACCTAGCCAGTTGGAAACGATCTGAACTTCCTTGATGTCCGTGTAATTTGCTTCAAGTATTGGGATTAAGCGACGAAGGATACGACTACTTGCACTTAGACGCAATTTGCTCGCGAAGAAATCCAAACGCACCAATGGGATTGTTGCGTTGAATAGTCCGAACCGCATTCCCCCAACGCATGAAGTCACTGACTTTTCACCCGAAATCTCATTGCTCTTTAGCCGCTTCATCAATTGCTCCACTCTCGCAACCGTTTTACGATCAGCGATAAATGCCTTACGTTGCGCGATAGTTTAAAAAGTTTATTTTACCAGCGATTTGTTGAATACGTCCAAGAAGCTCCACTCTGAAATGAAAGTGGAATGCCGAGCCCAAACCCAATCGACACGGAGCCTACGCCAACATTCTTGTTGTTCTTCGACTTGCCTACGGCCCCATCGACACCAACCGACAGACCTTCTCCTGCTGCACCACCCGCATACGTAAAGAGCCTTCCCAGTTGGTTTGCGTCCTTGGCATTGCTTGCCATAAAACTGAACATCAGCGAGAGCTGCGGACTTGCTCCGCCTGCTCCGCCTGTAAGGGACGCAAAAGGCTTCCCGTTTGCGGTCACTCCGGCACAGAGGCTCCCCGATATGCCGGGACCCCATCCCGCGCTACCTCCCACGCAACCACCGAGTGTCTTGTGCAAGATCTTTGCAGCGCCCGACAGGTCCCCTTCTCTCGCCAGATTGACTGCGGCAGAAAAGTGAAGAAGGTCGCTGGCATATTGCTTAGCCTTGGACCAGAGAGACATCCCGAGAGGGTCAGTCGAATTGAGGGGATTGTCGTTTGTAAACACATACGGCTGATCCGTCGTCGCGACGTCAGGGTCAATACTCATGAACTGATCGCTCGTCGGGTCGTAGTAGCGGTTGACTACGGAAGTCACCGCATGGTGACGTGCACACCCCGTAGTCGGAGCCGCTGACCAGGGAGATCAGTGTATGAATGACCGCAGTTGGTTGAAGTCACAAAATTATGAGGGTCGTTACCCGTGCAGTTTCGTGCTCGACGTCGACGTGGTGCCAACAAGCGTGTCGGTCATTCTTCGCCGCGGGACGTTCGTCAACTCCGACAAGTTCAGGACTTATCGGATTCCTTCTACACACGTTGCGCGGGAGACGTTGGTCACACACTTGGTCCTCGCGTGGTGCAGTTAACTGCATCAAGGTGACGACGTCGAACTTGCCTTTACGTCAAGTTGTCAATTGCAGACAGAAGGGCGGAAGGAGGTAGACAATTAATCACTTGCACGCTCATCTTTCCGGATTGGTGTAGTAAAAACGAGCCCGCCCACTTTTGGTCTTAACTCCAAGTTCCTTCATCTTTGATAGAACGAATTCGGGTTTGGTGGTCCAGAAAACCGCACTTGATTCATTGTCAGAACTTCGAATTCGTATTCCGGAACCAAGCCAATTGAAGACGATCTGTGCCTCCTCGATCTCGACGTATTCTGCCTCCAATATTGGAATCATGCGACGCAATATTCGCAAGCTCGAACTCAGGCGGAGGTATCCGGAGAATAGTTCCAGGCGCACAAGTGGAATCGTTGCGTTCGAAAGACCGAACCTCAATCCTCCTATGTACGTGGCAAGCGGTTCTTGACCTCGATGTTCTACGTTCTTCAAACGATTAACGATGCCCTCCTTCGCTCGGATCTGCTCAGATGTGCGATTCCTCGGGCCTGCGTGTTGAACATCTACCAACTCGTCTCTTTAGTCCAAGATGCGCCCGACTGAAATGAAAACGGTAGTGGCCCAAATCCCGCTCCAAACGTAAATGTACCGACCCCGATATCTTTATTGTGAATCGCGACGGGTTTGCCGGAGACTAAATCGTTTCCAACACGGCCAGATTGTCTGACTCGCAGGAGTCATAGTAGTGAGCCTCGAACTCGACCGGTGGCACGTAGTCAAGTGCCTCGTGGATGCGCCGGTTGTTGAACCAGTCGACGTAGTTGAGCGTCGCCCATTCAACGTGTTCGACGTTGCGCCACGGTCCCTTTCGATGGATGAGCTCGGTCTTGTAGAGACCGTTGAACGATTCGGCCAGTGCATTGTCATAGGAATCGCCCTTCGATCCAACTGACGCGACAATCGCCGCTTCGCCCAGTCGCTCGGAGTAGCGAATGGATAAATATTGAACGCCACGATCCGAATGATGTATCAACGACGAGAGGTCGCGGTGGTTGCGCGAGTAGATCGCCATCTCGAGTGCGTCGATCGCCAAGTCACTACGCAACGACGTCGATGCCTGCCAACCAACGATGGCGCGACTGAAGACGTCGATGATGAAGGCCACGTAGGTCCAGCCGGTGTGCGTCTTCACGTAGGTGAGGTCCGCGACCCAGAGACGGTTCGGCGCACTCGCCACGAACTGACGATCGACGAGGTCGCTCGGACGGTGCTGGTGCTCGTCAGCGACGGTCGTGACCTTGAACGCGCGACCGCGTCGTGCGCCCGAAAGACCTTCGGCTCTCATCAGCCGGCGCACCGTGCAGTTGGCGACGTCGATGCCTTCGCGGTGCAGTTGCTTCCAGATCTTCTTCGCGCCGTAGACACCGTCGCAGTTGGACTGGTGCACGCGCAGGATCTCGGGCTTGAGGATTTCGTCGCGCAGTTGTCGCGCACTCGGTGGGCGTGCCGTTGCGTCGTAGTAAGTGCTGGGGGCGAACTGCAAGGCTCTGCAGATCGGCTCGACCCCCCATCGACCCTTGCGGGCGTCGATGTAGCGCACTACTTCTTGGTTTGACCGTCGAGCGCAGTCGCGAAGAAAATTGACGCGTCCTGCAGGATGGCGTTGGTGCGGCGCAGGTCCTTGACCTCACGCTCGAGCGCCTTGAGTCGAGCGCGCTCATCGGTGGTGAGACCGGGACGAGTTCCTTGGTCGACCTGGGTTCGTCGAACCCAACCCCGGAGTGTCTCGGGCGACATGCCGAGCAGTTTGGAGATGGCGGTCACGGTCGCCCACTCGGACTTGTAGTCCTCGCGACGCTCGATCACCATCCTCACGGCTCGCTCACGCAGCTCGGGTGAGTAACGGCTTGATCTTGACATGGAGACATCCTCTCAAAGGATTTACTCTCCAGAATTCCCGTCGCGATTCATTGTCTTTCGACTTCCCTATCGAACCTTCGACACCGACCGACGGCCCCTCGCCGACAGCACCTCCAGCGTAAGTGAAAAGCCGACCCAATTGCTTCGCGTTGCTCGCATTACTAACCATGAAACTTAAGCCAAGCGAAACTTGAGGGCTCGACCCACCGACTCCTCCTGTTAGTGTCGCAAAACTTCGACCATTGGCGGTAAATCCTACGCAACCGGTTGCCGATGCGCCCGCACCCCAGCCGGCACTACCGCTAGCGCAAATGCCAAAAGTTTTGTGCGCGAATTTCGCGGCATCCGCCGCGTCGCCGTCAAACACCAAGAGGACCGCGCCCCCGACGTGAAGGACACCGATTCCCAATTTCTTGAGTTTTGACAATAGAGACAGTCCAAGAGGATCAGTTGAGTTGAGTGGATCGTCATTCGTAAAGACATACGGCTGATCCGTCGTCGCGACATATGGGTCGATACTCATGAACTGATCCGTCGTGGGGTCGTAGTAGCGGTTGACTACGGAAGTCGCCGTCCAGTGTCTCGAACACTTCGTAGTCGGAGGCGTTGACCAGGGAGATCGGTTTACGAATTTCCGAAGATTCGCGATGTCACAATGGTTGAAACCGGGTCGTGCTCGCAACGACACCATCGTTCTCCGAAGACATGAGGCCGTCAATTGTTCGCGCGGAAGTGTCGACGACAATCGCCTGCCGGCAAATATGACGGCTCATGCCATGGGGGACTTTGCCTGCTCATGTTTCCGGTGTTCGATGGACATCGTCACTTAATCGGTGGAATCAATTCCCCATTCAAGATCTAGTTCCTTCATGTTGATGCTTCGTAACTTGGACGCCACATCGAACTCATCGGAAACGACACGCTTCATACGTACTAGATGGGATAGGAAGAAGTTCAGCTGCTCAATTGGAGACTTCGCGTTCGTTACAACTTCATCGAACAATGTCGCCCACACAGACCATACAAATGTTGGACCGGAAACGGGACCGGCCGTCACGAGTGAGCTTCCTCTGTCATTGTGAAGTGCAATCTGAAAGTACGCAGACGCGAAGTAGACATTACGGCTGCCCATCGGCCCGATCGCCTCGGAGTCGTCGCATACGAAGTCGTTCTTGGTCAAGACTTCACGAGCAACGTCACACAAATCCTCCCATTCAGAACTAGCCACGTGGTATCAAAGCCGTCTTAGCGGCATTGAACTCGTAGCCACGTTCAAGAATGAAATTGACTTCCTTTGCAAGGGAAGATCCAGGTCGAATTTCGTCAGCCGGCGTTGCCAATTTGAATTCCTCTCCCTTTGCAATACCTCTGTCAAGGAATTTGACATTAGCCCTCCATTGCTCTTCTGGAGACATTCCTCGATAAATGTCTTCAGGAATACTGAAGAAACGGCCACCTTCAGTCTCGGCCACTTCAACATAAATCGGATAGTGCCCAATTACACGAACTGGCGGTGCGGTTGCCACTCCAGAAGGTTCTTCTCCGGTCGCCGCTCCAAAATTCGCCGGAGCGCCGCCCGATTCATCGATATTTCCTATGTCGAAATAGACCTGCCCCAAAGGATCTTCCGCATTCAGTGGATTGTCGTTGGTGAACACATAGGGCTGGTCAGTTTCGCCAACCAACGGATCGATCGACAAGAACTGTTCAGTCGAGGGATCGTAATAGCGGTTGACTCTGTAGATCAGACCCTGAAG
>Ga0182013_10002511_pt1 | contig 23889 bp, 20 predicted proteins | sample 612S2MmetaG_FD_120487 | JGI IMG/M metagenome (GOLD analysis project Ga0182013, IMG submission 120487) | Permafrost microbial communities from Stordalen Mire, Sweden - 612S2M metaG | ecosystem: Environmental > Terrestrial > Soil > Wetlands > Permafrost | place: Sweden: Stordalen | collected...
AACTGCATTCCAAGGGTGTGCGGATTCGAACTCTCTCGCTCTTCTACGACGTCTGGCTGGGCAAGTTGCCTATCTCTGAGCTCGAGCGCATATCGCTCTTGTTCGACATCAACGAGATCCACAGACCCGCCTATGCGCGGAGCAAGAGGGCTCTGGACGTCGCGGTCGCACTGGTCGGGATACTGGCTCTTGCCGTCGCCGTGCCGATCGTGGCGCTCGTTGACTTGTTTGGCAATCAGGGGTCCCTCTTCTATAGCCAGCCTCGAGTGGGCAAGGACGGCGTCGTGTTCACGATTCACAAGTTTCGGACGATGCGCCCCGGGGGCTCCTCATCGGACTGGACTACAGAAGACGACCCGCGGCTTGGCAAGGTCGGTCGGATGCTTCGCCATCTTCACGTCGATGAGCTCCCGCAGATGTGGAACGTGCTTCGTCACGACCTGTCCATAGTGGGGCCACGGCCCGAGCAACCGCACTACGTCGACTCGCTCGCCAAGACGATCCCTTTCTACGAACTGCGCCATCTCGTCCGCCCGGGCATCACGGGCTGGGCACAGATCAACTACGACTACGGATCGAGCGATGTCGACGCCCTGGAGAAGCTGCAGTACGAGTTCTTCTACCTTCGCCACCAAAGCCTGAGCCTTGATCTGCGGATCCTAGGCCGAACGTTGCGGACCATCTTCGAGGGAAGAGCTCGCTAGCTGTTGTCGCCTCACGAGTGCTGCCGATCCTAGAGCCACGAGGCTCGACGACGGCGCCACTCGTCGTCCCAGAGCCTCAATCCGTGCAGGGTCTCGCCTACGTGAATATCTCCATTCGAGTTTCACCCTGACCTGACGGCCCACCGAGAGTTTGCTTGCGCGATCGTGTAATGGCGCACGATCTGACATTAGGCAACACGAAAGCCCAACTCCCTAGCGCTCGTTGCGACACGGCCCCCTCTCTGGTGTCCGCCACAAGCTCGGAAAGGCTTGGGCACGGGTCCCCTTTCACTCTATTGGCCGCGACCCTAACAACGCTGCTCTCAGCAATCGACAACAACCCCAATGCGATCCTTGATGAACTTCACAACTCTGGGAACTTGAACATCCATAGTGTCGGCTGCCGCCCACTCCCATGCCTCTCTCATCATGGCTTCACGCCGTGGGGCATCCCTGTCTAGCCGCCTGATAGCTTCGACTATCGCATCCACGTCGTTCGGCGGAACCAATATCCCTCTCGTCCCATAGCCAAGCGCGGACGCTACTCCACCTACGGCAGTGGCGACTATAGGAAGTCCAGCAGCGGCCGCTTCGTACAGCACCTGCGGCTGCCCCTCCGTCAAGGAAACGTGCAGAAGTAGCGTCGATTGAGCGTACAATTCCCACAACGCCTCGCGGTCAAGACGACCAAGCAACACCAAAGCGCCATCTAGCGATCCAGCCCTTATCTCCGATGACAGCTTGTCCATGAGAGAACCGGAGCCGGCGACCACGATCCTCCAGCCTTCGCCCTTCAGCCTCTCGGCTACCTCCAGCAATATCAGCGGATTCTTGTCCGGATCGAGTCTCTCCACTACTACAATTTGTCTGCTGCGCGGCCATAACTGTCTATCCAGCTCTTCTCGTGGCCTGAAGTCGGCTGACCGAACCAGGGAGATTCCCGTCTCCAATACGGCATCAAACAAGATGGCAGAATAGCGTTTTGCCATTTCATCGCCAACCACAATGGCTCCCCCAGTCCGCCCTAGGTAGAGGTGCACTGCCTCGAGCGCCTTGGCAACTTGAGCTGCTGACCGCGCCTTTCGGCTGGGTACCCGATGAGAAAGGTAGGCAACGAGATTTTCTCTCACGCCAACGAATATGGGTCGACGAGCGAGCCTTGCCTGCAATCCGAATAACGCGGATAGCGGATGTGGACCGAACAGCAACACGGCATCACAGTGGCTTAGCTCTGACTGCCACTTCGCCATTGATCTCGGAATAGCCATCGCCACACGGCCGAAATTGTGGAGGCTATCGTAATAGGGAAGGGCTACGAAGCGAATCCTGCCTGTACCGACCAGAGGATAGGCTGCTCGGCCCGGCTTGATTCGTCCGAATACGACCAACTCCTCGACCTCAGAGCTCAGGGCACCCAACCATGCCGTGAAGGATGGCGTAGTTGATGAGATACCCTCGCTGTCCTGGCGATAGGAGAGGTCGGAATAGACCCCGAGGCGAAGTGTGGTGACCGGCTTCCTTTGGCTCTGTTTTGCGCCGATGAGCTTCGGCGTAGCTTTACGTTTGATCGAAGCTGCGACACGACGAACAGGGTGGGTCGCCTGTCGGACCGATCTCGGCAACAGCCCACGTCGAGAACACATCGAGTCTCCTTCCTGTTGGCAACTGTAAGCCCTGGCCAGGATGAGCAGGTGCGCCGGAAGAACGCGGCGCGCAAGACCGGGCCCTTGGTCACAGGCTGTGCTCTTGGCTGTAGGAGCCGTGCTCAAGGCATTGGCAAGGTTTTCGCTATCGTTACCTGGCATTTCTTGGTGCCGAGAAAGTCCACAACTGATGGACTTACTTGACACCTTGTCTTCGAAGTCTGCGAAGATCAGACCGCTCAAGAAGAAAGCGATCACCAGCTCCGGCGCCGGGCGACCGTCACGCCAGCGTGCCGAGGCGCGATGGGTTGGCCCTCCGAGTCCTGCAAGACTGCTCAAGGCGGCTGGGAAGGCGGGCCCGAGAGCGATCCTGAAGTACCTCGATATCAGCAAGGTGTCGGCTCACTACGCTGCGTTGCCTCGACAGGCACTGGAAGCACTACGCGAGACAGCTGTCCCGCCACCACGTCCAGATGACATGAAGGTCCTCATCGGCGATATAGGCGACGCAGCCAAGGCTCTAGTTACTCGAGCGCAGGACGTCGCCGACTGCGCTCCTCCAGCCGTTGCTGAAGCGGCGATAACCCCCTCCACGGGCTTCGCGCAGAATTGGGTTCACGCGGCGCCATCGTCCCACTGGCATCGAGCCACGAGTCCGCAGATGCGCGCTCTCCGCCTCAAGCATTGCCCGATCGGCTGGGCGCAGCATGCCAGGCCGGAGCTCACTCACTCGTACGAGGGCAGAATCGAGCAGGTCGGCGCGACGTAAGAAACGCGTAATACGTTCGCGCGAGGCCCGTTCGGCAAGCGGGCGCTTCTCAGGCAGCCCGACGGTGTTGAGATCGTGGAGCCGGTACTTGACGAGACTATCCTCGACGATCGTGATCCCGGTGGTCGCGCTGAGGATGATGGCGATCCACCAGTCGGCATGCCAGTGAAACCCGAGGGGCAGCACGAGGTCAAGAACGTTCCGTTTGATGGCAAGCGCGTGACTCGCTACGACGTTACGACGGGCAATCTCCATCACAGCGGCGCTTGAGCCTGACCCCAGGAGCTTCCGGGTGGCGGCATTCAGACCCGCCCACTCGAACAGAGAGCCGGGAAGAGCTCGTCCTGCTCCGTCGATCAGCGATGAGTTGCAGATCGCGGCACCGCAGTCCGGGGACTGTTCGAGAGCCCGGACCAATAAGTCGATCTTCGCCGGATCCCAGATGTCGTCCTGGTCACAAGGGAACAGAATGTCGCCTGTCGCCCGCACGAGGAGGCGTTCGAGATTGTAAGCAGGCCCGAGGCGTTGCTCGTTCACCAAGATGTCAACGGGGAAGGGCGCATCGGCGGCAAAGCCATGAAGGATCTCCAGCGTGTCATCGGACGAACCGTCGTCACCGACGAGTAGCTCTGATGGCAACAGTGTCTGTGTGGCGAGGCTGTCGAGAAGTTCCTTCAGATATCGACCTCCGTTGTAAGTGCATAGACAGACGCTTGCTGTCACGCCATTACCTCCTTGACGGCTGTAACCGCTCTCCTCTGTGCAAGAGTGGCATCCAGTCCCGGGTGTGACAGTCGCCGCGCGTAGTTTCCTTCGAGGAGATCGCTACCCGCGAAGAACGACGTGAACCCGTGACACCACGAGTATCGCCCACTGAGCAACTGCGCGCTGAGATGGACCTCTCCTCAACACGCCCAAGGAGGGTGCCAGCTCGGCGACATCCTGAAGAACCTCGCCTTCTTGGTGTCCCACTCCTGCACGAGACGGCACTCGAAGTCGATGTCGTCGAACTCATGCCGCGAATACCGGTAGCGGCGCACATCCACTAAACTCGATCCACCGCACGACCACAGACGAGGTCGAGAAGCAAGCTCGCCGGGGCTGACATGATCCAGCGTTCGGCTGAGCGAGCTTGAGCGAATACCGGGGCGCGGTCGACCAGGGGCTCGTGGTATCGCCGAGTTGTCAGCGCATGGATGGGGCGTCTGCTGCTGCGCCTGACCGCGGGAGGAGGCTCAAGTGACAGCGAGCGGAATGGCGCGGATCTTCTCGAGAGCTACCTGGAAGCTGGCGCGCCATGGCAGGCGAGAAGGTGCACGAAGCGTCATCATCCCCGAGCGGTTCACGAGGCCACCGGGCACGGCGATGATCCCGGTGCGCATCGTCCCTGCCACGGCGGGGCGGTGATCTTCGAGCTTGAGCTCGCCGAGCATCTGGGTCCAGTCCACGAGGTTGTGGGCGAGCACCGCACAGGCAAGCCACGCCCGTTCGCCCAGAAGTTCCCAGAGGGTAGGTGACACAGCCCAGCTCCTCCTGGCAGCTCGACTTGTCGATCACTGTCGTGCAGTCACTGGGGAGCCGACCTTCCTGGATCTCGCGCAGTGGACCCTTGAACCGACGTTGGCCGCGATAGACAGCAGTGGCTTCTTGTCCTATGCCGAGGGCGTCGGCAATCATGGGTGGACGGCCACCACACCGGCTTCGTCGCCGAAACCCTTCTTGACTCATCACTGCTGCTTGATGAGCCGGAATCGGTTTCTACCGCCTACCGTGTTCGTGTGACTTATCGCGCTGGTCGGCTACGACGAACGGCCATTCCTGTACTCCGGTCGCCGGCATCCTGTCGACGTAATCACAGGAGCGCAACGCAGGCAATCCGCACATTCGCCCAAAAGGTAGCAGCAAAAACGACGGTTGCTTCACCAAATCGATTACGTTACACCCGCCGGTCCAATGCGCCGATGTGCCTCGCGCGTGCCCGTCTCGCAACCACGTGTGACGAATCTGTGAGCTGATACGAGCAGGCTGGCAGACTTCTCAAAAGCGGCTAGCCGCCTACGAGGTCTACTATCTCAAGCTAAGACACGATCCTCGATCGTGAACAGTGGTTGTGATCTGCAAGGAGCTGGCGACCGTGGGGATACCCGAGAGAGGCAGTCTCGCATCTTGGCCCGATGAGCCGATACCTAACGTCAGGCTCGATGACGCGGCTCTCTTCGATGCCTTGCTTCCCCGCTTGAGGGACCTCGTCTCTCGTGGTGCCTTCACGCTCGGACCCGAGGTCGAAGAGTTCGAAGCCGCTGCTGCCGCTGCGTTCGGTTGCCGGTGGGCGGTCGGCACGAGCTCCGGCACGAGCGCACTCGTGCTGGCGCTCAGAGCCGCTCCATTAGCGCTTAATAGCCGGGTCGCCATTCCGGCGAACACATTCTTCGCGACCGCTGAAGCTGTTGTCGCGGCGGGTCATGTCCCAGTCATCGTCGACCATGACGAAGACCACTTGATCGACCTCGACCAGTTGCAGACGCTGGACCTAGACGCCGTCGTCCCGGTCCATCTCCATGGCCTACCGGTCGACATGGAGAGACTGTCGTCGCTCGCTGAGCGACGTGGCTGGTGGGTGCTGGAGGACGCCGCGCAGGCGCACGGCGCGACTGTCTCGGGACTTGCCGTCGGCTCGTTCGGCGATGCCGCTGCTTTCAGCGCCTATCCGACGAAGAACCTTGGAGCGTGGGGCGACGCGGGATTCGTGACGGGCCACTCCGAGGAGCTCCAGGTCACGATCCGGATGCTTCGCCATCATGGTCAAACGGCGGCCAATCGTCATGAATTGCTCGGTGGTACGGAACGACTCGACAATCTCCAGGCTCTCGTGCTGCTCGCGAAACTGCCATTGCTTCCAGAGGAGATCGGCCGGCGCCGACGAGCGGCAGATTGGTACGCCGAGGAGTTGGGACACCTAGGCCTAGCGCTGCCGGGAGATCGCGGCGGACGCGTCCATGTGTTCCATCACTACGTGATCTCGCTTCCGGCACACGCTCGTGACGCGTGCCTCCAGTGGCTCGCCAAGCACGGGATCGGCGCCGCTGTCCACTATCCGACGCCTGTCCACTTACAGCCGGCGCTCCAGGGTCGCTTCCAGATTGGCGGTCAGCTCGAACGAGGGGAGAGATCGGGCTCGGAGGTATTGAGCTTGCCCATGCATAGTTCACTCACGCGGTCCCAAGTCGCGCGTGTCGGAGAAGTGTTGCGTGCCTTCGTTACCAAGCTCGATCCAGAACAAGAGAGGACTGCGTAAATGAGGGTCGCCGTCGCCGGTCTCGGCTACTGGGGACCACTCCTCGTGAGGAATCTGGTCGCGATGCCGGAGTGTTCCGATCTCTTCGTCTACGACTCGCAGGAGAGCCGCATGAAGGTCATGGCGACGAACTATCCAGGAGTCGCTGCAGCGTCGTCGTTCGGCGAACTCCTCGAAGACCCACACCTGGACGCCGTCGTGCTGGCAACCCCCGTGGAGACTCACGTCGAGCTTGCTTCGAAGGCGATCGCAGCCGGCAAGAACGTGCTAGTGGAGAAGCCACTAGCCACCTCACGCGCGGAAGCGGACCGCCTCATCGCAGAGGCGACTGAGGCCGGTGTGCTCGTCATGGCGGGACATACGTTTCTCTATAGCCCTGCGGTCATACTCGTGACCGAGCGACTTCGGAGCGGGGAGCTTGGTGACCCAATCTACGTCCACTCCTCGCGGGTCAATCTCGGCATCCACCGTTCGGATTCAAGCGTGCTCTGGGATCTAGGGCCGCACGACCTGTCGATCCTCCTCCAGTGGCTAGGTGAAGAGCCCGTACGTGTCTCTGCGACCGGTTTATCGAGCCTCCCTGGCAGGAAGCCCGACGTCGCCTTCATCTATCTCGAGTTCGGCTCTGGGGCCATCGCGAACATCCACCTCTCGTGGCTGGCTCCGACGAAGCTGCGTCGCACGATGCTCGTGGCGACGCGAAAGATGGTCGTCTACGAGGACACCAACGCCGAGGAGCCTGTGAAGATCTATGACAAGGGCGTCGACCTCCCGGATCCAACAAGCTTTGGCGAGCATCAGGTCCAGTACCGAACTGGTGATGTTGTTTCCCCTCGGGTCGAGAGCTGGGAACCGCTCCGTCGCGAGCTTGAGCACTTCCTCGCGCGTGTGGCAAATAGCGAGACACCGTCGGATCCAGAGCGGAAGGCCGCATCGATCGTTGGCGTGATCGAGGCCGCCGAGCACTCGCTCCACAACAGGGGAGTGCCAGTAGATATAGCGCCATCGTGGGAACTGAGTTGAGGATCGAAGATCCCCTCGCCGCGAGTAGAGAACTCTGACGTCACAGGTTCTGGCTTGTCACTCTGGATGCCGCTCGACGCGTTGCCACGAGGCCACAGGTCGCCAGCCATGAGGTGGTGGGTCGACATCGCCAATGCGCCCCGCACCATGCTCCTCCGTCCTGCGGCTGACCGCCTCTAGTCTCGATTTTTCGAGTGGCAGACGAGACTAACTGGAGGATGGGGCGTGACGGGTGCGGAACTCATTCTGAAAAGGACGCGTCTGCAAACGGAGCGACCCTCCTCAATCGGCATAGCTCTGAATCGTCTGCTCCCCACAAGGAGGCGTCAATGATGCACGTCGAGCCCGTCTCTGACGTGGCATAACTGTCGCTCAAGGCTCCAATGAAGAACCGAATACTGCACGTGGTGCACGGCACTTATTACTTTGACGGGGACGCACCGTCAGGGCTTGCTACCACGTAGATCTCCGCTGCGATGTCGGGGTACCGCTCTCCGAGCTGCATGAACGCGTCGAGCATCTCCGCGGACCATTGCGCATCGATCTGGGCGTTCGAGATCGGCTTGATCCAGTATCCGCCGAAGATCTCAATGCGGTAGCCCGTGGCCAAGAAGTCAGCTCGGAGCCCCTCAGGGTCATAAACACGTCTATGCCCCTGGTGTCGGTCCGTGTCGTTGAGGGCGTGCTCCTCCTCCAGAAGGCCCATGAGCACGGCGGCTTGCCGGTGAACCGATCGGGCATTCGGTACGGCGGCGTAGACGAGAGCGTCATCGCCAAGCCAATTGCGGGCGGTGGACAGCAGAGCACGTGGGTCTGCGACATGTTCGAGAACATGTCCCATGACGATTACGTCGAACTGGCGACTCGGGCGGAACTCCTCGAAGAGAGAGCAAACAACGTTCGCTGTTGGATATCGTCGGCTGAGTTCAGCACAGAAGGTTGAGGAGCCTTCAACTATCGTGAGATCGGGAAAGACCTCGGCCAACGAGGCAGTCATCAGACCCTCGGCTGGCCCCAGTTCCAGACATGAAGTACCGCGCCACACACGCCGCCAAATTCGCGCACAGTACCGTACCATGGCGGCGTTGGCGCCCTTGGAGTACCAAGAGTCGGCAGCGATTCGATCAATGTCGTCTCTCTCCCTGCCGATATCGAAAGTCACAGGGGTGTACTCCTCTGCGGTGTCGCGCGGGACGTTGCAAGGTCTTCCACCGACCAACCTTACATTGAACCGCCTCAGCCACGTTGCTGGGCGCGACCTCCGGCGCGGACGTGGCAAGAAAAAACCTGACGACAGGAACTGACACGTCCTTCTGCGAAAGCCGGAGGGTGAGATTCCGTCCGGCCACTCATCTCAAGGCGAGTGTGGTATTGGCCCGACGGAAGTGAGCCGCCTTCCTCAACAGTCCGGCAAACTCCACCGAAGTTGGATCAGTTCAAGGAGATCCGGTCACGATCCCGACGACTACATCAGGGATCACGACGAGTGGTTTGTCGAGTTCGAAAGTTCGAGTGGGCGTCCCGTTTCTTGATCTCGCTCAGGACATCGACTACCTCGGGGACGAGCTACTTAACGCATCCCAGCGCGTCATCCGGAGCGGTTCGTACGTTCTCGGGCGACAAGAAATCCGTCTGACGGTGGGGAACGGGTTGCACGCACTCGAGTTGGCCCTGTGAACCTGGGGGGTCGGCAAGGGGACGAGGTCCTCTGTCCCGGCGAACACATGAAGCGTCTTCGCGTCTCATACTTTGAGACGGTAGCGGCCTGTCTCATGAGTTGCGACGACCCGCTCACAACCAGTAGCTCACAGATGTACCTAAGAGGCGACGGCCGAGAGCCACGCCTAAATGCTCAGGAAGTCCGGCCGTCAACAACACCGCGCCCTGGACTGTGACGCCGCTAGGTCCTTCTGTCTCGCCTCGGAGACGACGCGCTCCTGGGGAGACCCCCAGCCCCCGACGACCTGGCGGAGCTACAGCGTGACAGGTCCCGTCCCGCGGCCGCCCGCCCGATCCTCCGGGCGGCACAGCCGTCCTCGGCTCGTGCGCGCGTCCTTCGTGTTGGTCCGATCAATCCTGAACTACGTCAAGACGGCCGCGGCCGCAAGTCCACTTGCGAGCTGCCGAAGGCTACTCAGGCTACGACCGCCCACCGCAGGCCCGACAACTCTGCGAGGGCCTCGGCCTCGTTGGTTACCACCTTAGGACTCGCTTTGCGACTCTGCAGGTTCAGCCACAGTGCATGCTCCACCGCTCCGGCCTCGGTGCCCTTCGGCAACGATGCGGCGAGAAAGCCCCGCTCCCGGTAGCAAGTAGCCCGGCTCTTTATCCTCCACTCGCCGTACTCCTCAAGAGACGCCTCATGGCCGATCCTTTGCGACGCCAGCAACCAGTTAGCCAGGTACAGCCCTGCCCGCTAGCCTTTCCTCACCCACCGGTCAAGAATAGGCTGTCAAGATCGTCGGCTCATACGGCTTGCGAGACACGTGCCACCTCCTAGGTGACTTTCGTTACGCGGCAGTCTACGGAAGTCCGTCGCAAAAACTGAGACAGAACCATAGACCGTGTGCCACCGACCCGGCACGCGCTGAGTCAATCGCAGTGGCTTGTGAACGGAGAACTCGTCCCCTCTAACCCCGATCATTCACGCGTCGTTGTGACCTGATCAGCCCGTATCCGCGGAAAGGCCCTTCCGACAAGGGAAACTGACTGTGTCGAAGCAGCAGTATCCCCCTCGAGAAGGGCACTTCCAAAGTGAACGGTACCAGCACGGCGCGCGTGAAGGTGGAAGCCGGCGGAACGGGAGTCGTGTCGCACGTCGGCCTGCACGCTCTTGGCTCTTTCGCCGACCGGTTGGGTCTCGGTGATGCCCTCTCGTCTGCGATCCCGCAACGGCCAACGCTGGCTCACGACCGGGGCAAGGTTCTCGTCGAGGCGGCTCTCGTGCTCGCGGGCGGAGGCGAGAGCTGCGCGGATATCGAGCACCTGCGCGCCGAGGCGGCGCTGTTCGGCTTCGTCGCCTCGGACTCGACACTGCACCGCAGCTTTTGCGAGATCAACGCGAAGACGCGGGCCGCGATCGCCACGAAGGTGGCAAGCGTGCGGGCACAGGTGTGGGAGCGCTCGGCGCTGACCAAGACGGGGCCCGTCTTCTTAGACATCGACGCCTCGCTCGTCGAGATCCACTCCGAGAACAAAGAGCAGGCGGCACCGAACTAGGGGCGGCTTCGGCTTCCACCCGATGTTCTGCTTCGCAGACGCGACCGGTGAGGCATTATCGGGAGCGCTCAGGCCGGGCAATGCCGGCTCGAACACTGCCGCTGACCATGTGAGGGTCCTCGACGAGGCGATCTCTCAGCTGCCCGACGATGTCCAAGCTGGCCACCACGTTGGCGAGAACGCATCCCTTGTCCAACGCGAGGTCGTCTGCCGGACCGACTCGGGCGGCACCACCGCCGCCTTCACGGCAGCTCTGCGGGCCCGCAATATCGGGTTCTTCACGAGCGCCATGACCAACAACCAGGTCCAGGCCGCCATCTTTGACGCCGAAGGGATCGAAAAGGTGTGGGTGCCGGCGCTCGGAAAAGACGGTGCGCAACGGGACGGTTCGTCGGTCTGCGAGCTCACCTCGCTCGTCTTGCTCTCGGCGTTGCCGAGCGGGACAAGGCTCATCGTCAGGAGAGAGCCGCTCCACCCCGGTGCCCAGCGCAGCCTGTTCCCGTCTCTCGAGTACCGCTACTGGGGCTTTTACACCGACTGCGAGGGCGAGCCCGCTGAGCTCGACCTCATAATGCGCGCCCATGCGCACGTCGAGAACCACATCGCCCGGTTGAAGGACTCGGGGCTGTGCCGCTTTCCCTTCTCGAGCTTCGAGGCCAACGCCAACTGGATGGCCGTCGTGATGCTCTCCGCGGACCTCGTCAGGTGGTTCCAGCTCTTGTGCTGTGACGGATACTGGAGCTGCGCCCGCCCGAAGGCGCTGCGCTGGGGCCTGTTCCACGCGCCGGGCCGCATCATTCGCACTGCCCGGCGCAGCATCGTGCGCATCCTCGAGCACTGGCCGGAGGCGGGCATTCTGCTTCGCGCCTACCGCCAGATCGAAGCCATCACCTGATCGCTTCGAGATCACGAGCACCGGACGAGCCTGGACCTGCCGCGCCCACGATTCCGGAGATCAGTGCGGTCTTGGCCAAATGCGGGCCTCCAGGCCTCTTTGGTCACCGGAATCGTCCGGCAATCTCTCCGACCGGCCTCAATCGCGAGCGACACTCGATCCTCAATGACCCGCGTGAATGGTCGGGGTTAGCGCCAGCATCGATGCCGCGACAATGGGAACATTACTGTCATGCGAACGCGGGAAGCAGCGCAGTGGCTTCGCGCGCAGGTTCGAGCGCTGCCTGAACCGGTGCAGCGGCCAATTCTCTTTGGTGCGCGCCGATTCGCCCGGTTCAGGCAACGTTCCTTCGTGTGGCGTCCCGGCCTATGGCTCGCCCAACGCCAGGACAGCCGGCGTAGGCCGCCGGCGATCACCGTGATCGACCCCGCGGACGAGATGTTCGTCGCGATGCAGCCGAGTCACTACTTTTCCGTAGGTCGCAGCGCCCTCACGTGTGTCCTCGGCGGCCTCGAAGCCGCCGGCGTTCGGGACGTGCGGCGGGTCCTCGACGTGCCGTGCGGTCACGGCCGCGTGCTGCGGATGCTGCAAGCGGAATGGCCCGACGCTCATCTCACCGCCTGCGACATCAACCGTGCCGGCGTCGACTTCTGCGCCCGTACGTTCGGCGCCGAGGCGGTGTATTCCGCGAACCCGATCAGCAGCGTCCAAACCGGCGGCGGGTACGACCTGGTGTGGGTCGGTTCCCTACTCACGCATCTCGACCAACACCGGTGGCCGGAGATGCTCGGATGGTTCCGCGACCAACTCCGAACCGGCGGCGTGCTGATTTTCACGACTCACGGCGACGTGACAGCGGAGCTGCACGGCTCATCGTCAGGCCATTGGGCAGCGGCTATCGTCCGGTATCACTGCGAGGGATTCGGTTACGCAGAGCTCCCGTCCCAACCCGGGTATGGCAATTCGTTCAGCACGCCTGAATGGGTGCATGAGCAGATCGAACTCGTGGGCGGACTGCACTGCATTCGTACGTCGCTGGCGGCCTGGGACAGGCACCAAGACGTCACGACATGCGTCCGGACCTGATATCCCCAGCTCTGCAGGGGCCTTAAGGCGGAGACTTTCCCTTGCTCTCTTGAGGTAGATCTTGATGTCGAGCCGTAACACTGGACCAGTTACCGGTCAAGCCGCCAGTGTCTGGTACCGGATCGAGCGCGTCCCTCCTCAGGACACAACAACACCTCGGCCGTCACTCCGGTGCATGTGTTGGGAGTGCCGGGCGACGTGCCGGCGATCCGACGCTAACTCGAGGGTCGCTCCGCACTGATCCTTGAGGATGCCGCGCAGGCTCACAGAACTTGCGTCGGCGGAGCACCGGTCGGAGGGTTCGGAGACGCGGCGGCCTTCAGCTTCTACTCGCGGGGATAGTGGGCGGTCACGGCGAACGACTCCAGCGCCGAGGTCTTGCTCGGTCTCTGGTATGGCGAAGTCTCTCCATCTGCTGCGCAGTGCGTCGGTCAAGTATCGCCGTCGGATCAAAGGAGGCAACTCCCGGCTCGACGAGCCCCAAGGTCACCCTGCTTGGGTCAAGCTGAGCCATGTGGAGGAGTCGAACCGCCCACGCGCAGAGTGCGCCGGTTGCTATCGCGAGCTACCGACGGACGTGCCCAGGGTCTCTGTTCTGATTGCGCCATCTGGCGACCGATCCCAAGTCTGGTACGTGTTCAACACTCGTCACCAACGGCGCGACCAGTTGCGGTCCATGTTGGAACAAGAAAGAATCGGAACTACGACCTACCATTTTGAGTCTTTTCACTTGGCTCCGGCTTATGGCGCGCCCGGCTACGCGAGGGGTGACTTCCCGGTCACACAGGAGTTCGTCGGCAGGAGTCTCGCACTTGCCTTCGACCCCCACCTACGGCTCGACGAACCGGAGACGGTGGTGGACTCAGTCCGCCGCTCTCGCACTGTCGTGAGCAGCTGACAGGCATGGCGAAAGACAAGCTGGTGGTCGAAGACGAGGTCCTGCACGCTCACCGCAGGTCCTTCGACCGCCTGGTCAGTGTTGCCCAGCTCCGGCTCGAACGGCGGCAGTTCGACGACGCAGCTGCTCTTGCTGGCATCGCTGCCCAATTCGCTTGGCTGCATCACCCGGGATGTTTCACCTCCCCGGAGCTAGAGGCGGTTACCCGGGCGCTCGGAGCGGTCATCAACGGCGAGACTCCGAGCGCGGATGGGCCATTTCTCGGGTGCCTCCCGCCCCAACGCATACTCCATGTCTTTACAGAGGCTCGCGAAATTGGAGGCCACACCCGGCTCGCGACCCGATGGATGACGCTCGACTCCAACCGAGTGCACTCTGTTGTCACGACACGCCAGCGAGGGGACGTTCCCGCGGAGCTGCAGGCCGCGGCGGAAGCATCCGGCGGCTCGGTGACGGCGGTTCACGACGACCTCGGTCCGCTCGCAACGGCAAGCCGGCTGGCTGCGCTAGCGGAGAACCATGACGTGGTCCTGCTCAACGTCCACCCGTCTGACGTCGTACCTTCCATCGCCTTCTCGACTCGTCGACCTCGGCCGCGCGTTCTTTTCCTCAACCACGCCGATCACGTCTTCTGGCTCGGCACCTCCGTCGCGGACCTTGTTGTCTGCTTCCGCCGCTCCGGTCACCTGATCGCCCACACGAGGCGCGGCATCGAAGAGAGTCGACTCGTCGATCTGCCGCTTCCACTAGTGCTTCTCCAGCGGACCACGAGCATCGCTGATGCCAAGCAGGCGCTCGGCATCGCTCCGGACCATGTCGTGCTACTAAGCGTCGCTTCCAAGTACAAGTTCGAGAGCCGGAGGCCTCCGAGCTTCTTGGACCTCGTACTTCCTGTTATCGAACAACAGAAGTCGACGACCCTACTCGCCGTGGGACCGACCGACTCCGCTCAGTGGCACAAAGCGAACAAGCTAGACGCAGGACGTGTCCGACCACTCGGCGAACTCCGTAATCCCGCGCCGTATCGCGACGCGGCGGATATCTACCTCGACTCATATCCATGCGGGTCAATTACGTCGCTGCTCGAGAGTGCCGCCCTCGGGACGCCGTGTCTTGCGTACGTCGGTGGGAGGGATCCTGAATCGCCCATCGTGAGCGACCCTCCGCTCGTCACCGACACGATCCTTCGCGCACGACATCCCGCCGAGTACCGGCGCCTGCTCCTTCAGCTCATCTCGGAGCCCGAGTTTCGAGCAGATGTCGGTGCTGGTCTGGCCTCGCAGGTCCGAGAGGCTCACTCGGCCGACCGGTGGCTGCCGCGGCTTGAGGCGGTGTACGAGCGGCTCGGGACCGTGGGTCGCGTAGAGGGGGCGGCCGCGGTCACGGCGGCGTTTATGGCCACCCGTGTCGACCGGGAAGTCGTCGGTCTCCCGACGGGCCGCGACGGGCCTCTCGCCGTGGCCGAGACGCTCGTTTCATACCGCGGCGAACTCCGCTCCCTCAAGAGCCAGGTGCTGTTGGCAAGGGTGCTGCTACGCGGGAGGGCGCTGCTACTCCGGAGCCCGTTGGCCGTCCACCACCGGGGCCACAGCTCGATGCCGCCCCGGTGGTGGCCGGTCAGCGATCGTTTCCTTGTTCGCTAGAAAGAGTTGGCTCCAACTAACCCAACGCGCACGTGGGTAAGGTCATGGGGCACCGCGTTTGAGCTCCCTTCAAGTGGGTAGACGTGGCAGGAATTGGTTCGCGCGATGGTCGATACAAGCCACTGTTCTTCGTTATAGACATGCCCGCCGGTCATTATCGGAGAGCCTCTTTCAGTGGCAGGGCGTGAGGCTACTGTCACGACCCCCTACAGGGCGAAGACCTCGACGGGGAAACTAGTGAGGAGAGCATCAACGCGTTCCTCGGACCAGTTCCATTCCAGTGCCGTGTCGTCTTGGACCGGTCGGCCGACGAAGGTTTCGAGACTGGTCCGGGCCGGCGCGTTGCGGGGCCCGGCGACGAATTCGATCCGCACTTGCTCGCCACCCAGGCGCTGGTGGGCGGCGCGCAGGAGCACGGCGAGGATCACCGCTTCAAGGTCGCGTCCGAGGGCGCGGCAACTGACAACGATCTCATCCACCACCAGCTCACCGCCCACACCTCGCTGAGCAAAGGCGCCGGCCACGATACCGCTGTCGGAGAAGCGGTCCCGTAGGTCGACCGCCACAGCGCACGAGGCAGGGTCTGCCAGGTAGGCGGCGACCTCCGCCTCCCCAAGGCGGCGGAACGCGGTGTTGAACTGGTTGACCCGGCCGGACAGGTCGGCAAGACGTCTTACGGCAGCCTGAATGTCGACGCCAACCCGCAACTCGGTGCCGAGTTGGGCCAGGTACACAGCCACGTCTCCCGTAGCGCCGGACCTGGTCGCCGCCAAATGCCCCTGGCGGATGCGGGCCGCTGCCAGGTCACCAATTCGTTGGGCAGCAGTCTGGGATTCCCCCCACGGGTCAAGCCCTGGGTAATAGCGGAGTCCTCGCTCGGTATCGGTGGGATCACCGGCCAGCAGCAAATGGACACCGGGAACTGAAATCGCCACTTCGGCCAGCTCGCCCGGATTGTCATCCACGAAGAGCAGAGCATCCGCTCCGATGCGCAGGTCGTCGGCGATGGCGGCAACCGACTCCGCTTTCGACACCCACCCGATCTCGATGGAGGAGAAGTCGGCCAGACTCACCAACAGGTCTCCACGGCTGGAGAAAAACCGCTCGACCGCCGGGCGGTCGTTCTTGGAAGCGAGAGCCAAGAACACCCCCCGGTCCCGGAGGGCAAGGAGACTCCGCTGAAGCTGCTGGTGTCCCTCGGACACGACGATCCCCGCCGGGCCGTCTTCGGTCAGGATTCCCGACCACAGCGTGTTGTCGAGATCGCACACCACCGCCTTCAGGGGGGGCAGCAGGACGGCCGGCAGCCATACCAAGCCGAACATCCGCGCCACCTCCAACGTTGCCTGATCAGATAGGGGTGATCCGCTGACCTGCTCCATCCGCATGTCTTCGTAGGCGTCGCCAAGCCGCTGGCGGATCTCGCAGAGGTCGCAGATCCGCACGCCCGGTTCGGGCGCGAGGCGTTCGGTCAGACAGGCGTTGAAATCGCGGGCACGCTCTCCGGAAGCCCAGTTGGCCACAAGGATTGGCACTGTCGTCTCCGCCCGCACGGCGGCCACTCGGTCGGCCAGCCAATCGGATAGCCCCTCGGGGCTGAGTGCCCCGTAGTGGTCGAAGCGGAGCCAGACAATGACGGCATGCACATCCCCTGGCATGCCTACCGCCGGCTGGGCGAGGGAGTCATCGTAGGGTCCGAAAGTAAACCGGGCCTGAATCCTGGCAAAAGACAGAAACGTCCCCAGGGCGTTTTCGACGAACTCAAAGGGCTGATTGCGCACGACATGGAGCCGCACCTCACGGTGGGGCCAGGTCGGCTCGAGCCGGCGCAGCGCCTGGCGCCGCAAGGTTTCGGCGAATACAGTCCTCTGCCAGGAAAGGGCATCGAGCGAGTGCAAAACGCCAGGGGACAGTGGCTCGCTGGCTGACTCCTGCACAGGGTCTCCTTTCTCCCTACACTGGGCGAGGCTACCTTCCGGTCACGCGCACCACCGCAACCCACCTGAGATGGAGGGCACATCCATGTCGGCCCCAGACACGATGGTCGTCGGCCGAGTCAGGGCAGTCCTCGGCGAAGTCCTGGGCCCTTCCGCCGCCCAGCTCGACAACCCCTCACGTGACACCGTGCCCGAATGGGACTCCCTTGCACAGGTGGAGATCCTTTTCGCTCTCGAGGAGGAATTCTCGGTCCGGTTCCCTGCCGACAAACTCAACACTCTCAGGTCGCTTGAGACGATCGTCGAAGCCCTGGAACATGAGTAGGCATGCCCTGCGGAGGAACGGGGAACGCTTCGGGCTCCGGCCGGTAGCCGACGAGGACGCCGATTTCATCCACGGGCTGCGGACCGATCCGGAGCTTTCCCGGTACATCCACCCCACCCCTCCCGATCCTGCAGCGCAGAGGGCGTGGCTGGCAAGGTACTACGAGCGTCCAAACGACTATTACTTCTGTGTCATCGACCAGGTCACCGCCGAACGGGAGGGGGCGATCGGTCTCAACGACGTCGATTCCGCCGCCAGCACGGCGGAAATGGGACGTTGGATCCTCCGCTGCGGATCGCTCGCTGCCGCCGAGAGCGCCCTGCTGGTCTACGCGATCGGCTTCGAGGATCTGGCCCTCGACCGGGTGTACTGCCGCACAGTCTCGGCCAACAAGGCAGTGGTCTCCTTTCACCGATCCTGCGGGCTCAGGGTCACTGACGAAGGCCGCCAGGTCAATCTGGCGGGAGTCACCTACGCCGTTACCGAGCAGTCCGTAGACCGCGCTAATTGGCCCGAGGTGGCCGCTAGGCTCCAGCGGGTGAGAACGATGGCTGTCGGCCTCCTCGCGTAGCCAGCCGTGCGCTACCACCATGCCGGAGTGGCCTGCGGCCGCCTGGAGGATGAGAAGCGGTGGTACACGGGCTCACTCGGCTACGAGCCTGAGGGCGAGATCTTCACCGACCCCCTCCAGGGGATACGGGGCTGCTTCTTGACCTGCGGAGGGGGTCGCATCGAGCTGGTCGAAGCCCTCCCGGGGTCCGACGAGCTGGCCCCTTGGCTCCAGCGCGGCTTTGCGATCTATCACCTTGCTTTCGAGGTATTAGATCTAGAGGCAACCGTCGAGCAACTCGACAAAGCGAGGGCCCGGTTGGTATCTCCGCCAAAGCCAGCCGTTGCTTTCGGTGGCCGGCGGGTGGCATTTTGCATGCGTCCCAACCTGATGCTCGTCGAGCTGATCGAGTCGGCCTGAAGTATCCGCCGTCACCAACACTGGAGTCGAACAGCATGCGGTTCAACGCTCGCTATTCGGTCTGCAGAGCCAGAGTCGAGGCTCTCTCGTACGTCGTGCCATGACGACTGAGGAAGCGCCGTTCTGGTTGCCCGTGGCCCGGTCGGAGGTCTCTGGGGGTCGGCCGAGAGCATCAGCATCCAATGGGAAGCGCCGTCTCATCCCCGACTGTGTGGTGCCCGCGTTCAGGAGCGCCCACTCCTGGAGGACCGCTGGTCTGACCAGGACCTCGTTGGCACCCTAGTCCCGTCGTGCCGGCGCCCAAGTGGAGATCATCGACGACTACGGGTCCTCACCACGGAGCAGCAACCCCACACAATTCCCTGTGGATTACCGGACCGCAAGTAGCCTGAGTCCGCCATCGAGACGAGAGGAGCGAGCTACCCGTTGCGCCCCGACCGAGTGTCACGCCTGCCCGTTAGCTATAGGGAAATACGGACGACGAGTTCGTCTGGGAACCGGCGCTCTCGAGCTGCGGCTCGCTATACGTCTCGCCGTTCCGAGTTCCCAAACGGACCGGTGCAGTGAGACTCATCGGTCAAAGCGTCTCACGATGCCCGGTGATCTATTTCGCGCCCAGCATGACGAGGCACAGATCGCGGTCTGATACGAGGGCCTGTGGCAGGATCTGGCAGCAGATGACTCGAGGCGCTGCGTGACTTCTGAACAGTCTCAGTCCCCAAAATCTCCCCTCCTGCGAGTCTCCGGTATCGGACGGGGTATTGCGTGGCGCTATTCATGCCAGGCCGTCTCTGCCGCTGGCGGGCTGTTCCTGGCCGGCTTCGCATTCCGCAAGCTTGGCGCCAGCACGTACGGAGCGTACGCCCTGGTCGTTACAGTCCTCGGCTTGCTCGGGACGGTCGATTTCGGACTCAGCATGTCCGTGGTCCGGGCTACTGCGCGCGACAATCCGTCGTTCTCTGTGCAAACGTCGGCAGAAGCGAGACGAGACGTAGAGGTAGCGCACAGCGCTTACGGAGTGATAGGTGCGATCGCCTTGCTCATATCCGTCGCTTCGATCCCCGTGCTCGTCGCCGTCAAGTCACGGAACGTTGGCGGCACCTACGCACTCCCTCTCACGGTGGGTCTGATCGGGCTGTCCGTCGGGTTATCGCTCGCGACCTCGGCATATTCGGGCCTACCGACGGGGCGCCAGCAGTTTCACGTCCCCGCCATCGCAGGGATCCTCGGCGTCTTCGCCAATGTCGCTGTGGTCGTCCCGACGCTCGGGATGCTGGGGCTGCCCTCGCTGGGGCTCGGCCAGCTCGCGAATGCGCTGGTCAACGCTATCTTCCCTGCGATCTGGCTCAAGATGCGCGAGCCCTGGTTCCGTCTCCTCCCGGGCCGGGCGCGCTGGACCGAGGTCCGGCGGGTGGGGAGCTTCGCTATACCGCTTCTCGTTATCTCGGTGTACGGACAGGTGATCGCCGCCACGGACCTTGTCGTCGTGGGTGCAGTCGCCACGGCGGCCGCAGTGGCCTTTTACAGGATCGGGAATCTTGCTCCGAGCCGAGCCGTGTCATGGCTCTTCAACGGCTACGACACCGTCTTCCCCTCCCTGGCGGGCACCCAGGATGAGAGGGGGCAGGAAGCAGCGACGCTCTTTCTCACTCGGGTCGCCGGCTACGTTGCCGGTTCGTCGTTCTGTGCGATGGCGTTGCTCAGAGCCGATGTCGTCACTGTCATCGTGGGACACCAGTCCGTCCTCGCCGAAGAGGTGCTCCTGGTCTTCTGTGGGATCTGGCTAGTCAACATCCCGGTCCATGGACTCATGCTGTTGCTGATAGCCCGTGGACGGCAAGCCGTGTTCATCCCGCTTGTCGCCGCGGAGGCGGTTGCCAACCTCGTGCTCACAGTCGTGCTGGCCGTAATATTTGGGCCAATCGGAGCGGCTCTGGCGACCTTGGTCACAATCGTAGTGACGAACGTCATTGTGCTTCCCATCCTCGTACGAAAAGAATTCGCTTCGACGTCATCGTGGCGCATTGCAGGTGACGGGCTCGCCTGCGGCGGGATCGGTGGCGCGGTCGCCGCTGTTGCCACAATGCCAATCCTCGTTCTCGGGGTTGGCTCGATCCGGCTCGCCGTCGGCCTTGCGGTGGCTGGAGCGGCGAGCCTTCTCGTCGGGCTCGTCCTGCTCAGGCACAATGGTCGCAAGACACTTCTGGCGATGTTCAAGCGCCGTGATCCGGCTCTCTAACCCTAAGGTTGGGTGACCGATCAAGGATTCACCGACCATCAGACTGCACATGTCAACGAGCAGCACGAGAAACAGGCGCTTGTCCGCTCACACACGGCAGTACCTCAGGCTCCGAGCCGAGTGTCCTCGCGCAGCCCCACCTTCTTGACGATTCCCCGCAAGAAGCCCAGCCCCCACGCTGCATGCATCGTGGGAAAGGCCACAAGCAATGTCGGCACCGCCGGAGGATCGCGGGTGAGCTCGAGGGCGCCCCGCCCGAGAACCGTCGCGACGTAGGCCGCCAGCACCGGTCGCCTCCAAGGGCTCGCGAACCCGACGAAGAGCGCGGGCACGGCAAGCTGGCGCCACGAGAGCGAGCCGGGATGCTTGCGGATCGTCCGGGCGCGGTTGTGGCCGTACCGGTAGAACTGGCGCGCTAGCGGCCCGAGCCCGTCGCGGCCAAGGTAATAGGACTTGATCGACGGGTCGAGGTAGACACCGCCGAAGCGTTGAGCCCGCCATGCGAGCTCGGCGTCTTCGTTGCCACCTGACCACTCGTCGTAGCCGCCGATCTCGCGGATCGTGCTCGCCCGGAAAGCGCCCAGATAAACCGTGTCGACATAGCGCGGCTCTCCACCTTCCCGCCGGAAGGCCGCAGGCCCGGCTCCGAGGCGAGAGGTCATCGCCGCCACGATGCCGCGCTGGCGTGCGTCATGAGCCTCGTAGCGCATCTGCCCACCGACGATGGCTGCTCCCGAGTTTTCGAGGGCCGATACGCAACGCTCGACGTAGTCGGGCGCAAGCGCCGTACGAGCATCGACTCGGACGATGATCTCGCCGGAAGCAGCCGCGATGGCAGTGTTCAGGCCGGCAGGGCGGATGTGCCTCGGGTTGTCGACGACGCGTACCTTCGCGAACTTGGACGCCACCGATGGGGTCCCGTCCGTTGAGCCGCCGTCGGCCACGACCACCTCGATGATGGCGGGGTAGCTCTGCTCGACGACGCTGTGCAGGCAGCGCTCGAGCTGGGCCTCCTCGTTCAGCACAGGGAGGATGATCGAGACCGTGGGAAGCTTCGGCGAGGAAACGGTCGCGTCGGGCTCGATCCGAACCGCTGACTCCGCGGACATCGCGCGCCCCCTCCTTTTTCCTACAAGCTTGCCAGGTGGGTGAGCCGCGGCTGACGATCCCGCCGGTGCCTTGGACGCGGCTGCACCGGCATCCGCGGCGGCGGAGCACCCCGATGGTAGGTTCGGCTCGTCAAGCGATCCGCCCGAGAGCCGAGCAACATGACACCAAGAGCCTCCACGATCGAAGCGCTGGCCGAGGCGTGGTGGCAAAGGTGCCAGGCCCATCGGTGCGCTTCGGGTCGAGCGGATGCCGATGAGCGTGAGCTCCTGGTTCACGCGCTCGGGGCGGCTGCCGGTGGACTCTCGCGGCTGTTCGGGCAGGTGGTGCTTCCCAGCGGGGACCGTGGGTCACCGAAGGTCCTGAACGGCACGATCTCCCCGGACCCAACCAGCCCACAGGGAGCGCCCCTCCCGCCGGACGCGACCACCCCGGCAGTCCCGATCGAACGCCGCCGCACCCTTGCTGCCGCAGCGACGCGGTGGGGAGCTCGCGTTGGGTCGCCGGTTCTCGTCGTCGAGCAGCTCGTCCAGCTCCGGGGCCTGGTCGCGAGCGAACCGGGACAGCGGGCGATCGCCCGCCTGATCGACCTCACGATGATCAACGCCTGTCGTGGTGCCACTGACGAGCTCCAACGGGCGGCGTTCAGCGACCCGTTGACCGGGTGCGCCAACCGGCGAGCCTTCGAGCGCGACCTCGAGCGCGAATTGGCCCGTTGCGCGCGTGCCGAGCTCGACCTGAGCGTCGTCGCGATCGACCTCGACGGCCTCAAGGCTGTCAACGACACCGCCGGCCACGCGGCTGGTGACCGCCAGTTGGTGCTCCTCGTCGACACGCTACGCAAAGCTCTCCGGAGCATGGACGGCATCTACCGTCTCGGTGGGGACGAGTTCGGTCTCGTGCTGCCGGACACCTCGCCGGACGACGCGGCCGTCCTCATCGCCCGCGCAGTGCGCATGGGTGCTCCCTCGTTCAGCTGGGGTACCGCAAGCTGCTTGTCGACAGGATGTGCCGCGGTCGCGGAGCTCCTCGCCGTTGCCGACACCGACCTGTACGCGCGACGTCGTGTCATGCGTGCGGCGCCGTCGCGACGTCGGTCCCGTGGCAAGCCGGCAGAAGACTCACTTCGTCTTTTCCCCGAGGAGGAAGGCGCATCCCGACAGTCTCTTCGGGCGCGATAAGTGTCTCTGTCAGCAGCCCCTTGAGTCTCGAGACCTGGCGCCACTGATTCACACGAGCGGCCAGGGATAAGCACGGTGGTCCTCGCGCGGCGAAGGAAACAGGGGCTTTCGAAGCAACCGGACGGCCCTACGCCGGAGTGCCGCGCATTCGTCGCCCTCCAGGATCGCCGCGACGGGATCCGGGATCGAGTCGACGACCAGCTCGCAGCCCGCGAGCACCTCGGCCGGCAGCTCCTCGCCGGAGAAGTCCCACATCACTGTCCGGAGCTTTCCCTCCACGTGGAAGCACAAGCCATGGTCGATTCCCCAGATCCGTCTCTCCCAGTCGATGATGAGATGGCCCCCCTTGCGGTCGCCGTTGTTGATGAGCAGATCGAACGCCGCTATCCGCCGAAGCTGGGCATGATGGAGGGGCTCGTTCAACAGCGTGAAGTAGTGCTCGGCGAAGTCCGCGTCGACGAAACGCTGCACCGACCCCTCGCCGTGCGGCCCCTCCAGGCGCAGCACGGTCTCGGGGACGACGCCGAGGGCGAGCGCCGCGGAAAGCTCGTAGGCGGCGACCTCGCGGCGGAACAGGCCACCTGGGTAGTCCCACAGCGGGCGCTCACCCCGCCCAGGCTTGTACACAGCACGCTGCTCAATCCCTCGGAGCCGGACCATCGCGAGAAACGAGTAGTTCGAGCTCCACGGCAGCCTGCCCAGGACTTCGAGCTCTCCCTCGGCGAGAAGCTCGAGCCAAGCAGGTCCGCTCAGGTCAGCGGCGGGCGGTGGCCGTTCGTCCTCGGGCACACGTGGCCTCTCGGATCGAGCGGATACCCGCAAAGCGGGCAAGGGGGCCGGCCCGCCTCGACGAGCTCTGTTCCCCGTATGGCAAGCGCAGCGGCCTGTTCCCGGGTCATCGCCAACCGCACGCTCTCCCCCGTCTCGGCGTCGGGCTCCAGGTCCTCGGCGAGAC
>Ga0182013_10002513_pt1 | contig 23883 bp, 16 predicted proteins | sample 612S2MmetaG_FD_120487 | JGI IMG/M metagenome (GOLD analysis project Ga0182013, IMG submission 120487) | Permafrost microbial communities from Stordalen Mire, Sweden - 612S2M metaG | ecosystem: Environmental > Terrestrial > Soil > Wetlands > Permafrost | place: Sweden: Stordalen | collected...
CCCGTCCCGCCGAGCCGGCGTCGTTGACCGGGCCCGAATACTCGTCGACCAGCACGAGCCGGCCGCCGCCGAGGGCCGAGGACTGGTCCAGGATCGGGGGTACCTCGGCCAGATCCGCCCAGACGGTGCCGAACCGTGGATGGCTGTGGGCGGCCCAACCGACGTCGGGCCGGCGTCGGTGCAGTTCCAGGTGGAGGGGAATGCCGAGCGGGACCGGCCACTCGCCCTCGACCACGTCGCCCTCCAGGGTGATGCGCAGCACGTGTTCGGGCCGCACCTCGGCCCAGGTGAGCAGCCACGGGTTGCACAGCAGCGTGCCGTCGCCCAGGTTGGCCGTGATGTGGCCGGCCAGGTGGTCGTCGTACCCTTCACGCCACAGGGAACGGGCCAGCAGCGCCAGTTCCTGGCGGGGCGTCAGCTCGGGCACCAGCCGGTCGGGGGACGGCGTGAACACGGTCACGGCAGCACCTGGTCGGGCAGCGGGTGCCGGAACAGCGCTGCGGCATTGCCGCTGCAGATCGCCCGGACCTCGTCGTCGGGCAGGTGACCCCAGCACGACCGGAGCACGCCCTGGGTGTCGGGCCAGGTGCTGTCACCGTGCGGGTAGTCCGTCTCCACCATGATGTTCTCGACGCCGATCCGGTAGCGCGTGTCGATGGTGGAGGGGTCGTCGAGCGTGCAGAACCAGAAGTTGCGGCGCAGCACGTCCGACGGGCGGTCGTCCCATCCCAGGCCGTAGCCGGATCGGTCGACGACGTTGTCGAGGCGGTCGAGCAGCATGGCCACCCATCCGATCCCACCCTCGCTCATGGCGATGGCCAGGTCCGGATGGCGCAGCGGATACCCCGACCACAGCCACTCGGCGCACGCCGTGAGCGACAGCTGGCCGAACAGCGTGGCGCCGATCTGGACCGCCGGTGCACCGGGCGGGGCCGGCGGCATCCCCGAGCTGCCGACGTGCAGGCAGGCGACGGTCGAGGTCTCGATGCAGGCGTCGATGATCGGGTCCCAGTGCTCCCGGTCCCACAGGCTGGGGAGGTCGGCGACGTGGGGACGCTCGGGGAGGGCGACGGCCTTGAATCCCCGGGCGGCGTTGCGCCGGATCTCGGCGGCGGCTTCGACCGGGTCCGTCAGCTGGGCGATCCCCAGCGGGATGATCCGGTCCGGGTGGACGGACGCCCACTCCTCGAAGAGCCAGTCGTTCCAGGCCCGGACACAGGCCGCCCCGAGTGCACGGTCCTCGGCGGCGAAGAACACCCGGCCGCAGAACCCCGAGATCTGTGACGGGAAATTGAGCGAGGCCCAGACCCCGTTGACGTCCATGTCGGCGACCCGTGCGTCGACGTCGTAGCAGCCGGGCCGCATCTGCTCGAAGCGGAAGGGCTCCAGTCGCACCGTCTCCGGCCGACGCCCGGCGACGGCGTTCATGCCGACCTGGCTGTAACGACCCCCCTCGAACTCCCAGACCTGGTGTCCCGCGCCGGTCTCGACGATGCGCGGGGCGCGATCGGCCAGCCGGGTCGGCAGTCGGCCTTCGAAGGTGTGGGCCGGTTCCACGACGTGGTCGTCGACCGAGACGACCGTCGCCCACGGCTCCGCGATGTCGGGCTCGGGCAGGAAGAGGTCCGGGTCGAGGGTGGCCTGTCTGTGCATCGTGGTCCCTCCCCATGGAGTGGCACCGGTCGACCCTCAGCGGTCGGCGGTCCGCGGTCGAGCACTTTCTAGCGCACCCGGTCGCGGGGTGTGCGCCCTCCGCGGCGCCGGCCGGCAGTGACCCGGCACCGGTCGGCGGTGACCCGGCGGCGCCGGTCGGCGGTGACCCGGCACCGCCCTTGACGGCGGCCCGGAGGTCCCTACCATGGGTCCATGGCGACCACCGCGCTCCGTGCCCAGCGCTTCCGGGCATCGTGGACCGACGGGCCGGCGGCCGGTCCGCGGCGCTACCGGGCCCGCAAGGCCCGGACCTCGGCCTACCGGACATCGGACGGCATGGCCCGCGATCTCCTGCGACCCATCATCGACTGACCCGTCTGACCGCATCGGCCCCCGTCCGACCGGGACCGTGAATTTTCCCGCCGCCAGTGGTTCTCAGCTGGTCGATTGCATCTATTTGCAATTTCGCAATATACTGCGTCCGTGCCTTTCTCGACGCTCACCAGGCCGGTCTACGAAGCGAAGGCCGAACTGTTCAAGGCGCTCGGACACCCGGCCCGCATCCGCATCCTCGAGCTGTTGTCCGACGGGCCCCGTCCGGTGAGCTCGCTCCTCCAGGAGACCGGTCTCGAGGCCCCCGCGCTGTCGCAGCAGCTGGCCGTCGTGAAGCGGATCGGCCTGATCGAGTCGTCGCGGCACGGCAACGGCGTCACGTACCAGTTGACCGACCCGTCGGTCATCGAGTTCCTCGCCGCCGCCCGCACGGTCCTCGCATCGACCCTCGGTCGGGCCCGGGACGCCCTGGTCGACCTCGAGGGGCTTCCCTCGTGACGGATGCCCCTCCGGACGGCTCATCCCGCACCGATGGCCCACACCCCGTCAAGCGGCACACCTCATGATGGCCCACACCTCGTGATGCAGGACACCGTGCGGATCCTGCGCGCGCGGACCGCGGGCCTGCTGCCCGGACGCCGCGACTACGCCGGCCTCCGGACCTCCTGGCGGGTCGACCTCGTGGCGGGCCTCACGGTCGGCGTCGTGGCCCTTCCACTGGCGCTCGGGTTCGGGGTGGCGTCCGGCGTCGGACCGACGGCCGGGATCGTCACCGCCATCGTGGCGGGCGTCGTCGCCGCGGTGTTCGGCGGCTCGTCGGTGCAGGTGTCGGGACCGACCGGCGCCATGGCCGTGGTGCTCGCGCCGATCGTGGCCCACGACGGGACCCGGTCCGTGGCGGCCATCGCCGTCCTCGCCGGCGTGATGGTCGTGGTGATGGGGGTGGCCGGACTCGGACGCCTCGTCCGGTTCGTGCCCTGGCCGGTCCTCGAGGGGTTCACCGTCGGGATCGCCGTCACCATCGGCCTCCAGCAGGTGCCGCTCCTCGTGGGCCTGTCCAAGCCCGGAGGCTCCGGCGTTCTCGACTCCGCGTGGGTGGCCGTCCGGGGGGCGACCGCCGCACAGGCCGAGGGCACCCTGGTGATCGGCGCACTGGTGGTGGCGACGATGCTGCTCTGGCCCCGGCTCACCCACAGGGTCCCGGGGTCCATCGTGGCCGTGGTCCTCGCCACGGTGGCGACCTGGATCTTCCACCTCGACGTGCCGCTCATCGGCGCACTCCCCCACCATCTGCCCGTGCCCAGCAACCCGTTCGCCGGTTCCACCCACCTCGGGCAGCTCTTCGGTCCCGCCCTCGCCGTCGCGACACTGGCCGCCATCGAGAGCCTGCTGTCGGCACGCGTGGCGGACACCATGACCGGCACCGGAAGCACCTCGGACGGACGCGAGCTGGTGGGACAGGGCCTGGCCAACGTGGCCGCCGGCCTCTTCGGCGGCATGCCGGCCACCGGGGCGATCGCCCGGACGGCGGTCAACGTCCGCGCCGGAGCACGCACCCGCATGGCAGCCATCACCCATTCGTTGGTGATCGTCGTCGTGATCCTGGCGGCGGCACCCGTCGTCAGCCACGTGCCCCTCGCGGCACTCGGTGCCGTGCTCCTCATGACCGCGGTGCGCATGATCGACCACGTCCGGGTGTTCGTGGTGGTCCGGTCCCACGTCTCCGAGGCGGTCGTGCTCACCGCTACCGCCGTGGTGACCGTCGCCATCGACCTGGTCACCGCCATCGAGATCGGCCTGCTCCTGGCCGGCGTCCTCGCCCTCCGGAAGATGGCCTCGGGCTCGGTCGCCAGCGCCGAGGAGCTGGCCCGCCACGATGACGACTCGGTAGACGAGCACGAACTGCTGACCGAGCACATCGCCGTCTACCGGCTCGACGGTGCCCTGTTCTTCGGTTCCGCGCCCGCATTCCTCGAGGCGTTCGACGTGGAGCCCGGGGTGTCCGTCGTGATCCTGCGCCTGTCGGGCCTGACGATGCTCGACGCCACCGGGGCCGACGCCCTGGCCAGCGTCATCGACGGCCTCGAGGCCCGCGGCATCACGGTGCTGGTGAAGGGGGCACGCGACGAGCACGGGCGCATGCTCGGTGCCGTCGGCATCGTCCAGTCACTGGCCGACCGGGGCCACGTGTTCGACGATCTTCCGGCGGCCGTCGCCCATGCCCGGCGTCACGTCCTGCGCACGGTCGGCCTGGGCGACGTCGGCGCCGCATAGGCCGAACATGACGGACCGCGGCCCGGGACGGTCCGGATCGGCCCGCACGGGTCGGGCCCGGTCAGCCCGCGGCGTCGGCCAGCTCCGGCACGAATCTGGCGGCGTCCACCGTGCCCACTCCTGACGCCAGGTCGTAGCCGGGCAGGGCGGCGAAGCCCTGCACGGTCGTCTGGGAGCCATGCTGGGTGAAGGTGACGGTGTTGTTGCCCTTCGTCACGTCGACGATGCCGCCGGCCCCGGCCGCCGACATCGAGTACAGCGCCGGATTGATCACCCCCAGCGGGTGTCCCGCCATCTGGTCGGCCAGACTCACGATCCCGGCGAACAGCGGTGTCGCCTCGCTCGTGCCACAGGTCGGGAACCAGCCGATCTGACCCGGGAAGCCCTGGTAGACGTCGACCGCCCCGTTGCAGGCTCCGCTCATCGAGATGTCGGGCACGCCCCGCTGGGTCCCCACCACCTGCTGGACGCCGTCCTGGAAGGACGGACGGGAGAAGACCACCGAGAGGCCGCCCCCACCGGCCAGTGGACTCGGTCCGCTCTTCCCGGTGATGAACTTCTGGGTGGTCGGATCGTAGGTGTCGTTCCACACCGAATCCCGCGAGGTCCGGTGCCCGGTGGCCGACAGGTGCAGATGCGTGGCCCCCACGCCCGTCACCAGTGGATCGCTGTCCGGCCAGGACGTCACCGGGACGTCGTAGTAGGTATGGCCGTTGTGCTCCACGTCGGCAGCGCCGCTGTCCCCCGAGGCGGCCAGGACGGTGATCCCCTGGGCCGCCGCGTCGACGTAGGCCGAACGCAGTCCGAGGAGGGACGCCGCCGAGGGGAAGCTCTCCTCCGTGGCACTGAAGCTCTGGCTGATGACACCACCGAGGTGGTGGTCGATGACGTAGGTCTCGGCGGCCACGATCTGCGGAAAGCCGCTCGTGCCCTCGTTCTCGTTGGTCGGCGTCTCGACGAGGAGGATGGCGGCCCCCGGGGCCATCGAGTGGGCGTACTCGACGTCGAGGTCCGTCTCGCCCGCCCATCCCTCCCGGTTGCTGTTCTCGACGTAGGGCGGCACCGGGCCCGCCGGCTGGATGACGGTCAGTGACGGCGGAGCCGGGATGCCGAACGCGGCGTCGAAGACGCTGAGGTCCGTCTGGATGGTGGGCGAGCCGTAGGCGTCGACGATGACGATGGTCTGGCCCGTGCCGTCGACGCCCTTGTCGAAGAGCGGCTTCAGGTCGTACGCCTTCTGGAGCTGGCCGGGGGAATAGCAGGCCACGCCGTAGTCGGCCTCACAGGTGGCCGTCGTGGGAGGGCCGCCGCCGTCCACCTCGGCGGCCGGATGGATGGTCGTGGGGTGGATCAGTCCGGGCTCGATACGGACGACGCCGGGGCTGACCGCTCGAGCACCGGTGAAGGTGGTGGGGTGCGTACCGGTCGCCAGCGCCCCGGCACCGGTCGCCAGCGCCCCGGCACCGTTCACCAGCGCCCCGGCACCGGTCACCAGCGCGACGACCACCACGAGAGGGCCGACCGCACGTCGCACCGTCCGAGCTCCTGCATGTCCAGAGAGATGCACTCGACTCCACCTTCCTCCGGAGGTCCACGGTCGACCTCCGTCCACGGCGGCCGGCCGGATCCCGATGGCTGGAGACTAGCCAGGGACCGGTGTCCGAGCGAGCCGCGGCACCACCGGTCCGCCACTGCGCTCCTCCGCCGCAACCCGTCGCGGACGAGCCGCGGTCGGCGAGCTGCACGGGCCGACGACCCGGGACATCACAGGGTGGGGACGGAGGGAGTCGAACCCTCACTCGGGGCGGTTTAAGCGCCCTGCCTCTGCCAATTGGGCTACGTCCCCCGGTCGGAATGACTGTACGACCATGCCGACCATGCCGACCATGCCGACCATGCCGACCGGGCCCCGGGCCCCGGGCCCCGGCGGTCGTGGCACTGGCACCCGGACCGCGGCGGACCCTCTCCTCAGCCGGTCCGGTGCCCCGGCAAGGGGCCCAGTACGGCGTCCACCGCGGCCAACTCGACACCACGCGGGTCGTCGACCCGGCGGACCAGGCCGGGCGTTCCCGGCCAGGGGCCGAGCACGGTGGTCGGTCGAGCTGTCGCGTCCCACGCCGCCCATGGCACCACGCCCGCGTCGGGCAGCTCGCACTCCGGCACCCCCGACCGGGCGAAGCTCGCCCAGGCACGGCCCATGAGCGCCGACAGCGCGAAGGCGTCGTCGCCCCCACCGGAGAACGCCTGGACGACCGGGTTCTTCAGGGTCCCGAAGACGAACGGGATCTCGAGTGCGTGACAGGACCCGAGCACGCCCTCGAACGCCGGCGACTCCCAGGTGAAGAGGTAGGCGTACGTGCCCACCCCGGGCGCGGCGGCCGACGCGTGGGCGGTGGCGAAGCGGGCCGTCCCCACCCGGAACACCACCTCGGTGGCGATGGCGGACCACAGGTCCCGGGGGGCGGTGGACTCGCCCCGCTCCTCGCGTGCGGCCAGCACGGCGGACACCACCCGGTCCGCCGACCCGTCGTCCGGGGTCACCCGTCGGACCCAGTGCCGCAGACCGTCCATGGCGAGTCCCATCAGCTTGGGACTGCCCAGGACGAAGAACGCCGACTCGTCCCGGTTCGTCCCGACCAGGAGGGGAATCGACGCGGCGCAGCCCGCGGCCACCGCTTCCTCGGGGGGCGTCGCCAGGAATCCGCCGTCGACCACCGGGGTCATCAGCAGTCCGGCATCGGCCCCGGTCTCGACGTACTCCGACCCCGCCGCGACCAGACGTTCGGCGCGCACCCCCACCAACGACTGGCGGGTACAGGCCACGTCCAGGTGGGCCGCCAGCCGCTCGGCCCGCGCGGCGGCCACCTCGAGCGTGCAGGTGAAGGGAGGTCCGCTCTCGACGACGGCCCGGTGGAAGAGGCCGTCGGCGGCCGGCACGGCCAGCAGCGCCGACACGCTCATGCCGCCGGCGGACTCCCCGAAGAGGGTGACGTTGCCGGGGTCGCCCCCGAACCCGGCGATGTGGTCACGGACCCACACCAGCGCCGCCACCTGGTCGGCCAGGCCCCAGTTGCCCGACCCGGTCCACTCCCGACCGTCGAGCCAGGTCTGCCCGGGGTCGTCCAGCGCCGGATGGGCCAGGAAGCCCAGGAGGCCGAGGCGGTAGTTGATGGTCACGACGACGACGTCCTCGGACCGGGCCAGTTGGCCGCCGCGGTAGAGCCCGGACGACCCCGTCCCCGTCATGAACGACCCGCCGTGCACCCACACCATCACCGGGCGGCGCCCGCCGTCGAGGCCGGGCGTCCACACGTTGAGGTTGAGGCAGTCCTCGTCGGATTCGGGTGGCTCCCCTCCCCCGCTCAGGGCCTGGTCCATGAAGCCCATGGCCTGCGGGGCCACCGGGCCGAACCGGTCACAGTCGCGGATGCCGGGCCACGGCTCCGGCGCCGCCGGGGGCCTCCAGCGGCGCTCCCCGGCGGTCGAGGCGGCGTACGGGATCCCGGAGAAGGACCAGATGCCCTCCCGTCGGACGCCCCGCACTCGTCCGCCCCGGACCTCCACCACTCCGTCCACGACGACGACCTCCAGTTGACTCCCGAACCTGCCGATGTGGAGAGCAACTTACCCATCGGTAGGCCCGAGCAGCGTGCCCGGGCCCGCCCGCCCGTCGACGAGGACCGATGACCCCTGACAGACACGCACCGTCCATCCGACGTTCATCTGCGACGACAATACGGTTGACCTGGTGTTCTACTACCAACCAGCCATTGTCTGGGCACCGTCCGGGCGCTACCGTGCCAGGGTGGCCACGATGACGACCGGACGACGACTCCGCCAGGCCGCGCCGAGCCGCGCCCGGGGCGCCCGCCGTCCGGGCTGGGTGGCGGCGGCGACCCTGGTGACGGTACTGACCGCCGGATTGTCGGCCACCGCGGCCACCGCGGCCACCGGGGCGACGGCGGGCGCAGCCGGATCCCCGGCGTCGACGAGCACCACCGGTGCGCCGGGCGGGTCCACCACGACGACGTCGCCCACCCAGGGGCAGATCACCGCCGGCGAGACCCAGGTCGCCGCCATCGAGGCCCAGATCGCGCAGCAGCAGACCGCACTCGACCAGGCGACCGAGGACTACGACCGGTCCATCGTCCAGCTGGACGCCACCAAATCGGCGCTGACGGCGACCACCGCCTCGCTGGCCGCCGAGCGGGCCAAGCTCGACGCGGCCAGGGCCGTGCTCCGCAACGACGTCATCCAGTCCTACGTCGACGGCACCGCCTCCGAAGCGGTGGCCCACCTGTTCGCCGCGCCGAGCGGCAGTGCCCAGACCCGCACCCTCTACGAGCACCTCGGACTCGGCGACCTCACCCAGGAGGTGGCGACGGTGCAGTCGGGCCAGCGGGCCCTGTCCACCACCCAGGCCAAGCTCCAGTCCGAGGAGCAGAGTCAGCAGACCCAGACCGCCGCCGCCGACCACGCGGCCCAGCAGGCGTCCGCCGCAGCCGCCCTGTCCCAGGCCACGCTGGCCCAGGTGAAGGGCACGATCGCCCAGGAGATCGCCCAGCAGGCCGCGCAGCAGGCCGCCACCGCGGCCGCCGCCGCGGCCAGTGCCACGAGCACCGCCGGCCGTCAGGCGGCTGCCGCACAGGCCTCCCAGGCCGCCCAGGTGGCCAGCACCGTCAGTGGCGGCAGCGCCGCCGCCACCAGCGCCAACCAGTCGGCCAACCAGGCCGGCGGCGGGACCGCCGTGACCAGCTCCGGCCACAACGCCGCCGGACTCGCCGCGGTGCATGCCGCCATGCAGTACCTCGGCGTGCCCTACGTGTGGGGAGGGGCCAGCTCCTCCGGGCTCGACTGCTCGGGACTGACCATGGTGGCCTGGGCCGCGGCCGGCGTCTCGCTCCCCCACTCGGCGGCCCTGCAGTACTCCGGGTTCCCCCACGTGAGCCTCACCGCGCTCCAGCCGGGTGACCTGCTCTTCTACGACCTCGACGGGACGGGCATCGACCACGTGGTCATGTACGTGGGTCCCGTCCTCGACGGCCAGCCCACGGCGTACGGGTCCGGCACCATCATCCAGGCCGCCCACACCGGCACGGTGGTCACCTTCGATCCCCTCTGGTACTACGGCCTGGTCGGAGCCGCACGTCCTTGAGGGGACGACCGCCGTTCACGGACCCGCCGCGGCGCGTCGGGGTCCGCCAGACGGCAGACTGATCGGGCGATGACCCTCCAGCTCACCATCGTCGTGCCCGCCTTCGACGAGGCCCACCGCCTCAGCGAGGGGATGCGGCGACTGGACGTCGCCGTGGCGGCCGGCGCGGTCGACGTCGACCGGACCGAGGTGGTGCTGGTCGACGACGGCAGCCGGGACGAGACGGCGGCCGTGGCCGAGAAGCTGCTCGCCGCCCTGCCCCACCACCGGGTCCTCCGTCTGCCCCGCAACCAGGGCAAGGGGGCCGCCGTCCGGGTGGGCGTGGCCGCGGCACGGACGGAGTACACGGCGTACATGGACGCCGACATGGCCATCAACCCGCTCGCCGTCCCCCTCCTCCTCGACGGCCTGGCGCACGACGACATCGCCATCGGCTGCCGGGCGCTGCGCGACTCCATGGTCGAGACGACGTACGTGGTCCGCAGCCTCATGGGCCGCCTCTTCAACGGTCTGGTGACCGCCGGCACCGGGCTCGGCCTGAAGGACACGCAGTGCGGGTTCAAGGCGTTCCGGACACCCGCCGCACGACTGCTCTTCCACCTGGTGCGCATCGACCGGTTCGCGTTCGACGTCGAGCTCCTGGCCCGGGCCCGCCGGCTCGGACTGGGCATCACCGAGGTGCCGGTGGACTGGAAGCACGTGGAGGGGAGCACCGTGCACCCGCTCCACGACTCGTGGACCATGCTGGCCGACGTCCTGCGGTCGCGGCGGGGACAGCTGACCGGGCCGCCGGTGCCCTCCGTCACCGTCCGACCCGCCGGATCCGTGGACCCCGACGGCCTCGACGAGCTGACCCGGCGGGTGACCGCCCACCTCGCCCCGGTCCTCGACGAGGCGCCCGTTCCCGTCGTGCAGGACCGGTCCGGGGTCACCGTCCTCCTGGCCATGGTGGAACCAGCCCTCGTCGCCCGGGCCCACGCCGTACTCCGCGACGGGCTCGAGGGCACGACGGTGACCCGTCGGGAGCTCGGGCTCGAGGACCTGGAGGCGCTCGGGCCCCTCGGCGGGCGCCTGTCGGCCGGGATCCCGTCCGACCCGTCGAACTAGCGGCTCCGGGTCGACGACACCGGAGTACGCTTCACCGCGTGAGTGCGGATCAGGGCGACACGGGCACGGCGCGACCGGCAGGGTACCCGGACGACGCCGACCTCATCGAGGCCATCGTGGAGCACGCCGAGGCCACCCGGGCCGACAGTGTCGACACCGCCGACGCCCCGGCGCCGCCCGAGTTGACCGGGGCCACCGTGTCCTACCTCCCGGTGGCGACCCGCCGTCCCGGGGTCGACCTCCCCCCGCCCGATGAGGCCCGCCGCTCGGACGTCGACGAATGGGGGCGGTCGGAGCACATGCGGACGCTCGTGCGCCGGCTCTACGACCCGATCTACAAGTACTGGTTCCGGGTCGAGTGGGAAGGCCTCGAGAAGATCCCCTCCGTCGGCGGTGCCCTCCTCATCGCCAACCACGCCGGCGCGATCCCTTCGGACGCCCCGGCCATCATGCACGGCATCGAGACCGAGCTCGGGCGCCCGGTCTACGGGCTCGCCGACTACTTCTTCCGGACCGTCCCGGTCGTCGGGACCCTGTGGTCGCGTACCGGCGGCGTGCCCGCCCACCCCGACAACGCGTTCCGGCTCCTCCACGACCAGCAACAGCTGGCCATGGTGTTCCCGGAGGGCACGAAGGCCACGTCGAAGACGTACGCCGACCGCTACCGGCTCCGCCGGTTCGGGCGGGGCGGCTTCGTGGAGATCGCCATGCGCGCCGGGGTCCCGGTGGTCCCGATCGCCGTGGTCGGGGCCGAGGAGTCGATGCCGATCCTGTTCCGGCTCCCCCGGGTGGCCAAGGCCCTCAACCTCCCCTACTTCCCCGTGACGGTGAACTCCCTCCTGCTCGGGCCGCTCGGCTACGTCACCTACTTCCCGTCCAAGTTCAAGCTGCGGGTCCTCGACCCGGTCACCTTCGACGTGGAGCCGGGACTGGAGCGCTACTCGCGCAGCCGGGTCATGGACGAGGCCGAGCGGATCCGGGCGACGATGCAGGACGCCCTCCACGACATGCTGCGGGAGCGACGCAGCGTGTGGCTCGGCTGATCCGATGGGCCGACGTGTGCTCATCACCGGGCTCGACACCTTCTGGGGTGGTCGCATGGCCCAGGCCCTGGAGGCCAAGCCCGACGTCGAGATGATCCTCGGTCTGGGGACCAAGGAGCCGAAGGTGCCGCTCGAGCGCACCGAATTCGTGCGCTCGGACCAGAAGTACTCGATCCTGAGCCGCATCGTCCGGGCGACCCAGGTCGACACCATCGTCCACACCTTCCTCGAGACGAACTCGACCGCCGTCAGCAGCCGGGTCCTCCACGAGATCAACGTGATCGGCACCCTCAACCTGCTGGCCGCGGCCGGCGCGGCGGGCGCCTCGGTGCGGAAGGTCGTCGTGAAGTCGTCGACGCACATCTACGGCACCGCCGAGCAGGACCCGACCTGGTTCCGCGAGGAGGACGCCCGCACCGGCCCCGTCCGGACACGGCTCGAACGCTCCCTGCTCGAGGTCGAGTCGCTCGTCCGGGACTTCGCCGAGGACAACCCCCAACTGGCCGTGACCGTGCTGCGCTTCGCCAACGTCCTCGGCACGGACATCATCACGCCCATCAGCCACAACCTCCGGCGGCGCCGCCTGCCGTGCATCGCCGGATTCGACCCCCTGGTCCAGTTCGTCGAGGAGGACGACGTGGTGCGGGCGCTCGAGTTCGTCACCGCCAACCGCCTTCCAGGCTTCTTCAACGTGGCCGGCGAGGGCAAGTTGCCGTGGAGCGAGGTGGCCTCCATCGGCGGTGCCCACCTCGTGCCGCTCCCACCCGTGCGGCCCCGACTGTTCGCCGCACCGCTCGAGCGTGTCGGCCTCATCCAGTTCCCGGCCGAACTCGATGGCCTCGTCCGGTTCGGACGCGGGGTGGACACGTCCAGGCTCCGCAACGCCGGCTTCGAGTACCGCTACTCGAGCGCCGGCACCGTCCGGAGCTTCGCCCGGGCCAACAACCTGCGACGGGCCACGGGAGGCTCGGGCGAGGAGTACCGCTACGAGCAGGACGTCGAGCAGTTCTTCCGCCACTCTCCCGCCGTGGTCCGCGGCGTCGACACCTGAACGGACCACCGGAACCTCCTTCCCGGCTCGCCACGCCCACCCGTGGCGCCACGCCCACCCGGGGCGCCACGCCCACCGGACAGATGCCGGGCGTCGACGACCGACGACCGACGACGAGGTCACCGCCCGGCGGCGGCCGGAGCGCTCAGCGCAACCTGCGAGGCACCAATGGCGTCAGCGCGCCATCCCGACGATGTCGGTGTAGCCCTGGCCCCCGAGGCTCCCGTCGAACGGGGCCGAGCCGAAGGCGAACACCCCACCGTCGCTGGCCGTGAACCAGTAGCCCTTGTTGTCGGGTGCGGTCGTCATGCCGACCACCGGCTCGGTCAGCTGGAGATTGCCCGTGGATCCGTAGAACCCGGCGTCCCCGTAGGCGAACACACCGCCGTCGGACGCCACCAGCCAGTAGCCCTTGCCGTCCGAGGTGGACGCCATGCCGACGACGGGTTGCACGAGGGGCAGGTTCCCCGCCGAGCCGTGGAACGCCGCGTCACCGAAGGAGAAGACCCCGCCGTCGGACGCCACCAGCCAGTACCCCTTGCCGTCCGCGGTCGCCGCCATGCCGACGATCGGCTTGTTGAGCGGGCTCCCGCCCATGGAACCGTAGAAGCCGGCGTCGCCGTAGGCGAAGATGCCGCCGTCCGACGCCACGAACCAGTACCCCTTGCCGTCGTGGGTGGCCGCCATGCCCACGACGGGCTGGTTGAGGGTGAGGTTCCCGGTGGAGCCGTAGAAGCGCGCGTCACCGTAGGAGAACACCCCACCGTCCCCGGCCGTCATCCAGTACCCCGCGCCGCTGGGTGTCGTCGCCATGGCCACGACGGGGGCGCGGAGGTTCAACTGGGTGAGGTCGCCCAGGTAGTTGAGGTAGGAGTCATTGCCGAAGCCACCCAGTCCGCCGTAGCTGTCGAAGAGGTAGTACCCCTGTCCCGGGGTGGTCGGGGTGATGTTGACGGCGGCGGTGCCGACGAACTCCGGCGAACCCAGGCCGCCGAAGTCGCAGACGAAGTCGAATTGGAAGGCGAGGACCGTCGGCACCCCGGCGGTGTAGGCGACCTGGTCCACCTTGACCGCTCCGGGTGTACCCGAGGCCCCACCAACACCGGGCTGGCACATGGACCCCAGATAGTTGACCCAGAACGTCGACCCGGTGTCGGTCGAGTACACCGTGCCGGCCTGCAGCGGCGCGTTACCCGGTGTCACGATCCCGATCTCCAGCAGCGGGTTCCCGGTGTTGCCCGGAAGGTCGCCCTCCAGGGCCGCGGTGACCGGAACACCGTCAAACGAGGTAGTGCCCAACGCCCTGAGGTTCGTGATCGCGGGCGTGACGATCTCGAGGGGATTCCCGTTCTGATCCGTGGTGTAGGTGGTGCCGACGAACTTCGTCAACGGCGCGATGCCGTGGGCGCCGGCCGACCGCACCCCGCTCGACCGCACCCGGCTCGACGTTGCGGTGAACGTCCGCCGGAGCCCGTGGTCCCGACCCGCCGCGCCGGCCGGCGCCGAAAGTCCGACCATCCCGACCATTCCCACGCCCAGCATCACCGAGACGGCCAGGAGCCGTCCCGCCCTCACCCCACGCACTCCGACCATCTGACGCCCTCCAGTCGATCGACCGAGTCGGTCCCACGACTCCTCCGTCCCGACCGACGGCACGGGCTGAGTCACCAGGGATCATGGATCGTCCACGGCGGGCCGGCAAGGATCCGTCCGCACCTATGGTTGCGGTACCACCTGTTTCACGCATTCCAGCAGCTCCACGGACACGAGCGGCTCCACAGGTACCACCGGCTCCACAGGCTCCACCGGGTCAGCCGAATCGGGTCAGGTCGCCATCGTCACCCGGGCCCGCACCACCCCCGGGGGCCCCGTCAGTCGGTCCAGGCGCCCCGGAGCTCGGCACCCCGGGCCGACCACTCCTCGGAGGTCATGGCGTAGCGGACGTGGTCCTCCCACTGCCCGTTGATCTCGAGGAACCCGAGGGCGATCCCCTCGTTGCGGAGGGCGAGCTTCTCGGCCACCCGCCGGCTGGCGTTGTTGCGGGGGATGATGGCCACCTCGATGCGGTGCAGACGCAGGGTCTCGAACGCGAACCGCAGGACCACCACCACCGCCTCGGGCACGATCCCCAGTCCGGCCAGGTCCTTGTCGACCCAGTAGCCGATGGAGCCGTTCTGGAACGGGCCTCGCAGGATCGACGACAGGGTCACCTCGCCGACGAAGCGCCCCTCGTAGAAGATGCCGAAGCCGAAGCCCGACCCGAGCTGCCGCTCGCGCTCACGCATGGCACACCGGGCGACGAAGCTCCCGTGGTCCTCCGCCGGCAGCGGCGACCCCTTCGACCGGGGCTCCCACGGCACCAGCCAGTCGCGACAGCGGTTTCGCACCTCGAGCCAGGCCGGATAGTCCGCCTCCACCAGCGTGGCCAGCCGGATGCGCCGGCCCGGGAGTTCGAGTGAGCGGACCTGTTGGGCCCGCAGGCTCGGCGTCATGGGGCCGACCCGGGAACGGGTGGGATCAAGGAGCCGACGGAGCGGGAGCGGAGGTCATCCACATCCGGAATGGTACGGCATCGACGCTCCTGCAGGCACCCCCTGCTCCCCGGACGCACGACGTCAGCCGGCTCGGGCCAGTCGTGACCGGGCGGCCCGCCGGGCCTCGGCGTAGATCCGGCGGTGCTCGGCCACCACGCGCTCCCAACGGAAGGCCAGCGACCGCTGCTCCGCCCGGGCGGCGAGCTCGTCCCGGAGCGGCGCATCCTCGAGTACCCGGGCGACCGAACGGGCGATCCCGTCCACGTCGTTGGCCTCCATGACCAGCACCGCCTCACGCGCGTCGTCGAACAGCGGCTGGTCGGTGACGGCGATGGCCCGACCGAGGGGCAGCACGAACCGGAGTGCCGCGCTCGAGGACTCCCCCGTGTCGCGGTAGGGCAGCACGATCACGTCGGCGCCGCGGAGCAGGACCCGGGCCGCGTCGTCCGACAGGTAGTCGGTCAGCAGCAGGACGTTCTGCTCCATGCCGCGGGCGGACACCTCCGCCCGGATCGTGGCCTCGTACGCCGCGGACTCGGTGTTGGGATAGCGGGCACACAGGGCGAGGAGCAGCACGTCGGGATGGTCCGCCCGCAGCCGGTCGACGGCCTCCACCAGCTCCAGCGTGCCCTTGTGGGGCAGCAGGAAGCCGAACGTCCCCACGACCGGTCGCTCCCCCAGCCCGAGCGCGGCCCGGACCTCCTGCGGGGTCAGGTCCGGCGGCGGGGCGCTGCCGATCGGGACCAGCGTGACGTTGTCCTCGATGCCCATGTCGGCGAGGTACCGCGCATCGGACTCCTGGTGGACGATGAGCTGGTCGACCCGGCACAGGGTGTCCCGGATCTGGCGCAGGGTGAGGAGGTTCCCGCGGTCGTCGTAGTCGAGGGTGCGGTGCATGGTGAGCACGACACCCCGACGGTCGAGCTGACGGTCGAGGAGCTCGGCCAGGTGGCCGAACTCGAAGAACCCGAAGTTGAACTGCACGTGGAGCACGTCGGCCTCGCTGACCAGCAGCGCGTCCTCGAGGTCGCCCAGCTCCGGCGTCCACCGGTCCTTCCAGGTCCGCACCACGCCGCGCTCGGCCGACGGGTCGATCACCTCGACATCGACGTCGGCGAAGATGTCGTAGGCGACCTCGCCCTGCGTGTGCTCGACGAGGTACCGGCTGTTCTCCGCGATGCCGCAGCGCGAGTTCCACGAGGTCACCATGGCCACCCGGCGACAGCCGAGCTCGTCCTCCACCTCGGCGATGAGGTCGCGCCACCGGCGGGCCGCCGCCGCCCACGTGTACGTCGAGGCGATCAGCCGTCGGGCCCGGGCGACCCGCTCCCGCACCTCGGGAGCGTCCGGGGCCGCCGCCATGCGGAGCAGCTCCCCGGCCAGGGCGCCGACGTCGGGCTCCGCCCACCGGGACCCCCCCTCGCTGAGGTGGCTGTCGGCGGCGACGAGGGTGTACGGAACGGTCACGGCCGTGTCCTCGGACACGAAGTCGGCCAGGCCCGACCAGGCCACGCTGATGACCGGCACGCCGGCCAGCATGGCCTCGGCCACCGGCAGGCCGAATCCCTCCCCTCGGGCCGGGTGCACGTAGCAGTCGGCCAGTCCGTAGAGGGCGGCCAGCTCGATGTCGTCGAGGTCCCGGTCGATCCAGCGCACCTCGGGCGGGTCGGCGTGGGCGGCCCGCAGCTCCTCCAGGAGTCCGCCGACCGCATTGTGGGGATTGGGGAAGGTCTTGAGGACCAGTACGACGTCGTCGGCCCCGGAGCAGGCGGCGAAGTACGCCCGGAGCAGGACGTCGGTCCCCTTGCGCGGCAGCGCCGAGCTGATGTGGAGGAAGGTGAACCCGGTCAGGCCGTCGAGCTCGGGGGCGTCGATGGTGGCTTCGGGATCGGGCGCGTCGACACCGTTGCCGACCACCCGGATCGGGACGGTCACCCCCGAGTCCCGCAGCGCACCGGCGACGAAGGTCGAGGTCACCCCGATGCCGTCGAGATGGGCGTTGAAGTCCTCGACGATCCACCGCGGCACCCGGCTCTCCTCCCACGGGAAGTACTCGAGCGTGATGGCGCCGGGCGAGTCGATCGTCCGCGGCGGCCACATCTGTCGGATCACCACGTCCGGATAGAGGACGGTGCCGGCCCGTTCGTAGGCGGGGACGACCTCGGGGTGCCGGACCAGGTCGGCGTCGTCCGGGAGGTAGTCCCCGGGGCCCTCGGTCGGATAGAGGGACACGTTGACGTCGGGGGCGCGGTCGAGCGCCAGGGCGAGCTTCCGGTTCGTGACGGCCAGGCTGTAGCTGGTCTCGAACGGCCCCTGGACCTGCACCTCGAGCGGAGGCTGGGCACCCTCGGCCCGGGCCATGATGCGCCGCAGCGCCCGGGGCACGTCGAAGGCGCCGACCTTCACCATCCGCATGGCCTGACGCTCGACGAGCCGGGACCGGAGCCCCGGGTCCGACAGTACGGCGTGCGCGGTGGCGGCCACCGTGGTCGGGTCCTGGGTGCGCAGCAGGACGCCCGCACCGCCGAGCGTCTCGGGAACGGCCGACGATCCGTAGGCCACCACCGGCAGCCCGGCCGCCATGGCCTCGAGGAGCGGCACCCCGAACCCCTCGTGGTCGCTCAGCGAGACGTAGATCCCGGCTTCGGCGAAGGCGACCCGCAGCTCACGGTCCGACACCTTGCCCCGGAACAGGACCCGGTCCGCCACATCGAGCCGCAGTGCCGTCTCGAACAGCTCCCGGCGGTAGGGCTCGTCCGAGGTGCCGCCGACGAGCAGCAGTCGGGCCCGGTCGTCGAAGGTGCGGCTGTAGGCGGCGAACGCCTCGATCAGCAGGTGCTGGCACTTGTTGGGCACGATGCGGCCGACGAACAGCCAGTCGTTGGAGGGGCGTCCGCCGAGCAGGCCGGCGGGCTCGAACTCGCTGAAGTCCACCCGGACGGGCAGCACGTCGACCCGGCGGAATCCGGCAGCCAGCATCTCGACCCGGTTGAAGTTGGAGTCGGCCACGCCGAAGAGCGCGCGTCGGGCGAGGTAGCCCAACTGCTCCCGGCCCATCCGGCTGAAGCGTCGGGCCACGACGTCGTCGAAGAAGTGCTCCGGCGTGACGTTGTGGTAGACGGCGACGATCGGGTTGGGGAGGTCCACCACGTCGTCGAAGGCCAGGTAGCCCTGCGAGTGGTGGGCCAGCAGCAGCTCGGACTCATCGCCGCGGTAGGCCCCCAGGGGGCGGATCCGATCGGCCAGGTCGGGGGCGACGTGTTCGGCGAAGATCTCCGAGCGCCAGCCCAGGCGACGCAGGTGGGCCTGTACGTCGAGCATCTGGTTGGTGATGGCGTCGCCGGGCGCGGTTCCCGCATGGAACTGGTGGACGGCGTCGAAGCGGGTCACTTGCAGGCGACGATGACGTAATCCTGGTAGCCGGTCATGCTCTCGAGGAGGGCCTGCACGGACCGGCCCGCCGCGTCCTCGGAACGGTCGTCGTGCCGATCGGTCACGGGCTGCGGCGATCTCGTCTCGAGGGACACACGTCCGAAGCCGACCTGCTCGCAGATGAAGCGGAGGGTCTCGAGGTGCACCGGGCGGGCGGGCGACCCGCCGACGACGTCGGGCGCATCGGGGGCGATCGAGTGGCGCGGGTCGATCGTCTCGATGACCAGGACGCCGTCGTCGGCCAGCGCATCGAGCGACAGGCGCACCAGCTCCTCGAGCTCCACGGTCAGGAGGTGCTCCACGACCCGCGCGCAGCAGATGGCCTTGAGTGATCCGGGGGTCGTCCGGGCGAGGAAGTGCAGGGCGTCGTCCTGCATCGCCGGGAGCCCCCGGTCGATGCAGGCCTGCACCATCCCGGCGTCCGTGTCGATGCCCACTACGTCGTGCCCCTCCCGGGCGAGTACGGCCAGCAGCTCGCCCCGTCCGCACCCGACGTCCACCACCGTGCCGGGGACACCGACGGGCGGAAGGAGGCTGAGGTAGCGCCGCTGCGCCGCATCCACCTGGGCGGCATCGCCCCGGAACCTGTCCTCGAACTCGACGTAGTCGAACCCGGCCCCACCGACGGTGCCGTCGCCGAGCCGGTCGACCAGCGCGGCGGCCTCCGCGCTCAGCGCCCGCACCTCGTCCCGGTCGGCCGTGCCCTCGTCGGCCGTGCCCCGGGCGAGCCCCTCCAGTCGGGTCGACAGTTCGGCGAGACGGTCAGCCACCAGGCCGTGGCGCCGGATCCGCTCCCCGGCGGCCACCACCTCGAGCTTGGTGCGCACGCTCTGGCGGCGCAGCTCCTCGATCTCCTCCTCGATCCGGACGAGCGCGTTGTAGGCCTCCGAGGCGAACTCGACCGCCTGGGCGTCGATCTGCTCCTGGACCAGGAACCGGGGCTCCACGTACCAGCTGGTGAGGCGCCGGACGATCCGCTTGACGAAGGAACCGGACCGGCCTTCCACCTGGGGCGGGTGCATCTCCCGATGGAGGATCCGCATGCTGTGCACGGGGGCCACGACGGCGGCCAGACCGCTCGGCGCGGCCGCCTCGGACGGGCCGCCGGCGTCGATACGCTCGATGAGCTGCTCGACCCTGTTGACCAGAGCGTCGGCCGACGCGACGCTGCCGTCCACGTCGAGCACCGGACCACCAGCGGGGGTCGTGTTCGACGGCTCCATGGGAGGGCAGCATATCCCGGCACCCTGCCGGCTTCGTCGATCCGCGACCGGCGGTCCGGGCCGGCCACGGCGGCCGAGATCCATCGAGGCGACCGACGTCGGCCGGTACACTCCGGGCGTGACGACGGTCGATCCGGGGTGTCGGGGTACCGGTGACCGTGACGGTCCCGGTCCGGGTGGCCCGTGACCACGGACGTCATCGCCCAGCGGGCCACCGTCCCACCGGCCACGGTCCCACCCCGTCCCGTCCCCGAGTGGGGACCCCCGGACCCGGCCCCGGCTCCGCCCGGCGGGGCCTGGCCCTCCCCCGTGCCCAGGGCCCTGCTGGTGGCGCTGGTCACCCTGGCCGGACTCGTCGGCCTGGGCATCCGGCTGTGGTTCACCTTCCACAGCCCGTCCTCGGCCGACGAGGCCGTGGTGGGGATCCTGGCCCGGTCCGGACTCCACGGGCACGTCCAGGCGTTCTACGCAGGTCAGCAGTACGGGGGGACCGCCGAGCCGTACCTGATCGCCGCCGCCTTCGCCGTGTTCGGCCCGTCCGTCGTCGTGGGCCGCCTGGTCCTGGTCGTCCTGGCGGCCGTGGCCGCGCTGCTCGTCTGGCGGATCACCCTGCGGATCGTCGGGATCCGGTCGGTGGCGCTCCTGGCCGGGGCACTGGCCTGGAGCGCGCCGGCCATCACGGCGCGCGACTCCGTCCGGATGTACGGCTTCCGGGGAGTCGCCCTCCTCTGCGGGCTGGTCGCCCTCCTCCTGTCCCTGCGGATCGCCGACGGCCGGCGCGGCCGCCCGGAGTTCGCCGGACTGGGCGTGGCGCTCGGCCTCGGCTGGTGGTCGACGCCGGAGATCCTCTACGTGAGCGTCCCGGTCCTGGCCCTGCTCGTCCTGGGGTTCGTGCGGACGCCTTCGGGTGAGCGGCGTCGGTGGGGGGTGGCGACGGGAGTGGCCGTGGTGGCGTTCGCCGTCGGGGCCCTCCCGTGGATCTGGTCCAACGCCCGGTCGCGCCTCGGCTCGTTCGCCACCGGAGAGTTCACCGACCACCGTCCCTACGTCGGCTACGCCGGACGCCTGGGCCTCTTCTTCCAGCACGTCCTGCCCATGGACCTGGGGCTGGACCGGATGGACGGCGGCCACCGGTTCTTCGGCGTCGATCACGCCCTCGTGGAGCTGGTGTTCCTGTCGGTGCTCGTCGCCGCCGTGGCGCTGTGCATCCGGCGCGGTGGTTCCGCACTGGCCCTGGCGGCCGGCGTCGTCGCCTTCCCGTTCGTCTACGCCCTGTCCCCCGCCGCCTGGGCCTGGACGGACGGCCGCTACTCGTACTTCCTGCCGCCGCTGCTGGCCGTCGTCCTGGCCGTGGGGGCCACCGAGGCCGTCCAGCGGGTCGGGCTGGGTCGCGCCGCCGCATCGTGGCTGATGGCCGTGGCCCTCGTGGTCTCGGCCGTCCTGGCCGTGGTGGACACCCGCGCCGTGGTGTCGGCCCAGCGGACCGGGTTCGTGGCCACCTGGGGTGATCCCGACGCCGCCACCCTCCGGGTCGTCCCGGAGCTGGAGGCCGCAGGCATCCGGACGGCGTACGCCGACTACTGGGTCGCCTACAAGCTGGACTTCCTCTCCGGCGGCGGACTCACGGTCACTACCGCCGGCTGGGACACCGACCGCTCAGCCGCTGACGACGCCGTCGTCGACGCCAGCCGGAGACCGGCGTGGCTCTTCGTGCCGATGCGCGAGGCGAGGGTCGACGGCACGCAGTTCACGTCGCCCTCGACCACGGTGACCGTCGACAAGGTGGACGAACGGCAGTTCGAGGGGAGGCTACGACGACTCGGCGTCCCCTACCGGGTGCTCGACTTCGGCATCCTCCAGGCCGTCGTGCCGGCCCGGACGGTCGACCAGTTCGCGGCCGGTGTGCCCGGGGCGTCCTCCCCCTGACCGGGTGTCACCGGGCCAGCTGACTGGCCACCAGGCCGTCGAGGATGTCGGCCTCGGACACCAGGCACTCGGTGAAGCCGAGCCGGTCCATCACGGCGTCGAGGATCAGCACGCCGCCCACGATGACGTCCTGACGGCCGGGGACCATGCCGGGGCGGGCCAGGCGGCCCTCGGCGGTGTCGGCGGCCAGCGCCCCGTACCAGTGGCGGACGTCGGCGGCCGTCAGCACGGTGTGGTGCACGAGGTCACGGTCGTACTCGGCCATCCCCTGGTGGACCGACGCCAGCGTGGACACCGTCCCGGCCAGGCCGACCAGCCGGTGGGTCCCGGCGAACCTCGGATGGTCGGCGACCGCCCGGTCGAGTTGGGCGTCGACCTCGCGCCGGGCGGCGGCCAGCTCCCCCGGGGTGGGAGGGTCCGAGACGAGGAACCGCTCGCTCATCCGGACACAACCCAGCTGGAGGGAGACCGCGGCCAGGTCGGGATCGTCCGGCCCGTCGCCGGCCACCAGCTCGGTCGATCCCCCACCGATGTCGAGGACCAGGAACGGACCGTCCGCCGGGTCCAGGTCGGCCACGGCCCCGGTCAGCGACAGGCGGCCCTCGTCGATCCCCGTCAGCAGCTCGGGCTCGAGCCCGGTGGTGCGGCCGGCGGCAGCCAGGAACTCCGCGCCGTTGGCCGCGTCCCGGGCCGCCGAGGTGGCGGCCAGGCGCCCGCGGCCGACGTCGAAGTGGTCCATGACCTGGCGGAACTCCGCCAGGACAGCCACGCACCGGTCGATGGCCTCGGGCGCGAGGCGTCCCGTGGCGTCGACCCCCTGTCCCAGCCGGGTGATGCGCATCAGACGTTCGAGGGGCCGACCGGCCGCATCGGCCACCAGGAGCCTCGTCGAGTTGGTGCCGCAGTCGATGGCGGCGATCGCCGTGCCGGTTGCCATGCGCCCTTGCTACCACGCACCCTGTACGGCGGCACCGCCGGGCGCCGACCGGTCGGGGGTGCGCCCGTCAGGCGGGGTGGAGTCCGATCCTTCGGGCCGTCCACTCGCCCACCGGGTCGTCGGCACCGGTCAGCCACCAGGCCAGGTGGGCGTGCAGGCACTTGACCCCCTCACGGGTTCCGCCCACGCCCCCCGACGGCCGGGGCCCGGTGTGGTCGGGGTCGATCAGCGCGTCCCGCTCGGCGGCGTAGACGGCGTGGGCCGCGGCGATCCGGTCGGCAGGCACCTCGGCCTCGGCCGCCCGGACACCCCCGGTCGACTCGAGGCGACTCACCGCCTCGCGCAGGTTCGGGTCACAGAGCCAGTACCGGGTGGGCATCGGCGTGCCGTCGTCGAGGAATGGAGCGTTCTCCAGCACCGCCGGTGTGCCGTCGGCGGCGCGGACCACGACCACGAACGCCCCGGCCGGGGTCCGACCCAGGAGCTCGGTGACCCGGGCGACGTCGTCGACCGACGCGCCGTCGCCGGTCACCGCCAGAATTCGAGTGTCGACCGGACCCGGGCCCAGAAGCCACCCTGGGCGGGTGCGGGGGACTGCGCCACGGGCGGCGATGCGACCGTCGACGACGTGCCGTTCGTGCCCGACGCCGTCGTGGCGGCCGGGAGCCCGGGGTCGGGCGACATGTTGGGGGCCTGGGACGGCGACACCAGCGGCTGGTCGGCCGGGTCGCCGGCCGAGGGCGAACCCGGGGCGGACGCCTGACCCGCGGCCGGCAGGATGTCGTACAGGGCCTGGCCCGGGGCCACCAGCTGGTAGTTCTGCCGGGCCAGCCGCTTCACCTCGGCGTTCGAGTTGAGCTGCTGGCGCTGCTCGGCGAGCAGGGAGTTCTGGTGACGGAGCTGGGACAGCTGGGACGCCTCGGCCGACAGCTGGCGGTGCTGGCTGTAGAGGACGGCCAGCGGAAAGCTCGTCGCCAGCAGCACGACGGCGGCGGCCGCGGCGATCAGCACCGGCATCCGGTTGCGGCGGGTCTGGATCGCCGCGCGCTCCTTCGGCGTGCGGACGGCGGAACCCGGACGACGCGTGTCGGACGGTCGGGCGGCTGCCGGCTTGCGGGTAGCTGCCGGCTTGCGGGTAGCTGCCGGCTTCCGGGCGGTCGACGCCGTGCGGGCGGTCGACGGCTTGCGGGTGGCGGACGGTTTGCGAGCGGCCGC
>Ga0182013_10002517_pt1 | contig 23872 bp, 19 predicted proteins | sample 612S2MmetaG_FD_120487 | JGI IMG/M metagenome (GOLD analysis project Ga0182013, IMG submission 120487) | Permafrost microbial communities from Stordalen Mire, Sweden - 612S2M metaG | ecosystem: Environmental > Terrestrial > Soil > Wetlands > Permafrost | place: Sweden: Stordalen | collected...
AAATAGCAGAACAAAAGTGAAGGGGCACGTTGCCGTGCCCCTCGTTTGCAGAATCAGAATGTCCCAGAAGTGAAGCCGGTTGATTAAGCGGCCAGGAACAAGCCAGATTGCCTGCCCTTGAAGAAGAAACCGCCTGCCAGAGTGAGCGCACTCAGGATGAGCATCGACAGACCGCCGTATTCGGGGACTTGTGTGAGGGCGAAAGTGCCTGCGTCAGACGTAGGGCTATACGCACCAGACGTCCATACCCAAAAATTGTATGGTCCCGGCCCATTCGACCCTCCCCAAGGGGAGCCATCGAACGCCCCCGCCCAGATGTTGATCTGCTCCGTATCGCTAGCGTTAGAAAAGACCAAGCCACCGGTGGTAGTCAGAAGTCCATTGGGACCACCTGAAGGATAAACTTGATTGTCGTAATCGAACGCATTTGACGGAGACGCTACATAGCCTGGTGGGGTGGCAGATCCAGGAAGCAATGCGTAAGTCACGCTATCGTAGGTTATCGTTCCACTGATAGCGGTAGTCCCACTGACATCGAGCACACCAGAGGCACTGACACCGGCAGATGTGTCTGTGTACGTGAAATCGTAGGTCTGAGCCGACGCCACCGGAGAGATCGCTAGAGCCGTTGCCGTTACGAATGCAGCAAGAATGACTTTCTTCATTTTCTTTCCCTCATCGGATTAGCACATTCAGGTTACCGTTCGGTCTCTGCGATGCGAAACGCCTGATTGGCAATCCAACTCCGCTTTCGTTGGTTAAATCCTAGCGCGACGCCTAAAGTTGTCAAGCCTGATAATTCTTGCAACTAGTTGCAAACAATTACACTCTCAAGCCTTGGGATGGCAAGAACACATTAACGCCCAAGTCAGATAGTTCACACCACACCCTATGCTCGATGCCGGGTGCAATGTTGTCAAGGGTGATAATTATTGCAACCATGTTGCAAACATTTGCAACATGGCTTCTGGGTCAGATACATGTCTCGGCAGCCTCCTCTGATTCACCGGATTACAGCCTGCGGAAAAGTGAAGGGCACATTGCCGTGCCCCTCATTTTCAGATCCAGAATGTCAAGAAGTGATGCCGGATGGACTACGCGGCCAGGACCCGGCCGGACTGCCTGGCCTTCCGGAAGATTACGCCGGCGAGGACGAATCCGGAGAGGAAGAACATGGGCAGAGCGGATGACTCGGGTGCGGACAATGGGGGGTTGACGTCAAGGGAGTTGATTGTCAACGACTCCGCGCAGTCTGTGCAGTTCCCGCCGTCATCACCCATTTCAATGCCTGTATAGATTGCTTCGCCGCTGAGAGCCGAGTAATGACTGAGCCAATAGCTCAATGAATGTGCGTCACTCTGGCCACTCAGTAGATAGTTCCCTGTGGTGGCGTCATAGAGATTAAAGAGGGTTGTGCCGGAGTTCATAAGCATGTTGTTGCCGGAAAGGTTGTTCGCCTGGAATTCGAGCATCAGGATCTTGTCGCCTGATTTCTCTCCAAATACACTGAGGGCATCGTGGAAATCAAGCACGAAAAATGGCTGGTCGCCTGGCAACTGCGCGCTGAAGGAAACGGACGCGTCAAGGCCGTTGAGAGTACCGAGTGTCAGACCGGTAACCGCAGGGGACCAGTAGACTGAAGCATCATCCGTGTTGGTTGGTATTGTGACTTTGACAGCGCTGTTCGTGCCGCAGGTTGAGTCGAGCGGCCCAGCAACATTGCTTTGGGTGCCATCTGACGAGATAAAGTCAGCTGCCTTTGGGCAAATGACCTGGCCGCTGGCTGCGGTCGGGACAAACGCAAGGGCCCCTGCCATTGCGACTACAGCAAATGCAAACTTCTTCATAATTCCTCCTCGTGCTGCCCTTACGGGCGTTTACCCAGCCTGCATGCTTTGCCGCGAGAGGCCGAAGAAGAGAGGAAGGGCATATATCGTTCACACGTGGAGACCTGACGAGCGTGCAATCCCTGGTCCACAGAACGCCTGAGCGACAATCCCGACCCGCTTTCTTTGGCTAAAGCCTAGCGCTACACCCGAACCTATCAAACCTGATGATTTTTGGAACTAGTTGCAGACAGTTACAGTCCCAAGCCTCGAAACTGCAGAGACACAGCCCCGTTCGAATGGTTGCAATTTAGCTTGCCGTCATGTTCAATTTTGGGTGGAAGATTGTCAAGAATGATAATTATTGCAACCGTGTTGCAAGCATTTGCAACATAGCTTGTCCTCAGTTCACGCCTGAGCTCGCCCACTTGCTATGCACACCGCCGAACGATGAGCCAGAATCGCTTATCAGGTGCGTGCGGACAAAGCTCCCAACAAGCGCCAATGACGAGGTGGCTCCTTCGAACGCACCATTGCGCTGTTCAGACTCATTGTCAATCTTCAAACCGGCTTGGCTACAAACATTGCATATATAATGATCGCGATTGCGTCGTGCCGAGTTACTCTGAGTACACGATACGGCGACGGAGGCTTCTCGGTGAAATTCTCTGGGTACGGGCGCTCGATTGTTGTATTTACTTTGATTACTGCTCTTTTATCGGCATGCTCATTGGATCCGAACGTGCGCAAGCAGAAATATTTCCAGAAGGGGCAGAGCTACTTCGAGAAAGGGAAATACCAGGAAGCGGCAATCGAGTTTACCAATGCCATCAAGATCGATTCGGGCTACGCCGATGCACACTTCCAGCTTGCTGAAACCTACCTCCATTTGCAACAGGTAAACCGAGCCTACCAGGAGCTAACCCGTACCCTCGAATTGCGTCCCGAAGATTACAAGGCTCGAATCGATCTGGCGAACCTGCTGATTCTGGGCCACAAGTCTGAAGATGCGCAGGCGCAAGTTGACCTGTTACTGAAAAAAAGGCCGGACGATCCGGCCGTGCAAGTCCTGGCTGCAAATCTGCTAGCTGTGCAAGGCAAAATTCCCGACGCAGTTGCGGAGATGCAGCGAGCGATCGCCCTAGATCCAGGCCGATGGGAACCCTATTTGGGCCTTGCTCTTTTTCAGGTGAAGAACCTTGATTTCGCTGCGGCAGAGGCAAGTTTCAAGAAGGTCATCGAACTCAATCCGAAGGCCATGCAGCCACACTTGGCGTTGGGAGAATTCTACCAATCACAAAAACGTTTTGCCGAAGCGGAGCAGGAGTTCCGAATCGCGCTTGCCATCGATTCAACGACTATGGGTCCACGCGAAGCACTGGCCCGGCTCTACATGATCCAGGGGAAGAAGGGCAATTCGGAGGAGGTTTTGAAGCAGGCTGTGCACGACCTGCCACATAATCCAGATAGTTACCTTGCGCTCAGTAACTTCTATTACGTGACCGGCGACCTGGATAAATCAGTAGCCGAATACCAAGCACTCTTGTTAGAACGACCGAAAGACTTGGTGGTGAAAAAGAAATACATAGAGCTTCTTCTTCAGGCTAAGCGCTACGATGAGGCTCGCAGCTTGAACGATGAAATCCTGAAGTCCAACCCCAAAGACGACGACGCTCTGGTTAACCGGAGCAAAATGCAAATCAACTCGGGCGACGTTAGCGATGCTGCACAAACATTGCAGACTGTGGTGAAAGACGCCCCCAACAACATCCAGGCTCACTACGCATTGGGCATCGCTTTCCAAAAACAGGGGAATCTGGAGCGCGCCGTAGGCGAATGGCGCGAGGCATTACGCCTGAACCCCAATTTTCTGGATGCCCAACGCGCCATTGCAGACGCCACCATGCTGCAGGGCGACATGAATGGTCTGCAGGACGCTGCCAATCAAATGATCAGGCTGCAACCTGGGTCGCCGGACGGATACGCACTGCGGGCCCTTGCCAATATCAATGGCAAGCACTATACCGAAGCAGAGCAGGATATTCGCAGGGCCATCGCCGCGGCTCCTCAGAGCCCGTACGGCTATGTGCAAATGGGCAACTTGAGGCTTGTTCAGAGGCAGTATAGTGAAGCGGCTAAGGCTTACCAGGACGCCCTGGATCGAGATGCCGATTCGACGGACGCTCTACGCGGCCTGATGAACACATACGTCGCGGAGAAGCAGCTTGACAAGGCCATTGCCGCCGCAAATGCGCAAATCCGAAAATCGACTAACAATAGCAGGTTCTACGAACTTCTTGGCAGCGCACTAATCCAAGGCAAGACCGACCTCAGCGGAGCGGAAGCCGCGTTTGCGAAATCTGTGGCGCTCGACAAGAACAATTCTGATGCCGTGATCCTGTTATGCCAGGTGCGAGCCACCAGAGGAGAGGTTGATCAGGCCATTGCTACAGCCGAGCAATCGCTCAAGGACAACCCCCGTCAGCCAAACCTCTATGTCGTGATGGGGAATCTATACGAACTCAAGCCAGATTGGAAGAAGGCGGAAGGCGCATTCCAGAACTCGTTAGCCATCGATTCTCAGAATGCTGTCGCATCCAATGACCTTGCCCGCGTAATGCTACAAAACGGCGAGAACTTGGATGTCGCGTTGGCGTTGGCGCAAAAGGCGCGGACAGGGCTGCCCAGTTCTCCTGGCGTTGCCGACACTCTCGGGTGGATTTATTACCGGAAGGGTGTGTATCCGCTGGCTCTTACCTACCTTCAGGAAGCAGTTAACCAGGAGGAAAAGAACAAGATGCCCGAAAATCCAGATTTTGACTACCACCTGGGATGGGCATACGAAAAAGCCGGGCAACCCGCGTTGGCCCGGCAGCACTTCGAACATCTACTAAAGATTCGTCCCAACTACCCCGCCGCTGCGGAAGTCAAGAATGAGCTGAGTCACTTGAAAGTGTAGGAACTCCACTAACAGTTTCTGCGCAGGCAAGTAAAGAATCAGTGAGTGCAGGTGCGCCGCTCTAAAATGCTTTTCGCCGGCTGCGCCAGCCATTGCCCTGATACCGACGGGCGCGCGAGCGTGTCTAGCGGTCATTTCCATTAGTTTTTAGGAAAGAATGCCGCGCTTGAAGAGAAGTGGCACTCCAGACTCAAAAAAGCTGCCAGACTGCCGATATGGGTAAATAGCGCTGAGGTTGCGTCCAGGTGAAGTGGATGTTCAATTTCCTTGTTCCTCCCCAATTCGGGCGTCTGGGCACAGCTCGCAACGTCTCTCTATGTCTTGACCCCTGTGGATCGAATCCGGGTCACGCGCACACCGGCGCGCCCAGCTCTACCCTCAACGGTTGGCCAATGGGCTGGTCCGTCCTCCTTTTCTGTTGTTGTTCCTCGCTTGTGATCTCCGGTTGCGGAGGTGCAACTATCGAAACGGGGGCAGCAGGGGCTGCACGAACCCTGAGCATTGACGCGACCAGCGTTGGATTCGGCAATGTGTTCCTGAATACATCTGCCAGTCAATCGGTGACCTTGACCCCCGTCGGGACTGCGCCGGTAACAATAAACTCGGCTGCGCTAACCGGTGTCGGCTTCACGCTGTCGCCAGCGCCCCTTCCGGTCACGCTCAATCCTGGCCAGGTACTCACGTTGGTCGTCCAATTCGATCCTGCAACCGCAGGAGCGGCGACAGGACAGCTCACTATCGTCAGCAACTCTTCGACCGGCGCTTTGACGGTGATCAGTCTGAGCGGTACTGGCGCACCACACGAGGTCGAACTAAGTTGGAGTGCGCCAAGTAGCGCTTATGATCCGATCGCCGGCTATCACGTCTATCGAGCGCCAGGCGGAACTCCCAGTTTTCAGCTCCTGAACTCGTTGGACAGTACACAAACCGCCTACGTAGATGGTGCCGTCCAGAGCGGGCGGAGCTACGATTACTTTGTAGAGAGCGTTGACGATTTCGGGAGTGAAAGCGTTCAGTCCGACGTGATCACAGTGGCAATCCCTTAGTAGTCCGCAGTCGCGTGAGGGATGATCCTGTCTTTCAGGAGTATGACCTGGCTGACGGACCGGCATTGAAAATAGCAGCTACAGAAGGCTACGCGATTCATCAGCATCTGACTATATTGTCAGCCTCGATCCCCTTGGTAGCGTTGCGTGTGTCAACTACCAACTTGGCATTCTCCACGATCTTCGCGTAATCGTACTGTGAATGGTCGGTCACGATCACGACGCAGTCAAATTCAGGGATTCGTTCAAGCGGCGTGTTGGTCATGTTGAGTGCGTACTTACGCCCGCGGCCAACGGAGGCAAAGAATGGATCGTTGTATTCGACAAGAGCCCCACGCTTTTTCAGCAGTTCGATGATGGTTAACGAGGGAGACTCTCGAAGGTCGTCAATATCGCGCTTGTACGCAATCCCGAGCACCAGGACTTGTGAGCCGTGCAACGCCTTGCCACGTTGGCTCATCGCTTCGAGAATGTTCTCGACCACAAAGTACGGCATGGCAAGGTTGACCTGTCCGGCGAGCTCAATAAACCGAGTGTCGAAGTCGAACTCCTTCGCCTTCCAGGAGAGATAGAACGGATCTATAGGGATGCAGTGTCCACCAAGACCGGGTCCCGGATAGAAAGCCTGGAAACCAAAAGGTTTCGTCTTGGCGGCATCGATCACCTCGAAGATATCAATGCCCATGCGCATGCAAAGTTGCTTGAGTTCGTTCACGAGAGCGATGTTCACGCAACGATAGATGTTCTCAAGCAGCTTGGCCATCTCTGCGGCAGCTGGCGAAGAAACAGGTACTGTCCTGTTGAAGATGGTGGCATACACAGCGGACGCAAGGTCGAGCGCCGCCGGCCCACAACCGCCCACAACCTTGGGGATATCCCGCCTGGCTACCGTGTCGTTACCCGGATCTTCCCGCTCGGGAGAAAACGCGACATAGAATCCCGGACTCTCTGCGTCTCGCGCCACGCGCATGCCTGGCGGATTCCCTTGCTCCAACAACGGCACAACGACCTCTTCCGTCGTACCCGGATACGTTGTACTTTCCAAGATGATGAGGTGCCCCTCCATGAGATAAGGAGCGATGCTGTTCACTGTGCCTGTGATATAGCTAAGATCGGGTTCATGATGGTCGTTCAGCGGGGTTGGCACACAGATGATGACGACGTCCATTTGGGCTATCTGACTGTAATCCGCAGTCGCACTGAAGCCGCTCCTTTGGGCCAACTGGATCTCTGTGCCGGGAATACGGACTATGTACGAATCGCCCCGATTCAGTGTCGCCACTTTCACGGGATCGATATCGAATCCAGTGATTGCAAAGCGCTCTTCACTGAAAAGCAATGCAAGCGGTAGGCCGACATAGCCCATGCCGACAATACCGATGCGCGCCTCGCGACTTTCGATTCTGCGCTTTGTCTCACTTGTTCTGTCCAGTTGAGTCAAGGGCATAGTTACTCCATATGCAAGAAGTGTTGAACTTAGAACTATCTATCACTTGGCAAATGTTGCGGAGGCTTTCAGTGGTCCGTTTTCAATTTCTGCAACGGCCCTTCTCCCCTTTGTAAGATCCAAAGCAAGGCGAAGATAATGATCAAGGCGATTGCAAAAAAGATGATCCCGCCCTGATGATGAAAACTTCCTGTCAGATATCCAGGATCGACGCGAGTGCCAAGCATGGCGATCATGAAGATACGCAGGCCATTCTTGGCAATGGACAGAGGAACTGCGAGACCAATCAACAGTGCCTTTCGCCAGGGCGACCGCAGCTGGAGCTGAGCCAATACCATTGTTGTGACCAGTAACATCGAGCTCGATCGGATGCTACTGCACTCCTGGGCTACCATGAGCGTCAGACCTGGAATAGTGAGTAGCAGGCCATCCTGGGTCACTGGTACACCAAATGCCAAGAAAAGCATGCGGGCGGACCAGGCAGACCCATGCTGTAGCAAAGCTATGATCCAACTTAGCAAGACGTTTGGGAACGGGACCAAGCCGAAAAGAAAAAGCAGCGGGAATAGAAGCGATCGGGAAGCTCCTGAGCCGAAACAAAGTACAAATGACCCAATCCACCACAGGACCAGCGCAAACATCCTGATCGAAAGCTGCATATCGGCAGGCAACGAAGCGGACCAGAGTAACGCAGAGCAAGCGATCAAGACCGCAACCAACAGGAGAGCTGGGCCAGCCGTAGGACCCCAGTTAAACTTCGTCCTCAGGGAATGCCAACTCAGAAAGATCAGGGCTGCACTGACAGGAATAATGAGGAGAATGTGAGTGTATTCATCGTTACCCCACGACAGCGTGAAGGTGTCTATTAAGCAACGCCACCCAGCGAGCAATGAAAATGCTAGGAGCACGGCCAGACACGTTTGGCGTTTATTCGGCTTTGTCATGAACCGTCGCACTCCTGTGCCAGAATCAGCTCAAATCCAAATGGCGTTTTTACACCTTGCAATGATTTCCATTCAGCGGCCCGCGTCCATAGGCACTTCACGAAGAACGGACGGCAATCGGCAGTCTCCATCAGCCCGCTCGTAGATGAGTTGGCCGTCCACGATGCGGGCAAATGCCAATACGGCGCGCTCGGCGCCGTCGCCCGTAATCCTCCATGAATTGTTGTCTTTCACAATAGACATCTGGCTTCGTGCTCGCCACCAGCTATCGATCTCGCCAGGAAGCGCGAACCATAGAGCCTCCCGTTCGCGCATCTCGGCCAACATAGCAAGCAAGTCTTTATAGACGGCTAGTTCCTTTTCTTCGGTAATATAGTCAGGGTGGACGATGAAGCTCGCGAGACCGTTCTTGGCAAGGATCAGCTCCACCTGCTCTTTCCACAATTCGATCGAATGCTGGTTCAGCACGTAAAATAATGTGTAGTCTTGGATCGTGGTAACCGGTACTTCGAGGATGTCACCAATAAAATATGGCATCACGGTGCAGCAGCCGCCCCGTTGCGGGTCAAGGGGAACGGCATTCCCAAACGACATGTCGTAGGAGAATTCAAAATCCCCGTACCAATCTGGCTTGCGATAGAGCACCGCCGACCGATAGCCTTTCGCTCCAAACTCTCGGCCATAACGATTGATTAGGGAGACGCGGCGAAGGAACTCTTCTCGCTCATCGAACAGTCGGCCATCATGGTTCAGATCCTGGACGCATACTTCAAATCCACGATCGCGCAGTCGGCTCAAGAATTCCGGAGTGACGGGGTATCGTTCTTCAGGAACGATCTGAAAGGACGCCTTGATTCCATAAGAATCATCGATGTCCATCAACTGCGTGCAGAAGTCGCGCCCCGCAACGGTTTCCACATCGTGGGTCATCGAGACGCAGCCGCGAGCGCCATCAGGCCAGAACCATATGAATGGAATACGGCCAACGCCGCTGGCTTGCAGCGAGAGCAGCAATAGCTTTTCGCAAATAGTCTCGACGGTGGTGTCAACTGGCCACTTTGGGAACTGCCGTTGTTGCCCATTGGCGGCCCAGCGTTTTTGAATGTAACTGCGCATTGAGCGGTTCGTAAAGGGTCGGAGCCAGTAGTAGATTTTCTTGAACACGTACTCATATCGATGCGATTCCGCGATGGTATAGCGCTCCAATCGGAGATTATCGATGACCTCATCAGGATCGAATGGCAACACAAGCTGTCTCCCATCAACTAAGACATCTGGGAGCACATCGGGAAGAGGGGATTTCGTGTGCGCTTGAAAGGCACAATTCAATGAGCGGCCAAAACACGTCGTGCCAGGACCGAATTGGAAGTATCCTGGAGTCGGAGCTAGTTCTTCGTTGAGGCGAAGGTCTAGGAACTCATCAGGACAGCGAAAGTAATTGCGTAGGGCTCGAGCCAACACGTTTTCGTCCTTTGCGGAGGCTTGTGACATTGACGTATTTGATAAGTTCATTGGGATTGTCTACAGTGTTGGCCGTCTTCGCCCTAGAACATTCGTGATCATCGGAAACTAGCCGATGTGGCGGTACAACATTCGGCCCATCCTGGACGAGATTGCGTCAGGTAATACCGAGAATAGGTGCCGTGTCGAGGGTAGGCACGAATCCACCAAACCCCTTTCACTCGCAGCCTCGGAATAACGAAGATAAGTGATCCGTCTGCGAGTAGTCCCGAACCGATCTTTAAACTCAAGGAGGCCGGCGTTATCGAGGTCAGTGCGGCCAAGGTCGAGTTGCTCTGCACCTGCCATCTTGCTCTCCTCGATGAGTCTCCAAAACAGGAAGGGCGTCCCGGCGAGATTGTTGAACCGCTCGTCGGAGCATCCGTATTTGTACACGACGGTGCGACGATGACTAAGCGTGAGCAGTGCAGCAATCGGAATACCATCTTTTCGGGCCAATCGGATCTCAACATTTGGGCCCATGCAGGCAACTAGGTTCCGGAACCAGGAACGGGGTTGCGGGAGCAATTGATGACGCCGCCTTGTGATCATGAGCAGCAGGTAAAAATCATTAAGAAGCCTTTCGGAGGAACCTTTCTCGTAAGAGAGCTGCGAGTTCTCGGCATGCCGGATGCGGCGCTGAAGGCAGTTCTTGTGCAACCCCGCGAAAATCTTCTCGATGGACGGTGTCAGGTCAAGAGTATGAAACCAAAATGACTTGCTTGCCACCAGTGGATTGACCAACGGCAATTCACAGGAAAGGGGTCGAAGCTCGATATATTTCCATTTATGATGCAGGCACTCCGTTCGCATCCACTCTAGGAACTCGGAGGGATCTCCGGTCCCGTCCTGCAATGATTCAGTGTGATCAGCGAAAGGTAACGAAACGAGCCTTTTGCCCGTGATCCAGCTCTTCACCTCGCAGAAGGCAATGCCGTCCAACAATGGCCTTCCAGCCGGCGTAGATGTCATCACAATAGGACGATAGCCGTAGGTCTTAGCAAGTGCTCCTAGCCAACCTGTCCGGTGAAACACAGATGCCTTCGCGTGAGACGCAACCAAGTCATCCCAACGGCGGTCGATCAAAGGGTCTATGGTGTAAAGCTGCAATCAAAACCCCTGCAAATTACTGAGTGGGTTAATAGCCAGGAAATCGCAATTAAGATGGATTCTCACGCTAAGGCTGGATAAGCGGGGACTCGCAAACTTGTCAACGGAGTGTCTTCAGCGATACCGTCTTCAGTGAGGATTGCGAACATAACCGATCAACGAGATCAAAGTACTCCTGCTTCTTCACATCCCAGCTGTTTCGGGCTATAAACTCCGAGCTGCATTCACACAACGCGGCGCGGCGCTCAGGACTTTGCATCAGGGACAGAATCTTGCTGGCCAAGTCCTCGGCGTTTCCCGACTCAAAGAATTGCACTATTTTGTCCGTAAAATAATACTCGTCAATGCGTGTCCTGGAGGCTATAACAGGCACATTCATCGCCATGAATTCCATGATCTTAGTACTAAAAGCATCGCCACCGAAGGAACTATTCAGCTTCGGGACTACGCCTAAATCGGTAGTGGCCATGATCTCTGCAACCTGCTCTATAGGGACGGGGTCGCTTATAGAAACGCAATCTTCCAAGTGAAACTTGCGAACCATACCTTCAAGCTTTTTCCGGTCAGGTCCTCTCCCGACAATTAGAAGTTTTAGGTTTGGCGTCTGATCGTGCAAAAGTGCCACCGCCTCAATCGCCAGGTTAACCCCCTGATGTGAGTTGAGTGACCCAGGATAACACATGACGAAATCTCCAGTGGAAGGTACTGGTCGCGGACGACGCCGGAATATGGAAAAGTCCGGGTAGTTGGTGATCGCCGTGCATTTTCCCGAAAGGCCAGAACGCCTACTGACCCTTTCAAGCCAAATATCGTTAGCAATAATTGCGTGAGAAGAAAACGCGATAGAGAGTTTTTCGATAAGAACTAGGAGGCGGAACACAAGCGAGCGTTCGCCAACATTGAATTTGCTTGCGTAAAATTCAGGTACAACGTCGTGTATATCGAGAATTACTCGAGTTCCCATCAGGCGAGGAATGATAGTAGCGAAGACTTCGAAGTCGGGGACAGAGTGAGTATGGATAATGTCGTAGGGGGCGCGCAAATGTGCTGACGTCACAAACCACGCAGAATGAAAGAAGAACAATAAAAGCTTCAGTAAATAACTCAACTTACCTTTTTCGTCGATCCGGCGCGTCTGGATGCGGAATACCCGAACACCTTCGATAACCTCGAAAGGAGCCGACCCTTTGTGACCCAGGGAGATAGCATCCACCTGCTCCCCGCGCTTAACAAGTGCTTCGGCATAGCGGCGGATTCTGCTATCCTCCTCGTAGAAACTGTACGCCAGCATGCATGCTCTCATGAATCATATCCTTTCGCTAAGTGACGTTATTAAGTGTCAACGACGGGCCGTGTTGATGTCGCCGTTAGATCCTTACTAAGAACTGTCTATTGTTGGTCGGGCCTGACTCGCCGCCGGTGGTTGCCAACGGAACACCGATCTGCATGTTCTTAGCAGCTGTAGTCGTCAAGTCGGTTTATCTGTCGCGCTTACCCGCATGCACCCGAAGACGCAATTGCTCCAAAGAGTCCGAGTGCCTTTGCATGCACATCAGGGATTCGCTCCTCCAACTGTGCCCGTAGGTTGTCGCGATGCTCGACGGCGTACTGCGCTATCTCGAGAACCTGGCGCTCATCCATCGTTCTCAGATCAGCGACTAGCGACTCCACGCCCAATGTCTTCATGACCCCTGCGAACTTCTCGCTATATGAAAGTGACACCGTCGGTATGCATTGTGACACTGCGGCAATACACGCATGCATCCGCGACCCAAAGAACAGATCGCATCTCCCGATGATCGACTTCAACTCATTCGAGTTGCATGTATGCTCGAGAATGGATAACCGGCTAGGAAAAGCGGAATGCAGCTTTTCATAGACAACTCGGCATGCCTTCGAATCACCCTCGCCTTGATCCCCCAACACATGGGGGATCAAGAGGACGGAACCACCCTTTGCCTCGATCAAAAACGTAATTAGCTCTTCCAGAAGTTCTACATAATCTTCGCGCAAACCAAACATATTCTTATGGCTGTAACCGCCCATGGCCAGCAACCCGCTGACGTTCACACCCGCCAGGAAAGCGGAAGTCTGCTCGCCACCGGTTAGCGCGGAAAAGTCAAGATCCGCGGGAGGCGCGGGTTCAAGCACGCAACCAAGGTCGTAACAAAACCTCCACTTGGCTGTGTTTGTTTTGAGACCAAGGTTTTCGACATGACGGAAGCCATTTGCTTCTCGCGAGTAGACGAGCGCTGATCGCTTGAGGATAGAGCGTGCGATTGCGCGAACAATTCTGCCTTTGAACGGGCCATATGTCTGAGGAAGTTGGACGAGGGGTTTGCCCAGTATGAGAACGAGAAGTTGCGGAAGTCCAAGGTACAGAAATCTTGGGATGCCATAAATGTCGCTAAAACTATCACCGCCGGCGATGGAACCGACTATTTGTGCCTCTTGAATACTGCGCAATGCTGGATTCCGAGCTATTACCTTTGCGCGGGTGTTTGCCGGAAGAACTCGAAGAAGGAGCGCTTTCAGGAGGAGAAGTGCAATGTTGTTCTTTAGGTAGAATTTCTTCGAAAACCTCATATTAGCAATGGTGATAGCGACGGTCCTGCCTCCATGCTGGTGGAGTACGCTGTCTTCTTCGTCTCCGTAGTCCAAAAGCGTAATGTCTGCGTCCGGACTCCACGATAGAATGCTTCGGATAATGCCGCCTGTGAGCGCACCGATGCTGCCTCCGCATCGGAAACTCGCTCCAAGAATGCAAACCTTCACACGCTCTCGATTCACTGGAATGACACTCCGGATAACTGCTCCGAGCCGGACGGGACGTGAATACACAAGTCCGAGTCTGACGCGGGTTGATCTCGCTTTCCACGAGCGATCGCACGCGAAAGAGTGCAGGAGCCTGCCCACATGTAAGGCCTCGCCATCCAACTAATTCAGTTCTGCTTAATGGGGCTTCACTGGCGACTGGAAATGCGCGGAAGCCTCAAAGCGGCGCCGAGTATTGTGATCCATTTCGACAATGACCAGCGAAGGGAATTGCGGCCTGGGTCGTGCCATATTACCAGTCGAGCGATCCCAAGTACCGCGAGTCGGCAAAGCGCTACCGCAAACATAGTCATACGATACGCAAGTGCATACGTAGTGCCACGCGTCTTGCGCAGGAAGAGAACCATTGCGCGGAAGTTCATCCGCGTCGCCCACTGGTTCACACTTTGGCGGGCGCTGCTTCCTCCGCCGTAGTGAATTAAGGTTGCATCGCCGCAGTAGTAGTTGCGCAGTCCGGCTGCAGCCATTTTGTAACAGAGGTCGAAGTCCTCAGCATACATGAAGTACTCTTCGCTGAAGCCTCCCACACGCTCGAAGACGCTCCTTCGCATCATCATGCAGGCTCCGGAAACTATATCCACCGGAATCGGGTCCAGCGCGGGCTGAAAAAGTGGGCCAAGTTTCCAGAGAGGGCAGTGCGGCCAACGTCGCATCATCGCATCGGAATCGAGGGCCTGATTCAAGATCGTGGGTAGCGCCTGAATTGCGCTCAACTGAACCGAGCCATTGGCATTCAGCAGCCTGGCTCCTAAAATTCCCGCGTCCGGCAGCATTTCTAGGTGGCCGGCCATCCTGTCAATCGCGCCGGCCGAGACTTCCGTGTCCGGATTTAGAAAGAGAAGGATCTCTCCGTGCGCCCGGCTTGCCCCAAGATTGTTGGCGCCGGCGAAACCAAGATTCTTGTGCTCGGCAAACACGCGAATCCTCTGATCAATCGCGGCGATTCCCTCAATTCCGTCCTGCGTAGAAGCATTATCGACCACAATAATTTCCGCGTTGGGCTGGTTCTCACCCGTAAACACTGACTGAATAGACGCCTTGAGGTAGTCTGCGGAATTCCAGTTCACGTAGATAATTGAAAGAACCACGTCGCTCGCTGCCTCGCCTGACTCCATCGCGCTATAATTCCGGCCGAAACCGGCTCGCCTCACTCCGGGCTTAACCGAATCGCGGTCGTGATGCCAACCGCACGGGAGGCCCATGCTCATGCCTTCCGGAGAAGGTAGATATACTCATTCCCCATCCGCCGATTTCTATTGCCCTCAGTTGAGCCGAACAGGTAGCGCGTAGCTCGATACATTTTGTCCTGGCCAAGAAACAGAGAGGTTCCGGGCGGCGGAATTCCATATCGATACTGATCCTGCACGACGAGACCATTTTCCTTGAGCATCTCCAAGACCCATCGTCTCTTAAGACAATTCAAGGGATAGGGTTCGGGCCTCACTAGCTTTAGGAGGTTCTGATACGCCACAACATGCCAGCCCCAGAAGTGAAAATTATCGGTCATCTCAAGAATCACGCAAGAACCCGGCTTCGCGATTCTTGCGATCTTCTCGATCACCGCAGAAGGCGAGTCCACATGGGCCAATACGCCAATACATAGAATAAGATTGAAAGACTCCGGATCAAATTCAGCGTCCATGAAATCACCCTGAACCATCTCAACTTCGCCCGAATGCTGGGGTGATAGATTTTTCCGCGCGAGTTCCAACATGTTTCTTGAAAGATCGAGCATCGTGAGCTTCCGACAGTTCGAGAGCAGCGGAAGAGATAATGCACCATTTCCACATCCAATATCCAGCACCTGATCGTAGCGACGATCTTTGGTGAAGTCCAGGACGGTCTCAAGCCGGATTCTAATGTCAAATTCCCTTCGACCGAGGTACTTTTCAGTATGATCGAAGACCGTCTCTACTTTTTCGCTCTTTGATGCCGTGCGCATGTATCCTCCCATTCATCTATATTGTTTGTTCGCGCGGTATAAACAATCTGGCCACGCCCGACGGATCCAACGTCAGAAGCGATGCTTTGATCCGGCACTCATCATTTTCTAACCAAGCTCTTCATGCCAAGCAATTGTTTTAGTCGATCCATCTGTTCCGACCTGCGAAAATCTATCAATTCTCTAGAAACTGGAATGCTCGAAGAGATAAGCGAGGACCATACATAACCTGCCTCAAAGGCGATGCCACGAATAACGAATGGACTCTTGGTCATTTGATACGTACTTCTGAACAATTCCCAGATTGGGTGATTGCCGATTAAGTGGTCCTTTACGCCAGAATTGAAACTCGCGCGTATCGGGCCACACTGTGCCGTGCCCATTTCACGCTGGTGCGAAGTCACTCTTTCAGTGAACGTACGGGTTTTCCAGCCTTTCATCCTCGCTGTAACTACTGCGATAGTGTCGATATTGCCTTGCCTCACTGGGACATAACCACCAATGGCCTCAAAGCACTCGCGCCGAAATACCTGACAGGTCCCGGAAACGTCATCAACGCTGGTAAACCGAAAGTCATGAATTTCGCCCGATACTTCCCGATTTGGTGTGCCGATCACTCCGAGTTTTGGGTCTGCGGCAAGCTTTCCTAGCAGGTATTCAAAGTGGTCCCGTTCAAGCGTAATGTCTGCATCCAGACAGGCAATCACCCCGTAAGACAATCCTGCAACCCTTGCCCAGCCTGCATCAAACGCACTCACCTTGCCGCCAAAATGGCGTTCCTTTCGTTCGGGCGCACGGATCAATTCGAGCCATTCGTGCTGAACTGCATATCGCTTTACGATCTCGTCCGTGCCGTCCGTCGATCCGTCGCTAACGATGACCCACTTCAATGGACGAACCGTCTGCGCGACCACAGATTGGATCGTAGATTCGATGAACTGGTCCTCGTTTCGCGCTGGAGTTACTACGACATAAGGCAGAAGATCTAGCATGAGAGCACCTCGCAAAGCTCCGCGTGCTGTGACAATGAGGCCTGAGCAAGCTCGAAGCTCGTCTCGATCGATTGGTCAACAGTGGAGGCTGGCCCAGATAGTTTCACGCTGCTTCTTCGTTCGGCTAGGGAAAGCGATATAGCTGGCGCGAGTGCAAAGAGTGCCAGCAGGACAAACTGCGATTGGTCGTAGTAAAACACACCCAGAAAGTTAAATAAGTGGGTAACCAATGAGACACCGATGAGCCAGCAGAACCACTCTCTCTTCGAGGAACCCTTCACTAACCTACGTGCCTGGCCAAGGGTACGAAAACTTATAGAGATGATCGCGATGAATAAGGATAGACCTAGGACGCCCCCGTTGACCGCCGCAGCAACAAATTCATCGCATGCATCAAACATATCGTAGCCCCATTTCCAATTGTCGCCTGTGCCGATCAACCACCAGTCGCCGATGTGCCGCCAGCAATTATCCAGCAAGTTTGCCCGATCCCAGCCGCCAGATCCACCGACGAAGTCGAAATGAGCCAGTACGTACCAGACCGGCGACTTCATCACCAGGGCAACGGCGATGAAGAGCCCGAGCAGAGACCATCGCACGGTCCTCATCTGCTTGCGAAGAGGCCAAAAGCCAATCGCCATTATGCAGCCAATTAAGGACCCAACGGGAGTGCTGCTTGTTGACGCGAAAACCATGACAACCGAGGCAACCGCCCCAACTCCAGCCATCACTTTGCTCTTGCCCGTCATCCATAGCGCAAGGAAGAGCGGAAAGCTGGAAGCGCCAAAGGCGCCAGCAAGGATGGAATGCTGGAAGATTCCTTGCGCGCGAATGCGCCCGTTTCGCACATCGCTCATTTCACGGATCCCGCCGAGAAGGCCCAGGATGTTATGCCCAGTTCGGGCCTCGTTCAACATGACGAGGGACGCGACCACCGCGACAATCGCAAGAAGAGAGATATACCGCTGGACGTCGGGCAATGTACGCAAGAGCACGCGGAAAAGAATGTACCCTCCGGCTGAATCCAACAGTATCGCGCAAGCGTTCACCGCTGCGCCACCGGTTGGATAGCGAATGACTTGGCATACTGCTTGGGTAACCACCCAAATCAGAAACACTTTGTCAACAAGGAGGATGCCGCCAGCAAGAAATGGTTCTCTAGACGACCGGGAAGTTAATACACGCAGCAAGCCCATCAGGATGATCAACCGAAATGTGAAGAAGTGAGCCCCGGCTATATACAGGTTTTGTCCGCTTGGGATCAGAAGGATCCCCAGTGTGATCGGGACGATCGCGTGGCGTTTTGGCAGCACGAAGATCAGCCCGAAGAGGACGCAAAGCGCGACCAGGACCAGGGGATGGATCACGCTTGCGGAAGAGCCGCCCCCGTATGCTGGAATGACCGGTTGAAGGTCAGACTGAAACGCGATAACCATTATGGACTGCTCCGTATTACAGCTAGTCGCTTCTTGATCCTGAGGAATGGCATCTCAAGAAAGTGAAAAGAAAGTGTCGCCATCGCGATATTCAACCCAACCGCTAGAGCTGCTTTTACTATGGCGAGAGCACTTGTAGGTGTGGCGGCCTGAGGAAATAGCCGACTTATGGTCTCGAGCGCTAGTTCGTGGAATACATACAGGCCGAACGAGATACGGCCCAAATAGACAATCCAAGCTGGCCACACTTTTGAGTCAATACCTAGAAATCCAATCAGAAACAAAAGACAGCCACTTGTGCCCAATGCATATTCGCCGATCAGCGTCCATGCACCAGGGTTCTTGAACGGGTAGTGAAACCGAGATTGGTATTCGCTCGCCACAAACCAACAACACACACTCCCCGCGAGCAGGGTAAGTCTTTGCCAACCTACGATTGATGGTAGCCGTCCCTTAAGGGTGAGGCATAGCAGCATACCACCTGCAAAACATTCAAACTGAATGAGCGAGTTAAACCAGATTCGATCATTTGGCACCTGAGTTTGGCCTGAGTAATAAAGGCATAGGTTCGAAACAAGCACAACTGCGATGCAGAAGCCGTATAGTTGCCTGCGACCAAAGTACTTCGTAATCCAAGGAGCAAACGCGTAGAACTGCTCTTCAACTGAAATACTCCAGAGGGGGTTAAATGGATTTGCTGGGCCAATAATATGGTGAGTCGCATACCAAGCGCCCATGAAGACGGCAAACCAGCCCATCTGAATAGCACCATTTCGATCATGACCTGGGATATAGGCCCACACAAGACCCATGCCCAAGCCAAGATAATAAAGAGGCCAAATCCGAAGGATGCGACGAATATAGAACTGCTTGACACTGACAGTACCCACGACGCGCCGTTCGCGAAGCAGGAGTTCGCAAATAAGAAAGGCGCTAAGAGTAAAGAACAGGCTAAGGCCGAAGCCACAGGCCGCGGTCAATGCGTAAAGGGAGGGCGCAAAGCCTTTCAGTATGTGGTCGACGTATGGGTTTGCTGTTCGCGGAAGGGTATGATGGAGAAACACAAGGGCAAATGCCAGAAAGCGAACCACATCGAGTTCGGGGCGATAGAACTGAATTGTTGAGGGTTTCGACGACATCACCTGTCCGTGTCACCTTCCATTTGAGATCATTCAGGCCAGTCAGTTAAGAAAAAAGAAACGCAATTACCTTACTTGGCCATGGAGAGTTATTGGAGGTGGCACAGGGCGAGTCTGATACGCGCCGGCATCCCAGGGGCCGCTCGCCGGTCGAGCTACGCCCGCCGCGTCGTAGCAAAGTGCACCAAGACCGGGATTCAATTGACCTTTGCAAGTGGAGTAAAGATTGACTCCCTTCCCCCTAGCCGGGCCGTTCTCAACGATAGCTCCAGTTGAATTATGCAGAACAGCGCTTGCGGGTTCCGTGTAAGAACCGTGACAGTCAAAGCCACCACCGCTGGGACATGTGCCGCTGCCTGCCTTCCTCCAAGCAGAGAGCGTATATATTTGGGCACCCGCATAGCCCCAAGGATAGGAAGCACTCGGATTGACCTGCGCGTACACGTTGTAATCAACGATGGGCGACACTGGTACGGGCGCCGATAGGTTGACTTGAGAACCGCCGCAGTTAGAGACTACGTTGTTTTCAATAATTATTCCATTTATTGCTCCACCGACCGCAATGCAATTGCCTTGGATTTCAGAGCCAGTTGGGTACGCCCCGATGATGGTATTATTTGCAAGTAACCAATCACCTCCCAGAGAGTATAGAAAGAACGCGCCGTTTGCCGGATAACTGGCTATCACCCTATTATTGAAGGCATAGATGTAATTCAGAGTGATTGTTATCTCAGAAAATAGAATCCATCCAGTAAAGCTATCGCCACTGTCACCGCTGATTGAATTATTGTACTCGTAGACATAATTGACGGTACTGGTTGAGTCACCATATGCATGAACAAAATTGTGATGGAAACTCGTCCCAAGAAGCGTATCCCATTTGTTGAAGCCGTAGGCTGTGTTACCGAATATCCACACGTGTGAACATGTAGTGTAAGTAGTGCAGCCGAGTAACATCGTCCAATTGTTGTTGTAACTCAGATTATTTGAAACGGTGTAGTTACTCGCGTTTATCTGCAACCCAAAGTCCGAATCATGAAGGATGTTGTGGTCAATCGTGATGGCGGAGTTGCTCGAACTGTTTTGTATGTAAACTTCTGCCGTTCCGTTACCGTTCGTGTCGTTGCCTGTGTTGTCGTGGGTGTAGATAGGGCCGATGCTCAGGTAGTCGATGAGCAGATTCGTATTCGCACCGCTCCCGTAAACGCCGTACCCATTCTGCTGATAGGCATAGCCAAGAGAGGCGGATCCGTTATTCGTTGAGCCGACCGAGCCGACACTGTTCCCGTGAATGGTGATGTAGCTATGGCCGCCCAAGTTAATGCAGCCCGTGCTGGGGCAGTAGGGCATCGCAATGCTTGAACCGGTTTCAAACGAAACCGTGATGAGGTTTCCGGCCGTGCCGCTCGCACCTACCGACAGTGCCGAAGTTAGTGTCCCACACAGCTTGTACGTGCTCCCTGCCGCCCAGGATACTGAAGCTGCCGCGGTGGTGCCTTGCATTCCGTCTGCTCCGCAGTTTGCGGAACCGCCGGATTGAGAAACATAGGTCGTCGTAGCGTAAAGAGGGAGAGCGAAAACGAACGGTACGAGACAGAGATAACGCGCAATCTTCATTGGACCACCTCAATCATTCGCCGCTTCCGTGTGCCTGGCCTGACTCTCACTCGAAGATTCTCTTTCTCGACTTCACAACTCTTTGAATAGTTCCTAGCCAGTCATAAGCGCCGCAGAGTTTGGCGCTCAGCAGGGCCTGGTCGTCGTCGTTGTTGACGGGCAGGCGAGGAAGAAAGAGAGGGTCGGAGTCGGCGGCGGCGCAGGCCACGGTGGTGCAGACGCCGTTGCTGTATCCGGCCTCAACGAGAAGATCGCGAAGGGTTGCTTTGAAACTGCGATCGGTCTCGGGAAAGGCATAAGGGTAGGCAAAGGAAGTAGCAGGCTCACCGGTCTGGTCTTCAATGGCCTTCTTCGATCCCACAAGCTCGGCGTGGATGGTCTCCGCGGCCACTTCGCGCAACTGCGGATGGTTGACTGTGTGCGAACCGAAAGAAACGCCGCGCTTCTGCAACTGCCGCACCTCGGGCCAGATCAGACACTCGCGCCCCTTGAAGGCCTTTCGCTGGTTGCCGATGAAGGCGGTCGGCAGGTAGACCGTTGCGGTAAAGCCGAAGCGCTCAAGGACGGGCTGAGCGTGTTCGAGAAAATCCTGATAGCCGTCGTCGAAGGTGATGGAAACCTGCTTGCCGTTGACCTCGCCGGATTCTAGCCGTGCAACAGCGTCTGCCGGGGTGCAGGCGACGTAACCGTTCTGGTGGAGGAACTGCATTTGCGCTTGAAATGCTGCTGGCGAAGTAGTAGTTCGGAAGTAAGGATGCGGCGCCAGGTCCAGGGCATCGGAAACACTGTGATACATCAGGATCGGGATCGACGGACGGCCGACGGGCAATAATTGCATCAGTGGCAGAACGGCGTAGAGCGTAATGGCTCGATCAGTGCGAATCAGCGACACGTTTGTTTCACAATCCTGGGAGTTCCAAGCCTGGAGCCTGGCCGGTCCCCATACCAGCAGACTTACTTGCTTCAAGCTTGGTTCAACACGTGCATTTGTTCGAAGTCGATCGGTTGCCCTGTTGTCAAGCGAGTATAAATTTGCTCTGCGCGCTTTGCATACGAGTGATGCTCTCTCACAAAAATCCGTGCACGTTCGACCGCGAGGCGCGCATCGGGATTGCCACGATCAGTGTCCAGCTTGGCGGCAAGATCAGAACCATCCGGTGCCACCTGTAACATCGCGTCGAGCGGCAACAGCATCTCGTATTCGCCGCTCTTGGGCAGTACGCCGACGAGCCGCGCTCCCGCAGACAGACCTTCCACGTATCGCTGCACGAGCGGACTATAGCCTTCCGCACGAGCGGGATCCGATATATCCGGGGGCGTCACAAGAAAATACTGAGAGCTGCCAACTCTTCGGCCAAGTTCCGCCCGGTCTCGCACCTCTCCGTTGCTCGAATGCAGGTAGTTCAAACCGCGATCTGAACAATAGCGAAGCAAAGCCTGGTGCAAGGGTTCGTGGCGGCGGCCCATCGAATAGCAAAATATAGAACGCTCTCCAGGCTGTGCGTCAAAAACGTCAGTATCGGCCCCAAAGGGCATCCATTCAAACCGGGCCGATGGAAATCGCTTTTTTAGCTCTAGGCAGCCCTGGCGAACGCCGACGAAGCATGGGTCAAGGCCCTGAGCAAGAGTCATCAGGCCAATCTTGGTATGGGATGATCTCCAGGCGTCCACCACGAAAGCGGATCGTCTGGCGAACCCCGCGAGAAACGAGGCCAGGGAGATCGAAATCTCCGGTCGTGCGGCTACCTGCATCCAGAACAAGGTGTCTGCGGAGCGCACACTTTGCAGGACCCGTCGCCATTCGCCCAAGTTCTGGGATGCAATAGGCGGAGGAGAAATCAGCTTCGCATTGTTTTTTAGAGCCAACTGCTCAAGAAGGGGAGGAGCCATCATCGACCAAAAGGTCTGAGGATTGAGGTTCTCATTTGATAGCACTCCAAGATTCATGGGGTTCCTTCAGCGGAGAAACTGCAATTGTGCTTGGAGTACTGGTGTTGAGGTTGTCGTTCGGTAGTAAGGATGCAGTGCGGGGTCCAGGGCATTAGAAATACCGTGATACATGAGGATGGGGATCGACCGGCGACCGGTGCGCAATAGCCTCAGCAGAGGGAAAACACCGTAAACCGTAACGGCCCGATCAACGCGAATCGACAGAGTCATTCCTTTTAGAGTCAGGGGAGTTCTGCATTGATTCTCGCCCGAAAATCCTCATAGAGAGTTGCTGGTTCCTTCTGCCGTTTGCCAACTTTCTCTCGGCGCAAGGCTCTAGACGCCGCCGTCCTCATCGAAGAGAGGAACGGAAACCCTGTTCTTGTGATCTGAATGCAAGGGGTCGTCACAGGAAGCTGGTTCCACCACTTTCGCTGCATATAGAGGTAGGATCGCCAAAATGCTAGTGGTAGCTTTCTGAGACCGTTACTGTTGTGGATGCAGAACGCAGGGATGATGTAGTTTTTCATTTCTTGATGCGTAGCCTGCAGACAGATGTCTGCTCCGTAAAGATGGAAACCTGGCAATCTCCTGTCAAACTCCAGCACTGAGGATCTGCGAACAATCAGGATTAACTCATCAAGGGTCGAGGCCTCGATCGGACGTTGGAAGGCCCCGCCCAAGATGCCCATCAGGCCCGACGAGTAAACGTGCCCCTTTGGCTCCCTGGACGTAGAGATGCCGAAGACTCCCAATACTCCCCAGTTGGGATCTCGGCTCTCGAGATCTACGACGGTATCCGCGAACCGACTAAACCACCCAGGTGGGAAATAGACATCCTGATGGGCGAAAATCAAAATGTCGTTCCGTGCCTTCGCTCTGCCTGAGGAGTACGCGGTTCCCGCGGAGCGAAATCCTCGCAGGGGAAGAATCTCGACGTCAGATTGACCCGACGCGGATGCGAGCAGGTTGTCTCGAAAGACTTCCTCATCGTTCACGGCCACGATAAGTGACACCGATGTTGCGCGCTTTTCGGCCATTACTACCTTACCCCGCCTCCGCCCTCGACGGTCAATTAGGGCGTGTTAACACTAATCCTGTTATAATTGAAACCGATGGAGATCACCGAGAAGCAGTTCGAAAAGATCAA
>Ga0182013_10002518_pt1 | contig 23869 bp, 18 predicted proteins | sample 612S2MmetaG_FD_120487 | JGI IMG/M metagenome (GOLD analysis project Ga0182013, IMG submission 120487) | Permafrost microbial communities from Stordalen Mire, Sweden - 612S2M metaG | ecosystem: Environmental > Terrestrial > Soil > Wetlands > Permafrost | place: Sweden: Stordalen | collected...
AGGGAAAGTGGCACCAGCCGCGAAGAAGAAGGCTGTAGCCAAAAAGGCTCCAGCGAAGAAGGCCGCGAAGCGTCCTGCTGCAAAGAAGAAGGCCCCTGCAAAGAAGGCCGCCGCTAAGAAGCGTCCTGCTGCGAAGAAGGCCGCGAAGCGTCCTGCTGCAAAGAAGAAGGCCCCTGCAAAGAAGGCCGCCGCTAAGAAGCGTCCTGCTGCGAAGAAGGCCGCGAAGCGTCCTGCTGCGAAGAAGGCCGCGAAGCGTCCCGCTAAGAGGGTTGCTAAGAAGTAGTCAAGTCCCTTCAGGGATTTGCTGTTCGAGGGGGGCCATTGGCCCCCCTCGAATGCTTTGTTAGTTCAAATCCGAGGGCTCGTCCACGTCGAAACGCCACGGACTGTCCTTGATGAGCGTGACGTCGATGCCGAGGCGTTGAGCCTCGAGCACGTGGAGTTGCGCGGAATCACTGCCGTACGCGAAGTGGAAGTCGAGACCCGTCGGCAGCGCGAGCACGTTGGTGCCGCGTCCGTGATGATCGGTCACGATGGTGATGCCCTCTACGGGATTGAATGAGCCGAGTCCTTCGGGGGAGCGAAGATCGCCGTGCACGATCAGAAGTCGTTCGAAACGGTCGCTAAGGCCCCCGTAGGCGCCCTGGACGGCTTCGTTGAGCGACGTTGCCGTCGAATACCACACCTCGGCACCCTGTGCTTCGGCGAAATGTGAGATCGCCTCACTTTCGCTCACGACGATCACGTGTCGAGGAGCGCAGTTGCGAAGCACGTCGAGTGCGAGCGTGCGCGCGAGCGTCGTGACATCGTTCGTCCCGCCCGCTCGTAGGCGTTCCTTCGCGAGGTCGAACTGCTTCAGGGGCACCACGAACGCGTCATTACTCACGAGAAAGCATGATACGGGGCGAACACCTCACTACCCTTGAGATGGTGACCACGACACTTGACATGCTGAGCGTCGAGCGACCACTGCTGGCGAGCGGTGAGGTGGTCGTGGGTATCGATGAGGTCGGGCGTGGCGCACTCGCGGGACCGTTGACGGTGGGGGCCGTGGTTCTCACGTGTTGTGACGCACCACCTGACACCTTGACCGATTCGAAACTCTTGACGGCCGCGCGCCGTGAGGCGCTCGTGGAGCCGCTGGAGCGCTGGGCCGCCGATTGGTCGCTCGGATCGGTCAGTGCATCGGAGATCGATGCGTGGGGACTACGTCTGGCGCTCGCGGTCGCGGCGACTCGAGCCCTTAAAGGGCTCAGAGAGCGGCCGACGCACGCATTGATCGACGGTTCCTTCAATCTGTTGCGTGCGCCCGTGGATATCGGCTTCGGCGTGGCCATGCCCCCGGAACTCAGTTACCGGTCGCTCCGCGCCACGACCATCGTCAAGGGAGATCAAAAGTGCGCGTCAATTGCCGCGGCGTCGGTGCTCGCCAAGGTTCACCGCGACGCCGTCATGACGGACCTCGACAGTCAGTTCCGGGACTTTGGATGGGCCAGTAATAAGGGCTACGGTGCCGCCTCACATTTGGAAGCGCTTCGAGAGTGGGGACCCAACGTCCACCATCGACGAAGTTGGCGTTTGCCGGAACGAAGGGCGCTCAAACTTCCCTGATAGAGACCGTCAATGCCGGTCCAGCGCCCCGATGAATTCGCCACAGTTGAGTAGGATGGGTTAACTATGTCTTCGCTGCTCACCGTTAATAATTTGCAGGTTCAATTCGCGACTCGAAAGACATTTGCCACCGCAGTCGATGACTTCTCATTGACGATTAACGCCGGTGAGTGCGTGGGATTGGTCGGCGAATCCGGCTGCGGGAAAACCACCACCGGCTTGGCAATTATGCGCCTGTTACCGGGCAATGGCCGAATCGCTTCGGGCAACATCTTGCTCGACGGGGTCGATCTGGCGACGCTCAGCGAAAAGGAGATGCAGAGCCAACGTGGTCGCACCGTGGCGCTCATTCCCCAGGACCCGATGAGCTCGCTCAACCCCACGATGCGAATCGGCAAGCAGATCGGCGAGGGCGTACGCATTCACGACGGAGTCAGCGAGGAAGACGCGCGAAAGCGTGCCCTCGAGGTGCTCGAGATGGTGGAAATGCCTCGACCGGCCGAGCGACTGGACCAGTACCCCTTCGAACTCTCGGGCGGCCTTCGCCAGCGCGTCATCATCGCCATGGGTCTCGTCTGCAAGCCCAAACGGCTGATCGCCGACGAACCCACGACCGCCCTCGATGTGACCATTCAGGCCCAGATCCTCGACATCATCGACACGCTCCGCACGGAACTCAACATGGGCGTCCTGCTCATCACTCACGACATGGGCGTCATCGCGGGACGCAGTGACCGTGTCGTGGTCATGTACGGCGGCATCAAGGCCGAAGAGGCGACGACCGACGAGCTGTTCCACAACATGCGCCACCCGTACTCCCAGGCCCTCCTCGCCTCAATGCCCAACCTCGAGAACGCGACCAAGCACGAACTGGCCTCTATTGCCGGCCTGCCGCCGGACCTCACGAGGGAGATCGTGGGCTGTCGCTTCGCGCCACGCTGCATGTACGCGACGGATCAATGCCGCGAGGAGGAGCCGCCACTCAGCTTCGAAGGCGACCACGCCTACGCCTGCTTCCACCCCGTGTCGGGCCCACGACCGGTCGTCGTGCGAACGGCGGAGGCGGCTGTAGTCGCGGCCAAGGGCTCCGGGAAAGAGATCTTGCGCGTCGACAATCTCGTGAAGGAGTTCGCGATCAAGGCCGGGCTCGTCCGTCACAAGGTCGGCGCCATTCACGCGGTGTCGAACGTGAGCTTCTCGATCAAAGAGGGCGAGACTTTCGGACTCGTCGGCGAATCGGGCTGCGGTAAGACCACGATCGGACGCATGGTGGTCGGACTCGACCTACCAACGGGCGGACAGATCTCTTTCGACGGCAAGGTCGTCTCGGCGAAGAACCACAAACCAACGCGACAAGACCGACGTCAGCGCCAGATGATGTTCCAGGACCCCTACTCATCACTGAATCCGCGCATGAAGGTCTCTCAGATCCTCGGTGAGCCGCTGATGGTCCAGCGTGACGGCACCAAAGCGCAGCAGGCGGCACGCGTCGACGAGCTCCTCTTGTCCGTCGGTCTCGAGCCGTCGGCGGCAGACCGGTACCCGCACGAATTCTCCGGCGGCCAACGTCAACGTATTGGGTTCGCCCGTGCGTTGGCACTCAATCCCCGTTTGATCGTGGCCGACGAGCCGGTCTCCGCCCTCGACGTGTCGATCCAGGCGCAGATCCTCAACCTCATGAAGGACTTGCAACGTCAACATACGCTCTCGTACATCTTCGTGAGCCACGACCTCGCGGTCGTCTATTACATGTCCGACACCATCGGGGTCATGTACCTCGGCAAGATCGTGGAGATCGGTGACGCGGAGTCCGTCTTTCGCTCTCCGGCGCACCCCTATACCCAAGGCCTCCTCGACGCGGTTCCGGTGCCCGATCCCTCCGAGGCTCGCAACCGCCGTGGTCGCCAGGTCACGGGCGAACTGCCCTCCCCGGTCAACCCACCATCAGGCTGCCGTTTCCGCACTCGATGTCCACGGGCGCAGGACGTCTGCGCGAACGTTGAACCGCCCTTCCAAGACTTCGGAGAGGCCCATCAGGCGGCGTGTCACTTCCCTCTGATTACGCCCGTCACCCTGGCGGCCAAGATTTCCCAGTAGTCCAAAGGGAGATTGTCAACCCGTCGCAGGCTCTACTCGTTGTTCCACGGCCCCGGGCCGGTCAGAGATCGCCGCCGATTCCAAGCACGCGCATTTTCGGTTCCGTCCTGTAAACGAGAGGAGTTGAGCACAGGCAACTGTCGTCGTGTACCACTACCAGCAGCGCGAGCCGCGAGCTCAATTTAGCGTTCGAGCAGTCGGACTTCGAAGGCGTCGCGCAAGGCGTCACCGATGTAGTTGATCGAGACGATGACCAAGATAAATATGATCGCGAGAGGATAGACCTCCCACCAGTAACCATTCTCTAACTGGGCCGCGCCGGCCTGGAGCATGGTGCCCCAGTCGGTCTGCGGCGCCGAAATACCGAGCCCCAGGAAGCCAAGGGCTGAGAGGAAGAGGATGGCGTCGGCAACTGAGAATGTGGCCACCGTCACGATGTTGCTGATCGAGTTGGGGAAGACGTGTCGTCGGATGATATGCCACTTGCTCGCGCCCATGGCCGTTGCGGCCTGGGCGTATTCCAGTCGTCGGATGAGCAGGGCGTCACCACGGATGATGCGCGCGTTGCCCCACCAGCCCGTGAGACCAATCACGAGGATGAGGAATGTAGTGGTGCGACCGAAGATGGTGATGAGCGTGATGAGGAGGAACAGGTAGGGGATTGAGAGGAATGCGTCGATGGTTCGCATCATGACCGTGTCCGTGAAGCCAGCAACGAAGCCCGAGATCATGCCGTAGAGGGTGCCGACGACGATGGTGATGAACCCAGCCAAGAAGCCCAACGTGAGCGAATACTCACCGCCGTAGAAGATGCGGCCAAGTTCATCAAAGCCCGAGCTGTCAGTGCCCAGCAGGTGATGAATTGACGGCGCCGCGTTCCACGTCGTGCCGAAGGTCAGCGCTTGGTTCGTTTGATTGGTCGGGTGCAGCCACGGGACGAGGTAGCACGCCGCCGCGGTGATGACGATGAAGATGACCGACGCCACGGCGAGCTTGTTACCGACGAAAATCCGAAGGCGTTGCCGCCACATGGGGATGATGGCTTCGTGCTCGCTCAGCACCAACGAGGGCGGCTCACCGCCCACTTCCATTGGATCGTGAAGGCCGGGCTTGAACGTCGTCATCGCGCAGTTCCTTCAATTCTGATGCGGGGGTTGACGATGCCCAACGCCACGTCGGCCAAGAGGTTGCCCAGGAGGGTGAAGATCGCCACCAGCAGTGTGATGCCGAGCACGATGGGGATATCGAGGTTGATCGCCGCCGTAACGGTCACGATGCCGATTCCGGCGTAGTTGAACACGGATTCGACGATCAGTGCCCCGCCAAAGAGCGCCGGCAACGAGAGACCGAGAATGGTGATGATCGGACCGAGGGCGTTGCGAAATGCGTGGCGGAACAACGTGCGACGGTTCGAACAACCCTTCGCCCTCGCCGAGCGAATGTAGTCCTGCACCATGACTTCGAGGACCGTGCCGCGCATGAAGCGGCTGAGGCCCGCGACCGACAGGAGCGTGAGGCAGGCCACGGGCAGGATGAAGCCAAGAGGGTCGGTAAACAAGAGCCAGGGTGCGACGCCCGGGGGTGGCGACGAGGCGAAGTGGGGCCAGTGGAAACTGAAGGCCTCCAGGGCGAGGAGGCACAGCAGGAACGACGGCATTGCGTAGAGGATGAAGGCGGTTCCCGTCGCGGAGTAATCAAAAACGGTGTTGCGTCGAACGGCTTGGAACATTCCCAAGGGAATGGCGATGATGACCGTCAGGATCAGCGAAGAGAGGGCGAGCCAGATGGTGCGCGGAACGTACACCTGAATGATCGACCACACGGATTGATTCTGTTTATACGAGTGGCCCAAATTGCCATGGAAGAGAAGTTGGGTCAGATAGTTCCAGAATCGGACGAAGAACGAATGGTTGAATCCGTAGGTCTCGCCAAAGCGGGCCACGTTGGCGGGAGTCGCGTGGGTTCCGAGAATCGCGTACGCCGGACCGTAGATTCCGTGGTCCTGGAAGTAGGGCAGCGAGAACGTCACGAACATCACGATCAGCAGCACCAGCATCGACTGGACCAGCCGTCGGATGATGTACGTAAACACGCGGCAAGTCTATCAGCGCCGATTGAAAATCTCAGTGCGTCACCACTAGTCAAACGCCCGCGCGACCAGCGCAAAAACAGCGAGACCCCCCTTTCGGGGGGTTTCGCTGTGCGGCTCAAGAGTCGCGTTGCGTTACGGGTGAATCTAGTAGTGCAGGTACTCCGGCATGAAGTTGCCGAGCGGGTTCGGCGTGAAGCCGATGGTGCTCTTCAGCGTACGGATCACTTCGCCAGCGCCAGCCTGCTGCGGCTGGTACAACACCGGCAACTGGGCCGCGGCGTACGTAGCGAACTGCGTCAGCTTGGCGGTACCGAAGGTGGTGCCGTTGATGAGGGTAGTCATCTGTGGGTCACTGTACGAGCCGACGTTGAAGCCACCCTTGGGCGTGAACAGCGTCTCACCCGACGGGTAGTAGTCAGGCGCGTAGGTCCAGCCACCACCCCATGAGCACAGCTCGTAACCGGCGCCACCGCTGCAGTCGCCGATCACGTTGTTGAACGTGTCAGTGGTGTGCGAGACGACGATACCGATGGTGCCCCAGTCGGCAATCTCAGTTTCGAAGGTCTGGTCGAGTGATGGTGAACCACTGGCCCAAACGATCTTGAGGTTCAAGGTGTAGCCCGACGTGATACCGGCGCCACACTGGTTCGCACCAGTTCCTGGAGCCGTGCACGTCATGACGCCACCCTCTTCGGTCCAACCGTGCGAGGTGAGCAGCGCCTTCGCGGCAGTCAGGTTGAAGGGGTAGGGGTTCGGAACGTTGCCACTGACCGCCGCGGGCGTGTTAGGAGGCAGCGGGCTGTAGATCGGGAATCCGTAGCCCTTGTCCACGTTGGTGATGATGCCCAACTGGTCGACCGAATCCTGCATGGCCTGACGGATGTACAACTGCGAAATCGCGGCTGCCTTCGGGTCTGCGGCGCTGAAGTTGAACGGTGCGTAGTTGAAGTTCCAAATAGAGCCCGACGTGATCTTGTATCGACTCGCCAGCTGGCCCCAGTTTGGTCCTGGCACACCGGGCTTGGGAGCCGGCGCGGTCAGGATTGACGGGTCAACGAAGCCAAGGTCGATAGTGCCCGCCTGGAGCTGGTTCTCTTCGGCCTGGGCGGAGGTGAAGGCAACTTCCTTCACGAACTGCACCTGCGCGTGCTGAGGGCCGCTGTACTTGGTGTTCGGCTGGAGAGTCACGTTACCGAGGGCGTCGAAGCTGGTGAGCCTCCACGGGCCGTCGACACCGGACTGCCACATCTTGTCGGTGTACGTGCTGGTCTTGCCGGATTGAGCGTCGAGGTAGGCCTCAACGTTCTTGCAGGCCGAGTTCGTTGACGCCGCGCCGTACACGCCTGAAGCGCAACGAGCGGTCGTGTGGGGACCGGTCAGGTCCCACGAGTTTGGCAACGGGGTGATCTCTGAGAGGTAGTTGTACAGGATCCACCCAGGGTTGACCGAGGTCGTGAAGTTGATCGTGACCGTGTTGCCACTGCCGTGAGCGCTCTTCACCTGGTCGGGGATACCGTAACCACCGTTGTAGCCACAGTAGGAGGTCGGGTCAGCCTTGTACATGTTGAGGAAGAACATGACCGACTCCGCGTTGACAACCTGGCCGTCAGCGAACTTCCAACCCTTCATGTCAATCGTGATCGTCTTGTTGCCGTTGCTGAACTTGGGGGCATTCCCAGTCGACAGCGACGGAACGTAGGCGCTGGAGCCCTTGAGACCGAACCAGTACAGCGGACGGTACATGAGCTCCTGGAACTGGTTGATGTTGTCAACCGAGAAGAATGAACAGCCCATGTACGGGAAGATGTAGTTCGGGTTAGCGCCCGGACCCTCCGCAAATGTGATGGTGCCCGACGGGGCGCTTGCGCCACTTATCGCCGGAGCAATGAGACCCATTGATAACGCACTGGCGACAGCGCCAACGGTTATCGCAAGGCGAACTTTGCGTCGAAATTGCATATTGAATTGCCTCCCAGTGCCACGATTTGTGGTCACAATTGTTTTGCTTTCCCATCACTGATGGTCTGGCGCAACTGTATCTGGTGACTAGGGGGTGAATATGTTCACCAGAGCCGAAAAAGCCCAGAATTATCGGTGACGAAACACCCAATCGTTTGGAAGCGAATCAAATGCCCTAAATAATCGCGAATTTCTCTCTCACGCTCGTGAAAGGGCGCTTTCGATGATCGAACGTAGGTCCGATTGGCTGAAGGTGAAGCCGCTCTCGCGCAGGACCCGCGCCACGACGTTCTGGCTCGCCAATACCGCGCCGGCCGTGAGTTCAGTCCCCAAGACCAGTCGCAGTGCAAAGGCCGGCACGGGTGCCAACGCTGGTCGGCGCAGTGCGCGCGCCAGCGCGGACGTGAACTCGGCGTTGGTCACGTCGAGCGCCGCGAGGTTGATTGGTCCTTCGATCTGATGGTCGATGGACCAGAGGATCGCACGAACCTCGTCAACGAGCGAAATGGCACTCATCACCTGTTGGCCGTTCGAAAGTTTGCCACCGAGGCCATAGCGAAACAGAGGTAACTGGCGCTTCAGTACGCCCCCACCCGCGCTCATCACGATGCCCGTTCGAAGATGCGACACCTTGGCGCCCTTTGACGCGAGTGGCTGGGCCGCCGCCTCCCACGCTTTGCAGACGTCCGCGAGGAAGTCACTGCCCAGCGTGGCGCCCTCGTCCACGGGCTCCCCACGGTGCGCCCCGTAGATCCCGATCGCCGAACCGCTTGCGAGATACGACGTGCCGTTGGGCAGTGTCCCGAGCGCTTCGACGAGGAGCCGGGTCGTATCGACGCGTGAATCAAGGACAATCTTCTTGCGCTGCTCGGTCCATCGATGGTCGCCCACACCGGCGCCAGCGAGATTGACTACGGCGTCGAAGCCGCCGACGGCGCGAAGATCGCTCTCGTCTATCTGTCCCCGCGACGGATCCCACCGGACCACGCGCGCGTCGCCCGTGGTCGAGCCGGGCCTCACGAAGCGCACGACTTCGTCACCTCGCTGACGCAGTGCTTCGACGAGCGCCGTGCCGATAAAGCCCGACGAGCCCGTTACGCCGACGCGCATGTCTCGTACCAGAGCGACTCGATCATGCCCGCGAGTTGGTCGGGGATCGATAGGTGGGCGCCGTGTCCGGCGTTGTGTAGTTCGCGACTTGCGATGATTGGATTCAATCGTGCGAGTTTGTCGCAGAGCTCGCGGTAGTACTCGGGTGAACGCTCGTCGCCGTAGGCATAGGTCGTGGGGACCCGCAGCCGCGTGAGGTCGAGTCCGAGTGTCCCGTCGCGCAGGCTCGAAAGATCAGTCATGAGCGCTGGTCCGTCGCGTCGACGAGAGTCGCGCTCGAGTTCACTGAGCCGCTCCCAGGCGGCGTCAGAGACAATACGTCGAAAGAACTTTTCTGCCTCGACTTCAGCGTCGTTGGTGAGGGGAGTGTGCATTCCCTCTCGGCGAAGGACCCACGGCATCGGCGCTTCGTAGAGAACAACCATTTGCACGAGCGACGGATCGGCGATCGCGGCTCCCAGCGCCACGGCACCGCCGTAACTGTGGCCGAAGACAATGACTGGAACGCGTTCGTGCTCTCGGCCTGCGAGGGCGAGCAGGTCCTCGACGTGGAGCTCGAAGGAGAGAGGTTGAAGGTCTCGCGAACCCTGGTAGCCGCGCCGGTCATAGGTCACGACGTCAAAGTTGTTGATGCGTCGAGCGAGGCGTGCGAAGGAGCCACCCCGGTCGAGCCCGCCGTGCACGCAGATGAGTGTCGCTTCAGGTATGTCGACGCGACGTTCCGCGACCGCGAGTCCCGCGACGGGTGAGTCAGCGACGAAATGGAGTCCGTTCGGAGTGGTGGGGAGAGAACTCACCTAGGCAACTTACCCTTGACTTCATTGAAGTGAACCTCTTGAATCGACCCGTGCGACCCCTAGGCTGGAAGGGTGACAACGCCCCCGAAAGCTTCGTCGTCCAAGTCGAACAAAGGGTCCTTTGGACCGAACGCTTGGCTCGTCGACGACATGTACGACCGATTCCTCGCCGACCCCACGTCGGTCGCCGAGAGCTGGCGCGAGTTCTTCGCTGACTACCAGCGCTCTACCGTGCCGAGTGTGGCGACCGCCGCGCCGCCGACGCTCACGCTCCCCGTCACTGACATCGACACCGAAGCCACGCCGCTTCGTGGCGCCGCCGCACGAATCGTCACCAACATGGAGGCCAGTTTGGCCGTTCCGACCGCGACCAGTGTGCGAACCGTGTCAGCGCGACTCCTGGAGATCAATCGCGCGGGGCTCAACGAGTCATTGTCGCATTCCAGCGGCGCCAAGGTCTCCTTCACCCACTTCATTGCGTGGGCGATCGTGAAGGGCCTCGCCGAGATTCCCTCGCTCAACGCCTCCTTCGTCGACGCCGTCGACAAGAAGGGGACACCCGGCATTCGCCGCCATGAACACGTGGGCTTGGGCCTCGCCGTCGACGTGCAACGTGCCGACGGATCTCGCAATCTCTTGGTGCCCGTGATTCGCGACGCTGACACCATGGACTTTCGAGCGTTCCTGCTCGCCTACGAGGACCTCGTGCGCAAGGTGCACAACGCGAGCTTCGGCGCCGATGACTTCGTGGGCGCCACGGTCTCGCTCACCAACCCCGGAACGCTGGGCACCGTGCAGTCGGTGCCGCGGCTCATGGCCGGGCAGGGCGCCATCTTTGGCGTCGGGGCCCTGGGCTGGCCCGCCGGTTTTGAGGCGGCGGATCCGCGAGCGCTCGCCGAACTTGGAGTCGGCAAAGTATTGACGTTGACCTCGACCTACGACCACCGGATTATTCAAGGTGCTGAGTCCGGTCTCTTTCTCAAGTACGTGGCGGAGTGTCTCACGGGCGAACACGACTTCTACGACGAGGTCTTCTCGTCGCTCGGCATTCCCTACGAGCCAGCACGTTGGGCGAAGGACAACAACCCCTCGGTGAGCGAGGGCGACGCCGAACGCATACTGAAGCAGATTCGCGTGCAGGAGCTCATCAATATGTACCGCGTCCGTGGACACCTGTACGCGCACCTCGACCCTCTCCACAGCGAGCCGCCACCGCTGCACGCCGAGCTCGATCTCGCGAACTACGGGTTGACCATCTGGGACTTGCAGCGTTCCTTCGTCGTGGACGGATTGGCTCAGCGCTCCGAGGCCACGCTGGAAGAGATTCTCGCGATTCTCCGTGAGGCCTATTGCCGCACGACCGGCATTGAATACGGCCACATCATGGACCCCGAACAGAAACGCTGGATTCAACAACGCGTGGAAGGCGTCAGCTCCACTCTGAGCGTCGAGGAACAGCATCGAGTCCTTGAGGCGCTCAATGAAGCGGAAGTCTTCGAACGTTTCCTGCACACTCGCTACGTCGGACAAAAGCGCTTTGGCCTCGAAGGTGCCGAGTCGACGATCGTTGCCTTACAGACGATCCTCGACGTCGCCGCCGACGACGGCACCAAAGAGGCCGTCATCGGGATGGCGCACCGTGGCCGCCTGAACGTCCTGGCGAACCTGGTTGGAAAGTCCTACAGCGACATCTTCTCGGAGTTCGAGGGCAACCTCGACCCCGAAAGCGTCCAAGGCAGCGGCGACGTCAAATACCACAAGGGCGCACGCGGGGAGTTCAAGAATCCCCGAGGGGCGACGATTGACGTGTCGATGGCGTCGAACCCTTCGCACCTCGAAGCGGTCAGTCCGGTCGTGGAAGGGATCGTGCGTGCCAAGCAGGACCTCATCCTTCGACCGAGCGACGGTACGAACGTCGAGGTGAACATCGAGCACTACCCCTACCTCGCGATTCTGATTCACGGCGACGCGGCATTCGCCGGCCAAGGCGTCGTCGCGGAGACCTTGAACATGTCCCAGCTCTCGGGCTATCACGTGGGCGGCGCGATTCACATCGTGATCAATAACCAGGTTGGTTTCACCACCGCACCCGATTCGGCCCGTTCGAGTTTCTATCCGACCGACGTCGCCAAGATGATCCAGGCGCCGATCTTCCACGTGAACGGCGACGACCCCGAAGCGTGTGCGCGCGCCGCGCGACTGGCCTACGACTACCGCGAGACGTTTCATCGCGACGTGGTGCTCGACATTGTCTGTTACCGGCGATTTGGTCACAACGAAGGTGACGACCCGAGCTACACCCAGCCCCAGATGTACAAGATCATCGATCAGATGCGCTCGGTGCGAAAGATCTACACCGAAACACTGGTCCGTCGCGGTGACATATCGATCGACGAGGCCGAAGCCGCGCTGAATGACTTCAACGAGCGACTCCAAAGCGTCCTCGACGAAGTGCGCACCGTTCCGGTGCCGGAACTGAAGGGCGTTCCCGTGGCGGAGGTCCCCGTCGATGCGCCCGCTCCCGAGACCGGTGTGCAGCGCACCACGTTGCTCGAGGTCGCGCGCGCGACCATGAGTGCCCCGGAAGGGTTCACGATTCACCCCAAGCTCGAGCGTCAGTTCGCGCAGCGACTCGCGTTGCTCGAAGAGGGGGAGGTCGACTGGTCGCTCGGCGAAGCACTCGCGATCGGCACCCTCGTTCGCGCCGGTTCGAACGTTCGCCTCATCGGTCAGGACTCGAGACGAGGCACATTCTCGCAGCGTCACGCCGCACTCATCGACTACGACAATGGGAATCAGTACGTCCCGCTCGCGAGCATGGGGGCAAAAGGGTTTTTCACGGTCCGCGACTCGTTTCTGAGCGAGTACGCCGCGCTCGGCTTCGAGTACGGCTACTCCGTCGAAGCACAGAACACGCTCGTGGCGTGGGAGGCGCAGTTCGGCGATTTCATGAACGGGGCCGAGATCATCATCGACAACTTCCTCGTCGCGGCCGAAGACAAGTGGGGCCAACTCGCGAGCCTGGTCATGCTGTTACCCCACGGCTACGAGGGTCAAGGACCCGAGCACTCGAGCGGTCGCCTCGAACGCTTCCTCTCCTTGTCGGCGCGCAACAACATCCGAATCGCCCAACCAACGACGGCCGCTCAGTACTTCCATCTCCTGCGTAGCCAAGTGGCGCGTGCCCATCCGACTCCGCTCATCGTCTTCACGCCCAAGTCGATGCTGCGCGCCGTCGCGACTCGTTCGCCGTTGGCCGACTTCGAGAAGGGATCGTTCATGAGCGTCCTGGACGACCACGTGGCCGACACTTCGCTGGTGACCCGTGTCGTACTCGCCACCGGCAAGGTCGCGCACGAGGCGTTGGCCAAACGCGACGATGCGGTGGCGACCGGCGTCGCCGTCGTGCGCGTGGAGCAGCTCTATCCCTGGCCGAGTGACGCGGTGGACGAAGTGCTCGCTCGCTACACAAACCTGCAAGAGATCGTGTGGCTCCAAGAAGAGCCCGAGAACATGGGCGCGTGGCCTTTCGTGCACCGACAGTTCCATGACCAGTTCCGGGGCCACAGTGTGCGTCACGTGGCGCGCGCGGAGTCGGCCAGTCCCGCGACCGGTAGTGGTCTGGTGCACGCCGCCGAGCAGGCCGACCTCTTGGTGCGGGCCGTACTGTGAGTGCGGTGAAGGGCCAGCGGCTTCGTGTCGTCGTGGACGGTTCGAACTTCGCCACGGAGGGTCGAGTGATTCCGAGCCTCACCCAACTCGACGAGGCCGTTCGCGCCTTCCTCGACGAGCATCCCGGTGCCGAGATGATCGTCGTCGCCGACGCCAGCTTCGAGCACCGCGTCGCGACGAACGAGCGCGCGCATTTCAAGGAGGCCGAACTGGCCGGCGAGATCGTGACGCCGCCGGCCGGGGCCGTCGGCCGAGGTGACGCCTTCATCTTGAAGATCGCCGATCGGATCAAGGGCGTCGTGTTGAGCAACGACTCCTTCCAAGAGTTCCACGAAGAGTATCCGTGGCTCTTTGACGAGGGTCGTCTCATTGGCGGAAAACCCGTTCGTGGCGTCGGGTGGGTCTTCACGCCGCGACTGCCCGTACGCAACACCAAGACCTCGCGGCCGGTGAAGAAACTCTCGGTGACGCTCTCCAACGGCGCGAAACCCTCCATCGGCACCACGTTGACGCCGGTCAAGTCGGCAAAGGCGCCCGCGAAGAAGGCCACCGTCAAGGCGACCAAGGCACCCGCCAAGAGTGCGAAGAAGGCGCAAAAGGTCGACGACGTTCACCTCAGCGATGATCCGTCGGTGAAGAGGGTCGCCAAGCGTGTACACGCCGCGAAGAAAACGCCAGAGAAGCTAGCGGCCCCGGTGAAGAAGACCCTCACGAAGGCCACGAAGAAGGTTGCGAAGGCGCCCGCTCCAGTTTTGGAGCCGGCGGTGGCGCTTCGCCGAGGACGACATCCCGTTAATCCGGAGACTGACTTCACCCTCTTTCGTGGCGCCCATCGAATCGGTTCGCGAGTCGATGGCGAGGTAACGGCCTTCACGTCACATGGTGCGGTCATCAAGGTCCGTTTGAAGGGCGGACAGGAGATCGAGTGCTACGCGCCGACGACGTTACTGGGGGACCCGGCGCCCGCCCGGGCTCGCGACGTCTTGAAGCGCGGCGACCATCGGACCTTTCGATTGGTTACCGTCGACAGCGAACGTCGAATCGCGGAGTTGGCCCTCTTATGAGCGACCTCTCATTGGACCCACAGTCGTGGTTGCCTCATCGCCCACCCTTCTTGTTGCTGGACGAAATGCTGAGCATCGAACCGGGTGTGCGGGCCAGTGGTCTGTGGACACTGAGGGGCGACGAATGGTTCTTTCCCGGTCACTTCCCGGGACGCCCCACCACGCCCGGCGTACTCCTGCTCGAATCGCTCGCTCAGTGCGGGGCAGTGGCCGTCCTCTCTGATCCCAAGTACGCCGGACGACTCCCGCTCTTCGGTGGCGTCGAGCGCGCACGCTTTCGACGCCAAGTGGTGCCCGGCGACACCGTCCTGCTCGAGACCGAGATGACCCAGATGTCGGCGCGCGGTGGCAAGGGGCATGGTCGGGCCACGGTCGAGGGCAAGGTCGCGGCCGAAGCGGACCTCCTCTTCGTCCTCGCTGACGTCGCATGAAGGTCGCGACGTGGAACGTCAATTCGCTCACGGCGCGGTGGGGTCGGGTCGAAGCGTGGCTCGCGGCAAAGAGTCCCGACGTGGTGCTGATTCAAGAGACAAAGCAAAACGACGCGAAGTTCCCGGCGAAGGAACTCGCGGCGCTCGGTTACGAAAGTGCGCACTACGGCCAGGGGCAGTGGAACGGTGTCGCCGTGTTCTCCAAGGTGGGGATCGAGGACGTCGTGATGGGCTTTGGCGACGACGACCCCGAAGCACGGATCATCGCGGCGACCTGTGACGGCGTGCGGGTCATCTCGTGTTACGTACCCAACGGCCGCGCCCTCGACAACCCTCACTACGTCTATAAGCTCGCGTGGCTCGAGAAGCTCGAAGCGGTGGCGGCCGCCCGTAACAGAGAGCAACACATCGTCATCGGTGGCGACTTCAACGTCACACCAACTGACTTCGACTGCTACGACCCGTCACTTTTCGTGGGAGCGACCCACGTGAGTGAACCCGAACGCGCGGCGTTGCGCGCACTCGAATCGACCGGTCTCGTTGACCTCACACGACATCTACACCCCGACGAGCCCAGCTACTCCTGGTGGGACTATCGCAACGGTTCATTCCATCGTGGATGGGGACTTCGCATCGACCTGCTCTACGTCGACGAGGCTCTACTCGCGAAGGCCACGGCCAGTTACGTCGACCGCGACGAGCGCAAAGGTGAGAAACCGTCCGATCACGCCCCGGTCATTGGTGAGTTTTCCCTTTAGCTGAGTCCCTTGGGCAACATCGCCTCGATGAACATCGGTCCGGGTGTCGAATACGAGCGTCGTAGGGCCGCGACGAGCTCGTCGGCCGTCGTGACCCGCACGCTCGGTACGCCCTGCGCCTCGGCCAGTTTGCAGAGATCGAGTGCGGGCTCGTCGAGGTCGAGCATGCGTTGACTGGTCGAACCCTCGCTCACGGCGCCCACCCGTCGTAACTCATAGTTGAGGATGGCGTAACTGCGGTTGGAGAGTCCGACGACCGTGACGTCGAGGCTCTCTCGGGCCATGGTCCACAGTGCCTGGAGTGTGTACATCATCGAACCGTCGGATTCGAGGCAGAGGACTCGTTGTCTACTTCCCACCGCCGCACCGAGCGCCAGCGGCAGGCCCATGCCGATCGAGCCACCGGTCAGGGTCATCCACTGATGGGGCGGAGCGAACTGCAGATCACCATAGAGATGGACGCCACTGGTATTGGATTCGTCAGCGATGATGAGACCCTCAGGCGCGGTGGCGGCCACCGCCGCCGCGAGCGTCGCGGTCGTCAGTGCTCCTGACGGCATACCGGGGGCCTCGCCGGTCAGTGGTGCGGCGCGCGGCGCGCGTAGCTCGTCCACCATGAACGTCAAGGCGCCGTACGTATCGGTGCCCGGTGGAGCGAGGTCGAGAACCTCGCACCCCTCGGGCGCGATCACACTCGGAATGTCGGGATAGGCGAAAAATGAGACCGGTGCCCGGGTTCCGATGAGGATCAGCGCCTCGACGTCCTTCAATTGCGACGCGGCGAACTCAGCCAGGTAGATCAGCCGCTCGGGACTTACGGTCCCGGCCCCATGGTCCATGATCGTCGGGAACGTCTCCATGATCATTTTGCTTGCCGTCGCGACGGCGATCCGCTGGGCGAGTTCCATCTCTCGAGCGCTGAGTGCCGAACCACCTAGGAACAGTGCGGTTCGCTTGGTTCGCAGGAGTTCGACGGCCCGAGAGAGCTCGGACCCATCGGGCGCCGTGGGCAAATCACGTTCGCCGAGCGGCCAGTCACGCGGCGGGTTCGGTACGTCGCTCCACGACACGTCGGCCGGAAGTATGAGTGTGGCGATCCGACCCGGTGGCCCGTACGCCGCCCGAATCGCATCGGCCGTGTCACGTGCGACGTCGTCGGTGTGCGTGGTGCGTCGTTGCCAACCTTCGAGTCCCGACGCCAGTGCGGCGATGTCGCTCTGGAGTGGCGCGTCGTACCGGGCGTGATAGGTCGCGTGGTCGCCCACGATGTTGACGATCGGCACACGAGCGCGCCGTGCGTTGTGCAAGTTCGCCCAGCCGTTGGCGAGGCCGGGGCCCAGGTGCAGCAGGGTGGCGGCCGGTCGCTTTGTCACGCGGGCGTAGCCGTCGGCCGCTCCAGTGGCGACGCCCTCAAAGAGACAGAGCACGCCGCGCATCTCGGGGAAGTCGTCGAGACTTGCGACGAAGTGCATTTCGGATGTGCCGGGATTGGCGAAGCACGTCGTCACGCCGTTGGCTCCGAGCGTGGCCAGTAGGGCGTGGGCGCCGTTCACGGTCGAATGACTTTCACGTGCAGGTAGTAATGACGTTCGTGCTTAGTCAAAGAGTTCGGGGTCGGTCTTTACGATGTCGTCCCAGAGCGGTTGGAAGGAGAACCAACCGGCCAACGGGTACCCGCTCTGGTCGCGGGTGTAGCGCGCGTCGTCGGCATTCACGTGCAACGGCGTTCCGGCCGCCTCGGCGAGCAGTTGGGCTTGACAGGTCCGCTCCATCGTGATGAACCACCAGGCTGCTTCATCAACACTTTGACCGACGGTGAAGAGGCCGTGGTTCTGATGGATGGCCGCCTTCTTGTCGCCGAGACCTTTGGCGAGGATTCGGCCGCTCTCCTCGTCGAGCACGATGCGCCCGCCCCCTTCGCGCACGAGCACGTGGTCCTCGAAGAATATGCAGGCATCCTGGGTAATGGGATCGAGTGTGCGGCCGAGGGATGAGAACGCCTTGCCGTAGATCGAGTGGGCGTGGGCGGCGGCGATCACGTCGGGTCGTGCTGCGTGCACGGCGGCGTGAATGACAAAGGCCGCCCGATTGACGGGACGGAGGCCCTCGACGACCTGGCCTTCGTGATTCACCAGGATGAGGTCCGACGCCTTGATGTGACGAAAGTTCATGCCGAAGGGATTGACCCAAAAGTGGTCGAGGAGTTCGGGGTCGCGCGCGGTGATGTGTCCGGCGACGCCTTCGGAGAATCCGAGCTTTCCGAAGATTCGCAATGCGCCCGCGAGGCGCTCCTTGCGGTGGCGTCGCTCGGCGTCGATCGAATCGAAGGTCGGTGGCACGTTGAACACCAACTTCGATTGATCCTGCACAGTTCGTTCGGTGACGTCGGTCATGGGTCTCCTCCGTGACGTGTTCCTTCGTGCGAACTATAACGCTGGGCCCTTGCGTAGCGACTGGGGTGGCTCGGATGGTGTCAGAGCGTCCGAGGATGCAAGTTCGGCTCGGATTGCGGCGAGGCGTGCCTTGCGAGCGTCGCCCGTCAGCGGCGCATTGCGCTGATCGATGGCGGCGATGACTTCCTCTATGGGCGCGAGGAATCGCGACGGCGCGCGGTCAGGGTACCTCGGGTCGTTGCGACCCCGACTCCACGTAATAAGCAGGGAGTCTTCGGCGCGACTCAGCGCGACGTAAGCCAGACGCTGTTCTTCGGCGACTTCGCCAGCTGTCGTCGCGTTGTAGTTGGGTAGTTGCCCCTCGGCCCAGCCCACGGCGGCGACGTTTTGGAACTCCAAACCCTTGGCGCGGTGAATCGTCGACAGCGCCACCGCGTCACGTTGGTCATCCTCAATTCGTCGCTGCGATGCGTCGGACGCAATGAAGAGGTCCGACGCGGGAGAGTGTTCCGGCCCGCGTCGCTCATTGGGGATATTGGCGGCGTCGAGGTAGCCCGCAATCACCTCGAGTTGGGCGTTGGTGCGCGCGAGCACGGCCATCGAGCGCCACGGCGTTCCCGGCTGGTGCTTCGCGGCGAGCCAGGTGGCGACGTGTTCGGCCTCTTGCGCGTCGGTGTCATAACTGCGCACCATCGGGACGTCACCATCGTCCTTCGCCGGCACGATGCCCTGCGCGCCCGCCTCGAGCAAGGTATTCGCCACTTCAATGATGTTCGCGGTCGAACGGTGGTTCCGGGTGAGGTCGAGCACGACCGTGTCGGGCCAGGTGCGGATGATCTCTTGGAGCAGTTGCGGGTTCGCGCCGTTGAATCCGTAGATGGACTGGTTTGGGTCACCGACGCAGAAGAGATCGGGATCGTCGCCGGCCATCTGTCGCAACATCGAGAACTGCAGGGGGTTCATGTCCTGGGCTTCGTCGACGTAGATCGACTTGTTGTGGTGTCGAAAGGAGGCGAGGACATTGGGCTCGTCGCGCAACAACGCAATCGCTTCGCTCAAGAGGAGGTCGAAGTCCAGCACGCCACGACTGCGACAGAGTCCGACGTAGCGATCGAGGACTTCGGCGAACTGACTGAGCGGCAACGGTGCCTCCCGGCGAAGTCGGCGCGCACTCTTCACGTAGAGCGCGCCGTTGAAGCCTTGCGAGAGCGCCCAGCCAATCTCTTGCTCAACTCGCGGGAGTTGCCACTCCTCGAGTTTGAGGTCGCCGCTGTCGCGCAGTTGCACCGCGAGAGCCGCGACGAGTCGTCGTCGACTCGGCTCGAGGGTGAGTGGCTTGAGGTGTTGGTCCTCGCGGTACTGGGTGACGATGCCGAGTGCCATGCGGTGAAACGTTCCGGCGCGCACGTCGCGGATGCCCGCGCGGAAGAGTCGTTTTCGAAGCTCGTCGCCCGCTTTGCGCGTGAACGTCATTGCCAGTACCTGGTCGGCACTGACCTCCTGGTCCGCGACGCGCCGCTGGATCCGCAACGTCAAGACGTGGGTCTTACCCGAACCGGCGGTCGCTCGAACGAGTAGACGTCGACACGGCGACATCACCGCCTCGCGCTGCTCGGGGGTGAGTCCCACCAGCAGGTCGTCCGTGAACGTCGTTTCATCCATAGTGACCATGACGCTACCGGCACGTGGTGACGTGAGCGAAGGCTCCACGGCGTGTCGGTAACCTTGAAGACGTGCTGCAGGCCTACGGCGACGGAACGATTTTCGGGACGCCGTACGGCGAGGGACCCGTGCGCGTCGTGTGGCTGCACGGTTGGGCCCGCCAGGGCCAGGACTTCGCCGTGGCGGCCGCTCTGCTCGCCGATCACGGGGTCGCATCGGTCGCCTTGGATCTGCCGGGCTCCGGTGCGTCGCCCGCCCCAGCGACTGCCGGCGGCGCGCGCGCCTACGCCGAGCAGATCGCACCGGTGCTGGTCGGACTCGACAGTGCGCCGTACGTTGTCGTCGGCCACTCCTTCGGTGGACGTATTGCCTGCGTCGTCGCTGCGAAGCACCCCGAACTCGTGGACCAACTGGTCTTGACGGGGGTTCCACTCATTCGACGCGGTCGTTCGCGCCCCCCACGAATGTTCCGTCTTCTTCGATGGCTGAATCGTCGAGGCGTCGTGAGCGAGGCTCGTATGGAGTTCGCACGCCAGAAATACGGCTCCACCGACTACCGCAACGCCGAGGGCATTATGCGCGACGTTCTGGTCGCCAACGTCAATGAGAGTTATGAAGATGAGCTCGCGACCATTGTCGCTCCGGTGACACTCCTGTGGGGTGAGCGCGACGACGTCACCCCCGAGGACATTGCCCTGCGAGCGAGCGAAGTCCTGCGTGCGACGCACACGTTGGTGTCGTTGCCCGGCGTTGGTCACCTCGTGCCAACCGAAGCGCCGACGGACCTCGCTCGCACCGTGCTCGGGGTGGTGCGCTAGTGGTCGTACTCGACGTCGTGATGATCGTTGCGCTCGTCGGCGCGTACATCACCCAGATGCTCCGGTGGCTTCGCGTGTTGCAGCGCGAGCATTACGAAGCCAGTTCCATGAGTCGATTCCTAGGGCGATGGTCGTCGCCACAAGTCGGCGCGATCACGAAGTCGAAGTTGCGTCTGGAACTCGCCGACCACGCCCCACGGCTTGCACGACCCGACGACTTCCTCGGTGCGCCGCAGTACGACCGTGAGAAGTTGGCACCGAAGACTGAGAGGCCAAAGTACCGGCCAATTACCTTGAGCCAAGTACTGGTCGTCGTGTTCATCGGCGCGGTCATCGTGAAGGAGCCCGTGTTCTACGTGGCGGTCGCAGTGCTCTACGGTGTCGCCTGCCCGATGGGCCTATCGATCAAGGGTCAGACGAGCCCGTTGACGTGGACTCGTCGCCTCCGTACCATCGCGGTCCTGGCCACGCTCATCGCCATTGCGATCTCGTTGATTGGCATTCCGGCGCGCCAACATTGGCTGCCCGCGGTCGTCGTGGTGTGGGCGGTGCCCGTGATCCTTGACGTGACCGCGCGAGCACTGAAGCCCTACGAGGGTCGGCGTGCGCAACGGTTCGTGGATCAGGCGGTGTCACGGCTCGCTAGGGTGCAGCCGCGCGTCGTGGCCATTACCGGCTCCTACGGGAAGACCTCCACGAAGAACCACCTCGTTGACCTCCTCGCGGTGGACGGGGGAGTCGTCGCAACACCGCGCAGCTTCAATAACCGCGCCGGGCTCTCCAGGGCGATCAATGAGAATCTCGCCGACGACACGCGCGTCTTCATCGCCGAGATGGGTACCTACGGACCCGGTGAGATTCGTGCCCTGTGCGAATGGTGCGTGCCGGAGATTGCGGTCGTCACCGCGATTGGACCGGTGCACCTGGAACGAATGAAATCGCTCGAGGTCATCGAGGGGGCAAAATTCGAGATCACGGAGAAGGCCAAGGTGGTCATCGTCAACATCGACGACAAGGTCCTCGCGCGATGGCCCACGCAACGAGCGAGTGGTGACAAGCGCTACCGCAGCGCCGGTTCGCAGAACTCGGACGCGTCGGTGCGAGTTCGCGTTGACGGTGACCAATGGACGGTCATCGTCGACGACGAGGTGCTGGGCAGTTTTGGTGCCATCGAGAGTGTGCAGCCAACGAACCTCGCGTGCGCCCTGGCCGTCGCGCTCGAACTGGGCACGCCGAGCGATCAGCTCGTGACGAGAGCATCGACGGTACGCCCCATCGACAACCGCTCCAACGTGGTGACGGCGGCATCGGGTGTCATCGTCATTGACGACACGTTCAACGCAAACCCCCAGAGCGCCCTCTCGGCGCTGAAGACGCTGACGAAGGTCGCGGCCACCGGTCGCCGTGTCGTGGTCACGCCGGGACTGGTCGAGCTCGGTCGCGAGCAGTACCCCGAGAATTTGGCGTTCGCCCAACGAGTGGCCGCCGCTCGGGACGAATTGGTCATCGTCAAGCGCACGAACGCCGTCCCCCTCGAAGCCGGCTACAAGGGGCCGGTACGACGATTCAATTCGCGCGACGACGCGGTGGCCTGGGTGCGGGCGTCCCTCGGGCCGGGCGACGGCGCGTTGTACCTCAACGACCTGCCTGACCACTACCCTTAATGCTCTAATGACGGCACTGGACGCTTCATGACATTGGGTGTGCTCTTCGGCGGCCCGACGCCCGAACACGACATTTCAATCCTGACGGGACTGCAGGCCCTGCACGAGTTGGGACGCGCGGGGCGCGAGGTGATTGGGATCTATTGGACGAAGACCGGCGCGTTCTATTCGGTGCCCACTGACGTCGAGGCCGAATCGTTTCTTGATGGCCTACCCAAAGGCTCGAATGAACTCGCGCTGCGACTCGGGAACCAGGGAGGGTTCTATGGCGTCGGTCGGCTGGGCAAGGACCGCCCTCTGCCCTTCGAGGCACTCGTACTCGCCACGCACGGCGGCCCCGGCGAAGATGGCACGCTCCAAGGTGCCCTGGACCTGGCCGGACTGGCCTACACCGGACCGACCGTTGCGGGAGCGGCTCTGGGCATGGACAAATGGGCCTTTGGCGCCGTGATGGCCTCGGCCGGTATCCCGACACTTTCTCGGGCGCTGCTCGAGGCCTCGACCGCGACGCTCGACTTTGATGGTCCCTACATCTTGAAGCCGCGATTTGGCGGCTCGTCGATCGGCATCGACGTCGTCGCCGACTCGGCGACGGCCAAGGCACGCCTCAGCACGAACGTCCACCTCGCGAGGGGATGTGTCGTCGAGCCGTTTCGAAGCGACCTCGACGATCTACAGATCGCCGTACGTACGTACCCGTCGGTGTCGCTGTCGGCGATCGAACGGCCGATCCGACGTTCCACGGATACCGAGATCTTGGACTACCGCGACAAGTACGTCGGCGGCGAGGGCATGGTTTCGGCGCCTCGAGAACTACCGGCCGTGCTGCCCGAGGGACAGGCGAAGCTGATCGAAGAGTACGCGCGCCACATCGTAGAGGTGGCGAGTGTGCGTGGCGTGGCGCGGATCGACTTCCTCGCGAATGAGAGTGAGCTCTTCGTCAATGAGATCAATACCATCCCCGGTTCACTTTCGAAGCACCTCTTCGTGGAGCCGCCACTCACCTTCGCGGCGCTACTCGGTGACCTGGTTGCTGAGGCCGTTGAACGACCAGCTCATCGCTTCAGCGCGGCCGGGGCCGACGGGCTCGTGTTGCGCAAGTCCAGTTCCATCGCCGCCAAACTCGCGTAGGCGCGGCACCCGGGCGCTCGCCTCGAGCAGCACGTCGCTATAGGGATCGATCAGCAGTCCCTGCTGGAGTGCCCAGAAGGCCAGTTCGAAGTGTCCGTTGGTGATGGCGTCGTGATGCAGCGCGAGGGCCGCCCATTCACCATCACGCGAGAGGCGCGCTCCGTATCCCTCCGCGAGGAACCATTCGAAACCGCGTAGGGCGCTCGCGAGCGGCTCACCCTTGACCATCGCCAGCGCTTGATGGGCGAGTGGCGCCGCTTCATCGTTCGCGAGCTGACGTGCTCGCGTGACGAGCGTGGTGAAGATCTCAACGTCGCTCGTGATGCCGTGGGTGACGTACAGCCCCGAGGACGTCACCGCGTGGAGCCGTGGTCCGGCGCCGTCCGTGCCGGCGCTTCGACGAACGACGCTGGCGGTATTGGCGAGCGTCCGCAACGAGGCGTCGACGTCGGCGTGCGTGAGGACCCGCGTGCGCAGTCGATCGCCGGTGACCGGCTCGTTTCGGTGCAGTGCCAGGTAGGCCAACATCTCGATACCCCGACGGCGAAGCGTCGGCGTGAGCGGCTCGGCGAGACCGAAGACCTGGGGGTCAGCGCGCAAGAGTTCGACG
>Ga0182013_10002522_pt1 | contig 23861 bp, 14 predicted proteins | sample 612S2MmetaG_FD_120487 | JGI IMG/M metagenome (GOLD analysis project Ga0182013, IMG submission 120487) | Permafrost microbial communities from Stordalen Mire, Sweden - 612S2M metaG | ecosystem: Environmental > Terrestrial > Soil > Wetlands > Permafrost | place: Sweden: Stordalen | collected...
ACCGAACCAGAACCGACGCACCAACCCAAGCCACTAGACACAAATCTCCACCGCTTGAGGATCACCTTCACGTCAGTAATAACTGAAATTTGAAAACCTCGCTTTATTCAGCGTCTCCCTAGGCACCGGAGCCAAAGGTCATCCATGCCTTCAATACCTTCCGCCTTCGCAAGGCTTTGGCGCGACAGGCAATAAACCCTTTAAGAAATCTCTGCAAAAGTCCGAATTGGGTTGTAGCGGCAGTCTGTGACCGCCGAGTTTCCTTGGATATAAACTCGTCCACGGCTCTAATAGAGCGCCACTACAGGACTTTTGCAGAGATTTCTTTAAGCTTTAAGAACCTCGATGAAGGCTTCCTGGGGAATGTTCACGTTGCCGATGGATTTCATGCGCTTCTTGCCTTCCTTCTGCTTCTCGAGCAGCTTGCGTTTGCGCGAGACGTCGCCGCCGTAACATTTCGCCGTCACGTCTTTGCGGAATGCGCTGATGGTTTCTGATGCGACGATTTTTCCGCCGATGGCCGCCTGGATTTTCACCTGGAATTGCTGGCGCGGGATGACTTCCTTCAACTTTTCCGCCAGAGTGCGTCCCCTGCCCTCCGCCTTGGTGCGATGGACGATGCAGGAAAAGGCGTCCATCGGCTCGGTATTGACGAGCATGTCCAGCTTCACCATGTCGCTGGCCATGTAATCGGCCGGTTCATAATCCATGGAGCCGAAGCCGCGCGTGATGCTTTTGATGCGGTCGTGGAAATCAATCAGGATTTCGTTCAGCGGAATGAGGCTGGTGAGCATCACGCGCTTGGCGTCGAGCGTCTCGGTGTGGTCAACCGCGCCGCGCTTTTCGGAAATCAACGCCATCATGTCGCCGATGTTTTCGTTCGGGCAGATGACGAACGCCTTGACCATCGGCTCCTCGATTTTCTCGATGTAGGTCACGTCGGGCATGAAGGCCGGGTTGTCCACCTGCTTGCGCGTGCCGTCCGAGAGCGTCACATGATAGACCACGCTCGGATACGTCGCGATGATGTCCATGTCGTATTCGCGGCGCAGACGTTCCTGCACGATTTCCAGATGCAGCAGGCCGAGGAAGCCGCAACGAAATCCGAAGCCGAGAGCGACGGAAGTTTCCGAGGAATAGACAAAGGCGGAATCGTTGAGCTTCAATTTTCCCATCGAGGATTTCAACGCCTCGTAGTCCGCCGTGTTGATCGGATAAATGCCGCTGAACACCATCGGATGGATTTCCTTGAAGCCCGGCAACACCGGCGACGGATTGCGCGCGTCGGTGATCGTGTCGCCCATCTTCACCTCCGCCGCGCTCTTGATGTTCGCCGTGAAATAACCGGTCTCGCCGACTTCGAGTTTCTCGCGTATGTAAGGTTTCGGATTGAAGCTGCCGACTTCCTTAACCTCGACAGTTTTGCCGGAGTGCAGCAGCTTCACCATCTGGCCGGCCTTCAATTCGCCGTTGAAAACGCGCACATGCGTGACGACGCCCTTGTAAGTGTCGAAATAAGAATCAAAACCCAGCGCCTGCAAACTCGGCTCGCCCGTCGGCTTCGGCGGCGGGATGCGCGCGACAATCGCCTCAAGGATGTCCTCGATGCCGATGCCTTCCTTCGCGCTGCACGGGATGGCCAGTTCCGCCGGGATCGCCAGCACGTCTTCCAACTGCCGCTTCGCCTGCGGCACGTCCGCGTGGCCGAGGTCAATCTTGTTGATGACGGGGATGATTTCGAGGTTCAACTTCGCCGCGAGATGATAATTCGCCACCGTCTGCGCCTCGACACCCTGCGCCGCGTCAATCACCAGCAACGCGCCTTCGCACGCGCTCAAGCTGCGCGACACTTCGTAGGCGAAATCCACATGGCCGGGCGTGTCAATCAGGTTCAGCTCGTAAGTCTCGCCGTTCTTGGCCGTGTAAAGCATCGTGACCGGATGCGCCTTGATGGTGATGCCGCGTTCACGCTCCAAATCCATCGCGTCGAGCAACTGCTCGGACATGTCGCGCGTGGCAATTGTGCCGGTGCGGTGCAACAGCCGGTCTGAAAGCGTGGTCTTGCCGTGATCAATGTGGGCAATGATGCTGAAATTGCGTATGTGTGCTGAATCCATTGTTGTCGTTACATCGTTGAACCGTGAATCGTTACATCAAAAACCGATTTAACCAATTAACGATTCAACGGACTCCACCGAGCGCAGCAGGATAACGGCAAAACGATTGAAGAAAAGGAAATTTGGGTGATGCATCAGCTTGCGCCCCACCGAACGACAGTTTGAAAGATGCAGGATGCGGCCGAAAAGCACACCTGCCGGCTGCTCAGCTTTCCCTTTTTGACAGGACTTTGTGCAGGGTTGTCAGGAGATTTTCCACCGTGAGCGGTTTGGAAATGAACGCCTTGGCCTTGACCCGCTCCTTCGCATCTTCCGCCTCTTTTTCCGAACCGCCGGCAAAAATGATTTTGAGATTGGGATTGATCCTGCTCAAAGCGATGGCCGTGGCGGTGCCACCCATCAGCGGCATGGAAAGATCGGTGATGACCAGATCCACGGCATCACGCTTCTCTGCCAGACAACTGATCGCATCAAGGCCGCTGTCGGCGGTCAACACGCGATAGCCGTAGTTTTCCAGGGCCGTGCGCGCAATGACCAGGACTATCGCCTCGTCGTCCACGACAAGGATGCATTCTCCGTTGCCTTTCGGCAGCAACGGTTCCATGGGCATCGAATGAGGGAAAATATCAATCACTGCGGGCAGATAGAATTTAAATTCCGTGCCTCGTCCAACTTCGCTGTTCACCGTCAAAAAACCTTCGTGATTCTTGATGATGTTCAATGAAGTGGACAATCCCAGCCCCGTGCCCTGGCCAGGAGGCTTGGTGGTAAAAAATGGCTGGAAAATTTTGGCGAGCTGTTCGGCGGAAATGCCGGTGCCGGTGTCCTTGACGGTGACACAGACATAATTGCCCGGTTTTGCGTCCGGATGGTTTATGGTCGAGGTTTCATCCAGGCAAACGTTCTCCGTGGACAGCGTGAGCGTGCCGCCATTTGGCATGGCATCACGGGCATTGACGCAAAGATTCATCAACACCTGATATAATTGCGTGGGAACGCTCAACACGGGCCACAACTGGCTGCTCAACTTCACCTGGCAGTCGATGTTCTTGGGAAATGTATCAGTGATGATTCTGCCCATCTCCTTCACGAGCGGTTCGGCATGCATCAGTGACTTGCGCGTGTCGCCGCCGCGGGCGAAGGCAAGCACCTGTTTGACCATGTCCGCGCCCCGCTTGGCGCTGAACTGCATTGTTTTGAGGATGCTCTCCTTCTCGGCAGGCGACGCGCGCAGCATGTCAATGCCAAGAAGCACGGGCGCAAGCGCGTTGTTCAGATCATGCGCAATGCCGCTGATCAGGGCGCCAAGGCTTTCGAGGCGTTGCGAGCGGAAGAATTGTTCCTCAAGCTGTTTGCGTTCCGTGATGTCCGTGTTGATGAAAAGAAGTGATTTTGGCAGCCCGTTCTCGTCACAGATCAGTGTGGCGCGGCTTTGAACGATGATGGGCCTGCCGTCTTTCGTGGATTCATGCAGCTCGCCGATCCATTCTCCACGCTCATGAACACTTATCATCACTTCCTGAAGCTGCGACGGCGCTTTGCCGAGGAAGATGACTTCCATGATGTTTTTATTAATCGCTTCGGCGGCAGTCCAGCGATAAATCCGTTCGGCGCTTTGATTCCAATAGATGATGCGATTGTCCAGGTCACAAACGAGAATGGCATCCGTGGCCTTGTCCAAGAGCTCGGCCTGCTCGCGATTTTTTTGCTCCGTTTGTTGCAGCAAGGCCTGATCTTCCACGTTGCGCAAGGCCAGTCTTATGGCAGTCACAAGCCGGTGTGGCCGCTGCTTGATCACGTAATCGGCAGCGCCCTTCTTAAGGCTGTTCACCGCCAGATCCTCGCCGATGGTGCCCGAGAAGAATATGAACGGCACCTTCGGCAGCACCCTTTTTGCAATGGTAAGCCCGGTCAAGCCGTCAAATGTCGGCATGCTGTAATCGGATATGATGAGATCGATGCCACCCTGATGCAGAGCCCTCTCAAAATCTTCCCTGGTTTGAACAGCCTTGATTTCGCAGACCAGCCCTTCAAAGCGCATCATTTCCTCAACCAGAATCCGGTCGCTTTTATCATCTTCAAGATGCAACACTCGAACCGCCGCCATTTTTTCCCCGGGTATGTTCATGATAAATCTTGTTCCCCATAACCTGCCTTGTTAAAAACGATTGAAACTGCATTGAATTCAAAATTGAGCCAGAAATTTGCGGAAGACGGCGGACTTTCCTTCGCTTTGAATCGCGAAAAGTATTCGGCATGATGTCCGAGCAGTTTCTTTTTCATCACCATTAAAAGAAATCCGAAGCTGCACAAAAATTTCAGCAGAATTGGTGCCAAATTATTTTTCCTTGAAAACCTTGAATTCTGAAAGGTCAGACTGCTCGATTCTGTCTCAAAACTGGAATGGCTGTCCTGAATTTTGATTGGATTCCATATCCTGAAAGCTGAAACCGAAAAGTGGAATCAAATTTCGAGACCATGCCACTAAGGCATCTGAACTAAACTATCCTTCATGTGGACAAAAGTTGCGCTTAGTTGCGGATATGCACAACTGACCTTCCAATCACTTCGTGACCGGCTTGTAGTCCTTCCACAAAAAGATTGTTATCCTTCACCCGTTTAAATGAGGAGCCCACATCTGGAATCTCCGGATAGCCTTCCGAAAATCCAAGCCCCAAATGGATGATCAGAAATGAATTCTTCCGGGCAAATTCCACGGCCCTGACTGCGGCAGGTATGACCACCTCCGCTCCTGTGATAAGTCCAAAAATCCCCATTTGGCAATCGAGCGTCAGCAATGCCGTCTTTTTCGGATCAAGTTTCATGTGTCATTTATGACTTGCCACGCGATTTAGTCTAATCATTTGTATCGCGGCGAATCAATGAAGGGTTGAAGGACCGCCCGGCGTCCGGAGGTATCGCTGTGCGAATTGCAGAAAGGTTGGCCAGTCGGGAACATCCGTGTGGCCGCCGGCATGATAACGAAAAGCAATTTCGCCCGAGGTCAATGCCGTATCGGGCGCGGGCATTTCCGTGGAGCCTAAATCTTTTTTTCCGAGAAGTTGATACACCGGTCCGGCGGCAACGGCGGCGAGAAACGCGCCATGCGGATCGGCCCATTGATCGCCGGTGCCCCCGTTCAGAAAGATTGGCCGGGGCGCGACGAGAGCAATCAATTCATCCGAGTCCACGGGCAGGTCGTTCCAATGGCCGGCGTATTTGTGGAAGCTGGGCGCGAACCAATGTGAGTTCGCGACGTTGTCCACAGTCTCGCCAAAATTGCGCCGTGACGGTTTGGCACCGCCTTCGCCGGAGCAACTGGCAAACACAATCGCCCAACGTGAATCCAACGCGGCAGCCAGCAGCGCTGTCTTGCCATATCGGGAATGTCCTTCGACACCCATTTGTTTGGCATCCACGGATTTGTCGGTTTCAAAATAATCCAGCGCGCGGCTCAAGCCCCACGACCACGCCGTTAGCACGCCCCAGTCATCTGGCTTTCTCGGCTTGCCTTCGGACACCAACCCGATGATGCCGGAGGTCAACCCGCCACTGTAATCATTCTGGATGGGGCCAACTTCCATCGTTCCGTAGCCCCATCCAATGGCCAGAAGCTGATACAACGGGCTGCCTGGCGGTGGCTCCGATTGCGTCGCCGGAGCACCTCCGCGCGGTGCGCCGTAACCACCCGGGCCTGCGACAACAACCACAATCATCGGCACCGGTTCCTTGGCATTGGAAGGCGTATAAAATGTCAGATGGATGCCGGGACTGGCGGCGGGATACCGCGAATTATCTATATGGCCGACGACGATTTTTTTTATGGCGGTTCCGCCGGCGGCATTGGTGTCGGTGGCTGTCACTTCCCACGTCACCTTTGGCGTATTCTCAGGAATGCGCCCATACATCTCGGCGCGGAAATCTTCCAAAATTTCCGGGCGGCGCTGATTCCACAAGGTTTTGGCGTCCTTGACCGGCTGACCGTTCTTCAGCACCAGCGGGTCCGGCAGCGGATAGAGACTTGCCTTGGCATCATCGTAAGAAGTCCATGTTCCCACGCCAGATCGAACGTAGCTTCGGCCCTGTGCGTCGGACCATGAATTAGGCCGGGTGGGATTCTGGGTGATGCCGGCAGGACGATTGGTATCCTCCGCGGGCGACGGGAGCTGGGCGGCGGCGATGCTTGCCCAGAAGACAGCAAATAATAACAACCATGTCATTACATCAGCACACCACCGACTCCAATCCGCCATGTCGGAAACACGGTCCGGCCATTTGAACTCAATTTTTTCCATAATTGGGGAAGTTTGTTGAATCATTGAATACTAACTCGTCCACAGCCTGCGGGAAATCAAATTCCAGAAGCCGCCGGTCACGAAATAATTCCCGCGCTCATCGCAGCACTCTTGTCCGTCAATAGCTATTTACTATTGCCGCATCATGCTGCTTGCCGGAACCTGCAAACTGAAACAAGAAATGATTTTCCGGGCGTCTGGACGATGTCGTCTCTATTGGATGCGGATGATGGTGCAGGAAACACTCGGCTTGGTGACGCCGGAGCCAGTGTTGGGCACGAGCGAACCGGTCGCACCGTTGCTGAGAGTCCATTGAAACTTCAGTGTGTTGCCGGCGCTGGCGCTGACGATGAAGCTTTTTGAAACTTCCGCCGTTGAGTTCGCCGGTATTGGCGCAGACGACTGGCTGCCGGGAATTTCCGTTCCGTTCAAAGTGGCTATAAGCGAAACTGTCCCGCTGGTCAACAAGCTGGTGTCGCTTGCCTCGGCGGTGTATTGAACCAGATACAGTCCGGTCTGGCTGTTCGTGAACGACGACGCACCGGCCGTGTGAATCCAGCCATTGATCTGGCTGTTGGTGTTGAACGTGATGTCCTGGAAGAAGCTCTGCGTAATGATTGTTTGCGACGTGGTGTCGTATGCAAAGACATAGTTACCTGTTGTGGGTGTTACAATGTTGCCGGTAAAGGTCCCGTTCAAGGTCACCCCGCTGCTGTTGTTCGTCAGAACACCCGGAGGCAATTGCGCCGCAGGAATCACGCCGGTTAAATTCGTCGTTGGCACGGACACCGCGCTGGAAAGAGACCCGGTCAACTGCCCGGCGGCAAGATTGACCAGTCCCGACCCATTGCCACTAAATGTCTGTGCGGTGACAGTTCCGTTATCCACGCTTAGTCCGCCGGTGACGCGCGCACTGCCGTTGACCGTCAGTCCACCGCTTACATTGAGATTGTTTCCCACCGTCACTGTGTCGCGCGTTTGCAACGTGCCTGTCACCATCGCCCCGGCTTCAAGGTGCTGGATGTATGCGCCGCCCATGTTAAAGATGTCCAGACCTTCGCCCGATGCATAGGCATAACGGCCAACCACTGCAATGGAGGTTGGACTGCTGCCGTTTCCGAGACTGGCCGTCCCAAGGCTGAACATGTTGGTCGGGCTGCCAACGTCAAATACCTGCACCGTGTTGGCCGATGAATTCGCCACGTAAGCATAACGTCCGGCCACTGCAACAAAAACCGGGTTGCTGCCCGTGGCAACCGTGCCGAGGGCGACCGGGCTCAGCGGATTTCCCACATCAAAAGCCTGCAACGTGTTGTTGGTGCAAACCACATAAGCATAGCCGCCGGACACCGCAACGGATTGAGGATCGGGGCCCGCAGACACAAAACCGAAGATCGATGGGCCTCCTAGCGGTGTGGGAGTGGCCGGATTGGATGGATCGCTCACATCGATGATTTGCAGAGTGTTGTCGGTGCTGTTCACCACATAGGCATAGTTCCCGGACACCGCAACGGTAGCCGGCTCGCTGCCCGTGCTTATTGAGCTGACGAATGCCGGATTCTCCGGATTGCTCACATCGAAAACATCCATCGCGTTGTCAAAATATTCCGTCACAAAAACATAGTGCCCGGACACTGCAATGGATGATGAATAGCCGGATGCGTAAACAGAACCGACACTGTAAGGATTCTCCGGATTGCTCACGTCCCAAACTTCCAGATAGTCGCCGTCCAGGTCGCTTAACACATAGGCATAGCGCCCGGCCACGACAATGGAACCGGCGCCGCTTGCGCTCGCCTGACCAACGGAAACCGGTGCCGACGGATCGCTCACATTATAAACATGAAACTCGCCCCCACCCACCGCAAAGGCATAGTGACCGGACACCGCAACGGAATATGTCCCGCCGGTCGAAATCAACTGGCCGACGGATACGATAGGCACGGTTGGCGTCACGGTCAGCGGCGCAATGACATTGGTTGCGCCGATGCCGACGGATGCCTCGTTTAGCGCGCTTGGGATGTTGAGGTTTGTGAGTCCGCCGCCGTTGCCAGTAATGCTGCCAGTGAATGTCCCATTGAAAATGTTGCTGAGATTTGTCGCGATGGTGACGCTGGCAAAAATGTTCCTGCCAGTGAACGAATTGGTTCCGTTCAACCTCGCCATGTTTGTCGAGAGCGAGTTCTCCGCTGTCGTTGCCCGCGTGACTTCATTGTTCAGACCCGTCGTCAGAAGACTTTCAGCCGTCGTTGCGCGAATCGTCTCGGAATTGAGATTTGAGGTAATGGTTGATTCCGCTGACATGGCACGCGTCACTTCACTGTTAATATTTCCGGTAAGAGATACTTCCACCGTTTGCGCGCGGTTGGTCTCTGTGTTTAATCCGTTGCTCAATAGCGCAAAGGAATTGGACGTTATCGATCCGCCCAAAGTCGTCGCATTGACGTTCGTCAATCCACCGCCGTTGCCGTTGATAACGCCCGTGATGTAGGCCTGTGCCTGGCCGGAACCGATGCGGATGATGTTGGTGTCCGTGACGACGCCCAAGTTGCCGATGTCAATGTTGCTGCTGCCCGTGGCGATGTAAAAGCCGGCGGCATCACCCAGTGCGATGTTGTTGCTGCCGCTGGTGTTGTCATTTAGCGCCTGGACGCCGATGGCCGTGTTGCGAATGCCGCTGGTGTTGTTAAACAGAGCGGAATAGCCATCAGCCACATTGCCAAAGCCGTTTGTGTTATTGAACAGCGCATCAACGCCGACGGCCGTGTTGTTAAAGCCGCTGGTGTTTGAAAATAGCACGGCGAAGCCATTGGCCACATTGTTGCTGCCGCTGGTGTTGTCATTTAGCGTCTGGACGCCGATGGCCGTGTTGCGATCGCCGGTTATGTTATCTAACAAGGCGGAATAGCCCTCCGCCGTGTTGGCGTGGCCGGTCGTATCGTTAACAAGGGCAAAGGAACCGATGCCCGTATTGAAGTTACCTGTTATTGTAGAATTACCCGACGGTCCCTCAAAGAAGTTGTCAACGCCGCCATTGGTATTTCCGATGCTGGTCAGTTGCGAGGCGTCGAGGTTGGTCAGGCCGCCGCCGTTGCCGGTGAACGAGCCGCCCAGGGTCACGCCAGGTTCGTTGTTCGTAATCAACGCGGCTGGCAAAGCGAGATTGGTCAATCCCGTGCCATTCCCGTTGAACGCGCCGTTCAAAGTCAGTCCGTTTCCGTTGTTCGTAACCACGGCGGACGGCAATTGCGCCACTGGAATTGTGCCGCTCGACAACTGCGATGCATTGAGTGAAGTCAATCCCGCGCCGCTGCCTCCAAATGTCCCGTTGAAAATGTTTCCGGCATTTGTCGCGATGGTGACACCGGCAAAAGCATTCGTGCCCGTGAACGAATTGGTCCCGTTCAAACGCGTCATGTTTGTGGAAAGCGAGTTCTCCGCAGTCGTTGCCCGCGTGACCTCGTTGTTCAAGCCCGTCGTCAGAAGACTTTCAGCAGTCGTGGCGCGAATGGTCTCGGAGTTGAGATTTGACGTGATGGTTGATTCCGCAGACGTGGCTCGCGCCACTTCATTGTTAATATTTCCAGCAAGAGATCCTTCTGCCGTTTGTGCGCGGTTGGTCTCTGCGTTTAATCCGTTGCTCAAAAGCGCAAAGGAATTGGACGTGATCGTACCGCCCAAAGTCGTCGCATTGACGTTCGTCAACCCGCTGCCGTTGCCGGCAAAAACCGTGTTGGTGATGAACGCGTTGGTGATTGAGATGCCGGAAACGACGTTGGTGGCCAGTGCCGCGTTCCCACCGTTCAAGTTCGTCGCCAGTTGCCACGTTGCTACATCCAGTTGATTGCTCGTGATGCCGCTCAGTCGTGCCAGCGGAACCGTGCCGATCGTAAGATTGTTTGCATTCAGCGAATTCAAATTCGTGCCGATGCCCGTGAACGTGCCGTTCAATATGACCGGTGATGCGTTATTATTCGTCAACACCGAGCCCGGTAATTGCGCGAGCGGGATTGTGCCGCTGGTAATTTGCGAGGCATTGAGAGAAGTCAATCCCGCGCCGCTGCCTCCAAATGTCCCGTTGAAAATGTTTCCGGCATTTGTCGCGATGGTGACGCTGGCAAACTTGTTCGTGCCGTTGAACGAATTGGATCCGTTCAAACGCGCCATGTTGGTCGAGAGTGAATTCTCCGCTGTCGTGGCCCGCGTGACTTCGTTGTTCAGACCCGTCGTCAGGAGGCTTTCTGCACTGGTTGCGCGAATCGTCTCGGAATTAAGATTTGAAGTAATGGTTGATTCCGCCGACGTGGCCCGCGTGACTTCACTGTTAATATTTCCGCCAAGAGAACCCTCCGCTGACTGCGCCCGGCCGGTTTCCGAACTGATGCCAGATCCAAGAACGGCTTCAGCAGAAATCGCACGGTTGGTCTCGGCATTCAATCCATTGCTCAAAAGGGCAAAGGAATTGGACGTGATGGAACCGCCCAACGTCGTCGCATTGACGTTCGTCAACCCGCCGCCGCCGCCGCTGAACGCGCCGCCCAACGTCACGCCAGCTTCATTGTTCGTCACCACCGCAGAAGGCAATTGCGACAGTCCGATCGTGCCGCCGGAAAGTTGGGATGCGTTGATGTTGGTCAGGCCGCCGCCGTTGCCCGAAATCGTCCCGTTGTACACGCTCAATCCGCCGGAGAAGCGCGCGCTGCCGCTGACGGTCAGGCCGCCGCGAACATCGAGGTTGTTTCCAATCGCCGCCGTGTCGCGCGTCTGCAATGTACCGGTCTCGATTGTTCCGGCTTCAAACTGCTGGATGTATGCACCGCCCATGTCGAACACCTGCAAAGTGCTGGAGCCTGCGTTCACCACATACGTATAACGCCCGGACACCGCAACAGAATATGGATTGCTGCCCGCACCGACCGAGCCGGCGCTGACCGGTGCCGACGGATTGCTGACGTCGAAAACTGACAGCGAGCCTGTCTGGTTGGCCACATAGACATAGCGCCCCGCCACCGCAACAGAATATGGCCCACTTCCCGCGCCTGTGCTCACCGAACCGGTGCTGACGGCGTTGGTCGGGTTGCTTACGTCAAATATCTGAAGCGCGCTGGCACCAACGTTCGCCACATAGGCATAGCTTCCGGACACCGCAACGAAATAAGGTGTGCTGCCCGTGCCGACTGAACCAACGCTGACCACATTGGTCGGATTGCTGATGTCAAAAATCTGCAGCGTGCCCGAACCAAAATTTGCCACGTAGGCATAGCGGCCGGACACCGCGATGGAAGTCGGCTGGTTGCCAGTGCCGACGGAACCGACGCTGACCGGCGTGGACGGATTGCTCACGTCAAAAGTTTGCAGCGTGTTGCCGCTGTTGTTCACCACATACGCATAGCGCCCGGATACCGCGACGGAAAACGGCAGGCTGCCCGTGCCAACCGAACCGACGCTGACCGGTACCGCAGGATTGCCCAAGTCAAATATTTGCAGCGTGCTCCCGCCGACATTCACGACATAGGCATAACGCCCGGACACAGCGATGGAAGTCGGCTGATTGCCGGTGCCTGCCGAGCCGACAACGACCGGGGCAGACGCAATGCTCACGTCAAAAACCTGGATTGTTTTTGAAATGGAGTTCACCACGTAGGCATAGCGCCCGGACACCGCAACCGAATGGGGGCTGCTTCCCGTGGCGACTGAACCCAAGGCGCCCGCCGGCAAATGCGGCGGCACAGTCAGCGGGGCCACCGCATTGGTTCCGCCGATGATCAGGTCTGCGGAGGCATTCGTGATGACAATGGGCGGCAACTGGGCTTGCGAAATGGTGCCAATGATGTTCGCCGCTGAAACGGCATTGGCGGTGGCGGCGACGACTGCCGTGTTCGCCGTGTTTGCCGTGGCGGCGCTGCCCGCGCTGGCGGAATAAATGGCATAGGGTGTGGGCGTGATGGACTGGCGCGGACTCAAGGTTGCGAACACGCCATTGCCGTTTGTGCGCGCACCAATCTCCAGCCAGTAGTTCGTGCCGGTGAAGACGCCGCCAAAATCCAGCGCGGCGGTGAACAGTCCGTTGCTTACACTCGTGGCGCTGTTGGTCAGCGAACCAATCACGTTGCCGCCAGTCACCGCGTCGAAAACGGTGAAACTCAAATCATAGCTGCCATTGGCCGCGCTGCCGCCGTTGTTGAGCCGGCCTTGATATGTGAACGCCGTTCCCTGCGCGTGCGCGGTTGAGAATTGAGTGTTAATTGTCGCGACCAGAATCCGGGCGACAACAAGATATTGAATTCGAGCCTTCATGATTAATCGATTGGGGATTACCTGCTGGCCGGTGAAATATGCAAATTCCAAAACCAAGTCCAGTTTTTTTCCGAAATTTTAATTCCATGTCGCGTCCTCCAACCACATTAATAAATGCGCCGACGGCGGGAGTTATTGCAATCGCTCCACTTCAACCATGCGATGTTTTTGATCTTATGGCGTGGACAGCGAGACGGCGTTCTGATGATTCTCGTCCACCTCAAGACGCAGGTAATCCCAAACAACACCGCTCTGGAGGTCACCGCCGGGAACAGTGAACGTCATTTCATTTTCGCCCGCCTTCAGCAGTGCGGCGTCGAACCTCAACGTCCGCTGCTGCCATAGCCCCTTGTCGGAGTTGTAGCGAATCGTGTCCGTGCCGCGCAACCGGGCGTTCTCCGCGTTCCTGCCGTCACCGATGGCCCCGACGCCCCGGCCGTTCACCGACACGGCAAGTTGCGTGATGCCATTGACGCCGGCCAATGCCACGCGCAACGCAGCCTGTCCCTGCACCGGTTTTTCCATTTTGAACCTGACGGTCCAGACGGTCGTCCGGCCGCGACCATAAATGTTCCAAGGCCCATGCGTGTTGGTCTGCGGATATTGGTCGAGCGATTCCGACTTCACCCAGCCAAAGCGCTGGTTCGCGGGATCCTTGGCGTCAGGATTGATGAATGAAAAATTCGTCGCGTGCGGCACCTCCTCGAAAAACCAGTCCGTGCGATAATCGCTCTTGCCGATTGTGTAGGTGATGTCATTCGTGAACAGCAGGGCGTAGCGCAGGTTCCAACCCCACAGCCAGTAATCCGCCCCGTCACCCTTGAAAAACTTTCCGCCGGTGCGGTCGGGATAGCCTATCTCCCAGATTTGTTTTCCGTAACGCACGGGCTTCCAGTCCAGCTTGCCCAAGTCCAGCGTCCTGCCGGCTTCAACGACGACATTCGTCTCCACAAATTCACCCAGCACCCCGTCCGCAAATGCGTGCAACGTATATGTGCCCGGGCGGATGTTGGCAACGGTGAACCTTCCGTCTTCTCCCCCATCGTTCCAGAATTGGTAATACGTCGCATTGTGCACTCCATCGGGAGGCGGACCGCCACCGCCACGTCCACCACGACCACCACCGCGTCCGCCGCCGGAGCCGTTGCCACCGCCGCCGCCGCGAGCGTTGTCCACCACATTGCTTCCACCACCATCCATAGAATTACTGATGACGCCGCTGACGATAACATTGTTGGTGCCGGCACCGTCGCCAGATCCGCCGCGAACGACGCTGTCCGGATGAGCCAACCCGACGGTCAGGTGTGGCAGCCGGGTTGTGACGGCCTGCGGATCGTCGAGCACGATTTGTCCGGTCACGGTTCCGCGTTGTTCTTTATGCGGATAATCCACTCCGGTCACCCAGTCGTAGGGCCATTGTGATTCTTCCTTTTTCGCCTGGGCTAGGGCGTCCTGATACAACGCGTTCGCATTGTCCGTCCAGGCAGGCGGAATCATCGGGTTGCCGGCGGTCGCGGCCAGCGTGTCCAGGTCCGACTGCGATGGCGTCTTTGGATTCGTCAGTGAGTTGACGTAAATAAAAATCGGCCCGATGACTCTATTCCATTCCTGACCGGCGGCGATGCGCGCGGTCGAGCCGCCGTCGTAATGGCCGCCTTCCCAGTAATCGAGGATGATCGGGTCCGGGTCGTCATTGTCGCCGTAATGACAGTCCAGCTCCTGCTTGGTCGGGCCGCCGCTCAGGTATTCAATGGTCGGATTGATGAACCAGATGCCGATGTGATCCCTCGTGCTCGACCATCCATAGGCCGGTGTCTTGTATTGCACGCCCGAGTAACTGTATTTGTGCTCGACGGAATTTTTGTAGGGGCCCTTGCTCATGATGCGCTGCTCCTTCGCATGAACCACCACGCCGCCGCCCCAGTCGGTTGGCGAGCATTCTAGCATGTTGCGGTCCGCATCCACGCTGATCCAGTCAAAGATCTGGCTGATCTTGGTGATGTAACGGCTCTCCGCTCCCACGCCGCTCGCGCGGTAGGATGCCGGATGGGTGAAGATCGCATAGACATACACCCCGCTGTCCCCCCGACCCATTGCATATCGGATTTCCATGTCGCAATAAGTTCCACCGCCGGGCGCGGTGCGCGACAACTTGACATTCCCGCCCGTCACGCCCTTGACCGAGACTTCGGCGCGCGCGCCGCCATTTTGCGCAGGGTCAATCGTCACGGTGTTCGTCAAACCGCCCACCGATGCCGCAGCGGAAGGATCCTGCTCCCACACACCCGGCTGGCCCTGTTCATGCCCCATCGTGTCGATGCCATGATAAAAGAGTGAATCCATCCCGCCATTGCGCTTGTCTATGACGGCCCTGGCGATCCCGTTGTCGAGCGTCCAGGTCTGGCCATTATCGGTGATGGTCACGGGGGCGTTGTCTACGGATTGGGCGGCCACCGGCATTGCCATGACACTGGCAACGCAGGCAGAAGCAAGCAGCCAACTCGCGCCGCCTGAAAGGATTGATTTCATGAAACAGTTTTTTTACCGGCCGAATTTGGACCAATAACAAATGCAACATCCCGCGCCAAACAGTCGGACCAAGCGGGACAGGTGTTAAAAAGGACGAAATCCACTGCGGGCGGTTACACCAATTATGCGCCCGGTTCAATCGCCCGCCTTCATTAGACTGCCCGTCAAACGCGATTTGCATCTTGACCCGCATCCGTCGAAACCGTCATCGTGGCTGTATGGATGGTGATTTGTTTACGGCGGCGGTTTAGAATCCTGCCGGCTTCGCTTTTATCCAACTTATGCCCCAATCGCACAACCGCCTTTTGATCATCGTCATCCTCGGCGCGCTTTCCACCATCAGCCCGTTCGCCATCGACATGTATCTGCCGGCATTTCCCCAGATCGCCGCCGCACTACACACCTCCACCGCGCGGATTTCACTCTCGCTCGCCAGCTACTTCGCCGGGCTGGCGGCTGGACAACTTTTTTACGGTCCCCTGCTCGACCGGTTTGGGCGCAAACTGCCGTTGTATGCCGGAATGATTTTATTCATCGTCGCCTCCCTGCTCTGCCTCTGCTCGCGCACCGTGGAATGGCTCATCGCCCTGCGCTTCGTCCAGGCGCTCGGTGGCTGCGCCGCACAGGTCGCGGCCTTGGCCATGGTTCGGGATTTCTTTCCCGCCAGGGAAACCGCCAAAATCATCTCGCTGTTGATTTTGATTTTAAGCGCCTCGCCGCTGCTTGCGCCCAGCATCGGCGTGTTCGTGGCCGTGCACCTCGGCTGGCAATGGGTGTTCATCGTCCTGTCCGCGTTCGTCGCCCTGATGCTGTTCGTCTGCTGGTGGCGTTTGCCGCAGGGCCATCAACCCGACCGCTCCGTTTCGTTGCGGATCCGGCCCATCTTCCACAACTACGCCACCGTCCTGCGCGAACCGCAGTTCCTCACCTATGCGCTCTCCGGCGCGTTCGCCTTTTCCGGCCTGCTGGTCTATGTCGCCAGCTCGCCCATCATCTTCATGGAGGTGTTTCACGTCAGCCCGCAACAGTTTGGCGCCATCTTTGCCGGACTGGCCACCGGCTTCATCGGCAGCAACCAGATCAACATCCTGCTGCTGCGCAAATTCTCCAGCGAACAGATTTTCCGCGCCACGCTGCTGGTGGAATGTCCCGTGGCGCTGCTGTTCCTGGTGGGGACGATGTGCGGCTGGTTCGGCCTGGCAACCACGCTCGTGCTGCTCTTCATTTCGTTGTCCAGCCTCGGCCTCGCCTATCCGAACGCCGCCGCGCTGGCGCTGGTGCCGTTCGACCGCAACATCGGCAGCGCCTCCGCCATGCTGGGGTTTTTGCAGATCGGCGTCTCCGGCATCGCGTCCGCGAGCATCGGCATCTTTGATTCGCACACCATGCTGCCGGTCACACTCGTGCTGGCCGCCACATCATGGATTGGTTTTGGAATTTTGCTCGTCGGCAGACGCCGCATCCACGGCCTGCGCTACGTCGAGGAAAAGGACGCCAACCTGCTGTCGCACTGAATACCATCGACAATGATTGCTCCTCTGTTTTAAGGAGTCTTGGGGCTTGTAACATCGGTTGCTGCGGGTCAAAAAAGGGTTTTTGACAGGGGAGCAACGGCTGGTTCCCTGTTTCAAAGAGTCTGGAGGCGGCTCATGCGCTAATTATCCCAATTCGCCTTATGAAGCCGTTTGGGAATGGACGGGCTGAAAAAGGTGTTTCCCTTGTGGACTTCCCGGATGGCGTTGCAGACATCGTCTGCCGAGGTCTGTTTGATGAGGTAGCCCTTAGCGCCGGACTTGACGGCCTCCACGATATACGCCTCGTCGCTGTGCGCCGAGAGCATGAGCACCCTGGTTTTGGGAATGGCCTTGAGCAACTGGCAGGTGGCCTGCAGTCCGTTTAGCAACGGCATGGTCACGTCCATCAAAACCAGATTGGGGCGGAGCTGCTTGCCCATGGCGACCGCCTGCGGGCCATTCTTGGCCTCGCCGACCACTTCCAGGTCATCTTCGAGCTCCAGAATCTTCCTGTATTCCTTGCGCAAGGCCAGGTTGTCATCGGCCAGCAGGACTGTGATACGTTTCATGAATTGTATTATTTCACGGACATTTTTGTTTAAATGTGACATTCGCATGTCAGCCGTAAAATTGCCATGGGGTGTTCAACCCATGCAGAAATCTCTTCAAAAGTCATGTAGCGGCGCTCTATGAGCGCCGTGGACGAGATTATATCCAAGGAAACCCGGCGGTCACAGACCGCCGCTACAAACCAGTTCGGACTTTTGCAGAGATATCATCCAGCATGCCGGCATTTGACCAGCAGGAGTTGCTTAGTTTGGGAAATGTATCAGGGCAGAATTGGCGCGATGGTCTATGCGGACGGTCGGCGTTCTCCGGTCACCGGCCGCCGGCAATTCTGGCCATGTCGGCATCAAAGGTGGCACCGTCGAAGGGTATGACCAGGACCTTGCTGCCGTGCGGCATGTTTCCGTGGTCGTCTTCCTTGGGTATGTCAATGCTGGCGAGTGTGACTGCCGCCACGTGGCCGTTTTCAACATACACGCCCGGACGTTCCATCTTGTTCCAATGGTTGACGGTTCCATCCGTGTAGCGCACAAAGTCAGCGGTGGGGTCATAGGCCAGTCCGCGCAATGTCCAGTCGTGGATGCCGTCGGTGGAAGTCAGGTGGTAGGCCTTGCGGGCGCTCCAACTGTTCACGACGATGTGATAAAGGCCGCCGCTATACCACACCACGGGGTCTTCCAGGTTGCGGACCGGCATGCCGTCAATCGTCCTTGGATAAACGCTGGGGACTTGAACCGCCTACGGTCCTACAACGCCGTTGGTGCTGATCAACACGAGGCCGGAGCGCTGGACGATCTCGAAGTTGCCGTCCGGGCGCACCATGATGCTCATGTTGGAACCGAGCCGGCGGCCGGCGGCGTTGAACCGGTTGGTGGAAAAGGTGATGGGTCCTTGAAATTCCCAGGGGCCGTCGAGAGATTTGGAAATATAAATGCTGCCCGGCCGTGTCTCGCTGATGAGCACGGCGTAGCGTCCGTCCGGCAGGGCCAGCGCGGTGACGTTGTGTCCCCTGCCCGCCACGCCGTTGATGACATCCGGCCAGACCAGCCCCTTGTCAACATACGGGCCGAGGAGGTTGTCGCTCGTCGCATAGACGGCGGAAGAGCCGCCCCAGCCGCCGTGGCCCTTGGACTGGTCCCAGCGGCTGGCGAACATGTAATATTTCCCGGCGGGCGACTTGATGATCTGTCCGTCCCAGTAATACCACCGTTTCTTGGCGGCGTCCGCAGCGGGGTTGTTGGTGTCCAGCGGGAGATCCTTCAGGCTCTGGTCTTCCAAACCGTTCTGCGGATCGCGCGGGAGAATGGCGGGCGCACCCCAGGTGTTGGTGGTCAGCGCGCCAATGATCGGCGTGGGCTGAAAATAATCAATGAACGTCTTGTCGGCGGCAAATGCCGGGACGCCGAGGGTTAATGACAATAACGCGAGCGACTTTATAAGAATTTTCATGGGATTGAACCGGAGCGGATTGTTCATTTATTTGCCGGAGATTTCAATGCGAATTTGTTTTCCTGCCGGGAATCGGGAATGCGGCATGGCCATGCAAATCTTGTAGAAGGGTTGTTCCGTTCCTTAGCCCAGATTGGTGCGGCGTCTTTGCTTTTTGGGCTGGCCATCCGGGTGGACGAGAAACTTGCGGATATGATGGGAGAGTTCCACAAAGTCTATCGGCTTCTGCAAGACCATCCGCAACGGCGCGTAACGGGAACCACTAAAATCGGGAAGCTGGTTCAGTCCGGTCATCAGGATGACGGGAAGGCTGGGAGAAATGGCGCCCAGTTCTTCGGCGAGTTCAGCCCCCTGCAATCCCGGCATGGTGTGGTCGGTGATGACCAGGTCGAATTTGTCCGGTTCGGCCCGGAACGTCTTCATGGCTTCCACGCCATCCGCCCGCGTGGTGACACGGTATCCCAGCTTGTGCAGGCGTTGCTGCATGATGTCGAGGATGGATATCTCATCATCCACCACCAATATGTGTTCATGCTGGCCGGAGAGGAGTTGATTTTTATCCGGCGCTGGCAGCGCGGGCGGTTCATTGGACTTGGGAAGATAAACATGAAAGGTGGTGCCTTTGCCAATCTCGCTCTCCACCTTGATGTGCCCTCCGTTGCGTTGCACAATTTTTTGAACCAGCGTCAACCCCAGTCCTGTTCCCCGTCCGACGGCCTTGGTGGTGAAGAAAGGCTCGAAAATGTGTTCCATGACTTCGCGGCTCATGCCATGGCCGGTGTCGCGGACAATCAGGTGGACATAATCACCCGCAGGGATGGAAAGCTTGGCAGCTTGATCTTTCTTCAGACCCACGGTATCCAGTTCAAAGTCCAGGCTGCCTCCCTGCGGCTTCATGGCGTGACCGGCATTGGTGCCGAGGTTCATGACCACCTGGTGCATCTCCGTTGTGTCAGCCACCACGACATCGTCGCTGGAATTCAGGGAGAGATTGATTTTGATGGACGAGGGCAGCGTGGCTTTCAACAGCTTCACGCCTTCCATGAGGACGGTGCTGAACTTGAAAGGACGGCGTTCGGTTTCCGTGGGCCGGCTGAAGGTGAGAATGCGTTTGACCAGATCTGAGGCCCGGTTGGCGGATTTGAGCACCGCCTGCAAATTTTCGCGGGTCATGCCCTTGATTTGCGGGTCAGTCAGCGCAAGGTCCGTGTAACCAAGGATGGCGCACAGGATGTTGTTGAAATCATGCGCCATGCCGCTTGCCAATGTGCCGATGGCGTCCATTTTTTGGGAGTGCAGCATTTGCTTCTCGAGACTGGCACGTTCCGCTTCGGCCACCTTGCGCGTGGTGATGTTGTCAATAAACCCCTCGTAATGATGCACCGCACCCCTGGCGTCGCGCACCACGCGAGCGCTCTCCGATATCCAGATGATGACGCCATCACGACGACGCACCTGATATTCCAGACACTGCACAAAACCGGTCTGCTCGATCTCCTGCTTGAACCGTTCCCGAAACGAGGGATCCACGTATATCTGACTTTGGATGCTGGACACTTGGTTCAGCAATTGGTCCGGTTGTTCGTAGCCATACATCCTTGCCAGGGCGGCATTGACCGTTAGATAACGACCGTCCGGCGTGCTTTGGTAAATGCCCTCAACGGCATTTTCAAACATGCCGCGAAATTTACTCTCAGCTTCCGTCAACGTTCGAATGGTTGTATCGGTGCTCATCTGAACAGGACTACATTAACCCCTGAACCAAAATTGTTCCAAGCAATTTCGTTCCCGACGTGAAACGCCAGATGGCGCAACCGGAATGGTTGCGCCTCCCCTGTCCGCTTGAAAACTCATCCGTCTGGACTTGGCGGAAATTTATTGTACCGGCGGTTTCCTGTCGTGATCCGGCGAGACATCCCTCCGGTCATCCCTTTGGTCTTGATGCACACCGGCAGGCTTCCAATCTCTTGGATACTTCTGAAGCATGTCTCTGTGATGGTTTGCCGGGGAGTCATGCCAATCCATGTTCACAGACGGTGAAGCGAGCAGCACGTCAGCCGTGACACCATCCGGTGCCGCTGTATTAACCCATGCGTCGCCTCTCAAATAATAGTATTGGTGACGGCCGCTGTTGTAATAGACACCGTAGTTGGGATAATAAACATAGTTGTCCTGCGCCACGACGGGTGCCACGGCCACCGGAGATGCAATCACCACGGGAGGCGCCACCACCACGACAGGATCCACATCCACCCCGATGCGCAGCCCGTCAGCGTAAGCCGCACTTTCGGTCAACGCCGCCAGAAGCACGGCACCCAGCACGAATCCGGCCTTGTTTGTTTTCAAGAAAAGTTTTTTGTTATTCATGGGATGAAAGTATTCCGTGAAGCGTGCTTGCGCCATGGGGTGTAACCCGAAGTGCAGGAGGCTGGAGATGGTTTTGGAGACCGGAACCGGCCCATGAAATCCGCCATCGCCAGTTACGAAAGATTTAAGCGAGATTTATTCGAGGTGCGAAACTTAATTTGAACTTAATTGAGCAAGTTCGTTTGTTGCATCGGCGGAGCCAGCAACCTCAGCTTTAGAAAAATATTCTTTTGCCTTTGCCAAATCTTTTGGGACTCCCTCACCGTCGCGATAGCGTTCACCCATGCGTAGAAGCCCATAGGCGTCCCCTTGGTCAGCTTGTCTTTGATTGAACGCCACTGCCAGCGCGGTTGTTGCTTTTTTCTCTGCCACCTGCTTATCTTTCAATTGCATGGCAAATACATTAGGCAAATCTTTCACCTTAGCTTCGCAATCAGCAACGATACTTTGTTTGTTTCGTTCAAATTCATTCTGAATTTCTAACAATTGAGTTTCAATTTGAGTCTGCTTCTTTTGGTTATCGTCCAATTCTTGTGTCAATTGCGGGTTGTCATCTCCAATAACGACATTTTTGCTCAACCATTGTTTAACTAAATCAGGAGGTGGAGAATCAACAATCTGTCCGTAATCCAATTTCCTAATAGTGTGAACAGAAAGGTCAATTGTGGTGTTGGTATATTTGAACATCGATCTTGGGTCATAATGAGCAACAAAATTCATTGGATATGTGATAACGTCGTCGTCAGCCATCGGGTAGTTTTGAAGTGGAAAATTTTCCACAAAATACTCATGCTCCCCAGATGGCGTCTCCAACGGCGGACCAAATTCGCCAACAACTAATATCCCATTAGGCCTAACTTCTAAAATTTTGCCCGTGATTTGAAACCACGATTCATCCTTTGCGTTATAGATTTTCCCATCCAACATACGCCATGGATTTATTGGCATAAATGATTGAATTGCGCGCAGATGTTCAATTTTCTTTTCCGACTCACTTCGTTGACTTTCTAGCTGTGTGGCTTCTAGCTTTAGAGTCATTTCCTGCACTTGCAAAGGCACAACATTTGTAGAGTTATCATTTTTTAATTTTGCAATTGAGTCATCCCTTGCATCGGTTAATTTCTTAACCGCGTCATCCCAAACAGCTCTCGCCGCAGCTTGTAATTCAGCATTTTTCTCCTCTTCTTGAGCCGCCTTTTGCTTATCCCATTGTGCATTCAATTCTTGTTGTCGTTCCGCTTCTCCATCAGAAATACCATTCAAAGGACTGACACCTGTTATATCACTCCGAACATAACAAAATGCAATATCTGTCCGTAACAGGATTCCGGCATTTAGAAAGACAAACACAAGCGCAGTTTTCGTTTTCATGATTCACCTCATATTGATTGCCCGCATGATTTTTGTCACAGAACAGGCCAAAAAAGCAATAAAATTCCGAGGTGATGCGTTGCCCCTTTGTAGCGGAGGACTGTGACCGATGAAGCCTTGCAGTCGGCCAACATCAAAAAATTGACGTGCAGGGCTTTCCGGCTCCATTCATCTACTAACCATATTTAAACCAGCACTTCGCAAAATCGGGTGAATGCGGTCTGGCAACGGCGATTCACCCCCAATTCCCCTTATTTTACAGGGCAATTGCTTCCCGGCTCATTTTTTGGTCATGCACTTTTATTGTCCTAAATTGAACAAAAATGGTGGATTGTCAGAGAACGCAATTTAGGTGTAAAAAGGTCATAGTTGGCAAAGATCATGGAACAGTAAACGGGCCCGAATACGCCCCCGCAGCCGGCCAAGCCGGACGTTGGTTTAAACCGCGGTGACGCAGCCGACTGAGGGCCGCCAGAAAGAACAACATGAGCAAGGCAAAATTAAACCTGAAGAAGAAAAATGACGTGGGCATATTAACCCTGTCCTCAGATCACATCGCAAAGATGGATAAAAATCCAAACTTTGTGTCACCTGACCCGGCGGTGCCGGATTATCAAACATTGCATGATACCTACGATGCAGCGTTGACGGATTCAGTGGCCGCCAGCAAGACCGCCAAGGAAAAAACGGCTGCCAAGGACATTGCACGTGCGGCATTGGAGGGCGGCCTGACCGCCCGCTGTGCCTATGTGAACAACAAGAGCAAAGGCGACAAATCGGTGCAGTTAAGCTCGGGCTTCGACACGACCAGCCCCGCCACCCCGCCGAGCCTCCTGCCGGCCGTGCAGAACCTCTCCGCAACCGCCGGCGACAACCCGGGTGAACTGGACTATCAATGGGACCCGCTCGCGGGTCGCCGCACTTTTCAGGTGGAAACCAGCCCTGACCCGATGACGCCGACGAGTTTCACCCGTCAAAAGTCCGTCACCAAGTCCAAGACAACCGTTCCCGGCCTGCCCACCGGCACGCGTGTATGGGGCCGGGTGCGCGGTGTGAATCCCGCCGGTGAAGGTGCGTGGAGCAATCCCGTCGCCAAGATCGTGCCATAAACCATTTTTTGTCTTTTTGGTTTGTGTGCCGTCTCCCCCTCCGATTGATAGCGGAGGGGGAGATTTTTTTTGGTTCTCACGTGGAAAATGCCTCCGATTTCATTCCCTGTGGACGATCATGAGTCCCTAAGGAGACGCTGAATAAAGCGAGGTTTTCAAATTTCAGTTATTACTGACGTGAAGGTGATCCTCAAGCGGTGGAGATTTGTGTCTAGTGGCTTGGGTTGGTGCGTCGGTTCTGGTTCG
>Ga0182013_10002523_pt1 | contig 23859 bp, 18 predicted proteins | sample 612S2MmetaG_FD_120487 | JGI IMG/M metagenome (GOLD analysis project Ga0182013, IMG submission 120487) | Permafrost microbial communities from Stordalen Mire, Sweden - 612S2M metaG | ecosystem: Environmental > Terrestrial > Soil > Wetlands > Permafrost | place: Sweden: Stordalen | collected...
AACCAAACATCGTTGGTTAACATCCCTGCAGGGACATACATTTTTACAGTTACTACAGCCAGTGGTTGTACTAAGTCAGATACTGTGGTTTTGGTTAATCCTGCTGCTGTTACAGCTACAGTTCCAAACGATACCTTCACTTCGTGTGTTGCCAATAATTTGGGAACGCTTACCGTTACCGGTGGTGGCGGAATCCCTGGTTATACCTACTTATGGAGTAATAGCAATACTACTGCTACCATTTCGGGCCAAACGCCGGGTACATACACGGTAACCGTTACCGACAGCCATGGATGTACGGCAAGTGCCACTGCAACCATTGTAAAATTGCCGGGTAGTTTAGCGTTTACTACTCCGATAGTTAAAAACCCTGTTTGTACTTCAAATGGTTCAATTACTGACAGTATTAGCGGTGGAACACCGCCAATAACTTATACATGGTCGCCTTTTGAACCGAACAGCGGAACCATTACCGGCTTAGGTGGAGGCACTTATGCCCTTACTGTAACAGATGCGGGTGGATGTTCAGTTACCGCTTCGTTTACCCTGAGCCCTCCAAACCCGGTTATAATTGACAGCACTAACCTGGTTAACCTTGGTTGCCATACTTCAGATAACGGAAGCATTACGGTATACACCAGTGGTGGAACCGGTACGCTCAATTATACATGGGCCGGTGGCGGCGGAATTTTCCCTGATACTAATTCAATAGGTAATTTAGTTGCAGGTAACTACAGTGTTACTATTACCGACAGCGTTGGCTGCTCTGTAAGCGCTACTTATACGCTTGCTGCGCCTTCGCCAATTGCTGCACAGTCGGTTACTATTGTTAACGTTACCTGCCAGGCACAAGGTTCAATTACTGTAATTGATACCGGTGGAACACCTCCTTTAAATTATCTTTGGAGCCCGGGAGGACAAATAGTGGATTCAATAACCAATCAACCTACCGGTACTTATACCCTTACAGTAACAGATGCTGCGGGATGTAGCATTACGGCTTCATACACCATTGGCACTGCTCCGGGTGGGGTACATTTTGGTGCACCGGTTATTGTTAATACATCATGTAATGGCGACAGTACAGGTAGCATAACGGTTGTTGCTACAGGAGGACAAGGTACCATTACGTATATATGGAGTACCAGTGCAACAACGGCAACTATTACCGGATTAGGTGCAGGCACTTACACGGTAACTGCTTCAGACACTACCGGATGTTCGGCAAGTGCTTCTTATACTATTACACAGCCTGCAGCGGTTACCTTTGGCGTACCAACTATTACTAATGTAAGCTGTTTCGGAAGCAGCACCGGAAGTATAGGTGCAAGTGCCAGTGGTGGAACCGGAACCATTACTTATTTATGGAGCAATGGCAGCACTACTGCAACCGTTACCGGTTTAGCGTTAGGTAACTATTGTGTAACAGCAAGCGACAGCTCGGGCTGTTCTGCAAGTGTTTGTTACAACATTACACAGCCTACTCAAATTATTGTTGATACTACTTCAGCAACACCGGTTACTTGTACATCAGCAGGCCAGGTAAGTGTAACAGTTTCAGGCGGAACACCTGGCTATACTTATTTGTGGAGTAACGGCCAAACAAGCAATCCGGTTAATGTTACCCAGGCGGGTACTATTGGTGTTACAATAACTGATGCAAACGGATGTAGCGTAATTGATTCGGTTGTTGAAACAGCCGGAGCCGGAGCCGTTAGAATTGATTCTGCTGACATTACAGGTGTTACCTGTAACGGAGGTAATAACGGCAGCATTACAGTGTATGCAAGCACCGATTCAACCGGTGGACCTATTACATTTAAATGGAGTACTACAGCAACTACAGCAACCATAACAGGTTTATCGGGTGGTGTAACTTATACGGTTACGGCTACTGATTCGGCGGGTTGTTCAGCAACTGCTTCTTATACGGTTCCTCAGCCTAATGCAATTACATTCAATGCCCCGGTTATGGTTCAGCCTACCTGTAATGGTGGCACTAACGGAAGTATAACCGTAAGCGCAAGTGGTGGAACAGGAACTATTACTTATGTATGGGGTGGCGGGTTAACCGGACCTAAAGATTCGTTGTTAGCGCAAGGAACTTATACGGTTACTGCTACTGATAGCCTGGGTTGTTCGGCAAGTATGACTTATACACTTACACAGCCAGCCGCGATTACATTTAATGCACCTGTTATTGACAGTATTAAGTGTAACGGTGGAACCGGCGGCATAACAGTGAACGCAACCGGGGGAACAGGTACCATTACTTATACCTGGACCGGTGGTGCAACAGGCGCTACAATAACAGGTTTATCGGCAGGGCCTTATTCGGTTACTGCTACTGATAGTGTTGGTTGTTCGGCAAGTACTACTTATACACTTACACAACCTACACAACTGGTTATTGATTCAGGCCATGTTACGAATGCAACCTGCAGCAAGAACGGTTCCGTAGTTGTTACAGTTAGTGGTGGAACTACAGGATATACCTATAGCTGGACAGGAGGAGTATCTTCTACCGATTCCTTAGGTGGTTTAACAGGAGGCCCTGTAACTGTAACTGTAACTGACTTTAACGGTTGCACAGCAACAGCAACTTATACCGTTGCGCCTGCTGTTAATACCGTTTTAATTGACACAGGTATAGTAACCAACGAAAAATGTAATGGCGCCAGCACCGGAAGCGTAGTAGTTACCGCCAGCGGTGGTGTAGGAAGCTTAACCTACCATTGGGGAACTAATCCTTCTGTAACTGATTCAATTAAAAACGTTGCTGCGGGCACTTATGCTATCACTGTTACTGATAGTTTAGGTTGCACAGCAACGGCCTCATACAATGTTTCGCAGCCTGGTGCTATTGTTATCAGCAATGTTGATTCGAGCCAGGTAACTTGTACCAGCTTAGGTTCATTGTGGGTAATAGCCAGCGGTGGTACCGGTTCTTATACTTACACATGGCAAGGTTCGGCGGTTACGAGCGATACGCTTAGCGGATTAGCTGCAGGTAATTACAATGTAACTGTTACAGATTCTAACGGTTGCACAGTTAGCGCAACGGGTATTGTTACCACAGCGCCTAATTCAATTAATCTTTCAGATTCTATAATTGTTGAGCCTAAGTGTTATGGCTTCAGTAATGGTTCGGTAACGGTTATCCCTACCGGCGGTTCAGGTGGCTATACGTACCTCTGGGGTAACGGTAATACAACCAACAGCATTACCGTTGCCAGCGGCACTTATTGTGTAACGGTGCATGACTCTAACGGATGTTCTAAATCACAGTGCGATAGCGTAGGCCAACCGCCTTTGCTTATTATTACCAGCTTTGTAACGGTTAATGCTACCTGTAACCTGACCGGTTCGGCCCAGGTGATTGCCGGCGGCGGAACACCTGTTTATACTTATCTGTGGTCTCCGGGTGGCTCAACATCTAATCCTCTTACAGGCTTAAATGGTGGTGCAATTGTGAACGTAACTGTAACAGATGCTAACTTGTGCACCGTTTCGGGTGCAGATACGCTTGCACCAGCTCCAGCACCACTTACAATTGCTGATTCTACTATTACACCAAACTTATGTAACGACGGAACTAAGGGTGTTATTTATATCACTGTTGTTGGTGGACCAACCGGTGAGGTTACTAATTATCACTGGAGCCCGAATGCCGGCACTACTGACTCAATATTCGGTCTGGCCGCGGGCACTTATTACCTGATTGCCAGCGATGCTGGTGGATGTACCCTGGTAGATTCATTCAAGATAACACAGCCTGTGGCATATGTTGTAAATGTCAGCGGCCAACCGTTGGTATGTCCTGGAACATGTGATGCGATAAGCGTTTCAGTGACTCCTGCAAATGCATTTACTTATGCCTGGAGCAACGGTGCAACTACACAAACAGCATCTTACTGTAATCTTACTACCACAGTTACTGTTGCCGGTGTTACTGTAACCGATAACAATCAGTGTACTGCTTCTGGGGTTGATTCAATAGCGGCTGCGCCTCAAATAGAAATTGCGCCTGTTGTTACCAATACACCATGTTCATCTGGCGGGGCAGGTAATTTTGCCGCTAACGGAAGCGGTGGATCGCCAGGTGGTTTAACTTACACCTACAATCCTGGTAACGTTAGCAATAGTACCGGTGTGTTCAACAACCTGTCGGCAGGTAGTTATACTTATACAGTTACTGATGGCTTAGGATGTTCAGTAGACAGTTCGTTTACAATTCTTCCTCAACCTCCGGGTGATACTGCTGCTGCGCTGTCTGATTCTACAAGCTGTTATGGATTCAGCGATGGTAAAATAATTGCCACCGTGCTTACCGACAGTACCCTGAATGCGCCTTACATGTATGCTATTACCGGTCGCGCCAATCAAAGCAGCAATGTTTTTGATAGCCTTGCGGCAGGTGATTATGTGGTGTTGGTTACCAACAAATATGGTTGCACTGATACCCTGTTGGATACGGTAGGACAGCCAAGACAGCAAACAGTATCGTTTAGTCCTGATACGATTATTGGTGTGGCTAACTATGCAACGCCTTTAAGCCCGAGTATTAACAACTTTACTAACCCGGTTTATAGCTGGACCCCTTCAACCGGGCTTAGCTGTACTAACTGTGCAGACCCATCTGCAACGGTTGCAACGCCTACTTTGTATTATTTAACGGTAAGCGATTCGACTAACAGCAAGTGTGCTGTAACTGATTCGTTGTGGTTCCTGCTTAAAGGGCCATTGGTTATGCCAAATGCATTCTCGCCTAACGGTGATGGTAAGAACGATTTGTTCGGGCCGGTTTCGCATACTTATGTGGTAATTAAAGAGTTCCGTATCTACAACCGTTGGGGCCAGCTGGTTCACAACTCTACCGATTATTGGGATGGTAAATTTGATGGTAAAGAACAACCTGCAGGAACCTTTATTTATTACATAGAGGGTACTTATCTGGATCCTAGTACCAATACCATACAAACGGGTAAAGAAGAAGGCGCGGTTACCTTGTTAAGATAATACCATACAAGCCTATAGTTAATAAAGCCCGGGGACAAACCCCGGGCTTTTTAGTCTGGCTACTGCCCTTTTGATGATAACTGGTATAGGACGGGGCTGTTTTTTTTGCTATTTTTCGTTACCAATGGAACTGTTTGCAATTTTTATAGCACTTCTTCTTATTGCCTTTTTTTCAGGTATTGAAATTGCTTTTGTATCAGCCAATAAACTGAGGATAGAACTGCTGAAAGAAAAGGGTTCGCGGAAAGCGCGCATTGTTTCTGAATTCGCCAATAACCCATCTAAGTTTATAAGCACCATGCTTATAGGGCTTAATATATCGCTGGTGCTTTTTGGCAGTATAACGGCTAATTACCTGGTTAAGGATAATTTTCCTTTTCTACCATCGCGTGAGCTGCCCCTGTTGCTGGTGCAAACGGTAGTTACAACCTTTGTTATTTTAATATTCGGCGAGCTGGTACCAAAAATACTTTTCAGGGTAAATGCTGACCAGGCGCTTTTATGGTTTTCGCTGCCAGCCAAGTACCTGTTTTATATTCCGCTTAAACCGCTTACCAATGTTTTTCATTACACATCCCGCTGGATTATTAAAAAGCTGATAGGCACTGAGCTGGTTGAAAGCAAACCTTCGTTTACCAAAGAAGACCTGGAATACCTGGTGAAGGAAACAGCTGTAACGGATGAAACGGGTAAAGACGAAGCCGACCACCTGAACTCTGAAATATTTGAAAAGGCCCTGTATTTAAAGGATGTGAAAGTGCGCAGCTGCATGGTACCGCGGCCCGAAATTCAGGGGATTGATATAAACGAGGGGTTGGATAAATTGAAAAAGAAGTTAGTTGAAACCAGGCTTTCGCGGATTATTATTTACGATGAGGTAATTGATAAAGTGTTAGGTTATGTGCATCACTTTGACCTGATAAAAAACCCAAAGACTTTAAAGGAAATAATAAGGCCATTGCAAGTGATACCCGAAAGCATGACTGCCAACGACCTGATGCTGCAGTTTATACGCGAAAAGAAAAATATTGCCTGGGTGGTGGATGAATACGGCGGAACTGCAGGTATTATTACGCTGGAGGATTTGATGGAAGAAATTTTTGGTGAAATAGAGGACGAGCACGATGATGAGAATCTGACTGAAAAGCAGGTGGCCGAAAATGATTTTATATTTTCAGGAAGGCTGGAGGTTGACTACCTGAACAGGGAATATTACCTTGGGATACCGGAGGGAGAGTATAATACCCTTTCGGGGTATATTATAAACGGGTTTGAAGACATACCAGAAGCCGGGACGGTACTTGACCTTGACAGGTTTCACATAAGAATACTTAAAGCATCTGATAAGCGGATAGAGCTGGTGAAAGTGAAGGTGGTTGAAGAGGTATAGGCCATTACCCTGAATTTTTTTTAATTTTCTTTTTACTGCGCAAATACATTGCGCAGTGACAGCTTATTTTTGCCTTATCAAAACTGACAGCGAAATAGTTATTGAGCCGGAATTAGCGAAGATTAAAAAAAATGCTAAAAAGACTACTAAATATTTTAGTTTATCGGAAAAGATATTTTACATTTGCCTAAATCAATTATTTTCTAACATTACAAGATGAACAAAATGGCTGACGACAAAAAAGAAAAACTCAAGGCGCTTCAGATGACGCTTGACAAACTAGAAAAGGCCTATGGTAAAGGCACCATTATGAAACTGGGTGATTCCAAGATAATGGCGGTGGAGACGATCTCTACAGGTTCGCTGGGACTTGACATTGCACTAGGCATAGGCGGATTACCAAAAGGCCGGATAGTGGAAATATACGGGCCTGAGTCATCTGGTAAAACAACATTGGCAATACAGGCTATTGCAAGTTGTCAGCGCCAGGGCGGCATAGCAGCCTTTATAGACGCGGAACACGCGTTTGACAAGGCTTATGCCGAAAGGCTGGGCGTTAACGTTAATGAGCTTCTAATATCGCAGCCCGATGATGGTGAGCAGGCTTTGGATATTACTGAGCACCTGATACGTTCAGGAGCGATAGATATTATCGTTATTGACTCGGTAGCGGCCTTGGTGCCGCGTGGTGAGCTGGAAGGCGAAATGGGCGAATCAAAAATGGGTTTACAGGCCCGTTTAATGAGCCAGGCCATGAGAAAGCTGACCGGAACAATTTCGAAAACAGGTTGCTGCTGCATATTCATCAACCAGTTGCGCGAGAAGATAGGTGTGATGTTCGGTAACCCTGAAACTACTACAGGCGGTAACGCTTTAAAATTCTATGCATCGGTACGTTTGGATATACGCCGCATCGGGCAGATAAAAGACGGAGATAACTTAACCGGTAACCGTACCAAGGTTAAAGTGGTAAAGAATAAACTGGCCCCGCCTTTCAGGACCACCGAGTTTGATATTATGTATGGCCTGGGTGTTTCAAAGACCGGTGAAATAATTGATATAGGCACGGAGTTAGGCGTAGTGCAAAAGAGCGGCTCGTGGTTCAGCTACGAAGGCACCAAACTGGGCCAGGGACGTGAAGGGGTAAAACAACTGTTGGAAGACAACCCTGAACTGGCTTTTGAAATTGAAAACAAAATAAAAGCCAAACACCTGCAAGGTGTTGAGGTTGTGAAGGTGGAAGTTGAGGAGTAACTGGATTAATAATTGATTGACACGGAAAGGCACTGTATTAAATTACGGTGCCTTTTTTGGTTTTTTGAGCAACCGATGTGCCGGAATTTCAGGATTAATAAAAACTAATAAAAAGGCATATTTTTACATGGTGGAAGAAAAGACAATAGAAAATACAAATACAGCAAACGAAGCGCCTGCATCCGATTATCTTTATTTGCGTTCGGTTAATATTAAGGAGTACCGGACTATTAAGGATTGTTCTGTCGATTTTCAGCCCGGCCTAAATATTATTATTGGTAGAAATGGAGTTGGGAAGACCAACTTTATGAATGCGCTTAATCAGGCCATTAATTTTTCATTCAGAGAATTTGGGTTTAGTGAAGCAAGGCTTAGTTTCCTTAGCCATGGAGCAAAGATTAATTTGGTCATACCTAGAGAGAATGAAATCGGTAAAAAAGAAACAGGTGAAACTGGGATAAAAGTATCTTCTTTAAGGCGTGCTCAACTTTTTAGTGGCGATAAATTTAGAGAGCAAAACATTAATTCAATGTTTTCAAGTTCTATAATCAGGCATGGCCTTCCTTCTAAATTGTTTTTCATTAATGAACCAGTTACATTAGAATTGGTTGGCAACGGAAAATTATCTGATAGTGATTTTGTTAACATAGTTTTCTCGGGTAGAGATAAATATTTTTATTTTGAGAAAATCTTTTTTTTCAAAATCCTCATGGCCGCAAATCGTAATTATGAAACGAATTTGGGAAAGCATTTTTCAATTGATGAGAATAATTATGACCAATGTATCGAGCAAACTATTGCCGGCATTTTTGACGGAATAACTAATCTTAGCTCTACATTTAAACGCTATACTCCAATTCAACATATCCATGCTAACCGGAATGTTCTTAAATATTTTGACAAGGAATATGGCAAAGCTATTGCGAAAAATCTGGTATTGGAGTTTGAGGTGAATGGTAGTATTCTTCCTTTTGATTCATTATCAGATGGCACTAAACGAATGTTTTGCGTAATAGCGGAGGTTGCCGCCGAGAATACTTATCGTTTTGCTGATGGGGTTGTTGACTCAGATAGTAAAATGGACCGAATTCTCCTGATTGAAGAACCAGAATTAGGCATCCACCCTCACCAATTACAACTATTAATGGACTTTTTAAAGGAGCAGGCCCAATACAAACAAATTATAATAACTACCCATTCTCCTCAAGTGCTAGACATTTTAAAAAGCGATGAGTTAAATAGGGTAATTATCGCATCGCACACTCGTGAGAAAGGAACTCAACTGCGGCATCTTACCGAAAAGGAAGAAGCAAAAGCCAAAAATTACATGCATGAAACCGGATTTCTCAGCGATTATTGGAAATATTCAGACTTAGACGCTAACTAAGATTATGAAGATTGCAGTAATTGGTGAAAACCCTAATGATACTTCCGCTATTATTCCGCTTATTGCAAAGTTATGCGAGGAAGAACATGAATTTATGCCACTTTTAGGTGGAATAAGGGGCGGTATGTGGGATTCGAAAAAGTATCACCAAATGCTGGGCATTGAATACAAAGAGAAACTACCCGATGTTACTATTTTGATGCGTGACCTAGATGGGCTTGAAGATAATAAGGAGCAGAAAAAGAAACGAAGCGAATTCTTTAATGCACTACAGGAACAGGTTAATCATACAGGTATTAAACTGCTTCATATCTGGGAGCTGGAAGCATTAATGTTTTCGGACACGGATAATTTGAACCGGTACTATGGAATTACTTATGCAAAGCCTGCTGACCCTATGAAGATTGAGGACCCCAAAGGTGAATTGCAAAAGATAACCAAGGGGTCTAATAAACCATATGAGGAGAGTGATGCTGCTGATGTTTGTAAAGAATTAGATCCGCTGGTGATCCGCCAAAATTGCAGATACTTTGATGATTTTATCCGTAAGTTGAGAAACAAAGGGGTTAAGTAATAATTGTTTCACATCCTCATCATTGGCAAAGGATTTACCGGATGGAGGAGAGTATTTTTTAAAGCTTGTTTTACAATAAAGCGGTGGAAGCCTAGGGAAGGAAAGAGCGTATTTAATTCTGCCAGTTGCTTTGTTTCAATTCCAAATTTGAAAAGCCCGAATGAGAGGTCAATCAAATCTGCTTTACGGAAAGCTTCGACAATGTTATTGGATTTATAGGTTGAAAGTTTATGATGATTGTTGATGATGGATGCTACCGGCTCCTCTAAATGCAAAAGCCCGTTTAGTTTTAGATAAATTCCGGCTAACTCAACTGACGGATCCAGGTAGTCAAATGTATTAGCGGTCCAGATGCCTATGTCATGAAAGGCGGCTGCAATGGCCAGGGCTTTGTAATTTTTTTCATCGGGATTTGATAAGGTAACAGCCAGATTGAAAACGCGGTAGAGGTGGTTGCGGTATTTGGTGTAGTCAGCGCCAAGTTGGGTTTGGTGGGCCAGGAGTATGCTTTCAATTGTTGGGTGGGATGTAAGGGGGCTTTTCATTTGGCTATTTCCAATATTGAGACCGCCTGCTCTTTGGTTACGGAATCAAAGTCATCCAGAAATTCAGCCAGGGAAACTCCGGTTTCCAAATGGTCAAAAAGAGTTTCGATAGGCACCCGGGTGCCTTTAAACACCGGTTGCCCGCCCATAATATCGGGGTCAATAGTTATCAAATCTTTAATCTCCATAACATAAAGCTACAAAATTCAATACAATTTAAGGTGAGTTATGGACTGCAATAGCACATGCAAGCGTTAAGCTTTGTCAAGGTTCGACCCCTCTGGGGTCGTATATCTGGATACAGGTCATTTCTACAAAGCTTAGATCCCTAAAGGGATTATTAATGCCTGAATGACAATGGATTCATTTTATATTAATCTATGAATCACGATAATCTAAATGAAAGCGTAAACTAATACCGCCAGATAGTCTTCTAAAATCTTTCTTCTCAATTCTTGCTTCTGCTATTATGCCTTCCTCAATCCAATCTCAATTAACCTTTCATTCAAATAATCACCGGCGGTTATGGGCTGGTAGGCAAGCGGATGCCTTTCGGTTACACAACCTGGCAAACAGCTTAATGGCATTTCGCTACGGGGGTGCATAAAGAAGGGGATGGAGAAACGCGAGGTGTCCCATTTTTCTTTGGGCGGATTAATTACCCGGTGCGTGGTTGACTTTAATTTGTTGTTGGTTAAACGCTGCAGCATATCGCCTACGTTTACAACAATGCTGCCTTCGGGTGCGGTAATATCTATCCAGATATTTAAGCGGTTTAATAGTTGCAAACCATCGGCGGATGCGCCTACCAGTAAAGTTATCAGGTTAATATCTTCATGCTGCTCGGCGCGAAGGGCATTTTTAGGTTCCTCAGTAATGGGCGGATAATGTATGGCCCGTAAAATAGAATTACCATTGTGTACATGGCGGTCGAAATAAAACTCGCCTATTTCAAGATATATGCCTATAGCTTGCAGTAAATGCCTGCCCGATGTTTCGAAGGACTTAAAAAGCTGTATGCCGAGGTCGTAAAACTGAGGCAATTCGGCTACCCTCACATTATCGGGATAGTGTTCGGCAGGCATGTCTTCGCCTTCAACAATTTGCCCCATTTGCCAGAATTCTTTCAGGTCGGGCGCATCGCTTCCCTTAGCATGTTCTTTTCCGAATGAGGTATATCCCCTCTGGCCAGCCAGTTCGGGTATCTCGTATTTTCTTTTGGTTTCGGTGGGCAATGCAAAAAATTTCTGTACTACATCGTAATATGCGTCAATCAATTCCTGCGGCACGCCATGGCCTTTTACTGCCACAAAGCCCACATCTTCAAAGGCTTTACCCAACTCGTTTACAAAATGGCGTTTGGAGGCGTCGGTACCGTTTACAAAATCGCTGAGGTTTACTACCGGTATTGAATTGAAGCTCATGAGCTGTTTTTTATTTACCAAAAGGGATTTCGGGATTGTTATTGAATAGAGTCGGTTGTAATTTTTTCAATAGTAAATTCTGAAGGTGCCACGTGAAAAATAAGGCCATGTTTTAATCCGTGCTCCTTTAAAAAAGCCTTAGCATCACCGGCGGTTTTGGCATACCTGATATTGCGGTGCGCGTAATATACCAGCTGAGGTTCTATCTCGGGCTGAGGCCAGAAAATAACATCACCTGAGGTTGAATTTTTTGCAATAATATCACGACCAGTGGTTTGATTGAACCCGATATCTTTTCCGGTTTTGTAATTCATTAAATAAAACTGCGCAACTAAAACAGCAACTGTTATTGCCAGCCCTATTTGCATTCGCCGGATAGATATGGCGCCCGATTTTTTAACTTTATCGTACAAAATACCGAGCAATACGCTAAAGAAAAGTGAGGCATACAGGGCTGTAAAATCCTGCACCGAATAATTAAGAAAGAAGAAGTGCAACAGCAAAACCGGTAAAACTGATAGCCATATAAACCGGTACCCGTTTTCGCTAAAAACAATTTTGAGCTTTTTATGTGACGCGGCTATATAAAGGAACAATCCAATAACCACATAAATAACGATGTAGTGTATGAGATAATTATATAGCAAAGTTTTTATAAGCCAGAGGTACGAGAACATAAAATGGAAAAGGCCCTGGTCGGTACCTTCAAGGCTACCGCGTTGCGCATAGCGGCTGAACATTTCCATTAAATAAGCCTCAATGCCGTTGATTTGGGAATATTGATAGACTATAAGGCGCAACATGATAATGCCTGTAATAACCGTGGTCCAGATAAGCATATTAAAGCCTTTGTTACCCCGTACATGTAGCAGTGAATAAACAAGGATGCCAATAGCAAAAAACACACCCAGCCATGAAGTATATAACATTAATGCAAGGCATAGGATATAAAAAAAGATGTATTTGGGCGAATAAAATTTTTGCCTGATAATCATTTTTAGCGCGGTGTAAACGCCGATAATAAAAAGCAGGTGCACGGCCATATCGCTCATATACACATTGCCCTGAAACCAGAGCGTTACGGGCAGAAAGGTATAGATAACAAAGGCTACTATGCCGGGCCGGTAGGGTAAACTGCGCGCCCGGTTAAAACTGAGCAGGCAAACCGTAAAATACACAAACAGGCCGCTGATAAAATGAAACAGCAAATTGAGCAGTTGTAACGGCAGTACAGCGGGCCGTATATGCAGCACTTTAAAAATGGCAAAGGGGAAGTAATAAGCAAAAGGGGGGTGCGAAACGTAGTAATAGTTACCGCTGCTATCAATCATTTTGCCTGAAGCATTGGCACTGTTGTTAATGTATTTGTCGGCTGGGTTGTTGTAAGTCATTACCGGGTTGTAACTGTATTTTTCAATTCCGTTATCGTACCATATTTGCATAATGCGCAATGAAATGGCCGTACAAAACTCGTGGTGTTTACTCAGGGGCCTGTTCAGCATGGGTAAACGAACCGCTACTGATAGCAGGAAGATTCCGAAAAGGAGAGGAAAGGTTCGTTTAATAAAATCCATGTGAGTTATTCTTTCAATTTAGCAATCTGACTTTCGAAGTTCTGAAATGCACGAAGAGAGGAAAGTGGACTGAAGTCTTCAGTGTATTCTGCCACTAAATGAATGGCTGCACTGAGCTTCATTTCCAATTTCTTCAGCCTTCTTCCCTTTAATTCACTTGCATCGCATATCAATTTTTTAAGAGTATATTTTGGATCAGTAAGTTGCTCTATTTTTTTTATATCAGGCATGTCAAGTTTAGCTGTTCCATTTGGATTGCCTGACGCATAACGAATGGCCATTTCATCAGTTAATAGCCAGGCTTCCATCATCTTGATGGGGATGACCCGTATATATTTACCTTTATATTCCCCTATAATAATTTCTTTTATAGCATCGTTTATTTCTTCCTCCCTGGTTTCAAGTAGTTGTTTTTCAGCATCCCGATGTATAAAAATTATGCCTGGTTCATAATAATCAATTGAAGCGCGTATTTTTTCAACTAATGTTTTTGGGCGACGGTTTACCCGATATAAATCTGCTCTTTGACCAGCTATAACTATATCTCCGAAATGCTTTTTGAGGCAGAAATTAATTATCTTAATCAATGCACTATCTGAACTGCCATCGGAAATTAAAACATAATTTATTTTCATGATAAACTTAGTTTTTGAAAAGACTAAGTTGAATATCATCACGGTCAATCACACGCTTAGAATGAAATTTTGAGAACTCATTTCTACTTTCCATTTCAGATTCTATTTTATTGAGTTGCGGATTATGTGGCCTTAAATAATCAAGAATTTTACCTATTGTTATGGTGTTGTCGTTTCCTCTCCACGTTTCTTTTAAGTGAAGGAAACCGACGTTAGGTTCAGTTGTGTCCTGTACAACATCATAGTTAGTCTCAGCAAACAACAAGCTTTCATCGGGTATTTCGGAAACGACAATCGGGGAATGTGTGTTAATTATTACTTGCCGCAATGGATTTCCATCGCCACTTTCAAGCGTAATATCAGTAGCAATATCTTTAATTAGCTCCAGTATAGCAGGTATTCTTTTAGGATGAATGCCGTTTTCCGGTTCTTCCATACAAATAACACCCTGCATTTCCGGGTCATTTTCAATAACCGCCAGAGCCAAAAACCGTAATGTCCCATCGGATAATGAACGAGCAGGCATTAATGGCGTTTTGCTTCCTTTAACCATTAAAGTAAGCACATCTCTTTTGTCATCTTTTTCAACATCAATTTTAAACACATCATCAATCAATGAATTTAATCTATTGGCCAAGGTAGTTCTAACGTCACCGGGTATTTTTTTATCGGCTATCAAGCGAAATAATGTGGCAGGTAAATGTTTTCCATCAGTACTAATTTTTGGCAACTCCGTAAAAATCAAATCATCAGGACTTCGTAAAGATGATGGTTCTAATTGAAGGAGTTGCCACGACTCCATTTCCTTTTTTGTTATTAGTGCGGTTGGGTTTTCGATAGCATTTGCCGTGGAAAGAACAGTTCTTGGAAGTTGATGAATATTCAAAACCTTCTTTCTGCCCCCAACACCGTCTTGTCTTATTTCAACTTTGTCTGTGTCGCTACTGGTTTCAATAAATGCTGTAGTTCTTCTTCCTTCTAAAACTGAACTAATCCAATCCTTTGAAGCACCGATTCGCTTCAACGCATGGGTCATATCTTGCTTTGTGATCGGTTTTAAATCTTCGCTTATAATTTCCAGGGCACTTTTTGCAATGTCTTGTTCCTCTCTATAGCCAATAACAAGTTTATATTTTACAGAGGTAGTGGTCGCTTTGGCATTTTGCCCCAAATGATCTGTGGCCATTTTAGGAATTACCATATCAACTTCAAATTCTATTTTATTGCAGTAGGTAATCCCGTTATGATAAAATATATTACGAATATCGGAAGCAGATTTTTTTTCATTTTGGCTTTCCCGTATTAAAAAGGCGGCTTCAGTTAATGTATTATTGGTAGTAGCATTAAGAAAGCGAATTGCATCAAAAAGATTTGACTTACCTACAGCATTAACTCCGGCTATACATGTGAATGGACCGAGGTCGATCTTAATATCCCGTAAGTTTTTAAAACCCTTAATTTTTAAACTTATAATCATCAAGGATAAAATTAGCAAAAGAAGCTTTACAATATCATTTAAAAAATCTACGGCAACAACCTACCATAAGACCTTGGGAAAGGAATAGTTTCCCTGATATGCTGTAAGCCGCATATCCAGGCAACCAGCCTCTCTAAACCTAACCCGAAGCCGGCATGTGGCACATTACCGAATTTGCGGAGGTCTAAGTACCATTCAAAGGCCTGCATGGGTAAGTCGTGCTCAATAATTTTATGTTTCAGGCGCTCTAAATCTGTTTCACGTTCGCCGCCGCCTACAACTTCGCCATAGCCTTCGGGGGCCAGTAAGTCAACACCTTTGGCGTAGCCTTTATCGTGTTCGTCTTCCTTCATGTAAAAGGCTTTAACCTCCTGTGGCCAGTTGTAAACCATTACCGGTTGCCCGAACATTTTGGTTAAAACAGTTTCATCGCTTCCGCCAAAGTCATCGCCGCGTTTAAAGTTGCGGGCGCTGTTTAGCCAGGCCGGTATGTTTTGCTCTTTCTCCTCTACATCCTTCAACTGATTTTTCAGCTGGTCTACTTTGTTGCGGTTAAAGTTTACTTCGCCTTTTTTCAATTCGCCTGAGTTTATTTTGGCTTCCCGCTCGTCAATCTCTTTTAACAGGCCTTCTTTTTCTGCTTTTAGCCGGGCAATTTCTTCCTCCAGCATCTGCAACGTGGTTTTGCCGTTTACTTCTTTTTCGCCCTTTATAATGCTTACGGCATCTTCGTATTTAATGCGTATAAAAGGCAACGCTACTTTTTCAAGGTATTCAATATTCCGGTCCAGAACGTCTTTTCCTAATTCTAACTTGCATTTTTCCAGCACACTCTTTACCACGTATTGAATAAATTCTTCAATCAGATCCATATCCATTTTAAGGTCGTAGAAAGCCATTTCAGGCTCTATCATCCAAAACTCAGACAGGTGCCTGCGGGTTTTTGATTTTTCGGCCCTGAAGGTAGGCCCGAAAGTATAGATAAGCCCCTGTGCCATAGCCATAGCCTCGCCATATAACTGACCTGATTGCGACAGGTAGGCAGGTTCGCCGTAATAGTCAGTTTCAAACAAAGTTGAGGTTCCTTCACAGGCGTTGCCGGTAAAAATGGGTGCATCCATTTGTATAAAACCCTTTTCCTGAAAAAAGCGGTGGATAGAATAAATAATTTCGTTGCGCACGCGCATAATAGCCCATTGCCTTTTTGAGCGCAGCCACAGGTGGCGGTTATCCATTAAAAAATCAACGCCGTGTTCTTTGGGTGTAATAGGATATTCTTCAGCTTCGGCAATAACCTGGAATGAGGTGGCTTGCACTTCATATCCCCCAAACTGTCTTTCGTCTTTTACCACTTTACCGGTTAACGAAAACGAACTTTCCTGTGGCAACCTTTTAGCTGCTTCGAAGGCATCATTACCAACAACTTCTACATTGATAATGCACTGAACAAAACCTGTTCCATCGCGCATGGTCATAAATACCAATCCTTTGCTGTCGCGTTTTTGAGCGTTCCAGCCTTTAAGTTCCACTTCCTGCCCTTCGTGTTTGGCAAGGTCTTTAATGTATGTCATAACTAAATTTAAAAATCCGGAATCAAAAAAACGTTTGCTACTAAGAATCTTTTTAAAATTAAATCCAAATGCAATTTAACACAAAGTTCACAAAGGAAAAGGCCAATACAAAGGCCACAAAGAGTATATTTTTGGTGTTCCCTGCCTACCGGCAGGAAGGTTTGTATTTAACTTTGTGTGCTTTGTGTTAACCTGTATTTCTTTTCTTTTAAACAGCGTCTAAGGCACAAAGAAATACAAAGTAAAATCAATAACACTTCTTATTTGAATGCTTTGTGCCCTTTGTGTCTTTGTGGCAGAGGCCATTTTTACCTATCCAGGCCGCCGCTTTAACAAAGGATTGCGAATATAGAAAAGCATTTCATCTTTTGAAATACTTGACTTGACAGGCAAAATCGCTTATCTATGCCCTGAAAGTGCAGTAATACGCGCCCTGCACTTTATAGCTTCAACAACCAATAGACCCGGTATTTTGTTGAAGTGAGGATTGAAAATAATGATTGGTGCAAGCAAAATGATTGTTCGGCATACAAGTGGCTGGCGGAGACGCCAACCACGGAGGGCCCGGTTAGGCGTCCCCGCCAACCGGAATATCTGCCGGATAGCGACAATTTTGTTTGCATAAATAGTGCATGATAGTGTTTAATTGATGAGATTTTTGAAAATTTGCGGCGATGCTTAACCAGAGGTTACAACAGAAATTATTACAGAAGCTTTCACCCCAGCAGATTCAGTTAATGAAGATGCTGCAGATACCTACTGCCCAGTTAGAACAACGGATTAAAGAGGAAATTGAAGCCAACCCGGCCCTTGAAGAAGGAGAAAATTTAGAGGACGAAACCCCTGAAGTTCAGGATGAGGCGGAAAGCCCGGTTGAGGAAACTACTGATGCGGAAACCGGCGAAGAAACCGATGAGCGGGTGGAAGAAGAGGCTAAGGTGGATGATGAAATAGATATCAGCGATTATTATGATGAGGACGATGAGGGGGTGGCCGACTACAAAACCGATAACCCGAACGAGGTGCATGACCCGGAGGATGATAACAAGAGTGTACCCGTAGCTATTGCTTCAACGTTTCACGAATATCTTGAATCGCAGGTGGGCATGCTTGACCTGGACGAGCGCCAGCAGCAAATTGCCATGCACCTGATAGGCAGTCTGGATGATGACGGCTATTTACGCCGTGAACCTGATGCCATAGTAGACGACCTGATTTTCAGGCAGAATGTTTCGACAGATGAGAAGGAACTACAGTTTATTTTATCTCAGATACAGAAGTTTGACCCGGCGGGTGTAGGGGCGCACTCGTTGGAAGAGTGCCTGTTGCTGCAACTGCGAAGAAAAGAGGACCCTACGGTTTATACTGAAATAGCGATTAGAATAGTAGAAAAGTATTTTGACCTGTTTGCCAAAAAGCACTATGATAAACTGGAGTCTATTTTCAGTATTGACTCTGAAAAACTGAAACGGGTAGTAGATGAAATTACCAAACTGAACCCGCGCCCCGGAAATGTTTTTGCAGGCAGCCAGAGCGATGCGCAAATAACCATTATACCTGATTTTATACTGGCTAATAATAACGGCGAACTGGTGCTTACCCTAAACTCGCGCAATGCGCCTGAGCTGCGGATAAGCAACCATTTTAAGGAGATGGTGAACGAGTATAAAAACGCCAAGATTAAAAGTAAGACGCAGAAAGAGGCTATCCTTTTTGTGAAGCAGAAAATTGACTCGGCCAAGTGGTTTATTGATGCCATACAATCGCGGTATAACACCATGCTGATGTGCATGAATGCCCTTATGGAGTACCAGCGCGAATACCTGCTTACCGGCGATGAAACCCGCATGAAACCAATGATATTGAAAGACATTGCCGATAAGACCGGGCTGGATATTTCCACCGTATCTCGGGTGGCTAACAGCAAGTATGTGCAAACTGAATTCGGTACTATACAGCTTAAATATTTTTTCAGCGAATCGCTGACTACTGATAGTGGCGAGGAGGTATCTACCCGCGAGGTAAAGAAGATACTGAGCGATATGATAGGCGCCGAAAGCAAAGACAAACCCATCAGCGACCAAAAGCTGACCGAAATACTAAACCAGCGAGGCTATAACATTGCCCGCCGCACCGTAGCTAAATACCGTGAGCAGTTGAATATACCGGTGGCGAGGTTGAGGAAGGAGCTTTGAGCCGTATTGAGTATTGAGACACGAGGCGCGGTCGTATAAACTCTATTGTCCCGATTATTTAGAATGGAATTGACTTTATCTAAATACTCAATACTTGCTACTTTATACTTGCACTACAACCTCACCTTATAACTCGGAAACGGCATTTTAATAATGTTTAAAGCTTTAAAGGCGGCTTTGCCGGTGGGGTCATTCATGCGCAGGCGGGGGAGGTCGGCATCGAGGGAGAATTTGAGGGTGCGGTAACGTTTGAGGTCGGTGCGGTCGTGGGGTTTGCCTTCGGCATCTATCCATTTGTTTTCGTAGCCGCCCAGCATGTTTTCGCCGCCGTAGCCTATGGCAATGCAACCCCAGTCGGGTGTAGTGCCTGGAAAGAATTTAGAGGGGTTAATGGATATCCAGAGGGTGATGTTGTTATAGTCCTTCAGTACCTTCTCAAAAAATGTTTTTCCAAAAAGGTCTTCGGCACGTTCTTTTAGTTCGGGCGTAGGGTATTTATAGTCGTTGCCGTTGTAAGAGAACTTGCACATAATGCGCTGTTCTTCCCATAGCAAATACTGAACTAAGGCGAGTGAAGCACCAACAAGATTAGCCAATAAATCACTCCACGAGGCACCCCATTTGGTAGAGAAGCCGTCCCAAAGCTCGATGGTGCTTTCAAATTCAAGGCCTATAAAAGCTGCGGTAAAAGCTGCCTTCCTGTTATCCATGCCCGACCAGCGTAGCAGTTCGTAAGCCCAAACGGTTTCGAAATAGGCGCCGTACATGTGGCCGGCTTTATCAACCTGGTTCCACTCGCCCCGGTCATCAAACCAATGGAAATTGCTTTTAGGGTATAACCGGTACCAGGCAAAATATAACCAGCCGAAAATGATAACGTAAACGCTTACTATAAAAATGCGCACCTGGGTTAAACGTTTTTGATCGGGGGTGGTGGCGCAGGCAACCAGCTTATCGGTAGTACGGGCTTGCTCAGCCGCTTTTTTCTGATCGCGGATATAATCGGTGTAAAGAATGTAGATGATAATGATTATCAGGATGGCCATGCACGCTATGCTATCAGCAATTTATTACCGGTTGTTGAATAATGCTCCGAAGATGATTTTTTTATCGGGGTTTTCCTGACAAAAAATTTTATTTAACCAGATGGGAACAGATGCCGGTTATTTTAGCCTGAATGAAGATTCCAGTTCCTGCAGGTCATCCACCATCTGCTTTGAGTGCGGGGCAGTATTGCATTCAAGGATAAAGAACGACTGAACGGAATCTATATGCATAAATATTTTTACATAGCCTTCCGGTTTGTTTTGCATTTTACCAGTCATCAGCAGTCCCCGGCCCTGGTAATTTCCCAATTGCGAAAACCAGGTTTTGGTATATTTTTCAAGCAGTCGCTGGTGAAAGGCCTCTTCAAAAGTGGCCATATCAGCAATGGTATCCTTTACGTTATTATTTATGGAAATATCCATGCTTGCTTCTTCGGAGCCCGACTGCAGGTGGATGAATGCCCCCGGGCCGGGTAACTGAGGCAAAGAATCTTTCCAGTTTTCAGGAATGGTGACTACACAGTATTTACCGGCATAAACGTGTTCGGCTGATTTATAATCCTGCTTGTGAAAACGGATGTGTTCAAGAAATCCTTTTACTAAAAAGAATAATAATAATGCGCCCATAATGCCTGATAGTACGAGATATTTTTTATTCATAACATCTGTTTTATTTAATCCGTAAAGAATCAAACTGCTGCGTGGTTCCGTTAAATACATCTACATCGGTATTGCCGTTAATGCCTAGCAAATCGGACTTGTTGGAGTGTTGCCAGAAAATCCATTTCAGGCTATCGGCATCAATATCCAGGTGATCAAGTTCGTAATGCGAAACCCAGAAATTATAATCCTTAAAATCATCCATCAGGTAATCTTCAATAAAATTGATGTTGGAATAAATAACCGGCCTGACCTTATAATGGCCTTCAATCTGATTTAAAAATTCTTTTAAGGCGCTTACTATTTCTGCCTTGCTTTGCCCTTTGGCTTCTTCAATATCTACCGCCGGTGGAAGGTCGCCGGGTTTTAGTTTTACGTTGGCAATAAAATTAAAGGCCTGCACTTGTGGGTTACGGTCGGGCAGAAAGTAATGGTAGGCCCCGCGGATAATGTGGTGGTCTTTGGCTTCCTCCCAGTTCTCATCAAACATGTTGTCTTCAATCAAAATGCCCTGCGTGGCTTTGATGTATACAAACTGAAAACGAATAGTATCGCCCTGCGTGTTTATAGCCTGCAGCTTATTCCACTGTACCACGTCCTGAAAATGTGAGATGTCGATACCATGTACTTCAAACCCATCTGGAAAATCAGAAGGACGCGAGCTGGTTTTGTAATAGCGGTAAGTGAAATACCGGTAAGCCCTGCGGAAATACTTTTTGTTTTGGTACGAAACAATTACAACAGCAAGCAACAGCAAAAACCAAAGCGTGATTTTTACCCAACGTGGCATTTTTGATTTCTTCTTTGCCATCAATTATAAGGTAGCTATAACTTTTAATTCGATAGCAATGGGGGATGGGAGAGCGGTTACTTCAACCGTAGTGCGGCAAGGAGGATTCTCTTTAAAATATTCGGCATAGATGCGGTTGAAGGTTAAAAAGTCACGTTTCATATTTACAAGGAAAACGGTTACATCAACTATTTTATCCCAACTGCTGCCGTTTTCGTCCAAAGCCGTTTTTAAGTTTTTAAAAACGGAGTGTACCTGTGCTTCAAAATCAAATGTTTTGTAGTTACCGTATTTATCCAGTTCGAGGCCGGGGATGTTGTCGGTGCCTGCTTCGCGCGGGCCCATGCCGCTTACAAAAATAAGGCTACCGGCTTTGCGTGTCATGGGGTAAAGGCCCATGGGTTTTGGAAGTGTATCGCTCATAACAAATCTTTTAACCACTATTTATTTATAGCGGCTTGTTTAAAATCTTATCTCTTCAATCGTTCATGTCCCTCCTCCCACTGATTCATTTTGCAGGCCTTCGGCATCTGAAAATGTAATCGTCCCCCTCCGAAGGGAGACCTGGATTTGTCCCTCTTCGGAGAGGGACGATGAGTGAGGATGTAATCCGAACCCATCAGGGAGAGGAGAGCCCTTTAATCCGGGACGGATGCCCGCACTAAACCGACTGAATGATAGCTACAATATATCGAATAACGTTCAATTCTTAATACAGATATTCTTTGCTTCGGTAAAAAACTTCATGGCTTCAAAACCTCCCTCGCGGCCAACGCCTGAGGCTTTTACGCCACCAAAAGGGGTGCGCAAATCGCGCAGCAGCCAGCAGTTAATCCAGACAATACCGGCTTCAATTTTTTCTGCTATACGGTGGGCGCGTTTTAAATCGTTTGTCCAGATAGAGGAGGCAAGGCCGTATTTTACAGAGTTTGCCATGGTAATGGCTTCTTCTTCAGTATCAAAAGGAGTTAACGTAACCACCGGCCCGAATATTTCTTCCTGTTGGGTGCGGCAGGTGTATGCAAGACCTTCGATAACCGTTGGGGCTATAAAATAACCATCGGCGCAGCGGCCTTCTAATTTTAGTTCGTGGCCACCGGTTAAAATTTTTCCTCCTTCCTCTGTTGCCAACTGAATATATGATAACACTTTTTGTTTGTGGGCTAACGAAACAATTGCGCCTTGATTAGAAGCAGCATCGTTGGGGTCGCCTACCTTCAGCGTCTTTACCTGTTCAACAAAAGCTGCTTTGAATTTTTCGTAGATACTGCGCTCAATAAAAATACGGGAACCGCAGAGGCAAATCTCTCCCTGATTTGAGAAGGAAGCCCGTACACTTTGCTTTACTGTTTCTTCAAAATCGCAGTCGGCAAAAACAAGGTTGGGATTTTTGCCGCCTAGCTCTAATGATAGTTTCTTAAACATGGGTGCAGCCGTGGCAGCTATGCGCTTGCCGGTTTCGGTGCCACCGGTAAATGAGATGGCTTTTATTTCGGGGTGTTCAATAATTGCCTGTCCTGCCTTGCCGCCCAGGCCGTGAATAATATTTAAAACACCTTTGGCTAAACCGGCTTCAATACAAACCTGCGATAATAGATATGCGGTGTATGGGGTTATTTCGCTGGGTTTTGCCACAACGCAATTACCGGTGGCCAGGGCTGGGGCAATTTTCCAGCTAAAGAGATAAAGCGGTAGGTTCCATGGCGAAATACAGCCTACCACGCCTATCGGTTGGCGCAAAGTATAATTAATAGCTGTGCCCGGTGTTTGGTGGCTTTCAGCCGAAAAATGTTGTAAGGCTGAAGCATAAAAGCGGAAATTGGAAATAGCGCGGGGAATATCCATAGCCGCTGCCAGTTGCAATGTTTTACCATTGTCTTTTGATTCGGCGGCTACAAATTCATCAAAGCGGTTTTGGATGCCATCGGCAATTTTTAGCATTATCATCATGCGCTCTTCCAAACCGGTTTTGCTCCAGGCGGGGAAGGCTGCGCGGGCTGCATCAATGGCTTGTTGAACATCCTGCGTATCAGAATCCGGCACCTGAGAATATACCTTACCGGTGGCAGGCTCGTAGTTATCAAGGTATTGTTTGGAGGATGGTTCCTGCAAAACGCCGTTGATATAGTTTAGTATTTTCTCCATGGGCGATTATCGAAGTTATTTTACAAACTACTGGTTCTTCCACCATCAATAGGTACATTAATCCCGGTGATATAAGCGGCTGCGGGGGAAGCTAAAAATGCAACTGCGTTTGCTACTTCTTCGGCTTTGGCAAAACGTTTCATGGGTATTTCTTTCAGCATTGCTTCTTTAAC
>Ga0182013_10002525_pt1 | contig 23853 bp, 18 predicted proteins | sample 612S2MmetaG_FD_120487 | JGI IMG/M metagenome (GOLD analysis project Ga0182013, IMG submission 120487) | Permafrost microbial communities from Stordalen Mire, Sweden - 612S2M metaG | ecosystem: Environmental > Terrestrial > Soil > Wetlands > Permafrost | place: Sweden: Stordalen | collected...
CGAGTTGGAGTAGACCTCGACGGAGTTGGTTTGCAGTTCGAGTGAAAGGTCCGCCTGCAGGTTCAGCGCGCTCGTCAGGCTCGCCGACACTTTGCGTAGCGGCACCGACTGGACGCCCGCGAGCTCCGGCGCCGAGGCGTCCATGACGACAATTGTCGAGATTCCCTCGGCCGCGAGGAGTTGGCCCAGTCGCACGGTACGGCCCTTCAGGGCTAGTTCCAGCGACGACAGCAGTACGTCAGTGGTTCCGGAGTCGGGCGGCGAGAAGAGCGTGTTCCCCGACGGCAGGCTGTTGGTCGACGTCGCCGCTTCGAGCCCCGGCGCCACCGACCAACCCTGCACGGGCAGTACCGAGGGATCGCCGAGCCACAGGACCCGGTACCCGCCAGCGCTCGAGGGCGCCAGCGCGCTCAGCGACTCGGCGACGCTCGTCGTTGGAAGGTCGAAGCGGCCGCTCGCGAAACTGAGGAGGAAGGGAACGGTGGCCACGACCAGCGACGTGACGGTCAAGCCCGCGAATACCTGGCGCCATCCGAAGCCGGACTGGCGCAGGTCCAGTTCGAGTGCGCTCACGCCGAGGCCAATCAGCAAGGCGATCATCACGGCGTACAGCGCGAGGAGCACGTCGAGGTCGGGCGCGAACGAACCCATCCAGTGGTGGGCGTCGAGGGTGGCCACGATCAGGGTCAACGTGGCGATCGAGGCGGCCTTCGTGGCGATGGCGCGACGTTCGTGGCGACAGAGCACCAGACCCATCAGGGCCGCCGCTGGCAACAGCCAGCCCAGCCAGTTGGCGCCGAACGATCCGTCCGCGCCGCGAAGGAGATCGCTGAACGTCGGAGCTGACCACGGACCTCTCGCCAGTCCGAAGACCTCGAGAGCCCGGCGCCCGGCGAGCGCCACGTCGACGGTCATCGGCAAGAGGAAGATCGCCGAGTTCACGATCAGCGATCCGAGCAGACGCCACGGACGGGCCGGGCGTTCCTTGGCGTCGCGTTCGAAGAGCCGGGCCAGTACCACCCCGGCGACGATCAGGGCCACGAGCACGAGCGTCGCCGGCGCCATGGCGCTCAGCAGCGCGATGATCATGATCGTGCCCATGCGCTGGCCGGCCTCGGTGGCGCGCCATCCGCGGTAACCGAAGGGCACGGGCTCGGGATACGCGGTGGTGCGAAAGCCCGGAACGTACAGGAGTTCAAAGAGCCGTCGCACGACCACTGGCAGGCCGGCGAGCACGAAGAGCACGTCGATACGACCCTGGCCAATCATGTTGAGACCGAGCGGCAACGCCATATAGGCCACCGACGCAATCACGCGCGCACGGTTCGAGGCGCGCCCCTTCAGCAAACGCGCGATCCCCATCGCCCCGATCGGAATCGATCCAATCAGGGCCAGTCGCGGCAGGATGCCCATCCGACCCAGGACGAAGGTCCCGGCGAAGCCCAGGACGCCATAGCCCGGCATTCCCGGCGTTCCGGTTCCCACGCCGTTGGGCGACCACGAGGCGAAGAAGTGGCGCCACGTCGACCACCACGAGTCCAGTGGCGCCAGACGTCCGATGAGGGGCAGGTGCATCGCCACCAGGTTGCGCGAGCCGATGAGCCACAGGACCAGCACGACGAGCACGACCGCCGCCTGCGAGCGAAACGACGTGAGCAACCGAGAGGGCCGGGTCCGCAACTCGTGGACGTGGTTCTCGAGAATCTCGTCGAACTCCTCATCTTCGGAGAACGCCGCGGCGAATCCCACGCCGGCGAGTTCGTCGTTGTCGGCTTCTTCTTCAGGCTCGTGCTCGGGAAGTATTCCTCGAGCACGGTCGAGACCGTCGCGCAACAAGGTGAGAAAGAACCGCTTCAAACGGCTCGCCCCGCCGACTTGGAGGCGGCGAAGCTCGTCGTCCGAGAGGACCCGGGTCGAGCTCAGTTGGCGTCGACGCTCGTGAATACGCTTTCGATTGTGCTGGAGCCATCGCCACGATCCAACGATCGCGCCCGCGCGGTCCGTGTCACGCCCGAGCAGGGCCAGCGTGAACTCCATGAGGTCCATCGTGAAAAGCAGGAAAAGGGTGGTGACGGTGTTGCGCCGACCCCAACCCGTGGCGACGACGAGGAGCTGATGACGTCGCTGGAGGTCCTGTCGGCTGGCGCGCCGGGTGCCGACGGCCAAGACCTGGCGCTCGCCGGTGGCGATTGTCTCGCGGTGGGCGACCTTCGCCAGTGGCGCCACCACGATTCGAGCGCCCGCTACCTGGGCTCGCCAGCAGAGGTCCAGGTCCTCGCCCAGGATGGGGATCAGGGGGTCGAACCCGCGAAGAGTGGCGAAGAGGTCCGAGCGCACGAGCGTCACACCGCCCGGCGCGACGAAGACGTCGCGCTCAAGGTCCTGCTGGCCGTGGTCGATCTCGCCGGGCTGCACGCGCTCGTGCGCCACGCCGAACCGGTCGCAGGTCTGACCCACGTGCAGCAAGATGAGCGGGTCCTCGTAGGCGACGATCTTGGGCGTTACGATGCCGGCGTTGGTTCGAAATGCCGCCTCGACCATGAGCTGGACGGCGTTGTGCTCGAGCACGACGTCATCGTGGCAAAAGAGGAAGAAGGCCGAGCCGTCGACCATCAGTGATGCTTCGTTGCAGGCTGCCGCAAAGCCCTTGTTCTCGTCCAGAATACGGACGAAGGCGCTGGGGGCAACGGCGCCCACGCGGGCTGGAACGTGCTCCGTCTCCCCGTTCGCCACGACGAGCAGGCTTAGTTCCTCATAGTTCTGGACCACCAGCGAAGCCAGCGTGGCTTCGAGGCCGGGGCCAGGACCTGTGGTAACGACGACGGCAACAACGGCCGGAGCACGAGATTCCATCAGTGGTTCAAGGCTAGTTCGCTCACGCGAGAGCGTCGGACCGCGAGAACGCACAAAACAACAAGTTCCACAACTTCTTCTAGAGTTCCGGCGGCGAAGGCCGGAGTTGGCTGACGACGTCGTGCAGTGACGTCTCGAGAGTAATGACCGGCTCCCAGCCGGTCGCGTCGTGGAGTTTTTCGAAGCTGCCGCGCAGCACCGGCACCTCCACCGGACGCAGCAGCGAGGGATCAACCACCAACTCGACGTCCGGCGCGATCTCCTTGCGAAGTGTGTTCGCGATGTCACTGAGGGCGGTGTCGAAGCCCGAGGCCACGTTGTAGACCTCGCCCGGACGTCCGAGCAGCGTCAGCAGGCGATACGCCTTCACCACGTCGCGGACATCGCTGAAATCGCGCCGAGTCGACAGGTCCCCTACGCGAATCTCCTTGCGGCCTTCGTCGCGCGCCTCGAAGAGACGACTCACGAGGGCGGGAATGACGAACTTCGTCGACTGGCCCGGTCCCACGTGATTGAACGGGCGCACGATAATGACGTGCTGGCCGGTTTCACGCGCGGCGTCACGCGCGAAGTGCTCGGCCTCGAGCTTGCTCGACGAGTAGGGATTCGTTGGCGCGGTGCGGAAGGTCTCTCGAACCGGCAGATCCTCTTCGTCCACGATTCCATAGACATCGGCCGTGCTGACGAAGATGATGGTCGCCTGGGGAACCACCTCGCGCGCGGCGTCGAGAAGGATCTTCGTGCCGAGGACGTTCACCCTCGTGAACTCGGTCGGGTCGTCCCACGACTCGCCCACGTGGGTCATCGCCGCCAAGTGATAGATAACCTCGGGTTGGCTTTGCCCCAGGTGCTCGAGCACGCTCACACGCTTGGTGACGTCGCACTCGCGGTCCGCGGAGGTGACGTCGTCACCGCACGAACGCAGGTGGTTCTCTAGGTGATGACCAACGAAACCGGCCCCACCCGTTATGAATGCTCGCATCTTCACTCTCCGCTCCGCGCCAGATTGTAAGCCACCATGTGCTGATCCAGCGAAACTTCCCACGTAAATCGCTCGGCCCGTTCGCGCGCGGCCTTCGAATGCTGCTCGCGTTGACCGGCGCTCATCACCAGGCATTCCAGCAATTCCTTGGCGAGTCGCGCGCTGTCGCCAACCGGGGCGAGCCTGGCCCTGCCGCCGGCCACTTCAGCCATGACGGTGTCGCTCGACGTGACGACCGGCGCCCCGCACGCCAGCGCCTCGAGGACCGGCAGGCCGAAGCCTTCGCCCCTCGAGGGATACGCCACGACCTGCGCGTGACGCAGCAGTGCGGGCAGCACCTGTTCGTCGACGAAGCCGAGGCGTCGGATGCGCGACGACGCGCCGTGGTGCGCGAGCTGATCCTCGAACTCCTTGAGCCCCCAACCCGCCTGGCCCGCGAGCCAGAGTTCCAGCGAACTGTCGTCCTTCGAAAGTTGCGCGAAGGATTCGAGCAAGACGTCGAGCCCCTTGCGGGGCTCGACCGTGCCCAGGAAGAAGACGTAGGGAACGTCAGGGGGCAACTCGTAGCGACGAAAGAGTTCCTCGTCGTGTGAAGCATCGGTCGTGAACCTCTCGAGGTCCACGCCGTGAGGCGCGACCACCACCGGCGCGTGATGGGGAAAGAGCTCATCAATCTGGCGGGCGGTGAAGTCGCTGACGCTGATGAGCACCGCGGCGTGACGGACCGAGTAGTTGATGGCTCGGCGAAAGAAGGCAACCTTCGAGCGCTCGTGCCACTGCGGGTCCGTGAAGAACGTCAAATCGTGAATGGTGACCACGGTGGGCGTCGAGCCGCGATGCGACATGGTGTAGTGCGGCGCGTGAAAGACATCGGCGCTGCGCGCGGGCGCCGACGTGCCGAGGCGCCACGCCTCAAACGCCAGGCGCGGCGCTCGGGCCACGGGCACCACGGGCGCGATACGCGACGTCGGCGACCACTGCGCCCAGCGATTGGCGTCGTCGCGCCTCGTCACCAGCGTGGTCTGCACGCCCCGACCGGGCAAGCGGCGCGCCAGCTCGGCGATATAGCGTCCCGCGCCCGCCAACCGAGGCGGTACCGCCGACACGTCGAGGGCCACCTTCACTGCCAGCCCGCCACGTGATCGAGGGCGGCGTTGCGCCACGTGAGCTCGGCGACCGATGCCCTACGAGCGGCGGCGCCAGGCTCGTCGCCGTCTTGTTCGAGGGCTCGCAGCAGCCCCTCGGCGATGGAATCCACGTCCAGCGGATCAACCAGCACCACGGCGTCATTGGCGCACACGCTCGGTGTCGTCGAGCTCGCCACCACCCTGGTGCCGGCGTGCAGCGCTTCAACCGGCGGAAGCCCCCACCCCTCGGCGCGCGGCACATAGGCGAAGACCGTGGCGTCGCGATAGAGCCCCAGCAGTGTCGCGCGCTCCACCACGCCGAGAAGAACGGCGTCCGAGGTATCGACGGCTCCCCACCCAGAGGGGCCGACCATCACGAGGGGTCCCAGCTCGGCGTTACTCACCCTCGCTAAGTGGTGCGCCTCGATCAAACGCTCGAGGTTCTTACGCGGTTCACGGGTTCCCGCGTACAGCGTGAACGGGCCCGTCACCGCGTGCGTCGCGAGTAGCTCGTGCACCGCCTCGCGCGGCGACGCCGTCTGCGTGGCATCGTCCACCCCGAGACGCACCATTCGTACTCGTGCACCGGCGACGCCGAGCGACGATAAGCGCTCGGCCAGTCCTGGAGAGGTGGTGAAGACCCTAAGGTCGTCGCGACGCGCGATGAGTTGCAATCGTTCTTCGTGGAACTTGATTCCGGCCCGGGTCGTCGCGCCCGGGTCGTCGCGCCACATCAGATCGTGCATCGCGACCGAGTGGACGGCGTCGGACGCTCCCCCGCCAAACGGTCCGGCCATGGAGGTGGCGTGCACCACCGACGATTCCCGCGGCACGCCGAGGGCCAGCAACGGCCAGACGCGCGTCAGCACGTCGAGCGGTAGCGGCGCCGAAGTGAGTCGAAGAGGAAGGCTGGTCACGTCGGCGGGGACCGCGCCGCGAGGACCGAGCCCCACCACGTCGAACGACTCGTCCAGCGAGGCCAGTCCCTGCGCGAGGCCGCGAACGTACGTTCCGATGCCACCGGGCTGGCGACGATAGAGCTGGTCGACGCTGATCGTTATGGTCCGCCTCACGGCTTCCAGCCTCGCACGACATCGCGATACAACATCACGTAGGCCCTGGCGGCGGTGGCGGGCGCAAAATCGGCCGAACGCGAGCGACCCGCCGCGACCATAATTGCCCGCAGCGATTCGCTCGACCACACGTCGGGCAGCATGGACATCACCTCTTCATCGTCGACGATCAGCGTCGCGGCTCCGCCCAAGAGTTCACGGTTGATGTCGGTCGCCAGCGCAATCGTCGGTACGCCCGCGCCGAGCGCGGCGATCGCGAGCGATGGGAATCGAGCTCCGTCGGACATGTGCAGCACCACGCGGGCGCGGCCCAGGGCCGCGCGGGCTTCCTTACGGGCCAGCAACGTCACGTCGAGCCCGCTCGCGCGAATGCGTTGGCCAACGGCGGTGCTCGTGACCGCAATGAGCTCCACACCGTGGCTCTGGGTGAACCTCAGGAGTTCGGGCGCGAGGGCCAAGAATCTCTGGTCGAGGCCGGTCACGTTCACCACCAAATCCCGTCCGTTCGTGGTCGGGGTTACGAGAGGAACCGCGGGGGGAACCACCACGACTTCACTTCGCTGCAATTGCAGAACCCGCTGCACTTCGTGACTGGCGGCGCGACTGGACGCGACCAGTACCGCACCGCGAGCGACCGCCCGGCGCAGTTGCTTGATTCGTTGATGCTCACGGGACTCTCCGCGCAGCGGTCGAAGATCATCCACCGAGATGATGAGCGGCACCGACTTCGTGGGCGGCGTGACCAGGCCGGCGACGTGCACCACGTCAACGGGGGAGATCATCGAGTCCAGTGAGCGGCCCAGGCTCCGACGCCACAGCGGTGTCCACAGGAAGCGCATGGCCAGTTTCTCCTCGTTCGCCGCACTCGGCGCGCTCAAGGTTCGAAAACGGACGAGTTCGCACTCGCCGGTAAGGCTCAACGCATCGGCGAGGTCGGTCATCGTGTTGTCGAGCGACTCGAGCGACCCGTCAAGGTCGAGACCCACCCGCAGCGTTTCGGGGTTGCTCACGAAGCGAGTGCCAACTTACGCACCGCGCTCGTCCACGCCGGCCACAGCTTCACGGCCCATGGCCCGAAGTCTTCGGTACTGGTTGCCACCACGCCGATCATCTCGTCGACGTTGAGCAGCATGAGCGCTCCGCTCATGCCGAAATGTCCGAAACTCTCCGCGGGCCAGTCGCCCATCCAGTGCTCCTTCTGTCCTCGGACTTCTGGCCCGAGCCCCCACGGACACGGCGAAAACCGTCCGAATCCGGGCACGATGCCGTTGAGGGCGGGCAGGAAGGGGGTAATGAATCGGTTACGGGTCTCCTTCGATATTGCGTCGGGGCGCAGCCACGCTTCGCCCAGACTGCGCATATCCGCGGTCGAGCCGACCACGCCCGACGAGGGGCGGCCCTCGAGATGCGAGGAGCTCATTCCGAGCGGAGCGAAGACCCGGTCGTGCAACCATTCGGATGGTTCGTTCTCGCCCATGATCACGTTTACCGCGTGGTCGATCCCGTCGTTCGAGTACACGCGCTTCGTCGCAACGTCGATGACCGGGTCATCTTCTTCGAGGCCGAGGCCGCTGCTGTGCGACAAGAGATTGGAAAGCGTGGCTCCGCGGGGCCCGAAGGTCTCGGTCAATTGGTGAAACCCCCAGTCCAGCTCCACGGCGAAGGCCAGCGAGACGGCCATCTTGGACACCGAAGCCCATGGCCGGGCTTGCTCCAGGTCGCCCTCGCTGGCGACGATCTCCACCAGCCCCCCGTTCATGCGAAAAACAATGAACGAAGGGTCGCCGGGCCAGCCGCTTGGGAGGGAAGAAATGCTCACAACACTCGATGTTACCCAAGCGCCCCTAAGGTTTCGAGGGTGATAACCGTTCTCAGTGGTGGCGTCGGCGCCGCGCGACTTCTGCGAGCCCTCAGCGGCGAAATTGATCCGGGCGAAATTACGGCGGTGGTGAACGTCGGTGACGACCTGGTGCTGCACGGCCTCACCATCTGCCCCGATCTCGACACCATCACGTACACGCTCGCGGGGCTCAACAACGACCAGCTCGGCTGGGGGCTCGCGGGCGAGACCTGGCGCGTCATGGACGAGTTAGCTGAACTCGGAGGCGCCTCGTGGTTTCGCCTCGGCGACCGGGATCTGGCGACGCATCTTTACCGGTCCCAGCGCCTGAGCGAAGGCGCCACCAAGACCGACGTGGCCCGCGAGCTTTGCCAACGCTGGGGGGTTCGCGTCTCGCTGCTGCCGGTCACCGACGACGAAATCGCCACCGTCTTCGATACCGAGATCGGCGCGCTCAGTTTTCAGGAGTACTTCGTGCGCCATCGCCACGACGTCGTCGTACGGGGCATCACCGTCCAGGGCGTCGCCGAGAGCTCGCCAACGATTGAAGTCCTGCGCGCGCTCGAAGAAAGTTCGCGGATCGTGATCGCGCCGTCGAACCCGTTGATCTCCATCGATCCAATCCTCCAGGTGCCCGGCGTGCGCGAAATTCTCCACGCGCGCCGTGACGACGTCGTCGCCGTGTCGCCCCTCATCAACGGAGCCGCGCTCAAGGGGCCCGCCGATCGGCTGCTCGTCGAACTCGGACACGAAGCCACGTGCGTCGGGGTGGCCGACTTTTACCACGAGGTCATGGGAACCTTCATCATCGATGAAGTTGACGCTCACCACGCCGCGCAGATTGAGTCGCGCGGTGTCAACGTTCGCGTCACCACCGCCATCATGGCCGCACCAGACGACGCCCGCCGCCTCGCCGGGGTGGTGCTCGCATGAACGAACTTCGCGTCATTCCCGTGGGCGGCGTAGGCCTCGTCGTGCAGGGCGATGACCTGGTGACGCTGCTGCTCGACGCGCTCGACGCTGGAGCGATGAGGCTCGAACACCACGATCTCGTGATTGTGACGAGCAAGGTGGTCTCGAAGTCCGAGGGTCGCGTTGTGGCGTACGACGGCACCGAAGAGCACAAGATCGCCCTGATCGAACGGGAGTCCAAACGAGTGCTCCGCCGTCGAGGGCCCCTTCGAATCACCGAGACCCAGCACGGCTTCATCAGTGCCAACGCCGGCATCGACCTCTCCAACACCGCCGACGGCACCGCGGTCTTGTTGCCCAAAGAGCCCGACCGCTCGGCCCGGCGCATGCGCGCAGAGATTCGACGTCGTCGCGACGTCGACGTTGCGGTGGTGATTACTGACACCTTCGGACGGGTCTGGCGTCAAGGGGTGACCGACGTGGCGCTCGGGTCGGCGGGAGTCCTTCCGGTCTTGGACCTTCGAGGATCCTGCGACGCCAACGGGCGACTCCTGGAAGCGACGGAAGTGGCCATTGTCGACGAGATCGCCGGCGCCGCAAATCTGGTACTGGGCAAGGCAATGGGTACGCCCTTCGCCCTCCTGCGAGGGCTCGACGAGTCGTATTTCGGCGAAGGTTCAGTCGGTGACAGCATCATCCGCCGGGCGAACGACGATCTCTTCCGTTAGTTAGACGCCGCCCAGACGAACGTCCCCGGCCAGGCGAGAGCCCGGCTCGACACGCACGTTCGCCCCCACCACGCACGTTGCGTCCAGCCTGGAAAGGGCGCCGATCACGGCGTCAGGACCAATGATGGAGAAGCGAACCTCGACGTCTTCCTCGACCACCGCGCCCGGCAGCAGGACGGAGTTTTCCAGGACAACATTGGCCTTCACCACACAGTTTCGATCGACCACCGAGTTAATGATCGTCGCGCTCGGATCCACCGTGCTCGAAGGGTGGATCCACGATCCGTCAGCGGTGCCCGCGACGGCGTTCTCGCGAAAATGTCCGAGCATGAAATCAACGTTGGCCTGAAGGAACGCCTGCGGGGTGCCGGCATCGAGCCAGTAGGAATCGTCGGCCATGGCGTAGAGCGTTCCCGCCGCGGCGAGCTCGGGAAAGGTGTCGCGCTCGATGCTGACGCGCCCCGTCGGAGCAATTCGCTCGAGGACACTGGGCTCGAAGACGTACGTGCCCGCGTTGATGAGATTCGTGGGAACCTCATCGCGCGGCGGCTTCTCGACGAACGCGATGACCCGGCCGTCGGGGGTGGTGGGTACGACACCGAAACGTGAGGGATCCTCGACAGCGTGCAGAGCAATGGTGGCCTCCGCGCGGTGATCGCGGTGAAACTTCACCAGTTTCGAGATGTCGAGGTCGGTAATGATGTCCCCATTGACCACGATGAACGTCTCGTCAATGTTGGCAAGTTTTGCCGCGAAGCGAATTGCACCGGCAGTATCGAGCGGTTCCGGCTCGACGGCGTAGGTGACGTGCACCCCGGCGATGACGCCGCTCGGATAGGCCTCGATGAAGCGGTCCGGCAGATAGCCCAGCGCCAGCACGGCGTCGGTGATGCCGTGGCGCGCCAGGGCGTCAAAGACGCATTCGATCATGGGCACGCCAACGAGGGGCAGCATCTGCTTGGGGGTCTCGTACGTCAAAGGACGCATACGAGTGCCCACTCCGCCAACCAGAATGACCGACTTCAAGCTCAGCCCTTCGTGGTGGTCGTCGTTGCCTTGGATGTAGTGGTCGTCGTTGCCTTTGACGTGGTCGTCGTGGTACCGGCCGTGGTCGTGGTGGTACCGGCCGTGGTCGTGGTGGTGGTGGTCGTGGCGGTGTCCACCGCCTTCACCATGTCGTCAACGGTCACCTGCTGGGGCAGCATGGGCGTCACGCCCTTTGGATCAAAGGCCATGGCGACGCGCAACTCCTGGGAGAACTTGATGGACGACGGGTTCGTGGTGATGGTGGGCGTCTTCTGTCCAAACGAACTCCAGTAGGCGTACTCAATCTGTCCACTCTGTCCCGCGTACTTCGACGTCGACGCACAGGCGGTGCCGTTGTGGAACGTCGTCGATGGGTTGGACTTTCCGCCAGCGCCCGGGATTGCCAACTGGGTCGAGCTGGCAATCATGCCCGGGTACTCGATCGCGAACTGCGCGAGGGTGGCGTTGTTGCCTGAATCAGCGTCCGACACCGGCTTGATCTTGATGACGTCAGCGGGCTGGACCGTGAAGCCGCCCGTGGACGACGGGTCCGTCGCGAGGTACGGAAGATACTTGCCGCAGGCCTGCAGCGAAAGTCCGGCGTACCAGGTCGTGCCCACGGCGGGCGGGGTCCCCTTGGCCTTCTTGCCCGGGTGTTCATAGTCGTACCGGGCCAACACCGTCGCCACCAAGCCCAGGACAACGATGACGACCAGAATGCCGTAATAGTTTCCCGGACGAGACTTCTTGTACGCCTTGCCGCCTCCCGACGACCCGACTCTGCTTACCCATTTACCTGTTGCGCTCTTAGCCACTGGAGCAACGCTACTAAAGAAATGGACCACGCAGACTTTGGCTCGAGGCGAAGCCCATCAGCGCCGCGGTCCCTGGGACGGTGCGTGCTCGCAATATTGGGGGATTATCGCGTAGGGGCGAAGGGACTCGAACCCTCACTGGAGGCGGTTTAAGCGCCTTGCCTCTGCCAATTGGGCTACGCCCCCACGCGCAAACGCTGCGCTGTAACCGTAACGCAATACGAAAGGCTCTCGAAACTACCCGTTTTCTTATGTTGACTAACTAGGCTTAATCAATGATTCGCGTGCGACGTCGGGGCACGACTCGATCAACCCCACTGTTATTGCTGGTCGCCACTCTTATTGGCGCCCTTCTGCTGCCCACGGCGGCTGGGGGCCAAACCATCGCCCAAACCCAGAAGGAAATCGCCCAGCTCTCGGCGACCCTCTCCCAACAGGAGAAGACCAGTGAGATCACGGCTAACGCCTACGACGCAGCGAAGTCAGACTTCGTCACGCTGACGGACAACATCATCAATCTGAAGGTTGAGGAAGTCAAAAAACGGGCGAAGATCAAGATAACGACCGCCGAGCTCGTGACCGCCGTGGTGCGGGCCTACGTCGATGGCGCGGCCGACGCGCAGATACTCTCGTTGTTCAATCAGAACGTCACCCAGAGCGACGCTCGCACCGTCTACGAAGACCAGGTCATTGGCGACCTGAACAAGCTCAAGGACACCCTGGAAGCGGAAAAGAAATCGCTCGACACCACCATCGTCGAGGTCGCCATTCAGCGCTCGAAGGCTCAACAACAGACCGTCGACATGCAAGACCTTCTCGCCCAGAACGTACGCAACGAAACCACCACCCAGGCCACGCTCGATGAGGTGACGGCCAAACTCAAAACCGAGATCATCTCCTACGAGATCACGGTCGGCGTCATCGCGGCGAAGGCCCACGACATCGCGGGTGAAGCCTCGGCGGTGGCCGCCGCCTCAGCGGTCGGGGGACAGCACGCCGCCAACCTCGTCATCGCCGCCATCCAAGCCGCCACTCCCCCGGTCATCACGGGCACCCCCGCAGGCTCGGCCCAGGGGCTCGCCGCGCTCAAGTGGGCGAAGTCCCAGATCGGTGTTCCCTACGTGTGGGGCGGCGAAACGCCGGGCGTCGGATTCGACTGCTCGGGACTCACCCAATGGGCTTGGGCGAAAGCCGGTTTCACCATCCCTCGAACGACCGAGGAGCAGTGGGCCGACCTACGCCACGTCTCGCTCAGCCAGCTGCAGCCCGGTGACCTGCTCTACTACTACAACCTCGACGGCGACAACGAGGTTGACCACGTCGTGATGTACGCCGGTAGCGGTGACTGGGGCACCGACACGATCATTGCCGCGGCGCACACGGGGACCAACGTGAGTTTGGCTCCAATCTTCACCTTTGGCCTGATCGGTGCCGCACGGCCGTAAGCGAGAATCTGTGGCCATCGAACTCTCCATCATTATCCCCGCTTATAACGAAGCCGGCCGTCTCGCCAACGGCTACGAGCGGCTACGCCCAGTTCTCGAAGCGTTGGACCTCACGACGACCGAGGTCATCGTCATTGACGACGGATCCTCCGACGCGACCCTGAAGGTCGCGCACGACGTGTACGGGCACCTTCCCCAGAAGCTGTTCGTGCAACAGCCTCGCAACTTCGGAAAAGGCGCTGCCGTGCGCCTCGGCATAGCCGTGGCCCGGGGGGCCAACGTCATCGCCGCCGACGCCGACATGGCCATTGACCCTTCGCACTTTCCAGAGATAGTCAGCGCCCTCTCGAACAGTCCACTGGCGCCGGGCTCGCGCACGAGCAACGGCCGGATTGGCTACGAATCGACGCTGCGCACGGTGGCCGGCGTGGTCTTCCATCGGCTCGTTCGCCACTACGCCGGCACTGACGTACGCGACACGCAGTGCGGATGCAAGGGGTTCCAGCTCGGTCCTGCACGTCTGCTCGCCCTGCTCGGCATGATCGACGGGTTCGCCTACGACGTCGAGATCTTCTTCCTCGCCGAACAACTGGGGCTCGACGTCCATCCCGTTCCCGTGGAGTGGGAGGACGTCAGCGGCTCCTCGGTGAGGGTCAGTCGCGTGTCGTTCGACATGCTCCGTGACCTTCGCAACCTGTCGAAGACCCACTACGAGAATCCGGTCATTGAATTCGCGCCCGACATCGACGTGCCCTCGATTGGTCGCGCCGCCCGCCAGGCCCGTATCCAGGGTCTGGTCGTCGCGCGAGGTACCGCCAACGCCCTGCTCGTGCTGCCCCGCGACGGGGCGCTCGGCGGGCTCGGGATTGCGGCCGCGCTCGACGGAACCTTGCGAACCGCGCGCCTCGGCGAACTTCGCGAGCGGACCTACGAGGCCGTTTAGTCCTGGCCCGGCAAGAGCCAGTTGGCGACCAGCTCGGGCGCGCGGTCGTTCCACTCTTCGGCGGTGATGGCGTAGCGCGCGTGGTCTTCCCAGGCCCCATCGATCTCCAGGTACCTTTCGGCCACGCCTTCGAATCGGAGCCCGAGTTTTTCGACCACGCGGCGCGACGGCGCGTTCCTGGGGATGATGTTGATCTCGATGCGGTGCAGGCGCAGTGACTCGAAGGCGTAGTGCATCATGGTCACCACCGCCTCGGGCATCAGTCCCTGACCAGCGGCCGCCTCGTCGATCCAGTAGCCAATGTACGCGGACTGCAGGGGTCCACGTTGGATGGACGACAGCGTGATCTCACCGACGAACCGGCCCTGGTAGAAGATCCCAAAGCCGAAGCCGGTGCCCATCTGGCGCTCCCGCTCGCGTATGGCGCAGCGACTCACGAAACTACGCTGATCTTCGGCCAGGTGCGAAGAGTGGGCGGACCTGGGCTCCCATTTCAGCAGCCAGTCGTGGCATCGCTCGCGCACCTCGAACCAGCCTTCGTAGTCCTGCTCGGTCATGGTGCGAAGCAGCACGCGCCGTCCGTGCAGCGAAATAGGCGAATAGATGGAACTTCGCGTGGTTACCATGGGGAAGTCCTCACCCCTCCATAGTTACAGGAATTGCATCCTGACGCACATTAGGCCGAGAGCAGCGACTGGGCGATGCCGTCGAGAATGTCGTTCTCCGAGCTCAGCAGCTCGGTGGCGCCAAAGCGTTCCAGCACCGCGTCGAGCACGTACAGCCCCGCGGTCAGGACATCTTCGCGTCCCGCGACCATGCCGGGGCGGGCCAGGCGGGCCTGTGGCGTCTCGCGCGCCAGCGTGTCACGCCAGCGCTCTACCACGCTCCTCGTGATCACACGGTGGTGCACGGCATCGCGGTCATAGGTGGAGAGCCCCGCGTCCAATTGGGCCAGTGTCGCCACCGTGCCGGCGAGGCCCACCAAGCGCACGTTGCCCGCAGCCTCACGGAACGCCGGCTCCGCACTCCACGCCTTCTCCAGCTCTGCGCTGATCATGTCGCGCGCTCGCGCGTCGCTTTCTGGGGTCACGATGCCGCTGCCGAGCGCGCGCTCGGTGACGCGCACGCACCCCAGTTGCATTGAATAGCTGTGCATCGTGCGGTCCGTCACCATGGCCAATTCCGTTGACCCGCCACCGATGTCGACGATCAGGGTGGGACGGCTGTCCGGCGTCAAATCGGCGGTCGCTCCGTTGTAGGAAAACGTCGCCTCCTCATCGCCGCTCAGAATCCTCGCGTCGACGCCGGTGATCTCTCGGGCCCTCGACAAGAACTCCTGTCCGTTGGCCGCGTCGCGAACCGCCGACGTCGCAACGAGTAGTCCTCGCCCAACCTCGAGCGCATCCATGTACGAGCGGTACTCGCTCAGCACGTCGTACGAGCGCTGCAGCGCCTCGCTGGTCAACGTTCCCGACGAGTCAACCCCCTGGCTGAGTCGGGTGATGCGCATTTCGCGACGAAGCGCTTCGTCTGAGTTGGCGATCAAGAGTCGCGTGGAGTTGCTGCCGCAGTCGAGGGCGGCGACCGGTTTAGCCACGTACGTCGTCCACTCGCAGCTCGGGCAGTGTTACCGCGCTCGCCACCAGGGCGCCGACGGGATCATCGGCGCCGACCAGGAAATTCGCCAAGTGCGCGTGGAGGCATTTGATGCCGACCCTGGTCCCACCAACTCCGCCCGACGACTGCACCCCGCCCGTCTTGACCGTCACCGCTCGACGACGCTTCGCGTACTGGTCGTGGGCGCGCTGGAGGTGCTCGGCGTCCACCAACTCCTCGAATCGGTGCACGCCCCCATCGCCCTCGAGGCGACTCACGGCGTCGTGCAGTTCCCCGTCCACCAGCCAGTACAGGGTCGGCATCGGCGTGCCGTCGCGCAGGTGCGGCTCGTTTTCAATAACGACCGGACGACCGTCGCTTCGTCGCACCACCACCGCGCAGCGGCCGGAGAGCGGACGCCCGAGGAGTTCTTCCACCACGGCGAGATCATCGGGTGACGCGTCGCGAAACGTGCTCAACGCCAGAACTCGAGGGTGCGCACGAATCGCGCCACGAAAGCGTCCGAGGTGGTGTGCTTGGCGGTACCGGCGAGCGCCGGATCACTGGTGAGTGAGGTGTCCGAGAGCGGCGAGACGAGGGGCTGGAATCCAGGATCACCGGCGTTCTGGGCGACGTAGCCGGACCCGTCGCCCGGAAGGACCTGGATCAGGCTTTGGCCGGGCGAAACGAGTTGGTACTGCTCTCGAGCGAGCAGGGTCGCTTGCGCCTTCGACGAGACGGACTTCGCCTGAGCCGTCAGCGACTGATCCTGCTGCCTGATGGCGGCGATCTGCGCGGAGGTTGCGTTGAGCACGCTCTGCTGATGCCACAGCGTACTGAGGGGAAACCACAGCACCAGCATGGTGCCCGCCGTCACGAACGCCAACAGGGGCATCCAGTGATTGTGCTTGCGCGCTGTAACGCTATGAGTAACTGACACCTGCCGCCCCCGACAAAGACGTTGCACCTAGAAAACGAGCCTGATCCCCGAGTTGTTCTTCGAGCCTCAGGAGTTGATTGTACTTCGCCACCCGGTCAGAACGTGCCGGGGCGCCCGACTTTATCTGGCCGGCGTTGGTCGCCACCGCCAAATCAGCGATGGTGACGTCTTCGGTCTCGCCAGAACGGTGTGAGATAACGGCGCTGTAGCTATTGATGCTGGCGAGGCGAACGGTGTCGAGCGTCTCGGTGAGGGTGCCGATCTGGTTCAGTTTGATCAGGATCGAGTTGGCCACACCCAGATCGATGCCCTTTTGCAGCAGGGCCGAATTCGTCACAAAGTTGTCGTCGCCCACGAGCTGCAGCTTCTTGCCCAGCTTCTCGGTGAGAGCCACCCAACCGTCCCAGTCCTGCTCGGCCATGCCGTCTTCGAGCGACACGATCGGATAACGGCTCGTGAGGTCGGCCCAGTAGTCCACCATCTCCAACGTCGAGAGGACCCGGCCTTCACCGGTGAGATGGTAGGCACCGTCGCGAAAGAACTCGCTGGCGGCGGGGTCGAGGGCGATGGCGACGTCGCGTCCCGGCGTGCGGCCGGTTGATTCAATCGCCTCGACGAGGACCTTCACGGCCGTCTCGTTGTCCGGCAGGTCTGGCGCGAAGCCGCCTTCGTCGCCGACGCCAGTCGAAAGCCCGCGCTTGGCCAGCACGTCCTTCAAGGCGTGGTAGGTCTCGGCGCCCCACTGCAGGGCCTCGGAGAATGATGACGCCCCGATGGGCATGACCATGAACTCCTGGAAGTCAATGGAGTTCTTCGCGTGCACACCGCCGTTCACGACGTTGAACATGGGAACGGGCAGCACGTGGGCGTTCACGCCGCCGATGTACTGGAAGAGGGGAAGCTCGCTCTCCATCGCGGCGGCCTTCGCGGCGGCAATGGACACGGCGAGGATGGCGTTGGCTCCGAGACGGCCCTTGTTCTCGGTCCCGTCGAGGTCGATCATCGCGAAGTCGACCGAACGCTGGTCGTGAGCGTCGTAGCCCTCGAGCGCGTCGTTGATCTCGGTGTTCACGTTGTGCACGGCGGTGCGTACGCCCTTGCCGCCCCAGTCCTGGCCGCCGTCGCGCAACTCGACGGCTTCGCGGGTACCGGTCGAGGCGCCCGAGGGAGAGACCGCGCGCCCGTAGGCGCCCGATTCCAGATGAACTTCCGCTTCGACAGTGGGGTTACCTCGAGAGTCCAGGATCTGACGGCCTAGGACAACTTCAATCGCGCTCATGGCGTTTCTCCTCTTAGTCTCGCTTCAAGGCTACTAGCCGTCGGCCGATTACCCTTTCGAACGTTCCTCGCTGCTTCGAATCTCATCGCGAAGGCGCTGCGCCCTGTTGCGCAGCACTCCCTCGAGGTCGACACCGGCCCACTGTGCGGCGTCGAGCAGCGACGTCAGCGCGTCGCCCCATTCCGAAGCGACGTCCGACGATGACTCGGCGTCGCTCGCCCCGTCGCCGGAGAAAGAGAGTGCCCGCAACGAGTTGACCGCGCTGTCGCGCGCAACCTCACCGGTGACCGGGTGGGGCGCAACGAGTGCGGCCTTGCGCAAGAGCTTCGCGTAGAGGGTGAGCGCCGGCAACTGCCAGGCAATGCCGTCGATGACGCTCTCGCGACCCTTCTCCGCCTGCTTCAGCACCTCCCAGCGAGAAGCGACGTCGTTCGAGCCGCTCACGACCACGTCGCCAAAGACGTGCGGGTGGCGGTAGGTCAGCTTGTCGCGCACCGCGTCGGCAATGGTGGCGAGGTTGAACCGGCCCTCCTCGTCGCCAAGCTCGGCGTGAAAGACGATCTGGAAGAGAAGATCGCCGAGCTCTTCTTCGACGTGGGCCGTCGCCTCGTCGCTCGGCTCACCGAGCTCGTCCGCACGAACGAACGTTTCGAGGGCGTCGAGCGCCTCGTACGCCTCTTCGAGGAGATGACGCGTGAGCGACGCGTGGGTCTGCTCCTGGTCCCAGGGGCACTCGGCGCGCAGACGACGCATGAAACTCACGAGGTCGTCTGTCGCCTCGCCCGCCGTTCGAAGGCCCTCGATCCAAAGCGACGTCAGGTGATCGGCGCCGTCGAACGTCGCCAACTCGCTCGCGGCCAGCTCGACGATGACCTGGTCGCTGAGTCCCAAGTGGTGCAGCACCGTCACGATCGTCGCTGGTGGCAGGCGACCGGCGATGATGGCCAGCACTTCGGGCGCGTAGGCCTGCAGCACGAGCAGAGGACCGGGACCGCGCAGCGGTTCGCTCGACGCCAGGGCGTCGACCATTCGCAGTCCCGACGACATGGGATCCCGTCCGAGCGCCGCGCAGGCCACGTCGATCACCGAGACGGCCGGCTCACAGATCGTGCGAACGTCCGCGTTCATTCGAAGAAGCTCCACCGTCAGTTCGGCCACCACCGGCGATCCCGGGACCACGTACACGACCTCGCCGTTCGCCGATGACGTGGCGAGGCTCACCAGATCCTCGACAATCCTCGCGTACAGCGCCTCGAAGGAGTCGGCCTCTTCGTACCACTGGTCGTAACTCTGCACGTCGATCAGCGCACCTGCGGCGGGGTGGACGCGGGTGCGCAGCCGCACGACCGGCGCGTCCTCTATCAGTTGAAGGGTCCGGCGCGTCACCAGGCTGAGATCACCCGGGCCGAGGCCGACCACACGGACCGTTGGCTGGCTCACTTATAGGTTGCAGCAGTCGCCGTCGACAAGATCTTCGCGTCGCTGAGGTTTGCCGTGCTCGGCAACGCATTCGCGAAGACTGAAGGGCCCGAGGAGCCGAGCCCCCATTGGCCGAGCGCCGGGTCGACGTTGACGGCCGCCTGGTAGACGACACTCTCTTCCTGGGTCTTCGCGTTCGTCGCGTTCAACGTCTGAAGGTCCGAGAGCACGGCACTGGTGGCGCTCGCGAAAGGCGTCACCGTCTTTTTCGTCGGTGCGACGAAGAGTGCGTACTCGGCGTCGTTGTCGTTGATGACCTGGTAGTTGGTAGGAAAGCTGTTGAGCGCGGTGGTGGCGACGTCGGTGCGAACGCTGGCGTACGAACTGTTGGATGGCGCGAAACAACCGTAGGCGCCGCCCTTGGCCGCCGACGGATCCGACGAGAACTTCTTGGCAAGTTCCGCGACGGAGGAGCCCTGCGCCCGCGCGGCGTTGAAGGCGGTCAGGTTCGTCGGCGCGACCAGCGCGATGCTCACGCAGATCGTGTCGTACTGCGAAACGTGCGAGGAGTAGTAAGCCTTCATCTTTGCAAGGGTGAGCGGGATCGTGCCGTCGAGGCGGCTCACGTAGTAGGTCGAGGTCGCCTGATCCTCGATCTCGGCACTACGCATCTCGCTCGGCATGGCGGCCACGGCCGCAACGGAGGTTCCGGGGCACGTGTATTTCGCTGCGGTCGCCGCAGAGGTCAACTCGCCCTCGAGTGACAACTTCGCCTCTGCGAGATCCTTGGCGCTGGGCACATAGTTGAAGTTCTTCTTCACGTACTGGCTGATCGCCAGTCCCTCGATGCGCATGTTCGCCCACTCGGCGGCGGAGGCGGCGGCGATCGTTGCCGAGCCCGCGCCCGCGGCGAAGGACTCGTTGCCGAGCGCCTCCATGTAGCACTGCAGCACCGGCGTCGCCGTGATGGCCTTCAGTTCGCTGGAGAATGAGCTGTCCGAGACCCTGAGGCCGCTCACCGCCACTGCGGTGGAACTACTGGTGAGCCCGTAGGCGGTGGCTCCAACGAGGGCAACGACGAGCAAGGCAATGAGACGGCGCATGTAGCAATGCTACCGAGTACAAACTATTGGCTCGCCGACTCGGCAACCAGCTCGCGTAGCAGCCCGAGCAGCGCCCTCGGCGAGGCGTCCTCGAGTCCCACTTCAATGCGGAACTCCTTGGTTGCCTCGTCGTAGGCGTGCGATCCGTACTTGCGCCGTAGGCGCATCTGCTGGCTGAGCATCAACTCGAGTGGGCCCATTCTCACCACTGGTTTCGAGCGCACCCCCACCTTCGCGGGAAGTACCGCGAGCGACGTGACGCCAAGTTCGAGGCACAGGAGACGGAGTTCGCCCAGTTCTAAGAGGCCCTCGGCGGCCCTCGGGAGGGGGCCGTACCGGTCAATCCATTCACTGCGGAGGTCAAAGAGCTCCTCCATCGTCGCGACGCCCGCCAAACGACGATAGGCCTCGAGTCGAGCGTCGTCGGCCTCGACGTAGTTCTTGGGCAGGTGCGCCTCGCCCGCCACGTCGAGATTGACGGTGACGATCTCTGGCGCGACGAAGCCCTTGGCGTCGGCGACCGCTTCGGCGACGAGTTGCATGTAGAGGTCGTAGCCCACCGCCGCGACCGGACCCGACTGGTCGTGACCGAGCAGGTTGCCCGCTCCACGAATCTCCAGGTCGCGCATCGCAATCTTGAAGCCACTTCCCAACGCCGTGTTGTCGCCAATCGTGCGAAGCCGCTCGAAGGCCGTTTCGGACAGGACCTGATCGGCGGGATGGAACAGGTAGGCGTAGGCGCGCTGCCCGCTTCTGCCGACCCGGCCGCGGAGCTGGTGCATCTGACCGAGACCGAGGCGGTCGGCGCGGTCCACGATGAGGGTGTTCACCGACGGCAAGTCAATGCCCGATTCGACGATCGTGGTGCACACCAGCACGTCGAAACGGCGCTGCCAGAAATCGATCATCACGCGCTCGAGGGTGCCTTCGTCCATCTGGCCGTGCGCCACGGCGATGCGCGCGTCGGGGACCAGTTGCGCGAGACGCTTCGCCACTTGGTCGATGTCGGCGACCCGGTTGTGGACAAAGAACACCTGTCCTTCTCGAAGAAGCTCGCGACGCACTGCTTCCACGACGGCCGGCTCGTTGTACTCGCCCACGTGCGTGAGGATGGGGCGCCGATCGGCGGGCGGCGTCGTCACCATCGAAAGATCACGAATCCCGGCGAACGCCATCTCCAACGTGCGAGGAATCGGACTCGCACTGAGGGTCAGCACGTCCACGCCCAGCGAACGCGACTTGATGGCCTCTTTGTGGCCGACCCCGAAGCGCTGTTCCTCGTCAACGACCAGCAGGCCCAGGTCCTTGAAGGTGACGTTCCCCGAGAGGAGACGGTGCGTGCCGATGACGACGTCGACCGTTCCCTCTTGCAGTCCGCGCAGGGTCTGTGCAGACTCAGCGTCATCGACGAAACGGCTGAGCAGGGCTACCTTCACGGGAAAACCCGCAAAACGGTCGGTCATGATGGCGAAGTGTTGGCTCGCGAGCAGGGTCGTCGGCACCAGTACCGCCGCCTGCTTGTTGTCCTGGACCGCCTTGAAGACCGCCCGCACGGCGATCTCGGTCTTGCCAAAACCCACGTCGGCGCAGATGAGACGATCCATTGGCCGCGCACTCTCCATGTCGGCCTTCACGTCGTCAATGGCCTGCGCCTGATCGGCGGTGAGGGTGTAGGGGAACAGCTCTTCCATCTCGCCCTGCCACGCCGTGTCGGGGCTGAAGGCGTGACCCTGCGCCACCGAGCGCTGGCGATAGAGATCGACCAGCTCTTGGGCCACCAGGAAGGCGGCGGCCCGGGCCTTGGCGCGCGTCTTTTGCCACTCGGCGCCGCCCATGCGAGAGAGCGCCGGCGCGTCCCCGCCCGAGTACGGCGTGAGGACATCTATCTGCTCGGTGGGCCAGTAGCTGCGCCCATCCTTGAACTCGAGGATGAGGTAGTCACGCGTCGTGCCGTTGATCGCGCGCGTCGTCGTGCCGGAGAACTTCGCCACGCCGTGCTGGCGGTGCACCACGTAGCTGCCAATCGCGAGGTCGTCGAAGAAGCCGTCGACGTTGCGCGCCCGCGTGCGGGCCACCCGGTGAATCGTGCGCCGTCCGGTGAGGTCGCTCTCGCTCCACACCACGATTTCGGGATCGTCCAGGCTGAAGCCCGCGGGCAGCGAGCTCTCGAGCACGGTGATGCGCACATCGAGCACCTTGTCGGGATCGGTGGTCACCTCCATCCCCTCGGCGCGCAGCTGCTCGGCCATGCGCTCGACCGAGGCCGCGTTCGACGTGAGCACCACCCCGCGTCGTTTCGTGGACCAGTTACGCACGTGAGCGGCGATACGCGCGGCGTCGCCCTGGACCACGGGCGGAGAACTGAGGTTCATGGTGCCGCCCGAGAGCGCCCCCACGGTGGGCTCGAGGGCCACGTCGACACGGCCCTCGAGCACGTCGTCCCACGCCTCGTGCAGGAGCGGGACGTGCGTCGTTGCCTGCCACGTCGCGGCGACCGCGTCGGTGAGTTCGCGTTCCTCGTCGAGAAGATCACCGAGGCGCTGACGTACCCGCTCGGGCTCGACGACCAGGCACGTGACGTCGCCCAGCTCGTCGAGCAACGTCGATGGCTGCTCGATGAACAGGGGCATCCAGCCCTCCATGCCGTCGAAGAGATGGCCGGTCGCCAAACGGTCGAAGGTCGCTCGCCCCCAAGGCTGGCTGGCAATGAGCTCTTCGGCTCGAGCACGCGTCGTGGCGCTCGGAAGCCATTCGCGCGCGGGCGCGATGCTCGCCTCGTCTACGTCGTGCAGCGACCGCTGATTCGCGATGTCGAATGACGTGAGTCGCTCGACTTCATCGCCGAAGAAGTCGAGGCGCAGCGGGTCGTTGCCTTGCGCGGGCCACACGTCGACGATGCCCCCGCGCACCGCGAACTCGGCTCGGTGCTCGACCAGGCTTTCGCGCCGGTACCCGAGCGCCGCCAAATCGTCAATGAACCGGTCGCGGTCGAGCTCCGCGCCGCGTTGGACCACGAGTGGGGCGACGACCGGCTCGGGCGCCAGCACTTGGGCAATGGAGCGGGCGGACGCCACCACCACGCGCGGTCGGTCGGCCTGGCCGAGCCGGAAGCGCAGCAGGGCCCGAGTCGCCATCACCGAACTATCGGGACTCACGCGCTCGAGGGGATGCGTGTCCCATCCCGGCCAGAGCGCCACCTCAGCATCGCCGAGCAGCGCGACGAGGCCGTCGCGCAACTGCTCCGCTTCGGTGGAGGTGGCGGTGACGACGAGCGCGAACGGTGCTTCGAGAACGTAGGACGCGACCGTGAGCGGCGTGGCGTAACTGCCGGGGGTGAACGATCCAGAGGCATTCTGGGCTCGCAGCGACGGGCCGACGAGCTCGAGGACGCGGCGAAGGCCCCGCGACTCAGTCACGCGCGCCGTTCACGCGACGCTGCGCGTCTTCGAAGTCGTAGTCGAGGAGCATCTCGAGGGCGTCGGCCGCCGCGGCGACGTCGAGCGCGAGGGCGCTCTTGCGCGCTCCGGTGGGACGCTGCAACACGTAGTCCGCACCCTGCTCCTTGGTCCGAGGCTTGCCAATTCCAATTCGAAGTCGGGCGAAATCCTGGGTGCCCAGGGTCTGGGCGATGGAGCGCAGGCCGTTGTGGCCAGCGAGTCCCCCGCCCTGTTTAAGCTGCAGGCGGCCCGGCTCGAGGTCGAGCTCGTCGTGAGCAATGACCAGATGGGTCAGATCGTCGAGAGAGCTCCGACGAAGCAGGGGCGGCAGGGCG
>Ga0182013_10002526_pt1 | contig 23851 bp, 17 predicted proteins | sample 612S2MmetaG_FD_120487 | JGI IMG/M metagenome (GOLD analysis project Ga0182013, IMG submission 120487) | Permafrost microbial communities from Stordalen Mire, Sweden - 612S2M metaG | ecosystem: Environmental > Terrestrial > Soil > Wetlands > Permafrost | place: Sweden: Stordalen | collected...
GCCAAGTGACAGCTTTACCAGATCGCCGCATACCAGTTCCGCTGCGGGCACAGTTTCCCATTCGTCGTCCCGCTGGACCGAGGCGTTGAGAGCCAAGCGGGATTTGAGAGCGGCAAGAGTTGCCTGAGCGCGACTCTCCTGGAAGTAGGCAAGTGCCGCGTTGAAAAGAAGCAGAGCCGCTATGACAGCAGCTTCGTAATACTTATGCAGGACGATCTCAAGTACAACGGACGCTTCAAGCAGCCATGGTACAGGCGCCCAGAATTTAGCCAATGCATTGCGCAGTGGATGAGCAGACGTGTCCGGCATTGCGTTAGGACCGTCTTTTTCAAGACGGGCGCGCGCATCTTCGTTCGTGAGGCTAGCCGGGGCGCGTTCGTGAGCCGGTACTATGGCGGGCCTGTTTGTTACTGGGGTGACAAAGCTCGTCGTGCTCACCGTTGGCCACCTCTACCGTTGATCTTTCTACCACCATTCCATTGAGCGGTCTGAGGGCGTCTTCGTTCCTGATTCCGGCTTGGCTGAGTGAAGAAGCAGCAGAGGACACTGTGCGAGCTTCACGACCTTTTCGGCAATCGAGCCGAATACAAGCGGGTGCCAGCCGGAGATACCGTGGGTGGAGATCACGATCATGTCAATATGTTCGCGATCGGCTACTTCCATGATGTTGCCGACTACGTCATTTCCAACTTCAACGCTGAATGTTGACTTTACTCCTCTGATTACAAGAGCTGCCTTGCACTTGGCCAGGTGGCTCTCAGCGTATTTTCTTGCCTTCTCAAGGAAGGCGCCCTCTGGAATGAGGTCTGGAATTGTAGTGGTCGGGAACTCCGGGATCACGTTCACGAGATAGAGTTCGGCTTGAAAGTGCAGAGCAAGGTCGGCCGCCATCTCCAGCGCAGCCTGCGATGACGGGCTGAAGTCTATAGGCAGCAGAATCCTTGTAGGGATGGCAGGGAAACGATTAACTTCCGGCATGATGGTCCTCGATGATTCATTGAGTGATTAAAATTCAAGTCTCCTTTGTTGTGAGAGCAAAGACTGTGCTCTTTTGGACATTTGAGTGTGGAACCCATGCGGGTGAGTATTGAATCGCCTCATACACTTTCCGGGCATTCTGTCGATCGTTCATGAAGTTCGCAGAATGGTTCTCGGAGGGTGTTCCGGCGGACGTTAACGTGTGCAGTCTCTCGGCGAGAGCTGGCGCGCCTTCTGTTCACTTAGGTACAGTCTTTCCCGAACTACAAATTGACAATCGCACTGTACGCTAGGAGCCCTGAAAGTAGCCGGCTTCGGCGCAGGCACGACAAGATTCGCTGGGCAAAAAGAAAGTGTGAATTGATTCCTTTGAAACGAATTGATGACAACGCGGCAACATATCTTGTAGGCGGCGGTATAGCTTCTCTTGCCGCGGCAGTTTTCCTCATTCGCGACGGAGACGTGCAAGGGAACACAATCGCGATCCTGGAGGAGTCATCCCGGCTTGGCGGCAGCCTTGACGCAGCCGGAAACGCAACGGACGGCTACGTGATGCGCGGCGGCCGCATGATTGAAAGCAAATATCTGTGCACCTACGATCTATTCTCGTCCATTCCGACTCTCGATGGAACCAGGACGGTGACGCAAGAGATATTTGACTGGAATAAGACAATGAAGACCACCTCAAAGGCGCGGCTTTTTCGGGATGGCCACAGAGTCGATCATCCAAGTTTTGGTTTGAGCGAGAAGGATATTCTCAACCTCGAGCGCCTTTCGATCGAACCGGAGGATTTTCTTGGACGGACTACGATCTCCGACCAGTTCGCCCCGAGGTTCTTTGAGACGGACTTCTGGCGCATGTGGTGTACCACCTTCGCTTTTCAACCCTGGCATAGCGCAGTCGAGTTCAAACGTTACTTGGTACGTTTCACTCACATGGTGTCCGGTTTCAATACGCTTAGCGGCATTATGCGCACTGTATACAACCAGTACGATTCGATGGTCCGTCCGCTTCACAAATGGCTCGAAGAGCGCGGTGTGAAATTCATGCTGAACACAACTGTTACCGATCTCCGAACCGCGCATGACAACGACAGTTTTACCGTCAAGAAGATCATCGTCGAACAGGGAGGTTGTGTCAGGGAGATCGGCGTTACGGAGCAGGACAGAGTCATCGTAACTCTTGGGTCGATGACCGAGGGTTCGAGTCTTGGTTCAATGGACTCGGCTGCCACTCTACGGGGGAAAGCCGATGGCGGCTCCTGGGCTCTTTGGGAAAGGATTGCGGCAGGCCAGACGCAGTTCGGGCATCCTTCAAACTTTGCCGATCACATTGAGCAGTCGAAGTGGATGTCGTTTACGACAACGCTTCACGATCCCATGTTCTTCGAACTGATCCGGGATTTGACAGGCAACGTCCCCGGAGAAGGCGGGCTCATAACTTTCCCGCAGTCCAGTTGGCTGGCATCGATCGTGTTGCCTCATCAACCCCATTTCATGGGGCAGCCAGAGGGAGTACAGGTTTTCTGGGGTTATGGATTGTTCGTTGACGTACCGGGCAATTTCGTGAAGAAGCCTATGGCGGCATGTACAGGACGCGAAATCATGACCGAGATCGTTGGCCATTTGCGCCTCCAGGAGCATGGTTCCAGGATCCTCGATGCCTGCACCTGCATTCCTTGCATGATGCCCTTTATCACCAGCCAGTTTCTTCCACGAAGCAAGGGCGATCGCCCCCAGGTCCTACCGAAAGGCTCAAAGAATCTGGCCTTCGTTGGGCAGTATTGTGAACTCCCGGACGATGTAGTGTTCACGGTGGAATACTCCATTCGCTCCGCACAGACCGCGGTCTACTCAATGCTTGGCCTGGGGCGTAAGGCGCCGCCCGTATACAAGGGACAATTCAATCCCCGCGTCTTGTTGGAGGCTTTTCTAGCCTTGCACGAAATTGGCGTCTAGGTGGGACAACCCTGCGGGAGCCGAGTCTGAGAAGGTCGGTTCCCGCTGCGTGCCGAGGGGCTTGAGGCTTTAAGTTAGGGGACTGCTCTCGATCCTTTGGAAGTCGCTCCTTATCGCCTTTAGTGTGCTTTTCTCAGACCCTGACCAGGAACGGAATGAGCAATAGAGAGCAGAGGATTCTCGCAGCGAGTAGTTCAATCACAGAGGCGATCATCACTTGTGAATCGCATCCAAAATGTACGATCTGCATATCTCTCGTGAATTTAACTTACCCCTAACCCTGCGGGCGTTGAGACTCGTTTTCATGGGGCATACAATGAAAATCCTGATGGAGTGGTCCAGGCAGGCTCTGGTCGGCACTGTTGTGTTCGGAATAGTTCTTGCACTTGCGCCGATCCGGTTGCATGCAGTTCAGCAACCGGGACCTGCGCCTCAAACCGCCGGTCAGCCGCCTTCCGCTCCATTGGCGCCGGAACAGCTGCAGCAGTTGGTTGCGCCTATCGCGCTCTACCCGGATGCACTGGTCGCGCAGATTCTTGCAGCTTCTACTTATCCAACGCAGATTGTCGAGGCGGAGAGATTTCTCCAGCAGAATCCAAATCTGACTGGTGCGGCGCTGGGTGTGGAAGTGGACAAGCAGGACTGGGACCCGAGCGTGAAGGGTCTGACTCAGTTCCCATCCGTGCTTGCCGACATGGACAAGAATCTTTCCTGGACCTCTGAGCTGGGCGACACGAATTACAACCAGCAGGCGGATATCATGACCGCCATACAATTCATGCGCGCCAAAGCGCAAAGCGCAGGGAACCTGAACACAACGCCGCAACAAAGCGTGACGAGCGAGGGGAGCACGGTCAGCATACAGCCGGAGAATCCGGATGTGGTATATGTGCCCGATTACGATCCGGAGTTGGCCTATGGTTATCCAGTTGGACTTTGGCCCGGATTCTATCCATGGTGGGGCGTTCAGGGCCCATACCTCTCCTTCGGTGTTGGGTTCGGCATGGGGCCGTTCTTTGGATATGGTTGGGGCTGGCACGGATGGGGCCTTGACTGGCGCAACCGCGGGCTGATGTTTGGCGGCGGAAGGTATATGTCTCGCAGCAGCACATTCTATAACCGCAACGCATTTATGCGGGGCGATTACCGCGGGCAGGGATCTTTCGCTCGTGGAGACGGCGGTCTGCGCGGTTACGGTGCGTCGGGCGCGCGCGGGAACGGTGGCGTACGCTCAGGCGCTCTTGGCGGAGCAAACCACGGCAGCGTAGCGCGTGGTTATTCCGCGCGCGGCGCGTCCAGCATGCGCGGCGGTTCGTTCGGCGGCGGTTCACGTGGTGGAGGCGGTGGTGGTGGTTCGCATGGCGGCGGCCATCGGTAGTAGCGGTGGTTTCATTGCGTACTCTTAACGATTCTCGAAGCCGCATTGGAAATAGCAGGATGGAGAGACTTATGATTTCGATTGAAGGAAGCGTTTCTGTTGGAAGAAATCTAACTGGAGTTGGCACCGGATTATTGCTGCCGCTGATGATTTGCCTTGGGACAGTTCCGATGGCGCTTGCGGGACAGTCAACCGCTCAACTACCTGTTCTATCTGGGCACGAGTCGTCGGTGCGAAGAGTCCAGGTACACCCTGTTGAAGCAGGGCAGCAAACGTATTCGTCCGCGGCAGAAGCTAGTGAAGCGTTAGTGACGGCTCTCCAGAAAGAAGATGAAGCATCGCTTTTGAAAGTGCTGGGATCGAGCGCAAAGGACGTCCTCTCCTCAGGCGACGAAGCGGAAGATAAGGAACATCGCGCGCGGTTCGTGCAGAAATATCGGCAAATGCATCGGCTGGTAAGCGAGCCCGATGGACTCACTACGCTCTACGTTGGCGCGGAAAACTGGCCTACCCCGATTCCCCTCGTGCAGAAAGGCGCTTCGTGGTATTTCGATACTGCTGCGGGAAAAGACGAGATTCTGTATCGGAGGGTTGGGGAAAACGAGCTGACCGTCATTCAAGTGTGCGGCGAACTCGTGGACGCGCAGAAGGAGTACCAATCCCAACCACACGACGGCGCCGCAGACAGGCAATACGCTCAGACGATCCTGAGCGATCAGGGCAAGCACAATGGGCTTTATTGGAAAGCAGCCTCGGGTGAGACCGCAAGTCCGCTCGGTCCGTTGGTGGCTTCCGCTGAGCGCGAGGGTTATGCGGAAATTGCGGGTCAAAAGCCTCAGCCGTTTCATGGCTACTACATTCGCGTACTGAAGGAGCAGGGAACACACGCGCCTGGCGGTTCGCAAAACTATATCGTCGACGGAAAGATGACGCGCGGATTCGCTTTCCTCGCCTATCCAGCGGAGTATCGTTCTTCTGGAGTGATGACGTTTCTTGTAGGGGAGGACGGAATCGTCTACGAGAAGGACCTCGGCCGCAAGACTGACGAAGTCGCAAAGTCATTCCAACGATACGACCGTGACGCGACTTGGCGCAAAGCCGATTAGACAACATCACTCGTTTAACGGATCTGCAAACCATTGTCTGCTGATAATTGAGCGGGCGATGATGGTAGCGGGATCACAATCAGGGGGCCGTATCCATCGGTCCTCTCTTCTCCTTCAGTTGCGCAGCGATCACTCCTGACTCCGGGGCCAGATGCATCTTCCGTCCGTCTCAAGCATCGTAAAGCGAAGGAACAGGCTATACCGGCTAGCCTGCGCTAAGCGCGTAGCGAAGGATCGTTGCGGTCAATGTCGAGTTAGCCACTACGTTTCGTGACAAACGTCGGACCACAAAAACGAGAGGAGTCACGATGAATGAAACCGTTCGTCTGTTGCAGGCTCACCACAGCAGCCGCAAGTATAAGACCGACCCAATTCCCGTGGAAGTTCTTGAAGCAATCATCGAGTGCGCACGGTGTGCTCCAACGTCGACCAACAGCCATGAGATATCGCTCGTGGTGGTGCGCAATCCGGAGAGCCGCGCACGTATTGCCGAAATTGCCGGTGGCCAGCCATGGATTGCGCAGGCACCGGTATTCATCGCGGTCGTCGTAGATCTCTATAAGACTGGCTTGGGCGTGAAGAAGGCCGGCGCCGAGCAGGTATTTCAGCGCAGTCTTGAAGGGATTTTGGCTTCGGTCAGCGACGCCGGAATCGCGATGGCGACGCTTATGACTGCGGCACGTGCATTCGGTCTCGGCGTCGTTCCCATAGGCGGAATTCGCCGCGACCCGCAGGCAATGATCGATCTGCTTGAGTTGCCGCCAAACACTTTTCCTGTAGACGGAGTGGTTCTCGGCTATGTAGCTGAAGAATCTCCACAAAAGCCCCGCATGCCGATCGAGAGCTTCCGTCACGAGGAAAAGTATCAGAAGGAAGTGCTGAAGCCCGCGATTGACGCCTACGACCGGACGCTTGTGGAGTATTGGCGAGAGATTGGGCGCGCCGACGGGTTATCGTGGTCGGCCAATATGGCGCAGCACTACGGCACGTTTTCCCGATTGATCAAGACTGTCGCCCGAAAGCAAGGCTTCACGATTGAGGTTTAGTCAGATGAGCGAACCTGTCCATAATCGCCCAGCGCCGCAGGCTCAAGCGCACGATCCCGTCTGCGGAATGGTGGTCGATCCATCGAAGGCGGCGGCGAGCGTTGCATATCAAGGCGCCACTTTCTATTTCTGCAGTCTAGGCTGCGCTGCAAAGTTCCGGGAAGCACCAGAAAAATATGCGCAGAACAATCCGAATGGGTCCCCGTCCCGAACACAGGCGAAGACTGCGTTGCAAGGCGAATATACATGCCCAATGCATCCGGAGATCAAACAAACGGGTCCGGGCAACTGCCCGAAATGCGGCATGGCACTGGAAAAATTGCTCGCACCTGCAAAGCATATTGAATACACATGCCCAATGCATCCCCAGATCGTGCGCGATGCGCCTGGCTCATGCCCAATCTGCGGTATGGCGCTCGAACCTCGGGAAGTGACCGCCGAAGACTCCAATCCAGAACTCGCCGATATGACCAGGCGGCTTTGGATCAGCATCGCGCTCGCCGTTCCCATGCTGGCGCTGATGGTTTCAGTGTTCATGCCTTCGATGCCCATGCAGCATCTGTTCTCACCAAGAACGTGGGCCTGGATTGAGTTCGTGCTGGCGACGCCGGTGGTTCTGTGGTGCGGGCTGCCCTTCTTTGTCCGTGGTTGGCAATCGGTGGTGCATCGCAGTCTGAATATGTTCACGCTGATCGGCCTTGGTACCGGCTCAGCTTATAGCTATAGTGTTTTGGCGACCATCGTTCCGCAGATCTTTCCGGCTTCGCTTCGTGGCAGCGGAGGGCAGATCGATGTGTACTACGAGCCTGCGGCGGTGATCGTCGCGCTGGTTCTTCTGGGCCAGGTGATGGAACTGCGCGCGCGCAGCCAGACCAGCAGTGCGATTCGAGCGCTGCTCGGCCTGGCTCCAAAGAACGCCAGGCGGCTTGACGACAAGGGCGGCGAAGCCGATGTGCCGCTGGAGCAGGTGCAAGTCGGCGACCGGCTCCGCGTACGCCCCGGCGAGAAGGTGCCCGTGGATGGGATCGTGCTGGAAGGCCACAGTTCCATCGATGAATCGATGATCAGCGGAGAGCCCATTCCCGTGGAGAAAGTCGCAGGAGCGAAGGTCACAGCGGGCACGGTCAACGGAACGGGCGGATTTGTGATGCGTGCAGAGCGGGTTGGCGCCGACACGCTGTTGTCGCAGATTGTGAAAATGGTCAGCGAAGCGCAGCGGTCGCGGGCGCCGATTCAACGGCTAGCCGATCGCGTTTCTTCGCACTTTGTGCCGGCAGTGATCGTGGCGGCCATCGTCACCTTCGTTGTGTGGCTCTCCGCCGGCCCAGAGCCCCGCTTCGCACATGCCCTTGTAAACGCCGTGGCTGTGCTGATTGTCGCTTGTCCGTGCGCTCTTGGGCTCGCCACTCCCATGGCGATCATGGTGGGCACGGGCCGTGGTGCGCGCGCCGGCATTCTCATTCGCAATGCGGAGGCGCTCGAAATTTTCGGCAAAGTCGATACACTCATCGTCGACAAGACGGGAACACTCACGGAAGGGAAGCCAACGCTGAATTCTGTTATTCCCCAACCGGGAATTGACGAATCGAGCCTGTTGCAACTCGTCGCCAGCGTTGAACGTTCCAGCGAACATCCTCTAGCGGCAGCCATCGTGAAAGGAGCCGAGTCGAAGAACCTTGCCTTGGAAAATGTAGCTGGATTTAACTCCGTCACCGGCAAGGGCGTCACGGGATCCGTATCGGGCAAGCAGATAGCAGTGGGCAACGCGGAACTGTTTAACGTCCTCTCGATCGATTCTGCCCCGCTCCTCGATCGGGCCGAAGAGATGCGCAAGCAAGGCCAGACGGTGATGCTGGTTGCCCTGGATGGTAAAGCGGCTGGAATCGTGGGAGTTGCCGATCCCATCAAGGAATCCACGCCCGAAGCGATTCGCGAACTGCGGACGGCAGGGTTGAACGTCATCATGGTCACCGGAGACAACGCAACAACTGCCAAAGCTGTTGCAGATAAGCTCGGCATCGAGTTCAGAGCCGACGTATTGCCTCAAACAAAGGCGGAGGTGGTCAAAGAGTATCAGCGAAAGGGTGCTGTCGTTGCGATGGCCGGCGACGGAGTGAACGACGCTCCCGCACTCGCCCAGGCTGACATCGGCATTGCCATGGGCACTGGAACCGACGTGGCCATGGAGGCTGGCAGCATCACATTATTGAAAGGCGATCTGCGTGGAATTCTCCGCGCCCGTCATCTCAGCAAGTCGACGATGCGCAACATCCGCGAGAACCTGTTCTTCGCCTTCGTCTATAACGCCGTCGGTGTGCCGTTGGCCGCGGGCGTTCTTTTCCCGGCTTTCGGCTTGCTTCTGAATCCGATGATAGCGGCGGCTGCCATGAGCTTCAGCTCGGTTTCAGTGATTGCCAATGCGCTTAGGCTACGGAAGACAACGCTGTGAATCGTTCCCAAGAGAGCGATCACAGGCGGATTCATTTGGATCGAACGGCGTTCCCCCGACCAATCCTCATCGATAGACAGCAGCTTTGAGCGAAGAATTCCGTACAAGGGTCCGCACAATTCGAATCAGGAAGCCGAGAAAGTCCTGGCGACGTAAGGATGCGATTCCGCAGGGGTACCTGGCCTGCGCGCTAATCTCCGAGAAGCCGCCAGATATAGCAGAACTGATTCCGAGGCTATCCCCAGCACTAGTCAACCCGAGAAGAAACCTCCTGCCATCAGACGAATTCATGGAAATATTGACCTTGCCATCAAGCAAGAACAAGACGTGTGAAGGGGCCTGTTCCTCCCTGATCAAGTCCGCCGCAGCAGGGCAATGAGAGCGTTTCGCGAGCAACGCAAAGTCGCTCTTTGCCTGGATGGACAAGCCCCCGAAGGACTCTCCCGATCCACAAACCTGGCGGGCGTCGTCCCACTCTACTCCCGTGGAGAACAGCGTTGGCGCTCTTCATGTCTCCACTAATTCTGCGCTTGAGTGTTGTGAGGAGTTGGCGCGAGTTCGGCGCTGGAACCCAACAGAGGCCACTCCTTAGGTCAGAACTTGCAGTGAACAGATAAAAACCTTCGATCGCAGTGTACCCGGAGATGTTTCTGTGGAATGTTTAAGTCGGGTGCGATGCGCAGTGTTTATGTAAGGCCAGGAGTCGTTGCCGGTCGAGATTCTTGCAGCGAACGGCGAACAGAGTCTTAACTGTCTGTCTCAGCCAAGGGGACAACCCCAGTTCAGAAGACTGAAAGACTCTCGAAGCCAGTAGCTAAGACGCGATTAATGGTGAACTCGGCGAGATAGTGGACCCTCAATTCAAGAGCTGTTCAGTGGCACAAGTTTGTTTTTTCCCTTTGCGAGGTCAGGTCGGTAACACAAGGATATCCGATTGTGCCAGGACAGCAATGGAGTTGTGAATCCCCAGAGTAAAGGGCAACGCTGAGCTGACAGTCAAGATTGTTTTCATAGTTCCTCCGTGCAGAGCGCTTTAGGGAATAGCAGGCACGTAGGATTTGAAGGTCACTCTCCATCGTCCCTCAAATCGACTCAACTGCGGGAATACGGTACTAGATCAGTTAGCAACCAGCCTGGCTCGCTGGATTGATCGAAGAACGCCGAGAGTTGGCAGTTTCAATCTAGAAATCACACCCAGAATGAGGCCGCACTATAGGAGGATTGTGCAATATTAAAGTGGAAATCGCGATGGCAGAATAGAGATGAGCCGTTGATCGCACTGCCCATGATCAACCATCCAGGAATCCACGTTTCATCGCAATTGTTACTGCGTGGGTGCGATCATTGGCACCGAGTTTGGAAAGAATGCTGGTCACATGCCCTTTTACGGTGGCCTCGGAGATGGCAAGCTGCGAAGCGATGATCTTATTCGAGTTCCCATTAGCAACTCGTTGAAGCACCGCGATTTCACGTTCAGTCAATGCATCGTCGGTAATGTGCTCGGCAAGATCTGCTGCAATCTCGGGCGGAATGCAGCGCCTGCCTGAATGGACAGCACGAATCGTCGGTAGCAACTCTTTTCGCAGCATGCTCTTGAGAAGATATCCTGCGGCTCCAGCCTTCAGGGCGCGCGAGGCTTGTACGTCGCCTCGGTAGGTTGTCAGGACAATAATGCGAGCCTTCGGGAATTCCCGGCGAATCGCTTCGATCGCTTCGATGCCCTTCATTGCAGGCATTTGCAGATCCATGAGTGTCACATCCGGTTGATGCGTTCGGTAACGCGCGAGAGCCTCGTGCCCATCGGTGGCTTCTCCCACCAATACGATGTCTCGTTCCTCCTGGATCATCGCTTCAATTCCCTTGCGCAAGAGTGGATGATCGTCCACCGTAAGCACCCTGATCTTTTCTGCGGTCATCGTCTTTACCTCCCGCCGCCAATAACGCGCGTGATCCAAAACCAGCGTGATCGAGCGAGACTGGCTGAATACGCAATACTCGCGGGAACAATCAGCTCGACTTCTGTTCCCGCACCGAGTCGGCTCCAGAGATTCAACCGCGCTCCAATCTTCTTGGCGCGCTCTCGCATTCCAGACAGCCCCCAGTGCCCTGGGCGTCCGCCATTCAAAGTCGCCTCATCGATTCCATCGCCATTGTCGCGAATCCTGAGGCGCATTCCGGCGCAGTCGTAGATAATTTCTGCTTCAATCCGCAAAGCACTAGAGTGCTTCAGTGCGTTCGCCAGAGCCTCCCGTCCGATTCGAAACACCTCATCACGGACAATGGCATGGAGCACCTGGGGTGTGCCGACAACGCTCACGCTGATATCGGCGCCGTGGTCCTGGCTAAGTTCATTGACGAACGACGCCAAAGCCTCTGATAGGCTTTTGACCGCCGCTCCTTCAGACCGCAAATTGCGAACTCGTTCCCGCCCCTCAAGCAAGACCTCGTCCGCATGATCCAGGGCTTGTTCCATCATGTTGTGAGTTGGATCTTCCTTCGCAATTCGATTCGTTATTGCTTGAAATCGTAAGATCAGTCCCTGAAAACCTTGCAGGAGAGTGTCGTGGAGCTCGCGCGCGATGCGTTCTCGTTCTTGGACCCGCTCCTCAAGGCGGGTCTTTGACAGCAATATGACTTGTCGCATACGAATGAAAGAGAAAACCCACAACACACCTACGCCGGCCACTACGTATAGCAGCCGGAACCATAGTGTTTGATAGATGAAAGACGCGATAACAAAGCTAAGCCCTGCGCCAGTCTCGTTCCAGACTCCGTCATTATTGCACGCAATTACTTGAAACTGATACCGGCCAGGTCCTAGGTTGGTATAGAAAGCCTGCCTGCGCGTTCCGGCATCCTGCCAGTCTTTATCCACTCCCTTCAGCTTGTAACGAAACTCAACTCGTTCGGGTATGGAAAGGCTTAACGCTGTATAGTCGATTTCAACGGCGTGTGTGCCAGCGACAAACTTGACTTCGTCGGAAATCGGCTGCGGACCTCGTTCATTGCCGATGGATAAAATCGAAACCGGCGGTGGCAAGGTGTTCCAGGTAATGTGCGCAGGATCGATCCACGCAAGTTGGTCGTCCGTGGCAAACCACAGTCGCCCATCCCAAGCTTCCACAGCCGTCGAATTTGCGTGGCCTATCTCTGGCATTCCCGGCAACCCATCCAGGTAATCGAATCGCCGGTACTTTACGCGATGGTTTGAATCGCCGATGAGTTGGCGGACCTCTTCCGGGGGAATTTGTACAATCCCCCTCATTTCGTTCAGCCACAATCCGCGATCGACTGTCTCAATAATTCCAGAGACCGCGCCGAATGGCTCGCCGGCATCGACGTTCACTCTCCGGAAGTGCCCTTCGCTGAAAAGCATCAGCCCCAGTTCACCTCCCACCCAAATGTGCTGCCCAAGGCCGCGAATGACCTTAATTCGTCCCACGTCAAGCCCATCGCTCTGCGAGTAAATGGTAACCCTGTCTCGGTCGAACACATATAATTGGCCCCCGGCGAAACCCAGCCAAACTCGTCCAGAAGGGTCCTGAAAACTAGCGCTCGGTCCCACAAATGGAACTCCATTGGGCCTCTCGTTGAGGTTCCAAACGCCTTGCTTGAAGTGAACGGTCCCAAAATCCCCGAGCCTGACCCACAGTCCATCACTGTGTCCATCCGAGATGATCTCGTATACCCAGGCAGGCGGTCCAGCGTCCCTGGGTATGGGAAAGTATTTAAAATTCATGTCGCGTTGGCGCCAGATTCCGGTGTCGGAGCCCCACCAGACGTCGCCGTTTGAGTCGCGGAAGACGCTGGACGCCCGTTCACCTACTTTTTCAAAAAGGACGCTCTCACCGCGAATGTGCAGCAACGGTCTGGTATTCGTGGTGCCAACCCAGATTTCGCCGTCTTCTCCCGCGTGCAACACAATGTTTTGATAGCGTTGCGGCAGGCTCACCGGAACAACTCGATTTCGGCGGATTTGAACCAGTCCTTTGGAACATCCAACCCAAATGTTGCCCTCTCGATCTTCAAGGAGCTTATAGGCGACCGCCCCGGGGAAGCCGCCTGTTCCATTCAATGACTCGAATTCGTGGTCATGAGGGCCAAGCACCCGATTTCCCAATTTCTCGGGATTCCTGATTCGCACAATTCCGGAGTCCAAGCGCGTGATCCACAAGTCGCCCTCGCGATCGAAAAGCAACTCGTGCAGACCATCTGCAACTACCTTTGGACCTTCGGAATCGGGGTTGCGTCCTGCCACCGGGACGGGTCGTACCAGTTGTGCGGAAATGCCTCCGTTGTCCGCAAACCACACTCGGCCATCTTTGGCTTCCGCCAGTGAGGTAACACCCGTCCCCACCGCTCCAGCGAGCTCGAATGCCTTCGAACCTCGCCTGAGGAGGGCAATACTGTTCAAAGTCGCTACCCAGAGCGTGCCGTCACGATCAACGAAGAGAGCCCTTATCATGTCGGGAGTAAAGTTCCAGTCGTGTCCGATTGAGATCCATCGCGTGCCCTCACGCAGGACCAGTCCGGTTTCGGTGCCGGCCCAGATTCTTCCGTCATAATCCTGGGCGAGGCTATGGATGGGAGAATCCGGCAACTCTTGAGGCCGGGAGAATACTGTCAGAAAACCAGCTTTCAAAAAACCCAATCCCGTTGGCTCAAAGGCGATCCATAGCCCCCCATCCGGCGTGGCCATCAAAGAATAAATACTGTGAGAGGGTAGCGCCACTCCGGGCTGCGGTTGATAATGCTCAAATCGGATACCATCGAAGCGATAGAGCCCCGACGAGGTACCAAGCCACAGAAAGCCGTCGAATGTCTGCGCGAGCGCATGGACGTCGTCAGGCGCACCGTCTTTGATGGTCCACACCCTTTGGTGGAACTGGTCGATTCGGAGATCGGAATTTAGGGCGGAGGCTGGAAGACAGCAAAGCGAGCACCAAAGGCAAATCCCAAGGCTTCTTAAAGACAACGGGCTTGGTATAAAACGAAAAATACACACGGAGACGAGCACAGCCTTAAAGCCGCGAACTTTGAGCCGCAAAGGAGATGTGCGCGGCCTCGCCCCGGGAAAGGACCTTCGTAGCATCGTTTCCGCTCACCGCATTCAGCATAGGATACTCGAGCCCGACTACATTGGCCCCCTACTAAAGTATGCTTCTGAGGACCCCCGATCGCGATTGGCGACTTGGAAAAATGGGAGTAGCGTCTCAATGTGCAAAGACTCTTCTCGATGTTTCCGGCGGGCCCCCCAGGCATTGCGTTGATGCTCTTAAGATTCTCGGTTGCTTCGGCCTTCTGGATCTATGCAGGCGCACATTGGTCACCGCTATCCACGGTCGGCTTCGTCTTCATCCTGGTCATGCCGCCCCTGCTCTTAACTCTTGGACTGTTAACGCCTTATTTTTCCGTGATCTGCGGGATATTGGAAACTTCCATCGCCCTATCTAGACATGACATATTCGACACCCCCCTTTTCCTTTCCATCCTCAATTCGGCTGCACTGACGATGCTTGGTCCGGGCGCCTACTCATTGGATGCGCGCATTTTTGGTAGGCGGCTCTTAAGCCTTCCGCCCAGAAATCCAAAAAACCTGCGGAACTAGAGTGAATGCGACAATCCCACTAGCCTCGATGAGGCCGCCGCTAGCGGTTGGCGAATAGTAGGGTCCAGATTCCCTGCGATCTAGGGTTTCGCGGATTCTCGCTCAGACCTAAGCTGGCATCAGCAACTAAGTTGGCTCGCTGATCGCGGCCCAAATCCAAAGAGGGTGAATCCGTATGCTGCCACGGGGTTCCGCATCGCCGGTTACATGCGTATCGGCATTCCTCTCCGCTCAGGCGTGCGCGTTAAATGCGGCGAGAGCAGCACTGAATAAGTTCGCGGACGATAACTCTAGACAGAGGAGCAACACTCTTAGATGGCCATACGCGAAGGTCGATCCGCTTGTGAAACATACTGGTAATCGGTGTCGTATACCACGCCCTGATTGCGCAATAAGGGTTCTGTTCCCATGTTTCATTCAATAAAAGGGGAGGGTTCGCATAAATGAAAACCGTCACCGAAGTCCCCACCATCTGGAATCGACTTGCCGAAGCTATGCATCTCAAGGATTCGCCTTCGGCGAAGGTCAGGCTGCACGAACGTGCCTCGTTCTCGTTTGGGAGGTTTCAGAGCAGCGAAGGTCTCCCGGAAATTGCGCGTCCGGTCGTTGGTGAGCGTAACTACATTGTTGCGTTGCAACTCAAAGCTATCCCTTTTATCGAGCAATTCTTCGGCAACAAAAGGGTGTCGAGTGGTTCTTACCCAATCGGCGGAGTTAGTGCAATCGACTTACAAGAAGAGCCGGCAGTTCTGCTCCCACATCCCTTCGATGCGTTGGTGCTGTATGTCACTCAAGCTGCTCTGGATGACATTGCCTATGCTCATCGAGTGCCACGTGTGGAGAAATTGTTGTGGCCGCAGGGAGCATTTGATCCTGTCGTTCACCACCTCGGGCAGGCCCTCCTCGCGACGCTGGAGCAACCCCGTCACGCTCCGAAGATACTCCTGGACCACGTCTTGCAGGCCATGAACTGTCACTTCGTCTGCGCTTATGGCGGTGTGAGAATATCGGCTCCGCAATTTCGGGGCGGACTCTCTTCTCTGCAGATGCGAAGAGCAACAGAGTTATTGGAGGCTCATCTGGACGGCAATATTGCCCTTCAGCAGGTTGCAGAAGTATGCGACCTATCGGTAAGCCACTTTGCTCGGGCTTTCAAACAAACCTTTCGCATGCCGCCTTACAGATGGTTGATTGAACTCCGCGTAAAAAGAGCCAGGGATCTTATGACAGATTCCCGTCTGTCTCTTATCGACATCGCTGCACGGTGTGGATTTGCGGATCAATCTGCACTCATTCGCACCTTCAAACGACTTCACGGGGTAACTCCGGGAATATGGCGGCGGACGACGACTCGCGGCCCCATCGGTCCAGGCCGTTCGGGTAGCGGAGAGGCTGGTCCATACCTGCAACTGCGAGCATGACCAGAGATCAGGGCGCTCTTATGCAGCAGGAATGGCCAACTCCCGATGGTTATCGTCTATACGCTTCCTCTCATCCAGGATTACGCTCGGATTAGACAGGAAGGCGAATGTGAGAAGGCCACAGGACTGTCTGTTTCTTCGCATTTGCTGAAGTCGAGCAGTCCTGCGGGCGGAGTGGGCCACCGCACGGTCTGTTCAGTAATTGCGGGCCACCTCAAAGTGAGACTCGGCAGCGATAAATCCAATCGGACGATCGACGTAACGGGTATGAAGATCAATAAAGAGACTGAAATATCGGAGGTTTGGCGCAAGTGCCCGTCTCGCGTTTATTCGAGCGCCCACCTTGAATGGAAGGGGATTGTGGTCGAACACCATCTTGTCCCGCCGGGGGAGAAGCCGCGGACAACAACGCGGCATAATATCGTTGAACTTGCAGTCGGTGGAGGACCAACCTATGGCGAGTGCCTCAACCAGAGGGGTACCTTTCCGCTTTACATTAAACCCCTTGGAGAAATGAATATTTATCCTCAGGGAGTTCTTCCATTCTTATGCACATCAACCCAAACTGAGATGATCGTGTGCGCTCTGGATCGCGACCTCGTGGCGAGAATAGCGGACGAAGAGGAAGTGTCCGTTCCGGCGGCGCTGCACGAGGTAATTGGTTTTCGGGACGAAGGTACAGCTGGATTGATTCGTCTCCTTGATGAGGAGGCGAGAACAGGCGGCCGCCTGGGCCCACGCTACTCTGAACATTTGGTACACGCGCTCACTCGGCGCTTGCTGTTTATCAACACAGCGAAGCAAGCTCGTATTTCAAGCGCCGCACTCCCGCCTCGACGATTGCAACGGGTTCTAGATCGAATGATGGCTGACCTGAGCGCGGATCTGGACCTGCATTCGTTGGCGAAAGAGAGTGGCTACAGCAGAAGCCACTTCTTACGGATGTTTCGGGAGGCAACCGGGGTCACTCCTTATCAATGCTTGCTTCGCCTTAGGCTGCAGCAGGCGGAACGAATGATCGAGGAGGCGGCTTCCGATCTTGTGGATATTGCGTTTGCCTGCGGATTCTCGAGTCACACTCATATGTCGCGGATGTTCCGGCAGGTCATTGGTATCACTCCAAGCGAATACCGCCGTAACGTACATTCAGGCGAGAACTTCTCCCGCCGGCTTCCGAATGCTGTCGAAGCAGTAGATATAGCATCCCAGGTCGCGTGAGACTTGCCTGTGAACTTGATCGGGAAAGGTTGAACCGATGCGAGCTTTTTTCTTAGGAGCACTCACTCTCTTGCAGCCCTTTGCTACCGAACACGCAACCGCTCCTCTAAAACCACCGGTCATCGATCCGCTCTCACAGAGAGCGCCCGCTTTCGAATACCGAAGTCTGGATGGCACTGTTCACCGGCTTAGCGAACTGAAGGGCAAGGTCGTGGTGATCGATTTTTGGGGGACTTGGTGCCCTGGTTGCGTTGAAGAGATGCCAACACTCCAACGTCTTTACGAGGTATACCGTTCGAATCCCAATGTGGCGTTCGTGATCGTATCGCAGAACGACACTCCGGAAAAGATCAAGGCTTTCGTAGAGAAGAATCACCTGACAATTCCGATCTACTACATCGGATCGAATCTACCGCCAAACCCACTCTCGCCCTCGGCATGGCCGGCGACGTATTTCGTGTCTCCGGACGGGATGCTGCGCGGCGTGCACCTGGGAGGAGCCGATTGGTCCGACAGCTCCGTGAAGAAATATATCGAACGCTTGGAACAACAACGCCCAGTTGCGCGATCGAAGTGACACACTCGTGCGCTAAGACCAATCGGTTCCTGTTGGCAATCTCCTCCCATTAGTCCAGTCGATCCCTAAACAGTTCAGTCGACGCTCAGTACAAGGATGGTTGTATCGTCGAACTGTTCCACATCCGCTGACCACTCGGCAGTACACTGGGAAAGGGACGCGCAGAGTTCTTGCGCCGTTGCTCCCTTCGGCAGAGATCTGCAGTAGTCCACCAGTCTTTCTTCGCCAAATTCCTCCCCTTTAGGATTCAGCACGTCGGTCAGCCCATCGCTGTACACAACGATTGCACAACCTCTCGAAACCTTAAATTGAAGCTCCTGATAGGTCGTTTCGCTAAATAGCCCAATCGGCAAATCTCCATCTGGAAGCAAAGTCACGTTGCCGACTTCTGAAATGAAGATGGGACGGCAGTGTCCGGCTCTGATATAACGCAGCAGCCCACTCGCGGCATCGTATTCCCCGTAGAACATAGTGGCGTATCGGCTGTCGCCAAAACGTCCGCAGAGATCGCGATTGAGCATCGCGACAAAAGCGGAAGGGGACGGTCGCGCACCTGGTTGATCCAAGGTAAGCATCCGACCGTGGGCGACCGCTTGAAGATGCGCCATCATCAATGCCGCCGACATTCCCTTCCCGCTGACATCCGCACAGAGCAGACCAACCTCGTTGTTGCTGAAGGAAAAGAAATCATAGAGATCGCCACTTACGACACGGGCGGGTCTGGTCAGGCCCCACACCGTCGCACCCGATAGTGCGGGCGCAGAACGGGGATAGAGGTACTGCTGTACTTCGCGGGCCAATGTCATATCGCGCTCGAGAGCAACACGGTATCCTTCCTGCTCGCGCAGAATCTCTAGATGAGATGTCATCTCATTGAACGAGGCAACGAGTGTTCCCAGTTGATCCTCTTCATTCACGGGAACCCGAACCGCAAAATCACCCATCCCGATCCGGTGCGCGGCGTGACTCAACGCGTCAATGACAGTGACAATGCGTCTGCTCAAACGTAGAGAAAGATACGTGCCGCAGGCATAGGCCAGACCTAGAGTGAAGGCGATGGTGATCAGCGGAGAGACCCACGATGCCTTGCGCAGCCCCATACGACTGAGGTCCTCCATCGTCCGCAAATAGCTGGGACGAATCTGGCAGATTACCCAGCTTTCCGATGCTCCTGAGTCCCAATTTCTTGCCACGACAACGACAGGAACCGGCCTGGACGAACCTGGTATGAAATTGGCCTCGATCTCTCCAGCAAATCCCTCATCGTGTCGGTATGAACTCAGCATGACTGGTTTGCCGCTAACAATCTCTATTCCGGCAGCGCTGGACAATTGATTCAAGAACAATTCGCCAAGAGGTATTCTGACAAGAATTCTTACAGAACAACCCTCGCGTTTCACAATACGGATGAAGCGGATTTCAGTACTACCTCGATCTTCAACAACGCCGGCAAAAGAGGGTGTATCAAGCCACAGGGGATCGACGTTTTGGAGGGCTCCCGTGGAGAGAATTGTAACGATGCTCTGACTGCCTGGCCATGTGGCATTCAAATCTTCAGTGAACTCGGCGAAAAGGGCGGAATCGGATCCATACTGGCAACCCTGAACTTTGTCGAGAACAGGATCCATCATGTTCTTGCGGCTTTCGACGATCACCTTTATTCGTTCCTCAATCAGGTACGAGCTCTCACGTCTTATCAACACATTCAGGACAGCAATCGAGAAGCAGGTGATAGCGATCACCGAGCCGAAGCTGAAGACTAAAAAAATGATCAGGATTTTCCACCGAATTTCGGTCCACGGCTTTTCTAGTTTCAATAGAAAGTCACCAGCTTCATAAGATGCTCTGTTATGCCATTCAATTTTCTAGATGGTTCGCCGCCCGGCTCGACAGCTCTTTCCATTTCGACTCATTTTGCGTAGCTGAACATCTTGTGTGAAATGCAACCATATACGAGGATCGATCTCAAAATCCGCCTTGTGTAGGATTTCGCGCACTGCCGCGAGCGGTTCTCACGTCATTGCGCAAGTTCCTTGAACTTCTCGTTAATAAAAGCAGAGGCAGACTCACCAGGCCAGACCTTTTCGTGTGCAACTCCAACCTTCGCACCTATCTGTCCTGCGCTCAGCACACTCTGTTAGCGGATTGGGAAATAGCGTTGGGCCACCGCCGAAGGTGCATTCACTTGTCTAGCCCTGATCGGAGAGTAGAACCTAAAGAGAGGTGCTTGCTCACAGAATGTGACCATCCTCGCAGGAAATGGCTACGGCCTTCACCCTTCGGTTTTGGCTGTCTTCAATTTCCCAGCGGCCCTCTCTTTGCCTCCACCCTTTGACATATACAGCGGAAATGACCAGCTTTTGAAGGTTTTCGTCTATATGCTTCCCTTATCCAAAACTAGAATCAGATGAAAGAGGATGGCGAATGTGAGAATTCCAAAAGAACTTTGTGGTTATTCACATTTCCTCCGTTCGTATGGTTCTGAGAGAACATTTTCGAATCTTGCTGGATCTTCGACTCATTCGGGAGAAAGAGATACACCTCAGAAAGAAATGCTGCCCTCAAGGGATGGTTCGAATACTAGATGCGCCCAAAGCGATGCGGACAGGGGGGAGAACAGAAATGAGTGAGGAACGAGCAGTACAGCAGGTGCTCGCGAAATATGTGCGCGCAGCGGATGCGCGGGATAGGGCAACAGTAGCGGCGCTATTCACGGAGACGGGCCGCGTTGAGATTTCATATAACAACTCGGGCAAACTGGAACCGGTGGGTGAATTGGTGGGCCCGGAGGCGATCGCTACCGCGGTATCGCGAATGATGCGGCCGCACCCGGCGCTTGGCTGGAGCCACCATACAACGCAGGACCACATTATTGAAGTGGATGGCGATAATGCGACGATCGATGCTCAGTTTATTGTCTTCGAGGTGCGCGGCAGAGAGCGGCCTGCAACGGGATGGCCCGATGGTACGTTCGGAGCTCAGGGCACCGTTGCGCCCATTGAATCGGGCTACTATCGACCGGTCTTACGCCGCGTGGATGGCATGTGGAAGATCGATACGTTGCGCATCGTCATGGATCTTCCATTGGCATTCTCCGGGCAATAAGGAGGTATCCGTGAAGGCGATCGTTTATCGGCGGTATGGAGGACCTGAAGTCCTTGAACTGGCAGAGGTCCCAGAACCGAAACTGGGGCAGAACGGAGTGCTTATTGGGGTGAAAGCGGCGGCTATAAACCCCGCCGACAGTGCATTGCAGGCGGGTCTTGGAGACTCGATCATGGACGCATGGTTTCCGGTAATCCCAGGCTGGGATGTCGCGGGCGTAGTCGAACGGGTTGGTGCGGGCGTGAGCGAGTTCGCCGCGGGAGACGAAGTGATCGGATTTGTGCGTGAGGAGATTCTTCGCCATGGCACGTATGCCGAGAAGATTTCCGTTCCGGCGTCAACCCTGGTTCGCAGGCCACGTAACGCAACGTGGGCGCAAGCAGCGGGGCTGCCGCTGGCGGGGCTCACGGCCTACCAGGCGATCGTTCACACATTGAAGCTGAGGAGCAGTGAAACCCTTCTCATTCACGGAGCCTCTGGCGGCGTGGGCTCTTTGGCCGCGCAGATTGCGGTACAGCAAGGGGCACGCGTGATCGGTTCGGGATCGGCCCCCAGTCACAGGTACTTGCGTTCGATTGCTGTGGAGCCTGTCCACTACGGAGATCATCTGGTTCAGGAAGCGCGCGCAATTGCCCCGGACGGTGTCGATGCTTTCTTTGACTGCGTTGGACGCGGGGTCCTTGCGCTCACTCCTCAGTTGGGCCGGATTGGATCGCGTGCCTGCTCGATTGTAGATAGCGCTCCGGGTGTAACTACGGTGTTTGCGCGGATGGATCAGGCAGATCTGCTGCAGCTTGTTGGGCTTGTAGAAGCGGGAAAGCTAACGGTTCCCGTTGCGGCGACGTATCCGCTCGAAGATGCGGCAATGGCGCAGCTAGCCTTACGAAATGGAGGGAAGGGACCTGGGAAGATCGTGCTGGAATTGGGCTGACGCTCGTACTGTGGCGACACGGTCTTCGGCGGGAAGAGTGAAATTGCAAATTGGCCAACGATGGAACAAAAGAACAGACACATTTTGTCTCTTGAGTTAGGGCCACTCTGAAAGAAGGCTAGGGAAACATCCATCTGCAAAGCAGTGCGGAGGGTGAGGCGCAGAGTTTTGTGGCGCTAGTGTACGGTGCTATGACCTCCGCACGAGCATTGGGTTCCTCGGAAATCTTCACCTACATCGCAAAGGGCGCCGTGAAAGGGTCTTCGAATTTCAAAATTGAACGTCTTGAGATATTCAATCCAATCGCGGGCTAGTATTTAGCCATTTCTGTTACCTGCTAGTAGGTGGCAATTTAACCGGGGCTTTGCCCGCAACCCGGCGATCGCAAAATCGCCATTCTAAGGAGAATGAGTATGTCCGTCCTGATCTCTGCTTTCGTGTTGGGAGTTGCGTGCGGTCTGCGCGCCATGGTTGGTCTTGCCGCAGCGAGTTGGGCGGCCAACCGCCAACAGCTTCCACTTGAGGGAACCTGGCTCTCGTTCCTTGGTTTTCGCTTCACACCCTACATCGCGAGCCTGCTGGCTGTCGGGGAAATCATCAACGACAAGTTGCCCAAAACTCCCAGCCGCCTCGTGCCTCCACAATTCGGAGGTCGCGTGGTCATGGGCGCGCTTACGGGAACGGCTATCGGACTCTCGCAAGGAAACCTCCTCTTCGGTGCTCTGTCCGGAATCGTCGGCAGCGTGGTTGGAACACTTGCCGGCGCAAAGGCCAGAGCATTTACCGCGAAACTGTTCGGGCGCGATCTGCCTGCTGCCTTGCTCGAAGATGTTCTCGCAGTTGCCTTGGCCGTCGTTGCCATCGTGACGCTTCGATAAATCAACTCCCTAACCCTGTCGGCTTGCTCTCGCGATAGAGGCCGTGTCGTCCCATCAACTTCCCAGCTGGTCGTTGTTGCGAGCAAAGATCCAACTATCGCGCCTGGACTCGAGGCTTTGTATAAATCCGAATGAGCTTATCGCAAGCTCCGCTTGAAAAAACACGAATTTTGTAATCGCAGCAATCGGGAGCAACAGAAGGTGGATATTACATTCAAGAGTCTCTGTGATCGCGTGTTTATTCGCTTCCGCCAACGGCGAATGAAGCAGTTCTTCACCTTGTTCAATCCCTCAGGTGAAGTTCGTGTACTGGACATAGGTGGCACGCCACAAACTTGGATCGGAGAGTCTGGCAGCAGCGCGCAGTTCTCCGTCACGCTGCTCAATATTCGTAGCGATCATGAGATCGACAGTGACCGTTTTATTTCGATAACAGGCGACGCAACAGAACTGCCGTTCGACGACAATGTTTTCGATATAGCATTTTCAAATTCTGTCATTGAGCACCTCGGCAGCTGGGAAATGCAGCAGGAGTTCGCTCGTGAAGCGCGACGCGTGGCGAGGAGGATTTGGATTCAGACCCCCGCACGCAGCTTCCCGATTGAAGCTCACTTGCTGGCCCCCTATATTCAGTACCTTCCCAAGCGGGTGCAACACCACATCGTACGGTGGACGCCGCGTGGTCTGCTTACCCCCGATGTCGTCCATGAAATTGTCGACGAGGTCCGCCTCTTAACTTATCGGGAGGTAAAGCAGCTATTCCCCGATTGCCGCATCATGCGAGAGCGCGTGTTAGGTCTCACCAAAAGCTACATCGCAGTTCGGACATAATTGCCCACTTGAAGAGCGCAAGAGAGGTCTAAAGCCAAGTACGGATTGAAATGTGTGCCTCGCGGTTTAGCCCCCTCGAACAAGGAGTGGAAGAGTTACATCCCGAAGAGGCGCCGAAGGTCAACGTGGACGGAATCGAAGAGCTGGTGGCGGACAAGGGCTATCACAGCGGCGCGGTCGTCGAGTGGGTGGAAGAGAATGAAGTCACCAGTTACATTCCGGAACGGAAGCAAGCCGGCAAGCGGAACCGGCATGGTAAGCAAGCTGAGCAGCGGGCTGTCGAGGCCGACCACGGCAGAGTCACCGGAGACTATGGCAAACAGTTACTCAGAAGGCGGGGAGAATTCATCGAACGCAGCTTTGCCC
>Ga0182013_10002527_pt1 | contig 23839 bp, 22 predicted proteins | sample 612S2MmetaG_FD_120487 | JGI IMG/M metagenome (GOLD analysis project Ga0182013, IMG submission 120487) | Permafrost microbial communities from Stordalen Mire, Sweden - 612S2M metaG | ecosystem: Environmental > Terrestrial > Soil > Wetlands > Permafrost | place: Sweden: Stordalen | collected...
CACCTTCGTTCTCCTGTCCATCGGCCTCCCTGTCGGCTCCGCCGACAGAGTAGCCAATTAGTCGATGAAGGTGGGCCAAATCAGACGCGCACAAGTGGGCCAGTTCAGAGTAGCGAAATCAACAGCGGCTGGATTGAGACGGACGACGTCACCGCTCTCATTGGTACCAACGAGTCCGGCAAAACCAACATCCTCGTGCCGCTGTGGAAGCTGAATCCTGCAAATGAGGGTGCCATCGACTTCATCGCGGATTACCCACGAAAGCGCTACAACGAGTTTCGGAACGTAACCCCGCAGCCATGCTTTATAGAGGCTGTGTTCGAAGTTGGAAACGAACTAGCAACACAACTCGCCGCAACGACCGGTCTGCCTGCATCAGAGCTTTCCGAGGTCACGATCGGCCGTTTGTTCGACGGTGTTCACACCGTTAACTTCCACAATGCCAAGCCTGCGCGGGTTATTGAAAAGAAGCGGGCGCTCGACCTTGTTTCTCAGGCCGAGTCGGAACTAACTGGTTTGACCACTCTAAAGGGCGACGAAACCCTCAAGCCAGAGATGCTGCAGGCTGTCAAGACCGCCAAGACCGCGTTGGTTGACGCCCGCGAAATCGGCTCCGCACAACTCGACCACGTGCTGTCAGCCCTAGCCATCGTTAAGGTCGGCGACGCGCCGAAAAGCAGTACACTCGTTCCCCGTTATCAGCGTATCTCCGACGAAGTCAATACGATGAAGGAGGAGATATCGCACAAACACCCGAACGATGTCGATGACGCCACTCAGCTCGTTTTGGAGAAAATGCCGAAATTTGTGTACTACTCCAACTACGGGAACCTGGATTCTGAAATCTACCTTCCCCACGTGATTCAAAACATGAGCAGGGAGGGGCTGGGCGCGAAGGAAGCGGCCAAGGCAAGGACTCTAAGAGTCCTGTTCGAGTTTGTGAGATTGAGTCCCCAGGAAATCCTCGAGCTCGGCCAGGAGGCCAAGCCAATTGCTAATCAGAAGCTAACCCAGGAACAGATCGACGAGAGTTCCGAGAAAACAAAGGAACGGAGCATCCTTCTAACCTCCGCATCGGCGGACCTTACCCAAAAATTCCGCAAGTGGTGGAAGCGCGGCAACTACGCTTTCCGATTCCAAGCAGACGGCAACCATTTCCGCATTTGGGTATCGGACGATAAACGCCCTGACGAAATTGAGCTGGAAGGCAGGAGCACAGGCCTGCAGTGGTTCCTCAGCTTTTACTTGGTCTTTCTGGTCGAGCGCTCGGAGGCGCACGCCGATGCGATCCTGCTCTTGGACGAGCCAGGCCTCTCTCTCCATCCTCACGCGCAGGAAGACCTTTCCGCATTTTTCGACGGCTTGGCCGAGACGAACCAACTGATGTACACGAGTCATTCACCATTCCTGATCGACAGCGACAGGCTCGATAGGGCAAGAAAGGTGTTTGTTGGCGACGACGGCGAGACCATGGTAACGGCAGATCTAAGCAGCAAGGAGGGTGACAGTGAGCGCAGGAGCGCGGGCTATACAGTCTTTGCCGCGCTCGGGCTGACTGTCGCAGAGAGCTTCCTAATCGGTTGCGAGCCGGTGTTAGTTGAAGGGCAGTCTGACCAGCTCTACTTGAGCGCAATCAAGAGCCTCTTGATCGCCGCAGGTAAGCTGAAACCGGCCCGCGAATTGATCTTCCCGCCTACAGGAGGCACCAAGGGCGTGAAAGCCGTGGTCAGCATTCTCGGTGGAAGGGATGAACAACTGCCCGTGACATTGTTCGACAGCGACGACGCAGGTAAAGTGATCGTTAAAGCCCTCAAAAACGGCACGTATTCTGGTGACCAAGCGCTTGTCCTTGAAGTGGAAACTTTCACGGGTATGCCGGACTCCGAGATTGAGGATCTGCTCCCCTCAGAAGTGATCGTACGGGAACTCGATAGGTGGCAACGTGGGGCTGACGTGCAATTCGAGGAAGAGTACAAGGCCGGAGCGCCGATCATTCCTCAAATCGAAGAATGGGCCAAAAGGCACGATGTTGTCCTTCAGAAACCTGGGTGGAAGGTTGAGCTCGCTAAGAGAATCAAGAAGAAACTGCTAGACGGCGGAGCAGCCGCGGTGCCTGTGCCGATCCTGGAAAGGTGGACAATGCTGTTTGAAGCACTCCAGCCAGCTCGCCCGTAGGCGTGCGCCAGGCGCTCCAGGAGGGTGTCCCGCCCTGCTCTCTTTCGCAAAGGAATCTGAAAATTGGTGCCCCGTTCCGGCCGGTTTTGCCGGGGCGGGGCTCTTGCTCCACAGGCCAGACCCCGGGCGTTTCAGCTCCCACCGACTTATTCCGGAATTCGTAACTGCAACGCGATCTCCTATAGTCTCCGGTTGGCCGACGATACAGGGGGCATCGCATCGCGGCTCGGAGGCAAATGCTGGCACTTCTGCGGCCTGTCCTGAGGCTTCCTCGTCACGTTGCACCCGGTTATTCATCACCGCCAGCGGTTCGCATCGATGAGATGCTGAGCGCGTCAGGACATCGTTCTCCGCAGGGAAGGAGGCAGTCTCGTGTCCACGCCAACCGTTGGGCCACAGGAGCCAGTCGCGCCCGCCAATGCCCCGCCCACCGTTTCCAAACAGTTTCGAAAATGGATCGGGCCGGTGGCCCTGGGACTCATCCTTCTGGTGATACCGGCCCCTTCCGGCCTGAGCGCGACAGCGTGGCATTACTTCGCGCTGTTCGTCGCTGTCATTGCCGGACTTATCACGGAGCCACTGCCCGGCGCAGCCATCGGTTTAATCGGCGTAACGATCGCTGCCGCGCTGTTGCTGGTTGGGAAAAACCCGGCCGAAGCCACTAAGTGGGCGCTCTCGGGGTTCTCCAACGATGCGGTGTGGCTCATTTTTGCTGCCAACATGTTTGCACTGGGATATGAAGCAACTGGACTGGGCCGACGTGTGGCGCTGCTGCTGGTAAGGACTCTGGGTCGCCGAACTCTCGGCCTAGGTTACGCCATAGCGCTCTCCGATCTGTGTCTCGCTCCAGTCATGCCGTCGAACACGGCGCGCAGTGGGGGCACGGTGTATCCCATCGTAAAGAACATCCCGCCGCTTTATGGTTCGTTTCCCAACGATAACCCGCGAAGAATCGGCGGATACCTGCTGTGGACCGGCTTTGCCACCACCTGCGTCACCAGTTCCATGTTCTTGACCGCGCTTGCGCCCAACCTGCTGGCAGTGGAAATTGCGCGCAAGGTCGCTCACGTTGATATCTCCTGGGGCACGTGGGCTCTGGGCTTTCTGCCGGTCGGGATTCTGTTATTCGCGGCGACACCGCTGCTTGCCTATTTCTTATATCCGCCAGAGATCAAGCGCGGCGACGAGGTTGCAAGCTGGGCTGGCGGCGAACTCATCACCATGGGACGGATCACCCGTAGTGAAGCGACCATGGGATTACTGGCCGTGGCGGCGCTGGCGGGCTGGATCGCAGGCGGCCGCTGGATCAGCCCGGTCACCGTCGCTCTGGTCGTCATCTCGCTGATGCTTCTCACCAAGGTCGTCACGTGGAATGACATCCTTGCCAATAAACAAGCCTGGAGTGTTCTGGTCTGGTTTGCCACATTGGTGGCCATGGCGGAAGGGCTCAGCAATGTGGGCTTCCTGGCCTGGTTCGGCTCCCGGGCAGCCACTTACATGACCCGCATTCCGCTGGTGCCGATGTTAATCGCAGCCATCGCAACGTTCTTCATCATTCACTATCTGTTTGCCAGCATCACGGCGCAGGCCACCGCGCTGCTGCCAGTTTTCCTGCTGGCTGTCCTGTCTGTACCGGGCGTTCCTGCCAAAGCTGTGACCCTGGTACTGGTTTACTCGCTGGGTTTGATGGGCGTTCTTACTCCCTACGCGAGCGGGCCTGCGCCAATCTGGTATAGCAGCGGCTATATCCCCACCAAAGACTTCTGGCGACTGGGCGCCATCATGGGAGCGCTGTATTTGCTCGTGCTGTTGGCGGTCGGTCTGCCATTCGCAATCAGGTTCCTGCACTGAGGATGAGCCAGAACTGCGGGCTCGAATGACAAGTGGTTCAGCTCGCCTTCCCCGGCTTGCGTAGCACAGCGATGATCGCTTGACCCATCTGTCTTGTCGTCGCGCTCCCTCCCAAGTCCCGCGTGCGAACCTTTCCTTCGGCAATCACGCTTTCCACCGCGCCCAGCACGGCAGCGCACAGTTCGGGTTCACCCAAGTGGTCCAGCATCATCGAGACTGACCAGATCGTTGCTACGGGATTGGCGATGCCTTTGCCTGCGAGGTCGGGTGCCGAACCGTGGATCGCCTGGAACAGGCTTGGGTAGCGTCCATCGGGATTGAGGTTAGCGCTCGGTGCCAGTCCCATGCTGCCGGCAATGGCCGCCCCGAGATCGGTGATGATATCGCCGAACAGGTTCGAGGCCACGACCACGTCCAGGCTCTCGGGCGTGGTGACAAGACGCGCACACAGCGAGTCGATCAACTGCTGCTCGTGCTGAACATCCGGATACTTGGCGGAAACTTCGCGGAACACGTCATCCCAGAAGACCATGCTGTAATTGATGGCGTTGGACTTGGTCGCGCTGGTCACTTTCTTGCGCCCGTGCCGGCGCGCATACTCGAAGGCATAGCGCATAACCCGCTCCGTGCCATGGTAGGTAAAGACTGCCGACTGCACCGCCGACTCCTGCGGAGTTCCCTGGTGCACTCGTCCGCCAACTCCACAATATTCGCCTTCGCAGTTCTCGCGAACGCAGACGATGTCGATGGCATTGGGACCTTTGCCGGCCAGCGGACCAGCCACGCCCTGCAGCAAGCGTATGGGACGAAGATTGACGTACTGGTCAAAACCCTGGCGAATGGGCAGCAACATACCCCACAGCGTGATGTGGTCAGGAACTCGCGGGTCGCCCACCGGACCAGCCAGAATGGAGTTAAAGCCGCCCGCCTCCAACACCTTCAATGCGTCGGGAGGCATCATCGCTCCGAGGCGAAGATACCGCTCCGAGCCCCAGTCGTAGTCCTGGGTTTCGAACTTCAGTCCACCGTGAAGTTCGGCGACCGCCCGGAGAACTGCGACAGCCTCCGGCATGACCTCCGAGCCGATGCCGTCGGCGGCCATTACCGCAATGTTGTAGTGCCGCATTCGGTGTCTCCTCAATTCGCTCATTGCGTGACGTTAAAGCGCAGTTCGTCGTCACTTTGCGCGAATACTTCGATCTCCAGAGCATCTTCCTTCGTCCAGTTTGGCAGGGCCGCGGCGAATTGTTGGAAGGCAGTTGCCCTTACTGATCTGCACCAATTGCCTGCCCTGATCCCTCGCAATCCCAACAATTGTCTCGCCCACAATCTGCAGGACCTTCTCCCGACCGATTTCACGGCTTAGAGCGTCGACCAAAGGCGCCACTATCCGGACTTCGATCTCCCGCCCCGTCAGGACCCCAATCTTGTTGAGTTCGAAATCACGCGTGTGATTCATTGGAGTCCCTCTCCACTCTCCCCAGCATACGACGTTGACACAAGACGGCTGTCTGCGTGTCTCCGAATCAATTCCCAGAGCAAACCCAAGAACAACCAAGGAGCTTTCACATGGCAACTATGTCCGCTGCCCGCATCCGTTCCCTGCATCGTCGCCACGCTGAGGCGCACGAAGCCGTCTTTCACTTCAGCTCGTTACCGAAGTCGAGTTCTGTTGCGGCTCATTCGCTGGGGACAAGGCCCATTGAGTGCAAGCCTAGTCCCTCGGCAGAGGAGCGATTCCGTTCGGCTCTCCGCAGAGAGCTCGTCCGGGCCGGACTCGTCTGAGTTCCTCAAGTTCACACACGAGAGGGGAAACTTCGGCGTCCCCTCTCGCCATTTCACAACAAAGGAGAACAACAACCCCATGCAGAAGTTTTTGCTGATAGGACACTTGGGCAAGGACCCAGAAATGAAGTACACCCCTGGAGGCATCGCCATCACCACCTTTTCGGTGGCTAGCACCGAGCGCTGGAAGAACGGCGACGGCGAGCTTCAGGAACACACCGAATGGTTCAACGCTAAGAGCTTCGGCCGGCGAGCTGAAGTTGCTGCTGAGTTCCTGAAGAAAGGAAGCCGTGTCTTCCTGGAAGGCCGGCAGCGCATCGAGTCCTGGGACGACAAGAAGTCCGGCGAGAAGAAGTACAAGTGCTTCGTCTACGTCGACAAAATTGAGTTCCTGGGCGACTCCAACCGCAACGGTCATGGCAACGGCCAGAATGGCGAGTTCGCCAAAGATCAGTCCCACAGCCAGGAATATCCCGCCATGGTCGGAGATTCCGACACTCCCTTCTGAGTGGACCGTCTTTCCCCGTTCGCAACCCGACAGCTTGCTCAACCAAGCGAAGGAGACCTCTTTCGATGAAGAAACTCAGCAATGAAGAACTCCTGGTCGAACTGGAAGTGCCATTTCCGGTCGACCAGATCCTGTGGCGGGTGACAAACACCGCCAACAACCGCACCCGCGGGCAGGTCGTGCCCTACGCCGATCCGCGCGCCTACACCGATCGTCTCAACGGACTCGTAACACCCCAGGGCTGGACCCGCAACTATGAGACGACCACCATGAACAACATCACCCGCCATAAGCGCAACAGCGAGATCGTCACGGGCAAGATTCTCGTGATCTGCAAGGTGACCATCGAGGGTCTCGGAACACACTCGGGAACCGGCGAACAGTGGGCTGACGAAGAAAACGCAATGACTTCGGCAGAAGCACAGGCGTTCAAACGGGCTTGCTCTTGCCTTGGACTTGGGCGCTGCTTTTATGACTTCGACGCGCCGTGGGTAGACCTGGACGACAAGGGCCGTCCGAAGAAGACTCCAGTGGTTCCAAGCTGGTTGATCCCGGAAAACTGGCGCAAGGGAGCACGTCCGTCCGGAAAGGCCAGTGGCGCGAACGGAAGCGCCACACCGTCGCACGCGGCTGGTGGAAACAACGGCCACGCGAACGGCAGCGGATCCCGCAACGGCCGCGCGAACCCGACTCCGCCCACACGGAATGGGAGCGGAGATTCGCGTCCGCCAGCAACCCAAAACGTCGCAGGGTCGCAGCAGGCTGCCGCCGATGGTGGTACCAACAAGAATGAGCCAAAACCGAGCGAAAATGCAGCAAAGAACGGCAACGGCGCTGACTTGGACAAACGCATTTCCGCTTTGGAAGAATCTGTCGGCGGCAAGCTCTACCGATGGGTTCTACGGGAATACGGCCATGCCAACAAGCCTCACCTGGTGCGCGACATCAAGTTGAAGAAGAAAATTCTCGACGTGCTGGAGTCGGCCACGCGGGGCCTGCGCCGCATGGAGGTCGTCCTCGATCGCATCCCGGAGCAAGAAGTAGGTGCCTTGCTGGCAAAGCTGCAAGCCCCGCCACTGAATGAAATCGCCGACATGCCGACGCTGGTCCTGGTTGTTCAGGGCCTAGAAGGTATCGTCAACAACGGTTCCCACCCCAACGCAGCCTGAACGGCTGTTCTCTCCACCACACACGGGAGATGCCTGTTTATCGGGTGTCTCCCATGCCTGCCTTACGGCGAGGTTTCATTGACGAACAGGGACAAATCCCTTGCTGCGGGTCGTTCGCCGACGGTTGGCGAGATCTCGCGGGTTCATCCAATTCCCAGTATCCAGCCCTCAACGTGCGCTGCTTCGAGCTCTGCAGGCGTGAGAGTGGGAGCCAAGAAATTCGCGAGCGTACCCGCAAGGTCGGAGCGGCGCATCCATTCCGCAACGGAGAATGCGTCGTGTTGGTCGTCGTTACGATTCCCCTGCGCAAAGCCTCGTCTCCAAAGCGATGGATAGACTTCTGCGACGACTGACCGACCCGTCGGGACATCCCCAGCCATCGAAAGGCCAAAAGTGAACGGTGGGCACGTGAAGGCGGATATAGCGCAACCACGGCAGTCCGGCATGGGTGGACTTTGCAACCGAGCCTGGCACGTCGAAGTGGAAGACGGACTTCGCCCCGGCCCTCACTTCTGTCACGCGCCTCCACCGGGTGTTACCGCATCGGGCTGCACCGTTGCCGTAGTGGCCATCGCGGATGAAATCAACGTACGGGTGTGGATCGTCCGTCGGCCAGTGCCGCTGAAAGTCGTCAAGAAAAGCCAGCCAATCGTGGGGCAATTGGTACTTTTCGAAATACTGTAGCGGAAAGGAAAAGCCGTGGTCGATCCCGACGAGAGTGCGCGGTGCTTCTTGAAGACGTTCCACCAGCCATTCGGCAATTTCTCGACGTGTCCAGTATTTGCGTGGGCTGGGCGGCGGCGGCACTTCTGTAGGACCTCCGTTGCGGTCCGCCATGTAGATGCGCAGGCCCTTAAGGCTCGATACCAGCGTCTCCGCGCCGGAATAGTCGATGCCGATATACCGATCAAAAGCTGGCAGTCTGCCCATTCGGTACGCCCCGATTGCTGGTATTCCCAACAAATTAAGCAGTTTATACGCTGCGCACGATGCGCAGCGCCCTTCCCGCTCTGTTTCGGTAATTCCACCCTGAAAAGCCAAACGATATCAACAAAAGTCACACTGGAGCATTGCCATGAAACTACGTCGGAATGAATTTTGCCCGATTCATCGCTCGTTGTTCTGCTGCGGTCGTGAGCAGACTCGGAAACAACGCAGATTTCAGCTTGGTGTTCAGCGCATCGATGACCCGCACCACCCGAGGGGATATCGCGAACTCCGCTCGCCGGCAGAGATGCGAAAGTTGTTGAACCGAAAAGTCGTGGAGCAGGTAGGGAAGTGCGCCATTTGCCAGCATGAATTTGCCGACTGCTGCGACATCGTGCCTTATGCCGATTTCGGCATAAGGCACGGAATGCCGACTTTCAGAATATGCCGACTAGATCGGTTCTCATCAGCGGACGCGAACGTATCATGATTTCGAGGTCGGCATAGTCACGGCGGGCTGACAGAGAGGAAACTCCATCTGAACCTGGAAGGAGGTTCGTCGAGATAGAGATGTTCGTCGATCTCGGCGTCCGTTACCGTGAGCGTCAGCAGGGGTTTGGTATTCCAGCTCGAGCGGAACACGGTCTCAAAGCCGGGAAACGGCGGACGGCCGAGCAGCGGTGTTGCGTTGAACACTGGGCGCTGCACCCATTCCACCCAGTCCTCAAAGCACTTGATGCCGGTCTCCGTTCCGATTACGCCCGCCTTTATTCCATACGGCTTGCTTTCGTCAAGCGGCCCGAACAATGTCAGGCCGTCGCGCGGGTCCTCCATCGCCTGACCGTGCCGAAACAGCAGACGCGGCTCCGGAATGTAGATGAGGTCTTTCATTGCTCCCCGCCTTCCGGGAGGTCGTCTTCAAAAGCGTCGTCATCGCGGGTGTCGCGTCCGTAGTCATCGGCGGTTTCCGCCTCTTCGGAGTATTTCAGGAGCTGCGGATCGGTGTACGACACCGGGCTGCAGAACGGCAGTGGATTCGGCAGGAGGGACAGACTGGCCGTGCTTCCGAGCTTCACTGTTATCTTGTCCGCCCCATCGCACAGATAGGTGGCGGCGGCAAGCGTCCGGTCGCGCCATTCATCGTTCCACCAGGATTTGCACTGACTGCGTCGGGCGGAGGCCAGCTTCTTCTTGCTCTCCCAGATGGTGGTGCCGTCGTTCGTAAACAGGACGTGCGACTTGAAAATATAGGCGACCATGGGGTGGACCAGCGGCCGTGCCTGCACTGCATAATGCCAGAGCCGCTTGACGCTCACGCCTGTCGTCGGATTGGTCCGCGTGCTGTACCCCACCATTGCACGATAGGTCCTCCCGCCGTCAACGCCGGAGAAGAACACCTTGTCGTTAGCGACCCGGTCTTTGGGAAAGTAAAAGCATTTGGCCTTGTTGGCCAGCTCATAGACGGGAAGCTTGCGCTCGTCGAGCATCTGCTCCCAGGCGACACGCAGAAGCTGAAACAAATGTTTCCCAAAGATGGATTTGGGTTCTGCCAGCAGGCCCGCAACCTCGACGGGCTCGCCCGCCTTGGCGATGTACATTTCCGGGCCGAGTTTTCCTTCAAAGTCCGAGGCTTCGGCGAAGGTGGTCAGGAACATTCCCTCCTCAACTGCCGGATACGGAAGTGTCGGAGGCACCTCCAGCTTGCCGATGCTCCTGCGCGAGAGCGAATGGAAATAAACATGTGTGGGCAGCGTAATCGGAAACCAATTGGAAAGGTACTCCTCGGGCTCCTTGCGCAATCCCTGCTCGGCGCTGAACTGCGTGCGCCACCAGTCGTTAACCGCCGTCCGGTTAAATTTCGGGTCCTTGGGAACGCAGTCTTCCTCCAGTTTGTCCAGCAGCTTGGCAAGCCCGGCGCCCCAGGATTGCGCAAACGGCACCGTGTTGACGCGCGTGATCTCGATGGTTATATCGCCATGCGGCAGATCGTCGATCTGCAGAGGAATAACGAAGTCTCTCAGCTTTTCCTTCTTGGCTAAGCCTTGGGCGAAGTGCAGCTCCTTGAGAGGACCGTCCTTGGCGTTCGAGATCTGGGAGAGAACGTAGAGCACCTTGGCCGCGCGGGCCCTAATTACCTCTTCTATATTGTCCCAGAACACCTCGCCGCCAAGCAGTTTGGTCAGATCACACCAGACACGGTAGCCTTCGTTCGCCAGTTGCAAGGCCAGCCACAATGTGAATTCGTTGTCTTCGGGATTAGCGTGGCTCAATAACAGCGTGTCACGTTGTGTATTCGGTAGCGGAGTCGCAGCCACTTCCGGTCCTTTCTACCTCGCAATAACCTGAGCCAAGAGCAATTGTGGCACGTCGCGCCACTGGATCAAGTGATCAAGGATTGAATGATTGAATAGGCAAACGAATTCATGTCAGTCTCACGTCAGACTGAGCGCATCCAAACGCTCTTTTCGACGTTGCCAGTCGGGCATGCACGTAGTCAGTAACCGAAAGAACCTGTGGTTGTGGCCGTGGATGCGGAGGTGGCAAAGCTCATGCACGATAACGTAATCAATGCATTGAGACGGAGCCTTGATCAGATCTGAGTTCAGAATGATCTTTGAAGCACGCGTGCAACTACCCCAGCGCTTGTGCATTTTCTGCAACCGAATTGTTGGCGACGGGATGCCGAATCGCTTGACTTCGTCGTAGCGCTGTTGAACTCGCCGATGAAGCAGTTGCTTCGCGTGGTTTAGGTACCACCCCTCGACCAACTCACGGACGCGATTCGTGTGGCGTGGATTCGGCGTGGATACGTGCAAATAGCGCCCGATCATTTTCACGGAAGTGCTGTCAGCCCGGTGGAGCTTCAGCCTGTACTGTCGGCCAAGGAAGAGGTGAGTTTCACCGCTTACAAATCGTCGTTCGGGAGCAGCAGGGGGTGATTGGCGAAAATGTTGCAATTGCTTCGAGATCCAGGCTGCGCGATGTTCAACCCGAGCCTTGATCTGATCCAGGCTCTTGCCGTTGGGTGCTTTCACCTTCACCGCCAAGTCAGGGTACACGCTGATGGTAAGGCGCTTGCTTTTGGTGCGCACCAAGGCAAACGAGATGATCTCTCCGTTGTACCTGATTGCGGGGCCAGCAGGAGTGATAGCAAGAAAGCCGGTCATGTGCGATACCGGACCCTTGCGATGTCGAGACACTGCTCCATAATGACATCGACGTTGTCGAAGGTGAGGGGGATGCCATACGTGCCTTTCAATTCAAACAGATAGTCTTCGATAAGATTCCGCATCTGGTTTTGGACATCCGCGTTCGTCTCCCAGTTGACGATTGTCATTCTGCGGATGATCTCGTCAATGCCAATGCTAGCCTCAACGCCGACTTCACTTCGTCGAGCCTCCTCTATTTCCTGTTTGCCCAACGTGTCCAGAATCACACCATAAAACGCCTTGGCCACATCGAGCTGCCGCAGTGGCACAGGGATATTGTCGCCTGTGCGGTTCACCACTGACTGCATGATCTGGGTGACGCGCTTCAGATACTCGGCATCGGACAACCGCCGTTGCCGGAAAGCCTCAATAGCTTCTTCGAGCATCTGGGAGAATCGTTTGTAAAATGCCGGGTCCTCCTGCCATTTCTCGGAGATGGACTTCTTCGTGCGATAAGCGATGAGGTCTGCCTTGGACGCTAAACCGTGAACTTTTTCCACTTCCTTCGTGAACGCCTCACTGTCGAAAATATTCACCAACTCGGTGATTGGCTCGACCTCACCGGCCCCAACATGCATGTCCACGAGTTTCTGGATTCTCTTTTCGTACTCCCTAAAATCTACGGCTTCGCCGTAGCGCCGCCGTACCGACGTACGCAAATTCATAAAGAACTGCAAGTCCGCCTTATACTTCTCGATCTTCTGGCGTGGCGTGTTCTCAATGAACTTCACGGTCGAAAGAGCAATTGCCAGGGTCCGAGCGTACGCCGACAGCCGTTCATAGAACTGGTCGCGCAGCGCCTGTTCAGCCAACAACCGCTCAAATTCCTCCTCGTCGCGCTTGTTCCTGATGCCTCTGAACACATCCCACAATTCTGAGTGTCGCTGCGGCAAGGTTTTCACGATCTCGCCAACATCGGTTAGCGTCTCTGCAAGATCGTCCTGAGTAAACTCTGGGAGCTTGCCGTAGAGATCGAGCGCCTGATTCAACTCCGATAGCACACCCTGGTAATCCACGACGTAACCGAAATCCTTGCCCTCGTGCAGGCGGTTCACTCGCGCAATGGCCTGCAACAGCGTATGCCCTTCCATCGGCTTGCAAAGATATAAGACAGTATTGCGAGGTGCATCGAAGCCGGTGAGGAGTTTGTCCACGACGATGATGATCTCTGGCGTGTCGCCGTCCCGGAATCCGCTAATGAGTTGGCGCTGATACTCATCAGGTGTGCCGTACTTCTCCATCATCTTCTTCCAGAATCGGACAACCTCTTCCTTGGTTTCCTCCTGTACCTCCTCGTAGCCCTCGCGCACGTCGGGTGCCGACACCAATACTTCGGATGTGACCATGCCAAAATCATCTAGGAATTGCTTGTACTTCAACGCCGTCGCCTTGTCCGGAGAGACCAGTTGAGCCTTGAACGGCGTGCCCTGCCAATTCTCACGGAAATGGATACTGATATCCCACGCGATCCGTTTCACCCGCTGCTCAGCCTTACTTAGTTGCTTCGCAGCAGCGTACTTCTTCTTCAAGTCGGCGACCTGTTTCCGCGCGAGGTTCGCGGTGACTTTCTCAACCCAACTGTCAATCTGTCGTTCGTCCACCGATAACTCGACATCTCGCCCTTCATACAAAAGTGGCACGACGGCCTTATCACCGACAGCCTCGCGGATCGTGTAGGTGTCAATCATTCCGCCAAACTGAGTGAGGGTATTCTTGTCCTTCTTCATCACCGGCGTGCCGGTGAATCCGATGTAACAGGCGTTCGGCAACACCTTTCGCATCATGGCGTGCAACGGCCCGTACTGCGTCCGGTGCCCCTCGTCCACCAGCACGAAGATGTTCCGGTCAGAGTTCCGTACTTCCTTTTTCCGCAGCGCGGCTTCAAACTTATCGATGATCGTCGTGATGATCGCCGACTTGTGGCCTTCGATGAGGTCGATTAAGTGTTTGCCGGTCGTCGCCTGCACCAGTTCGTGGCCGCAATGGTGAAACGTCTTGTAAATCTGATCGTCTAGGTCCACGCGGTCGGTCACTAGCACTATCTTGTGGTTTTCGATACCCGGCTCCAAAGCGATGGCCTTCGCTAGCATTACCATCGTCAATGACTTGCCACTGCCCTGGGTGTGCCAGATCACACCACCTTGGCGGCGTCCTTCGGCGTCCAAAGACCGGAGCCGTTCCAACATCTTGTGCACACAGAAATACTGCTGATAGCGGGCGAGTTTCTTTTCGCCGGCGTCAAACAAGGTGAACCGGAACATCAACTCCAGTAACCGTTCGGGACGGCACAACGCGTACAGTGCTCGGTCTTGCGGCGTGAGTTCCCGCCTGCCCGCCGCATCCAAATCCTCAAAGTGCTGGCGCGCGTAGCGGAAAGGATCACTGAACAGCGCATCCTCCTGCTCGCTAATAATTGGAATTCGAAATTGTCGGGCGATCGCGTCATCCGCGTCCTCACGTTCCTTCCACACTGCCCAGAATTTTGCAGAGGTCGCCGTCGTGCCGTACTTCGCCTCGTTCTTGGTCAGCGCTAGTAGAAGTTGCGAGTAGAGGAAAAGCTTTGGAATCTCGTCGTCTCGCTGATTCCGTATCATCTGCGAGATGGCTTGGTCTAGGGGCTCTTTGATGTCAGGCCGCTTGCACTCAATTACAACCAAAGGGATTCCATTCACGAACAAGACAATGTCAGGCCGGCGCGTCTCGTGGCTGGCGGTACGTTCGACCACAAACTCCGCTGTGCAATGGAATACGTTGTTGGAAATACCGCCCGGGGTGAAATCGATGTATCGCAGCGGAAAACTCTTCTGATCGCCGTAAATCATTTGCGGCAGGCTTTTGCCGAGACAGAGCAGGTCGTAAATGCGCTCGTTGGTGCGCACCAAGCCGTCGAACGGAAAGTCCTCCAGCGCCTGGATGGCGTTTTGGATGTTCCCCTCCGAAAAGGCGTAGGTCTGGCCTTTGAACTGGATGCGGTTCATCTTCCGCAACTGCTCCTCCAGCACCGCATGCAGGATCACGCGCCCCGGCCGCCCGCCCCGCAATGCTAGCGCCTGCTCCGGCGTAAGGTAGGTCCACCCCACCCGCTGCAATAACTGCAACGCAGGTATCTGCGAGATGTGATCCTCTTTGAAGGAGGGAATTGCGTTCATGGTCGAAGTCTCATGGGTCACTGCTCAATCTGGCTATTCCCGCACCCGCAACTTGCCAGTCAGGAGCCTTTGCATCATGCCGCGCTTCTGCTCCTTCAGTGTCTTAAGTTCTTCCTGTAGCAACCGAATTTCCGTGTCGCTTCCTTCCAGCAACTCAACAATCTCCCTCTGCTCCTCCAGAGATGGCGGAAGTGCGATCTTCTCTCGCAGAAAATCACGGGCATCAAAGATCAACTTTTCGATGTGCACTCCGTTACTCGCCAGGTAAGCCATGTGCCACATGCGTGGACTTCGCGCCAGCCAGTCGAAAAAGGGCATGTGCAATTTCTCTGGAGCCTTGCAACGAAAGATGACGTACTCGTTCGAGACATGCATTCCGTCAAACGGCTGGCGCACCATGGCAAGGGCGCCATGCGTGACCTGACGCTTGGAGACCAGAAAATCACCAGCTTCAATTCGGTTCAGGTCGACAGTCTTGAACTCCTTCGCAGTAAAACTGCCCCTGAAAAACAAACCACCTGCGCGACGGCGAATACTAATGAGGTCTAAAGGGTCGTCACCCGATAGAGTTACCGGTCGGAAAACCCGTTCCAAAAGATCGGATAAACGATAGGTTTTCCACTGTTGGCCAGCAGAGCTTTTGAACCGCTTCTTGCCGGTCAGGAGTTGCTGCATGAAGCCGTGCTTAAGCTGTTGCTTGGTCAACAGGAGTTGCTCCTGCCGGTCAATAGCGCGATTCCACGTCCCCAGCACTGCCGCAATCCGCTGCTGCTCTGGCAAAGGGGGGAGCGCGATCAGAAAACTCCTTAGCAATTCGGTCTGGATTCGGCCGGTGCCATGACCGGAGCGATCGACTAATGCGAGAAGGTGTGTCTTTCTGGCAGCCAGCGCATACGCCAGAAACTCGGCCGAAACGTCGTCGTTTGGGAGTAACCCTTTCAAATCTTGGTTGAAGGCCGACTGGCGCGTGGTGATCCCCACTGGCACGTCTTTGTTGAGTGTCATGCCGCGAACCAAAATCAAAACAGTGTTGCTGGGCACGAGCCGACAATTTGCGGCAGCACCTTCGGCGCTGATCGTGTCGATTGAATCGTCCAGCCAGAACTTCTTGAGATCCTTCGCGCTGAACCAAGGAATCGAGCCCCTCCAATAGGCGGCTTGTCCCTTATGTGGGGTCCCGCCCGATACAATCTTGGACAGCGCACCAAGCTCGCGAGTGCGCCAGTCAACCGGGATTTCGCCGATCGCAGTCTTCTTTGTCTTCTGGCTGGCGTGAAGTGTGGGCGTAGGCATGGGCTATCCTAGAATTTTGGTCACGTCCTCCAAGAACACGGGAAGGTACTTCTCACCGAGGTACTGCCGGTCGTCGGAGAGCGCTTTATCGAACCCGGAATGCGCCAATGATGGCCGGACTTCCATCATCAGTTGCCGGAGTTCTGATGACTGCAATAGTGGGTCGAGTGCGGTTAGGCGCGGGTCGTTGAGTTTGAGCCAGATCCGCTCCAGAGCACTGAACAGAGGCGACCATGTGACCCATTTTGGGAACTGCTCTGACCGGTTCAGTAGCGTGGCCCATTGGTCGGGCTTTAGCCAGTAGTGTTTCTCGCGGCCCGAGCTTCTGAGTTGGACAACTCCCGATTGGCTCAGATCCACAAGCGTGTTCTGGATTGACCGCTCGTAGAAGTACGCTTCATACGCGATCTCTGATGGGTGTGCAGCTTCGTGGGTGAGCAGGTAGAGCACGACCTCCGCGCGGCTGTTGACGCCGAACAGCGCGCGCAATTGCAGGGCGAGGTTGGTCGATGCAGTCGGACGAAATTTCTGTGAGTAACCACGCTCCCGCACGGGGCCACGCGTAAAACCGTACCTTGCGAAGTTCGGATCCGGATCGCCTATCACCAACATTGGCTTGCCATCCTCCGCAAAGAAGAACGGCTCTGGCGGGGAGGCGGGTTCCACGGGCTTGGCGAGTTGCTTCCACTTGGTCACGTCCGTACCTTTGCTCATCAGCCCGGCAAGGACCGCCAATACGCGTGTGCCCGCGAATTTCTCCTTTCGGAGAATGCGTTTGAGCCGGAGGATGTTGATCAACCAGCCATTTTTCAGCAGCCAGTCAAGTACTTCATCAAAAAGACGCGGATCGTGTCGGCCCAGTGTGCAGGTAAGGAGCAGCAAAGCCTCAGGATCAATAACCCAAGAGTCCTCGCCTCGTGCATGCCCCGCCACGCCCAAGGCCGACCATTGCCTCCAAAGAAAGTTCAGCAGGAGATCCTGGTATTCACTCTTAAATGTGTTCAGCGACTGAATCATGACCAAGTTCTCGGAGTGTTTCTCTTAAGACCGTCTTGAATCCTTCGGACACGTCGTGAGTCATCGCCCAGCGGGCGGCGGTTTCGAGTTCGCCGCCCGTGGGGTTGAGAGCGCGGAGATCGGTCAGATGCGTTCCGTCCCGTTGGTCGGCAGCGGCGTAGAGTTTGAAATGGATCTGGTCGAGCCGTCCGATGAAGTAAATCGTGAGGCGCGGTCCGTATTCCCGTGCTGTTAGCCGGTCCCCGATTCCCTGCGGCAGGCCCATCTGATACAGCCCACCTTCGCCGCTGCTCGGTTCGTTATTGAGCCAGTTCCGGAAGAGCCCTAGGTCGCGTGCCACCTGTTGGGCTGCTTCGAGGAGAAAGTCCGGCAACGGGTCTGGGCTGATCAGATCCGCGCTGGAATTCATCAGCGCCACAATGTCGACGTCCTTCGTGGTCCGCTGCCGGAGTCCTGTGGCAATGAGGGCCGAACCCCCGCAGACGACCAACCGGACAGGCTCAGTCTGAGCCAAATCCAGCCTTCCAGAAAGCAGCCTGAAAGCCCTCTCAAGATGATCGTTTGTAATCGTATCTGTCATATTGTCACTTATCGTGCTTATATCACGCACGATTAATAGCATTATTGACTAATTACGTCAAGTTAAGATGTTTTAGGCGTTCGGATATCTCCTCGCGAATCGTGGCCAATTCCTTTTCCAGTTTCTCGATCTGCACTTGCGTGGCTGCAACGTCCACCTCAGTCTCCTCCTCGAACGTGTCCACGTAGCGAGGGATGTTCAGATTGAAATCGTTCTCGCGAATCTCGGCCAGTGTGGCCCGATAGGCATATTTCTCGATGGTTTTGAACTCTTGGCAAGTACCGACGATTTTGTCGATGTCCTGGGTACGCAGGCGGTTTTGATTCTTGCCATCCTCGAATTCACGGCTGGCGTCGACAAACAAGATGTCCGTGGTCTTCTTGCCCTTGTTGAAAATCAGAATCGCCGCCGGGATGCCTGTGCCGAAGAACAGGTTGACGGGCAGCCCGATGACTGCTTCCAGCAGGTTCTCCTCAATCAACTTCTGGCGAATCTTGCCCTCCGCCCCTCCACGAAACAGCACGCCGTGCGGCACGATCACTCCAACCTTGCCCTCGTCTTCTATTGCAATCTCGATCATGTGGCTGATGAAGGCATAGTCGGCCTTACTCTTGGGTGGTGTCCCGCGCCAAAACCGGCGGTATGGATCCTTGTCCGCGGTCTCCGCCCCCCATTTGTCGAGCGAAAAGGGAGGGTTTGCGACGACGATATTGAACTTCATGAGCTTGTTGTCTTCGATCAGCTTGGGGCTGGTGAGCGTGTTGCACCACTCGATGCGGGCGTTATCCATATTGTGAAGCGACATGTTCATTCGGCACAGTGCCCAAGTGCTGCCGTTGCTCTCCTGGCCGAAAAGCGAGAAATTGTTGCTTCCAACTTCCTTCGCCACGTGGATGAGTAGTGAGCCCGAACCGCACGCCGGATCGCAAATCATATCGCCGGGTTTTGGCTGCAGGAGCTTTGCCAGCAACGTTGCTACTTCGGCGGGCGTGTAGAACTCGCCGCCCTTCTTGCCGGCGTCACTGGCGAAGTGGCCTATCAGGTATTCGTAAACGTCGCCGATGACATCACTGTTGCCGATGCGGGATGGCCGAAGGTCCAGCTTCGGATTGGCAAAATCTTCCAGCAGGCTCTTCAGGCGGCGGTTGCGTTCTTTGGTCTCGCCGAGGTTCGATTCGCTATTGAAATCAATCCCACGAAAGACATTCTCAAGCTTGGCTTTGTTCGCATCCTCGATCTTGTCGAGAGCGATGTTAATCAGTTCGCCGATATTGGCCTCACCCCGCTTGGAATAGAGAAAGTCGAAGTCGCAATGGGCTGGCACGATAAACCGCTCGCGGCTCAAGGCGCGTTCAACGCGTTGCTTGTCCCCATCGTATTTCTTCTGATACTCCTCGAGCTTGTCCTTCCACTGATCGCTCATGTACTTCAAGAACAACATCACTAGGATGTAGTTCTTGTATTCCGACGGATCTACCGCGCCGCGGAATGTGTCACACGCTCGCCACGCGAGGGCATTGATTTCGTCTTGGCTCACATGGGTAGCCATAGTGTTCTCCTACTAATTTGCTCGTTTCTGTTTCGCCGCCTGTAAGCAATATGCACTGATGAGTTCGCTGCGCCGTTGCTCGAGCTTCTGCAAGAGTGATCGCTCCTTCGCGGAGAGTTTTTCAAGTGCAACGATAGCCTCCTGGGTGCGAAGGGATGGGATGTCCACTTCCAAGTCTTCCAACGCAGACTTCGGAACGACGGCCATGTAGGTCCCGCGCCGCGCAACGGTCTGGATGAATTGCTGCGCCGGCGGCGAGTTGATGTACCAAGCGAGGTACTCTGGAAGTATTATTTTGTTGTCCAATTTCAGAATAAAGAAGTAGCCGGCAGCAATCGTATTGTGCAACTTCGCGCCTACGAGTGTCGCGACGTTTCGATTACCTCGAGACAAAAACAGAACGTCGCCCTGATTGACTTGGTAGCGCGAATGATTTGGACCGTCGGGGGTAATACGGCAGAGACCCTCTGTCCGCAGACCGCCTTCTTCATCCAAGTCTCTAATCTGGATAATCTGGCAGACGCCCTTCGGGTCAGGTTCAATTCGGCACCTCGGCTGAAAGCCGATCTGAACCTTTGCGAGTCTCTTCAGTGGTGTCTTCATAAGTAGCCTGGGCAATTACGTCTTAGGGTTGTTGCCGACAATGTGACGGTTAATCATTCCCTTCAGTCCAACGCAATCAAGGTGTCTCATGCGGAGCGCCAGCCCCAACGTGACAGCGGCAAATATTCAATTGAAGAATGCTCCATACTGGCCTGAATACTATAGCAAGGGTTCGACGAAAGGCAACATGTTTTTATTGCAGTATCTAGCATACTGTAATTTTACAGCGAGTGATTCTACCAGCCCTCATCCAGTACAACCCTACCCACAACGGAGGAAGAACCATGTTCACAGAACTGATGCCATTGCTGCGCAAACGCAGGCTGTTACTGACCATCTCCCTTGTTGAGGGCGATACGATCAGGGCCACCGTCGTTCCGCAGAAGGCGTCTGAAACCGACGACAACGCCCTTACCACCCCATTGGCAATCACTGGCACAGCCGAGGAACTCGATCGTGACCTTCCTCAGCAGCTGGTGGAATTCACTGGGGCGCACCTGCAACTTCAAACAACCCTGGCCTCTGCCAAAGCCGAAATGGATGCTGCTGCAAAAGCGGCTCGCGAAGAGGCAAGGAAGAAATCCTCAAAGCCATCCGTCTCTACCACTCCAACAACGCCAGTAGCACAAGCGGCGGCACCCGTTCCTCGGGAACCAGAGGCACCCTCGCTGTTTGCGCAGCAAGTTCCATCGGAAATGACAAGCGCAGACGAAGAGGAGGCAGGTGAAGCATCATGAAAATCAACATTGTCGAACGAGAATTTCTCTACCACGGAACTACGCTGGCCGATCCGGCCGCCACACTCTCGATTGAAGAAGTTCGTTCGTTCTACGCCGCTCAGTTTCCGGAGTTGACCAACGCAGCCATTACCGGACCTGAGACGGTTGGTGACCGGCTGCGCTACACCTTCGAGCGGGCGATCGGATCGAAGGGCTGATGAGATGCGGGACACCACCAAACAATCGCTGTTACACGAAATCCGCGAAGCAGAGGGTCGGCAGGCCAGCGCCAACCCTCTGACCAAACTTATGCAGGAGCTGCTCGAATGCCCAGACTCTCAAGAAGCAAGCAGTGCTCTCGCACGGGCTCTCTCCCTGCAAGGACGCGGAGATCCCGTCTTCCCCGGACCGGGTATCTGGCCAATCCCGCCAGCCTGATCGGAATTCCACGGCTAGAACCAGTTCATGCCGGCAATAAGATCAGCTTCGGTTCGGCCGCCCTTACCGCACTGGCCCTGACCCTGGTCCAAATCGATCTCGCCAACGAAGCTGACTGGACCGCCGCAGAGAAAACACCTTCCACGCTGGTCGAGCATGTACTTCGCCGGTATCTGGCCGACCGTGGCCAATCCGCCCTTGCGGAACACTTCGAACTTTCTCTGACACTCGGGGAAGCAATCGTGGACAGCGTGTACGGGGAGGCGGAGCCAGCCTCTGCCTGCCAACTCTTCTTCGTTCTCAATACGGAGTCATCCTTTGCCTTGGGCGTGGGTGATGCGATCACAGAACTTGAAGGCGTCTGCGCCGGCATGGGACAGGCGTTTTACGACTGCATCTGTCAGTCTTTGTACCGCTGGATCCGTCTCTATGACGATATAGACGCTCGCGAACGCATCGAGCAAATGACCGAGCGGGCCGAGGGAGAGGATGATCCTGAGTCTTATGAGATCCCAAAACTCGAACAGGACCTGCCGCCGTGTCTGAAGGACGAACACCGTTCCGGTACGACCCGGCCTCTGACCTCGTTTCCAATTCCTGCCGTCCCAAGGTTGAGGGAACTGGTCGAGACCACCATCGAGTTAGAGAAAATATCCCACTCGATGGAACGGCCCAGGCTCGACGCGGAGTGGCTCGAACGGAAGCGCCATTACCATTCGCTCGACCTTCCGCTACCCGCTGTCTTGCTGTACTTCCGGGCGGGCGATGCGGTCATGGCGTGTTTTGACGACGAATGCGAATACTGGGGCCAGGAGACGCCGGAACCCAATCTGATCGTTCCGCTGCGGCCGGATGATCCCGCCAGCGTGCGCCAGGCACTGGCCGTCATCGAGACGCTTATGCGACTGCTGGTGCTCACCGTACGGATCAAGACCATCATCGAAGGGCAGGAGAAACCCACATGCGATTCAGTATCGATGTCGGAAGCGAACTCGAATTGAAGCTGTACCAGGCCGTTCTCCTTTACAGGAACGATCATGGAAACCGCCACATGGCGACTGTCCACGGGGTGGTGCAGCAAAACGGCGATGGAAGTCCTGGTCTTGGCGCCGGACAACTGCTCAGTACGGCCAATTTGCGAGAGTTGGCCCGCCAGCTTGGGACCGGGTGCCCGGTGGAGTTCCTGCCGGATCATGTCGTCGCGCGAACTCCTGACCTGCTGGCGTGGTGGACACCGGCGGCGGTACGGCCAATGTTCTTCCGCGCCGGATCGGAACTTGAGAGCATCTCCGGCAAACGGTTTCCCCACCCGGCGTTACTGTTCGTCGTGCGTAGCAATGTTTTGTACGTCCGCGCCCTTTTTGCCACCCAAAGGCCGCATCCAGACACCAAATTGGCCGCAGCGCCCTACTGGAACCTAGATAGTAACGGGTCCGTGTGTGCGGGGACGATGCGCACACCGAAGTCCTTGACCGTTCCTTCAATAGCCGCATGGCAGCAGGCGTTCTTTCAGAGCGAATTCACCCATCCGGGCGGCGGCGGACGTTTGACCAAGCGCCGCGGCGGAACGACGGCTCTTTGGAAAAGCCTGGCAGGGAAAAAACGGTTCCCGCTGTCTACGCTCATCGAGTTGGAGACATTGGATCAATATCTAAAAAGACTGGAGACGGAGCGACGATGACCCACAATCTCGATCCTCAACTGCTGGAACGACCGATTCGCATCCTGGTCGTCGGCTGTGGCGGAAATGGCAGCGCGATTGTTTCCGGCCTCCCCTACCTCCACCAGGCAATGCTGGCATTCGGCCATCCGGGCGGGCTGCAGGTGACGTTGATCGATCCCGACACAGTCAGCGAAACCAACTGTGTGCGCCAGCCTTTTTGCCGAACGGAGATCGGACTTCCGAAAGCCATCGTGCTGGCACACCGGATCAACCTCTTCTGGGGTCTGAACTGGCAGGGCATGCAGACCCAGATACAACAGGTCTCCACGAACGCAGAGGTCGATCTCGTGATTGGATGTGTCGATACGCGAAAAGCTCGGCGGGCCATCGACAAGTGGGCACAGCGTTCCAGGGTTCTGTACTGGCTTGACCTTGGCAACAACGCCTCCAGCGGCCAGTTCATCCTTGGACAGCCCAAGAACCGAGTAAATCAAAAGAAGAAGTATCGTCTGCCATCGGTCACGGAGCTTTTCCCGGAGATTGCGGCACTCGGTGTAAAGGACGACGATCAACCGTCTTGCAGCGCAGCCGAAGCCTTAACCCGGCAGGAACCGTTCATCAACCAGAATCTTGCCTACCAAGCCTTGGGCATGCTGACACAACTGCTGCGCCACGGCTCTGTTTCGTATCGGGGCGGATTCTACAACCTATCGACCGGTCAGCTTGTTTCCTTGCAGAGCCGCGAAGGTACGACTGCGGTTCGACCAAGCCGCCGGCACCGATAGAACGTTTCGCGCCCGTCCCCGCAAACTCCTCGAACCTCTCTCCGTCCTGGCACCGCTCAGCTGCCAGTTCAACGTCGCTCCGCTGCCTTCGTGTGCCCGTCGCCATGTTCAACCTCTGAACCGGGCCGAATCCCCATTCCTCAACAACTCTAACCACGGGCTGCGAATGCATAACGCGGCCGAAATGGACACCCAACATGCCGATACAAGCGGTTCAACATATCCGCAGGATGCGCGGCGGCGCGCAGAGCCATCTCATGCGCTGCGCCGATGGACATCACTACATCGTCAAATTTTCCAACAATCCACAGCACCCGCGAGTGCTGGTGAATGACTGGCTGGGCACGCGCCTGGCTGAGATGATCGGCCTGCCGGTTCCGGTGCCCGCCATCGTGGATGTACACCCGTGGCTGGTGGAG
>Ga0182013_10002528_pt1 | contig 23836 bp, 17 predicted proteins | sample 612S2MmetaG_FD_120487 | JGI IMG/M metagenome (GOLD analysis project Ga0182013, IMG submission 120487) | Permafrost microbial communities from Stordalen Mire, Sweden - 612S2M metaG | ecosystem: Environmental > Terrestrial > Soil > Wetlands > Permafrost | place: Sweden: Stordalen | collected...
AGTGTTCATCGGAATCGACCGCGGACGTCATTGCCTGCCCGGGCGCAGAGACCCGGTGACGTCGGCGAAGAATCCCAATGGCACGAGGTCGAACGATATCGTGTGACATGCTCTCGCTTCATCGCGGTCAGCCCGCCATTTCTGCGAACGAGACGCCGGGAATTGTGCCTGGATCGGCGAACTGGCAGGTCGCGACCGAGTCGGCGCGGACCCTGGCGTGACCTTTCCTTCTCGCGGCGACTCAAGGACCGAGACGGTCGCCGTCGTGATCCCCACCTATCGACGACCGGAGGGGTTGCAGGCTCTCTTGGTCTCACTGAACGAGGGGACGCGGGTCCCGGACGAGGTCATCGTCATCGACAACGATCCGCAAGGCTCTGCATCTCCTGAGCCGTTACCGGCGTTACCGCTGCGCGTCGTCCACGCCGGCCTCGGCCTGAATTTGGCCGGAGCGAGAAACCTCGGTTGGCGCTCGACATCCTCGAGCGTCTGCGTGTTCATCGACGACGACAACGCAGTCGAAGCAGAGGCCATCGACCAGCTGGCGCGGGTCTTTGAAGACCGCGATATCGGGCTCGCCGGACCGGTCATCTTCACGGGCGACGAGGCGGTCATCTGGTGTGCCGGCATCCGCCGCTCGCCGTGGACCACCCGCACCATATGGCCACTCCACGGCGAGTCGCACCTGCCGGACGCGCTGACCTGGCCAACCGAGGACATGCCCGATGCCTTCGCGGTTCCTCGCACCGTCCTCGAAGCGCTGGACGGACTCGACGAGGAACGATTCCCCTTCCACTACGACGAAGCGGACCTCGGGGCCCGCATCCGGGCGCTCGGCCTCCGGGGGGTCGTCGTCAGAGACGCCCGGGTCCGCCATTACAGCCGCGTGAATCTCACCATCGGGGACACGATGGTGCGAGCGACCATCCTCAATGGTCCGGATCGTGCCCGATGGTTCGCCCGGAACCGGATTCGGTTTCATGCGCTCCACTACCGCGGCCTCGAGCGCTTGTGCGCCCTGGGAGTGTTCGTACCGCTGTGGACGCTCGTCACCGGCGTGGCCTGTCTGCGCGCGGCCGGCCCCTGGAGGATCAGAGTAGTGGCGGCGCGAGCGATCGTGGCGGGAACCGTCGACGGCTACCGAGAGCTCCTCGTCGGACGACGCTGAGGGTCGCCATGGAATCCTTGAACTTTCCGAGCTTCGATGACGTTCGCTCGTTCGGGAGCGAACGAGCATGGACCGGTCGCCCGGCCGTCCTGGCGCTGCTCGTCGACCGCCTCGAACCGAAACGGCTACTCGACGTTGGCTGCAAGAGCGGTTGGTTGATCGACCATTCCCAAGCCCCGTTCAAAGTGGGTATCGACACCGACGATGCGCCCGGTGTGTGTGCTTGCGCTGACGCATGCACATTGCCCTTCCGATCGGCCAGTTTCGACGTGGTCACTCTTCTCGACGTGATCGAGCATCTTCCGAAAGGCATGGAAGGGGTCGCAATCTCGGAAGCTTCACGGGTGCTCGAGCCGGGCGGCTACCTCGTCGTCTCCACTCCGGCCGACTGGCGCGTGGGCAAACTGACGGATCCGCTCTGGATGCTCTACGGGCACCGGCACTACCAAATGTCGCGCGTCCTGACCTGGGTCGAGCAGGCGGGGCTGGACCCTGTCCTCGTTGGAACCAGAGGCCACTGGGCCGACGTCATTGGGCTCCCGATCGAGTACGCCTGCCAGAGGCTTCGGCTGCCGATTCCCTTCGGCCGTGCGCTCTTCCGGTGGGGATGGCACGACTACGCCAAGCCGGGCCGCTACACCCACGTTGTCGTGAGCCGCAAGCGCGATCAAGGCGGGACGCAGGAAGCTCCTCGGTCGCCCAGCCGGGCTTTGTGAGCGGCGGCGGACTCTGACATGCTTCCACACCGGTGACACCGAGCGACCAGTCCGAGCCGGCTACGACCGACAACCATCCCCTCGTGTCCATCGTGGTCCCCACGAAGGACTGCATCCGCACGATTGAACGCTGCCTGCGCTCCATTCGGGAGCAGACGTGGCCTGCGGTGGAACTCGTCGTCGTCGACAATTTCAGCACGGACGCGACCTGGCGGGTGGCACAACAACTGGCCGACGTCGCCATTCAGGCGGGCCCCGAGCGCAGCGCCCAGCGCAATCTGGGCATTGATCGCTCGTCGGGAGAATGGGTCATGTGGATCGACGGCGACATGATCCTGCCGCCTTCAATCCTGGAACGAGCTATGGAGGCGGCCCAGAACGCAGACGGCGTCTTCATCCCCGAGATCACCGTAGGCACGGGCTATTGGACCAGCTGTCGCGCCCTCGAGCGCAGTTGCTGCACGGAGGAGCTCCTCGTCCAGTCTCCGCGCCTCGTCAGGCGCCGATACATGATCGACACAGGTGGCTTCGTCACCTCCCTCTCGGGAACGGAAGACGCCGAGCTCAGAACGAGGATGCTCGAAGATGGCCGCACGCTGACGTGGATCCCCGATTTGATCGTGCACGACGAAGGTCACATGACGCTGGAGGGCGTTCTCCGTAAGCGCTATTACTACGGACGGGGTCTGGCGTCGTACAAGCGGGATCATCCCGGAGCTCTTTCCGGCCAGGCCAAGGCAGCGATTGGGGCCTACGGTCGCCATTGGCGCCGGTTGGCGGCGCAGCCGAGTATCGCGGTGGGAGCGGTGTTCATGCGGGGTCTGGAGGCTGGCGCGTACGGACTGGGTGCCTTCGTGGGGGCAAGGGGTCAAAAGAGCGGATCCGCGGCGTAGTCCTGGAGACTCGGCCTGCTCAATGGCCGGTGCCGAATGAGCGAACGGTGTCGTCCAACAAGCCTTGGGCATCCGCCCTCGTGAGATCGCGCGCACGGAGCGACACCGTGGACGACTTCCCCGACACCCCCGCGACCCCGAAGGCGACAGCCGAACGGCCTCGCGCCACGGGGAAGAAATCAAGGCGGTCCGTGTTCGGCAAGGACTGACGGCCGAGGTTGGATATCAAGAAGGAGTCCGAAAAGCGGCGCACGACGGGGCGGGCCAGAGCGAGCGCGAGGCCGGCTCGGGTCTGCTCGGTGGGCTCGTCCGGAGAGGCCAAGGCGGCGGCAACGAGCGGTGCGACCGGAACCCCAGCCGCCACGTCCACTCTGCGATAGCTCGCCACGTTTCCGACTCCGGGGGGACCACCCTTCGCAACCGAGATACCGACCCGACGCCATCGCGCCCCTCGGCGGCGGTTGTGTTCAGCGGCCGCGCCCGTGCACGCCTGGGCCAGTCGGGCCGTCACGGAGGGCCCGCTGAGCTCGATCTCTTCGGTCACGTACGTGTCGCGGCTCGGCGGGACAACAGAAGGAGCGATTCGGTCTGCGGGACTGAGGAGTCGGCGGAACAAGGCGGAGCGGGAGCCCGCCGGCCCGGGCGGGGCCGAGGTGACGGGTACCGGAAGTGAGCCGCCGACGAGCGCCGTCATGATCGCCACGAGGGCCAGTCCGTCAAAGGCGGCATGGTGACAGGCCAAGGCCAGGCGTCGTCGGTCCAGGCCGAGGATGACACGCAGCGGCGGTTCGCTTGCGAGGTCGAAGGGGGCATCGAGGCCAGAATGACCGACCGGCTCGTCGTCGATGACCACCGGAGTGCCCAGCTCCCCCGGCAGCCACGTCTCACCATGCAGCGTGGCCCCGACCAACGGAACGGCCTGGTGCAGGCGCTCGAGCCGCTCTGCCAACTCCTCCCCGGCGACCGGCGTCACCAGCGAGGCAACGAGGACCACGACCCAATCCGTGTGTCGATCGGGAAATCGCAAGAGCGACAGCTCGTGTCTCGAGGCGGGTCGGGGAAGGGACATCTGCGTCGCTCAGCCTGGACCCAAGTCCCGACCCAAACCCGCAGGCCGCAAGGAATGGGTGAGCGCGGGCGCACCCACCTTCACGAATCTCCTGGTCCGCCAAGTCGTCCCTCGACGGAGCGGACCGCGGATACGACGGCATCGGGTGCGTCGCGAGGGACGGCATGGCCGACAGCGGGGAGGATCACCAATTCCGCGCCCTTGACCTGTGCCGCAGTATTCACCGCGACCGACGGCGAGACGACATCATCGAGCGCACCGGTCATCACCACGGTCGGGAGCGTCAACTGGGACAGCGACGCCTCCACCGACGCGATCTCCCGCACCAGCGACCGCTGGTCGGCCGCCGCCGTGCGCCAGAACCCGGGCCGCCAGATCGCAGAGTCCTCGGTACGGCTCGAGTGAGCCGCCGTGGGTGGTGGCACTGGGTCTCGCCGCACCGAAGCGCCGGTGAGAGATCTCGCCCGGGGGGCGAGCCACCCGAATACGAGGGATTTCGCAGCACACGTGACGTCACCGATCGGCGGCCACGCCACCACCTGCCGGGCCCATGGGTACCGACCACCCGTTCGACCGACCGTTCCGACGAGCACGACCCCCGAGACGAGCGATGGGTGGCGCGCCGCAAGCAAGACCGCCACCCCGCCGCCGAAACTGTGACCGACAACGATGGCGGGTGTCGAGACGTTGGAGCGCAAGGTGTCGGCCAGAAGGTCAGCGGTGGCCACCATCGACAGTGGCCCGCACGCGCTTCGTCCGTACCCCGGCCGATCAGGGATGAGCACGCGGTGATCGGCCGTCAGCCCCGACGCCACCGGGAACCAGTCGCTACTCGATGCCCAGAGACCATGGATGAGCATCACGGCTTGGCCCGCTCCTTCGTCGACCACGAAGAGCTCAGGCACACGCGGGAGTGTAGGCCAATCCACCCGATTGGCCGGGTGCGCACGGGTGCTGAGTGGGGGGCGGTGACGACAACATCCTCCCTCGATCACCGCCCCTGGGCAGATCGTGACATCGCCGTCCGGACCGGAATAGAGCCGACCGGGCCGATCCGGATCAACCGCACCACAACACTGCTCTCGACGTCACTGCAGGCGTCGTTGCGCAAGGGACTGCCCGGCAGCGGAGCCATTCGCCGTCGGGGCACGTTGCGGCTCCGAGCCCGCCGGGGGAGTGGCGGCCACAATGGGACGTCGCCCTACTAGGGGTGGCCCGCAGGCCCACTGAGCCCGGCGCCGACGGCCGCGAAGGCACGGCCCCGCCAGGGGACCCCGAGGGATTCTCACTCGCCGCCGTGGACGACGCCCGTTCGTGATCCGTTTCCAGGTCTTCACCGACGAAGAGAACCGCGGTCTCGAACTCGAGGAGAGCGCCCGGCACAGCTCGGTACATCCGCGCAGGCGCCACACGGGTCTGATCGGCGCAAGCCCGGCGGACGCCTCAACCGGTGGACAATTTGGCTCCATCCTCTCGGAGCCGGCGGCCGAAAATGTTACGGTGCCCGCGCTGATCCATTCCTGGTCACGAGGGGGGCGAACGGAAGCGTGAGACAGCACAGACGCGGTGCGCGCTCAGTGCCGACATTGATGGCGCGCGCGGCGCTCGCCCTGACCGCGGGTGTCGCTTCCGCGCTCGTCGTCGTCGGCGGCACATCCCTCGACGCGGGAGCAACGGCGATCCTCCCGCCGGACAACCCATCGGCCAGCGTGCCGCCGCAGGTCGTGCCGGCCTGCACCACGGTGGGCGACCACACCGCGGGATGCATCGATTCGGTTCTGCACAACATCAATTACGCCCGCTCGCTCGAGGGCCTCGGCCCTCTCGTGCTGCCGCTCGACTACGCGACCGACCCGGCCGCCGTGCAGTTGCTCGTCCTCACCGACGAGGAGCGCAGCGACCGTGGGCTGCCGCTCGTGTACTCCGGCCTCGACAGCAAGCTGAACAGCGTCGCACTGACCGGCGCAGAGGCCAGCACGGACCCCGGCCCGCTGCCTCCGGGCTTCGAGGGCCCCGGCGGGTCCATTTTCGCCCAAGACGAAACCCCCCTCGGGGCGGATTTCGCCTGGATGTACGACGACGGGTACGGCGGCACGAACCTCGACTGCGCGTCGCCGTCCGACAGTGGCTGCTGGGGTCACCGGGACAACATCCTCGGCAACTGGACGAGCATCAGCGGCGAGACGGCGATGATGGGGGACGCCAACACGCCGACCGGTCAATACACCGAGATCTTCGCCTACCAGACCGATCCGGCCGACTCCGTGGTCGACCCCACCACAATCTCCCTGCCCACCCCGTCCCCTGACGTGGTGCAGGTTCTGCCCTCCTCGTCCCCGAACACGGGTGCCGGCACCCCGGTGACCATTGAGGGCGACTACTTCGGCACCTCTCCCCAGGTGTCCTTCGGAGGCGTACCCGCCACCAACGTGCAGGTGAACTGGGACGGGGAGCTGACCGCGGACGCACCGGCGGACCCGCAGGGCACGGCGACGGACCAGGTCCCCGTGACCGTGAGCAACGGCGCGCTCTCGTCCAGCTCCACCCTCACGCCGACGGTGAACGAGTTCACCTACGCGCCGGGTGCCGCACCCGCCATCTCGTCGGTCTCGCCCACGTCCGGGTCCCAGATCCCCAGGGGCAGCGTGACGATCCACGGCTCGAACTTCAACGACGGGGGAGTGAGGCCGATCGTGGACTTCGGGTCCGTCGCCAGCATCGGCTCCATCAGCTACAGCTCCAGCCAGATCACCACCACCATCCCGCCCTCGGTGAACGCGGGCACGGTGGACATCACCGTCACCACACCGGCCGGGACGAGCTCGGTCTCGCCGGCCGACCATTACACCTACGCAGGGAGTCGCACCCCCACGGCACCGGCGATCACGAGCGGCGCCCAGGCCACCTTCTCGGCCGGCGTCGCCGGCGTGTTCGACGTCACGACGACGGGCACACCCGATCCCAGCTCCGTGACGGACGCCCCCTTCTCCGGCTGCACCCCCTCGCAGCTGCCGTCCAGCATCACGCTCCAGTACGCCGCGGGCACGACCGCCGTCCTGGAGGGCACGCCCCGGGCCGGTGACGGCGGGACCTACACCGTGTGCCTGAATGCCTCGAATGGCGTCGGCCCGACCGCCACGCAGGTCTTCACGTTGACGGTGAACGCACCCGCACCGTCCAGCCCGGCGCCGCCGGCACCACCGCCTGCGCCGCCAGCACCACCGGCTCCCTCGCACGGGTACTGGCTGGTGGGCTCCGACGGCGGCATCTTCAACTTCGGGTCGGCCCAGTTCCACGGATCGACCGGCTCCATGCACCTCCAGCGGCCCGTGGTCGGCATCACCCCGACGGCCGATCGTGGCGGGTACTGGCTCGTCGCCTCCGACGGCGGCATCTTCGCTTTCGGCGACGCCGGCTTCCACGGGTCCATCCCCGGCAGCGGACTGAGCCCCGCCGGCTCGGGCCTGCCCCACAGCCTCAACGCGCCGATCGTCGGCATGGTGCCCTCCTCCGACGGTGGCGGGTACTTCATGGTGGCGTCCGACGGGGGCGTGTTCGCCTTCGGTGACGCCAGGTTCGAGGGATCCTGCCCCGGCATCGGCGGCTGCAGCGGGGCCGCCGTGGCCGTCGTGCCCGACGCCTCGGGAAATGGCTATTGGGTCGTCACGAGCACCGGAGCCGCCTACCCCTTCGGCAATGCGGTCGACCACGGCGCACCGGGCGCACAGGCCTCGGCCATCACCTCTGCCGTCGCCACCCCCGACGGTGGCGGCTACTGGATCCTCGACGCCGCCGGGCAGGTCTTCCCGTTCGGCGACGCGGCCGGGCTCGGCGGGCTCCCGGGCGGCTCGGCCGGCGGCCTGAATCCGGCGTCCGCCATTTTCGCCACCTCCGACGGCGGCGGCTACTGGGTGGTCACCGCGCTGGGCAAGGTCTCGACCTTCGGGGACGCGCCGAACGACGGGGACATGTCGGGCAGCCACCTGAACGGCCCCATCATCGCCGCCTCCGGTTCCTGATTCCCGCACCGGGTCTCATCGCTGGCTACATTCGCGTCGAGTGGGCGGGTGGTGCGATGAGCGGCCGTAGCGCGGAGCAGTCTGCGGGCGACGGCCTGGGCCTGGACCGTCGGGAGGTCCGCCTCTCCCCCCACAATCCCGACTGGGTCACCCTGGGCGCGCGGGAGTGTGCCGCGGTCACCGCCCTCCTCGGTCCGCTCGCGGTCGCCGTGGTCCACGTCGGGAGCACCGCGGTGCCCGGGCTGGAGGCCAAGCCGATCCTCGACATCGCGGCCGCCGTCCGGGACCAGGTACCGATCGACGACGTCGTGACGCGGCTGTGCGCGAACGGCTCCTACGCCTATGACGGGGACAGGCGCGACGACGGTGGGCTCCTGTTCGTGGGCGGCGAGGGCGCGTTCCGCACCGTGCACGTCCACGTGGTGGGGCAGGGCAGCCGCGCCTGGGAGGACTACCTGCGCTTTCACGCGCTGCTGCGGGACGATCCCGACGCCCGCGACGCGTACCAGACGGCCAAGCGCCAGCTGGCCCGCACGTTCGCCCGAGACCGCCCGGGGTACACCAAGGCCAAGGGAATCGTCGTCGAGGAGCTGCTGGGCTCCGACGACCACTCCCCGCCGCCGCATCCGGAGTGAGCGGAATCTATGGTGGGGTCACCGACCGACCCCTCAGGGAGGGACACATGGGCATCTTCCAACGGGCACACGACATTGTGCAGGCCAAGACGAACAAGGCGCTCGACGCCGCCGAGAAGCCGGACGAGATGCTCGACCTCTCCTACGAGAAGATGCTCGAGCAGATCACCCAGGTGCGCCGGGCCCTCGTCGACCTGGCCGCCTCGAAGAAGCGGCTCGAGCTCCAGGAGGAGCAGTTCCAGCACACCATCGACCACCTCCAGGACCAGGCCAAGCAGGCCTTGGCGGCCAACCGTGAGGACCTGGCCAAGGAGGCCTTGTCCCGCAAGGCGGCGGCGCAGCAGCAGATCGACGAGATGGAGCCGCAGCGCCAGCAGCTCGACGAGGAGGAGCAGAAGCTCACCACGACCCTCGACGCCCTGCAGAAGCGGGTGAACGACTTCCGCACGCAGAAGGAGACGCTCAAGGCCCAGTACACGGCGGCCAAGGCGATCTCCACGGTCGACGAGAGCGCGGCAGGGATCTCCAAGTCGTTCAACGACTCCGGGGCGACCCTCCAGCGGGCCCAGGACAAGATCGCCACGATGCAGGCCCGCTCGGGCGCTCTCGACGAGCTGCTCGAGTCCGGGGTCCTCGAGGATGTCGGCGGGGGCACCGACGACATCCAGAAGGAGCTCGACCAGGTCGGCAAGGACGCCAAGGTCGACCAGGAGCTGGCCGCGCTCAAGGCGGAGGTCGGGACGGGCGCACCCGAGCCCGAGGCGCTGGCGGCGGCGCCCGAGGAGTCGACACCGGCCTCCTAGCTCAGCCGGGGGGAGCCCCCTCCACGAGCTGCGCCACCACCTCGGCGAGGATCTCGCCGCGGTCCTCCTGAAGGAAGTGGCCCGCGCCGACGATCGTGGCGTGCCCGAGACCGGCCGCGCCCGGCACGTGCGCGCGCAGCACCTCGGCCCAGCCGCGGGTGGCCGGGTCGCGGTCGGAGAAGGCGGCCAGGAACGGGCCTTCGAAGGCGGCCAACGCCTCCAGGGTGCGCCGGTTCAGGCGGGCGCAGGCGCTCGACGGCGTGAGACCCATGAGGAGCGGCAGCTGCCGCGGCCCCGCGCAGGAGGCCTCGTCGGGGAAGGGCGCGTCGTAGGCCGCCAGCACCGGGCCCGGCAGCTCCGACTCGGTGGCCCCCTGCACGAACATGCTGGGCTGGAACGGCGCCACCTCCTGGGTGAGGCGCTGGTAGTCGAGTAGCGCCTGCGCCACCGTCACGGTCCCGTCCGCCGCGGCGTGGCACGGCCACTCCAGCCGGCCCGCGAGGTCGCCGTCCGCAGTGTGCAGCACGGTGTTGGCCGCCACGACGCGGCGGACGAGCCCGGGTCGGGTCGTCAGCAGGCTCAGCCCGAACGGGCCGCCCCAGTCCTGGACCACGAGCGTGATGCCACCCAGCCCGACGGCGTCGGTGAACTGGGCGACCCAGTCGACGTGGGCACGGATGGTGTGCGCCGTCCGCGCCAGCGGCTTGTCCGACCGTCCGAAACCGATGAGGTCGGGCGCGACGGCGCGCAACCCGTGCGCCACGAGCCGGGTCACCACCGTGCGGTAGAGGAAGGACCACGTCGGTTGACCGTGCAGCAGCAGGACGGTCTCGGCGCCGGCCGGGCCCTCGTCGACGTAGTGCATCCGCACGCCGTCGGCCAGCGTCGCGAAGTGCGGGGTGAAGCGGTAGCCGGGGAGATCGGTGAAGCGCTCGTCGGGCGTCCGCACGATGTGCACGGCGCACATAGTGCCGCACGGTTGGCACGGCGGCCCCCGGGCTGGTGGACTCGGTGCTCGTGAACGGGGAGCGCAGCGACGTCGCCGTGCTCGGGGCCGGCCTGGTGGGCCTCGCGTTGGCCTACGAGTTGGCCTGTCTCGGCGGGCGCGTCACCGTGATCGACGCAGCCCATCCGGGGCGGGCCACCGACGCGGGCGCCGGCATCCTCTCGCCGGCCACCAGCGCCGAGGCCGACGCCGCGTTGTGGCCCTTCCTGCGTCAGGCCGGGGCCCACTACCCGACGCTCCTCGCCCGCCTCGCCGGCGACGGGGCCGACGTGTCCGGCGCCGGCTACGGCGCCTGCGGCATCCTCTCGGTGGGCCTGCGCCCCCACGAGGACGGATGGTTCAGCCCCTTCGCCGACCTGGTGCTCCGCCGCTCCCCGGGGGAGGTGTCCGAGATCCCGGCCGACGAGGCCACTGCGCTGTTCCCCCCCCTCGGCCCGGTCCACCGCGCCCTGCACGCACCCGGTTCCGCCCGCGTCGACGGCCGTGGCATGGCGGCGGCGCTGCGGCAGGCGGCCGAGGCGAGGGGGGTCGCGTTCGTCGAGGGCGTGGCGCACGGGGTCACCGCCCGGACGTCGCACGGGCCGCACGTCGGATCGGTCAGCGTGGAGGGCCACGGCAACGTCGACTGCTCCGCCCTGGCGGTGGCCGGCGGGGCGTGGACGGCGGCCGCGGGGGAGTGGCTGGGCCGGGACCTGCCGGTGGGCCCCACCAAGGGGCAGATCGTGCATCTCGGAGTCGAGGCCGAGACCGGTCGGTGGCCCATCGTGCAGCCACTGCTCACCCACTACCTCGTGCCCTGGCCCGGGGGGAGGGTGGCCTGCGGCGGCACCTTCGAGACGGGAGCCGGGTTCTCCGTGACCGTCACCGCCGCCGGCGTGCACGAGCTGCTGCGCGAGTGCCTGCTCGTGGCGCCCGGGCTCGAGGGCGCCACCTACCTCGAGACCCGGGTCGGGCTCCGCCCCACCTCGGCGGACGACCGGGCCCTGGTCGGGCGGCTCCCCGGCTGGGGCAACGTCTGGGTGGCCACCGGGCACGGCGCCAACGGTCTGCTGCAGGGCCCCTACTCCGCCCGGGCGCTGGCCCACACCGTGGCCGGGGTCCCGCTGCCGGCCGACGAGGCGCCGCTGCCCGACGCCTTCGACCCGGCCCGCTTCGGCTGAGAGGCAGCCGGAGGGCCATCCCACCACTGCGGCACCGCCGACGTGAGACTGGGGCCGTGCTGAAGGGAACGCTGCGACGCGACGGCCACGACGAGGAGGCGACCCCGGAGAACGTCGTGGACGCGCTGGCGGGGACGGGCTTCTTCTGGCTCGACCTCGACGACGACGCGGTCGACGGCACCGTGGCCGAGCTGCTCAGCGTCCACTTCAAGTTCCACCCCCTGGCCGTGCAGGCGGCCGAGCGCTTCGGCCAACGGCCCCGCATCGACGACTACTCGGACTTCGTCTACCTGGTGGCCCGGGGCGCCGACCCGGACCGGACGGGCAAGGCGGAGGTGCACTGCTTCTGGACCGACCGCTACGTGGTGACGGTGCACCGGGGGGACTGCCCGGCCCTGACGAAGGTGCACCAGCGGCTGGAACGGCACCCGGTCTCGCAGGTCGCGTCGCCCCAGATCGTCATCGTGTACCTCGCCATCGGCGCGCTGGTGGACAGCTTCTTCCCCTACCTCTCCGACTTCGACGACCGGATCGACTCGCTGGAGGACGACATCCTCAAGGCACCGACCGAGGCCCAGCTGGGCGAGCTCTTCGACATGAAGCGCACGCTCATGGAGATGCGCAAGGTCATCGCCCCCCAGCGCGACATGATGGCGAGCATCAACGCCGGGGTGACGGACGTGCCCGGTCTGACCGACGAGGCGACCCGCTACTTCCGCGACCTCTACGACCACCTGATCCGACTGGCGGACCTGGTCGACAACTACCGGGACCTGCTGTCCAGCGTGATGGACACCCACCTGTCGACCGTGTCGAACCGGCTGAACGTGGTCATGAAGCAGTTGACCATCATCGCCACGATCTTCCTGCCGCTCAGCTTCCTGACCGGCTTCTTCGGGCAGAACTTCTCCTACCTGGTCCGGGTGTGGCTGGCGCCGACATGGAGCTTCTACGTCCTCGGGATCGGGGTCGAGCTCGTCACGGTCGTGGGACTCGTCGTGCTGTTCCGCAAGCGCGGCTGGCTGGGGGGCCCGACCGTTTGAGCGGGCCCGGCCGCCGGCCGTCGTCCCGCCGGTCGCGTGGGAGCCGTCAGTCGCGCGGGGACGGCGCCGGGTTCGCCTGCAGGCCGCCGGGTCGCACCGTCGTGTGGGCCTCGTACTCGGTCCACCAGGCCTCGCACCCGTCGGGGACCGGGAAGCCGAGCTGCTTGCGCCGGTCGACGAGCTCTCGCACCAGCTCCTTCTGCTCCCGCACCAGCGCGAGCGTGCCGGCGGCGCTCCCGTCCGCCCGGCCGGCGGCCCAGAGCGACTCCTCGAGGCGCCAGGCCTCGCGCCGCGCCTCGACGATCGCGTGGGTGCCCTCCACCATGTCGGCCGCGATGGCGGCATCCCCCTCGGCCAGGATGTCGGCCGCCCGGAGCCAGCCGTAGTCCTTGTTGATGCGCAGCAGACCGGGCTGCACCTCGAAGAGACCGACCACGTCCACCACGGGGTCGATCGTGGTCAGGGTCACGCCCGCGGGGAGGTTGGCGTTGAGATTGGCGATCTGGCGCTCCGCCACGCCGATCATCCCCATGGACCGCAGACCGATGTAGCCGGCCGGCGCGGCGGCGTAGTCGCGCTCGTCACGTGCCAGCGTCAGCGGCACGGCCACCACGGCGAAGATGCGCGTCGCGCCGAGGTCGGCCGCCGCCCGGACGGGGACGATCTCGATGACCCCGCCGTCCACGTAGTCGTCGTCGGCCAAGGGGCGCGGTGGGAAGACCATGGGCACGCTGGCGGAGGCGATGGCGCCGTCGACCAGGTCCACCGGACCGGCGGCGGCGCCCGGCGCGGGCGTGCGGGCGTCGGACTCCACGATGGTCCCGTCCTCGGTGACGAAACGCAGGACCCCGGCGCGCAACGCGGTGACGGCCAGGCGCAGGTGCAGGCCCGGTCGGCGGACCAGGGCCGGGTCGACGGGGCGGACGCCGTCACCGGTGCCGTGGCGGAGCGCCTCGGCCAGCGGCTCGAGGTTCAGGACCGAGCTCCCGCTGGTGCGCAGGTGCCGGCGCACTCGGGGCAGCCGGAAGCCGGCACCGGCGGCCAGGTGCAGGAGGTGGCGCTGCCGTCTCCGGCGGGCCCGGCGGGCCTGCCGCCGCTCGCGGCGCCCCGAGGTGGCCGGCGGCACCGTCTCGCTGTCGGCCAGGGCGCCGGCGGAGCCAAGGGGGAACGGTGGCCGGGTGCCCTCGGTGATCTCGTTGTGGATCTCGCGGCCGAGTGCGGTCCCGTCGAGAGCGCCCAGCCAGGCCTGCTTGCCGAAGACGTGCTCGGTCTGCGTCCAGGCCAGCACGTCGCCCTCGATCTCGTCGACCCGTTGGGCGAACTCCGGCAGCGTGCGGGCCTGGGCCAGAACGGTGGCGGCGATGGCCCCGGCGGAGGTGGCGGTGACGATGTCCGGCGTGATCCCCTCCACGCCGACCAGGTACTGCAGCACGCCCACCTCGAACGAGCCCTTGGTGCCCCCGCCGGCGAGGACGAACGCGGTGGGCCCGGTGCGGGGGGTGGGTGGCATCGTTCGATTCTGGCACCGCCGGGGTGTGCCAAACAACGACACTCACCCACCGGCGGCGGCGGTCACCACCTCGACCAGCGACCCGGCGCGGGCCGGCGTCGAGGCCCACTCCGAACGTGGGATGACACAGCGGTCGACGGCGACCGCCACCCCCTTGGGGTCGTCCCCGCCCAGCAGGCCGGTGACCACGTCGGCGATCGTGGTCCCAGCCGCCACCCGGACGGCTTCGCCGTTCACGCGCAGGGCGAGCACGGTCACGTCGGTGCCAGGGCCCGGATCAGCGGGGTCACCGGGCGCCGGCCGAGCAGGTCGACCACCGCGGCGGCGGTGAGGGGCGACAGGAGGATGCCGTTGCGGGAGTGGCCGATGGCGGCCGCGACGCCGTCCAGGGCGGTCCAGCCGATGCAGGGCGTGTTGCCGGGCGTGGCCGGCCGCATCCCCGTGGCGGCCTCGCGCAGCTCGAGCTCGTCGATGCCGGGGACGATGGCCCGGGCGTCGCAGAGGAGCTCGTGCACCGCCCCCGCGCGCACCGCAGTGTCGTCGCCGCGCTCCTCCACGGTCGCCCCCACCACCACGGAGCCGTCGCGTCGCGGCACGAGGTACACCGAACGCCCGTGCACGAGGCCGCGCACGGTGCGCTCCAGCAGGGGGGGCGGCTCGCCGTGGCCGGCGACCGGCGGACCGAGGCGCAGGATGTGCCCCTTGACCGGGCGCACGGCGGGCAACCCGGTGGCCTCGAGGCCACGGATGCCCGGCAACCCGGTCCCGGGCGCCAGGAGGACCTGCTCGGGGCGGAGGCGGCGGCCGTCCGCCAGGACCAGCTCGGGCCCGGCGGCCACCGCGGCCACCGCGGCCTCCACGAACGACACGCCCGCGCCACGGCAGGCCGCGTCGAGCGCTCCGAGCAGGGCGCGGTTGTCCACCTGGTGGTCGCCCGGCACCTCGATCCCGCCGCGCAGGGCCGGGCTCAGCGCGGGCACGAGGCCGCGGCATTCGCTGGTGCTGCGCCGCTGCGCACTGAGGCCGAGCGAGTGCTGGTACGCCAGCAGGTCGTCGAGGCTGGCGCGGTCCGACGCATCGAGCGCGACCGTGACCGTCCCGGTGGCGTCGTAGCCGATGGTCTGGCCGGTCGCGCCCTCGAGCACCGCCGCGAAGCCGGGCCACAGGCGCGAACCCTCGAGCAGGAGGGCCGTGAGGGCCGACTCGCCGAACTGCGCCTCGGTGACCGGGGCCAGCATGCCGGCGGCGACCCACGACGCGCCGTCACGCCCCGGAGCGGGGGCGACGACCGTCACATCATGACCGTCGCGTGACAATTCCCACGCACAGCTCAGGCCGATGACCCCGCCACCTACGATGTGCACGGACGACGCCACGGTGCCAAGCCTAGAAGCGGTGTCGTGTATCCTGTTCTTTCCACTTTCGGGCCAACGTCGTCCCGGTAGCCGTTCCACTTCTCCCCACTCGGAAGGATGCCGATGGCCACTGGCCTCTACGACCCGGCTTACGAGCACGACGCCTGTGGCGTCGGCATGGTGGCCGATCTGCACGGCCGGCCCGACCACGACATCGTCGACCGTGGCCTCACCGTGCTCGAGCGCCTGGCCCACCGCGGCGCCTCCGGGGCCGAGGTCGAGACCGGCGACGGGGCCGGCATCCTGGTCCAGATCCCGCACCGCTTCCTCGTCGCGGCCGCGGCCGACGCCGGGTTCTCGCTGCCCGAGGCCGGCGGCTACGCCGTGGGACTCGCGTTCCTCCCGGGCGATCGCGACGACGCCCTGAAGGCCCGGACCGTCGTGGAGCAGACGGCGGCCGAGGAGGGCCTGACGGTGCTCGGCTGGCGCACGGTGCCGACCGAGCCCGAGGGCCTGGGCAAGACCGCGCTGGGTGCGATGCCACAGATCGAGCAGCTCTTCCTGGCACCCGCCACGGAGGGCATGGACACGATGGCGCTCGAACGGCGGGCCTTCGTGCTGCGCAAGCGCGCCGAGCACGCGGTCGACGGCCTCTACTTCCCCTCGCTCTCGGCCCGCACGATCGTCTACAAGGGCATGCTGACCTCGGAGCAGCTGCGCGAGTTCTTCCCGGACCTGCGCGACCCCCGCTTCGAGTCGGGCCTGGCCCTCGTGCACTCCCGCTTCTCGACGAACACGTTCCCGAGCTGGCCCCTGGCCCACCCCTACCGCTACCTGGCGCACAACGGCGAGATCAACACGCTGGCGGGCAACCGCAACTGGATGCGTGCCCGCGAGGCGCTGCTCGAGACGCCGCTCATCGACGGCGACCTGACCCGCGTCTTCCCCATCTGCACCCCCGGGGCGAGCGACTCCGCCAGCTTCGACGAGGTCCTGGAGCTGCTCCACCTGGGCGGCCGCCCGCTGGCGCACGCCGTCCTGATGATGATCCCCGAGGCGTGGGAGAACCACACCACGATGGACCGCCACCGGCGCGCCTTCTACCGCTACCACGCGTCGCTGATGGAGCCGTGGGACGGCCCGGCGGCGGTCTGCTTCACCGACGGCACCGTCGTCGGCGCGGTGCTCGACCGCAACGGCCTCCGGCCGGCGCGGTACTGGGTCACCGACGACGGCCTGGTCGTCCTGGCCAGCGAGGTCGGCGTCCTCGACATCGCCCCCGAGCGCGTCGTGCGCAAGGGCCGCCTGCAGCCGGGGCGCATGTTCCTCGTCGACACCGGCAAGGGCCGACTCGTCGAGGACGAGGAGATCAAGTCCGAGCTGGCGGCCGAGCACCCGTACGGGGAGTGGCTGGCGGCGGACCAGATCCGGCTCGACGAGCTGCCGGCGCGGACCATGCTCACGCCCCAGCACGGGAGCGTCGTCGCCCAGCAGCGCCTGTTCGGCTACACGACCGAGGAGTCGCGCGTCATCCTGGCGCCCATGGCCCGCACGGGGGCCGAGCCGATCGGCTCCATGGGCTCGGACACGTCGATCGCGGTCCTCTCCGATCGCTCCAGGCTGCTCTACGACTACTTCACCCAGCTGTTCGCCCAGGTGACCAACCCACCGCTCGACGCCATCCGCGAGGAGCTGGTGACCTCGCTGGCGGCCACCATCGGGCCGGAGGCCAACCTGCTCGAGGCCTCCCAGGGCTCGTGCCGCCAGATCCTGCTGCCCCTGCCGGTCATCGACCGCGACGACCTGGCCAAGCTGATGTACGTCAATGAGCACGGCGAGACACCGGGCTTCAAGGCCTTCGCCATCGACGGGCTCTTCGACGTGCGCGAGGCGGGGCTGGCCGGTGCGCCGACCGCCGCGGGCGGCGAGGCGCTCCGGCGGGCGATCGAAGAGGTGCGCCAGCGGGTGTCGGCGGCCATCGCCGACGGGGCGAACATCATCGTCCTCTCCGACCGCAACTCGACGGCCGACTGGGCGCCGATCCCGTCGCTGTTGCTGACGGCCGCAGTCCACCACCACCTCGTGCGCGAGAAGACCCGCACCAAGGTGGGCCTCGTCGTCGAGACCGGTGACGCCCGCGAGGTGCACCACATGGCGCTGCTCATCGGCTACGGCGCGGCGGCCGTGAACCCGTATCTCGCCCTGGACGCGATCGACGACATGATCTCCGAGGGCCTCCTCGAGGGCGTCTCCCCGCGCCAGGCGCGCCGGAACTACATGAAGGCGGCCTGCAAGGGCGTCCTCAAGGTGATGTCCAAGATGGGCATCTCGACGGTGGCCTCCTACACGGGCGCCCAGGTCTTCGAGGCGATCGGCCTCGACGGGGCGCTCATCGACGAGTACTTCACCGGCACGGCGAGCCGCATCGGCGGCGTCGGCCTGTCGGTGCTCGCGGCCGAGGTGGCCACGCGCCACCGCCGGGCCCACGAGCCGCGGCCGACGGAGCGCGCCCACCGCGAGCTCGAGGTCGGTGGGGAGTACCAGTGGCGCCGCGAAGGCGAGTTCCACCTGTTCAACCCGAAGACCGTCTTCAAGCTCCAGCACGCGACGAGGTCGAAGCGCTACGAGATCTTCAAGGAGTACTCCGGCGCCGTCGACGACCAGTCCGAGAAGCTGGGCACCCTGCGCGGGCTGCTGCGGCTGAAGCCGGCGCCCGGGGGGCCGATCCCGCTCGAAGAGGTCGAGCCGATCTCCGCCATCATGGCCCGCTTCTCCACGGGTGCCATGTCGTACGGCTCCATCTCGGCCGAGGCGCACGAGACCCTCGCCATCGCCATGAACCGGATCGGTGGGCGCTCCAACACGGGCGAGGGTGGCGAGGACGCCGACCGCTTCACGCCGGACGCGAACGGGGACCTGCGGCGCAGCGCGATCAAGCAGGTGGCGTCGGGCCGCTTCGGGGTGACGAGCGAGTACCTCGTCAACGCGGACGACCTCCAGATCAAGATCTCCCAGGGCGCCAAGCCCGGCGAGGGCGGGCAGCTGCCCGGCAACAAGGTCCACCCGTGGATCGCCCGCACACGCAAGTCGACGCCGGGCGTCGGCCTCATCTCGCCGCCGCCGCACCACGACATCTACTCCATTGAGGACATCGCCCAGCTGATCCACGACCTCAAGTCCTCCAACCCCCGGGCCCGGGTGCACGTCAAGCTCGTGGCCGAGGTGGGTGTCGGCACGGTGGCGGCCGGGGTGGCCAAGGCCCACTCCGACGTGGTGCTGATCTCCGGTCACGACGGCGGCACCGGGGCGGCCCCGCTCACCTCGCTGAAGCACGCCGGCATCCCCTGGGAGATCGGGCTGGCCGAGACCCAGCAGACGCTCCTGGCCAACGGCCTGCGGGACCGCATCGTCGTGCAGGTGGACGGTCAGCTCAAGACGGGCCGCGACGTGGTGGTCGGCGCGCTGCTGGGCGCCGAGGAGTACGGCTTCGCCTCGGCGCCGCTCGTGGTGTCGGGCTGCATCATGATGCGCGTCTGCCATCTCGACACCTGCCCCGTCGGGATCGCCACCCAGAACCCGGCGCTGCGGGCCAAGTTCAGCGGCAAGCCCGAGTTCGTCGAGACGTTCTTCGAGTACGTGGCCGAGGAGGTGCGCGAGCTCCTCGCCTCGCTCGGGCTGCGCTCGCTGGAGGAGGCCGTCGGGCGGGTCGATCTGCTCGAGACCGAGGCGGCGGTGACGCACTGGAAGGCGGCCGGGCTCGACCTCTCCACGGTCCTCGCCGAGCCCGACGTGCCCGACACCGTCGGGCGGCGCCAGACCCGCCTGCAGGACCACGGGCTGGAGAAGGCACTCGACCACTCCTTCATGGACGACTGCGCGCCCGCGCTCGCCGACGCCACCCCGGTGTCGGTCGAGGTGCCCATCACCAACGTCGACCGGACGGTGGGGACGCTGCTCGGGTCCGAGATCAGTCGGCGCTACGGCGCCGCCGGGCTGCCCGACGACACGATTTCGCTGACCTTCACCGGATCGGCCGGGCAGAGCTTCGGTGCCTTCCTGCCCCGGGGCGTGACGATGCGGCTGTACGGCGACGCCAACGACTACTTCGGCAAGGGCCTGTCGGGAGGCCGCCTCGTCGTGCGACCGCCGGAGGACTCGCCGTTCGCCGCCGAGGAGGAGATCATCGCGGGCAACGTGATCCTCTACGGCGCCACCGACGGCGAGGTGTTCATCCGCGGGCAGGTGGGGGAGCGCTTCTGCGTCCGCAACTCGGGGGCGACCGCGGTCGTCGAGGGTGTGGGCGACCACGGGTGCGAGTACATGACCGGAGGGATCGTGGTGGTGCTGGGGCCGACGGGGCGGAACTTCGCCGCCGGCATGTCGGGCGGCATCGCCTACGTCTACGACCCCGAGCGCACGTTCGGGCAGCGGGTGAACCCCGAGCTGGTCGACGTGGAGCCGCTGAACCCCGAGGACAGCTTCATGGTGCGCACCCTGGTCGAGCGCCACGGGGTGGAGACCGAGTCGGCCGTGGCGGCCCGCCTGCTCAAGAGGTGGGACACGGAGGTCCTCGAATTCGTGAAGGTCATGCCGCGCGACTACCGGAGGATCCTGGAGGCGACCCGCCGGGCCGAGGCGGAGGGGCGCTCGGTGGACCAGGCGGTCATGGAGGCCTCACATGGGTAAGACGACCGGCTTCATGGAGTTCGGGCGCCAGCTGCCGCGGCGACGCCCCGTCTCGGTCCGCCTGCGCGACTGGAAGGAGGTCTACGAGCCCTTCGGCGAAGAGGCCACCAAGGAGCAGGGGGCGCGCTGCATGGACTGCGGCATCCCGTTCTGTCACGACGGCTGCCCACTCGGGAACCTGATCCCCGAGTGGAACGACCTCGTCTTCCGCGACGACTGGCCCGATGCGATGGAGCGCCTCCACGCGACGAACAACTTCCCCGAGTTCACGGGGCGGCTCTGCCCGGCACCGTGCGAGGCGGCGTGCGTGCTCGGGATCAACGAGGACCCGGTCACGATCGAGCGCATTGAGTACGAGATCGTCGAGCGGGCATGGGACGAGGGCTGGGTGACCCCGCAGACGCCGTCGGTGCGCACCGGCAAGTCGGTGGCGGTCGTGGGCTCGGGCCCGGCCGGCCTGGCGGCGGCCCAGCAGCTGGTGCGGGCCGGGCACGCCGTGACCGTGTTCGAACGGGCGGAGAAGCCCGGCGGGCTGCTGCGCTACGGGATCCCCGAATTCAAGATGGAGAAGGCGGTGCTGGACCGCCGGCTCGCCCAGATGGAGGCCGAGGGCGTCACCTTCGTGTGCTCGACCTCGGTGGGCGGCGGAGTTGCCGGGGCGTCACCCGGCGACGAAGGCGCCGAGCCGGGCGAGGAGCGCGGCGTGGGCACGGCCTGCGCCCCCGACGTCCAGGTGCGCCCGGCGGCCGAGGTGCAGGCGGAGTTCGACGCCGTGGTGCTGGCCGGCGGGGCCACGCTGCCCCGGGACCTGCCCGTGCCCGGCCGCGAGCTGTCGGGCGTCCACCTGGCGCTCGAGTACCTGAAGCCCTCGAACCTGGTCCAGGAGGGCGAGCTGCGATCCCCGCCCATCAGCGCCAAGGGCAAGCACGTGGTCATCATCGGCGGCGGTGACACCGGGGCCGACTGCCTGGGCACGGCACACCGGCAGGGAGCGGCGTCGGTCCACCAGCTCGAGATCATGGCCGAGCCCCCGAGCGACCGGATGGCCGAGAACCCCTGGCCGCTGTGGCCGCTGATCCTGCGCACCTCCTCGGCCCACGAGGAGGGGGGGCAGCGCCTCTTCTCGGTGACGACCACCGAGTTCGTCGATGACGGCTCGGGCGCGGTGCGCGCCCTGCGCGGCCACACCGTCGAGATGCGCACCGAGGACGGTCGCCCGGTGTTCGAGGTCGTCGCGGGCACCGAGTTCGAGCTGGAGTGCGAGCTCGTACTGCTCGCCATGGGCTTCGTCGGCACCGAGCGCCGCAACGCCGTGGACGAGCTGGGCGTCGAGGTCGGGCCCCGGGGCACCGTCGTGGCCGATCAGACCTGGGCGACCAACGTCGACGGCGTCTTCGTGTGCGGGGACCAGACCCGGGGCCAGAGCCTGATCGTCTGGGCCATCGCCGAGGGGCGCTCGTGCGCCTCGGCGGTCGACCGCTGGCTCATGGGGACGACCGCGCTGCCGGCGCCGCTCGTGCCCGGGCAACTGGCCATGCGCTGACCGGACGGGTCTCTCGCTACAGTCCCTCCATGTCCACCTGCCTCGCCAACGGCGTGTCGCTCTTCTACGAGCTGGCCGGCACGGGTGAGCGGCTGCTCAGCATCTCGGGCACCGGTGGCGACCTGCGCCAGAAGCCGGGGCTGGCCGAGGGCCCCCTGGGGCGGGCCTTCGAGGTGCTCTCCTACGACCAGCGTGGCCTCGGGCGCTCGAGCGTCCCGGCCTGGCCGTACGCCATGGCGGACTTCGCCGCGGACGCCGCCGCGCTCCTCGACGCCCTCGGCTGGGACGACTGCCTGGTCATCGGGCTGTCCTTCGGCGGCATGGTCGCCCAGGAGCTGGCCATCCGGTACCCGGAGCGGGTGCGGCGTCTCGTGCTGGCCTGCACCTCGTCGGGTGGGGCGGGCGGCGCCTCCTTTCCACTGCACGAGTTGGCCTCCCTCCCGCCCGAGGAGCGGGTGACCCGGCAGATCGGGTTGCTCGACACCCGGTGGGACGCAGCGTGGCGTCGGGACCACCCTGAGATGGTGGCCCTCATGGCCGGGCGCATGCCCGCCAGAGCGGGGGAGCCCCCCGAGGGCCTCACCAACCAGCTGGCCGCCCGGGCCCAGCACGACACGACCGACCGGCTGGGCCGGATCGCCTGTCCGACCCTCGTCTGCGGCGGCCGTTTCGACGGCATCGCGCCGCCGGCCAACAGCGCGCAGCTGGCCGACAGGATCCCCGGCGCGCAGCTCGCCCTGTTCGACGGGGGCCACGGCTTCTTCCTCCAGGACCGCACGGCCTGGCCGGCGATCGTGGCCTTCCTCGGTGAGGGCGCGGCCGCCTGAGCGGACCCGTAGATTGCCAGTCATGGACGTGACGGCGACACTCGAGTGGAACGCCCTGGCGGCGCACTACGACCAGATCTCGGCCCGGCACCTGCGCGAGCTCTTCGCCGAGGACCCCGAGCGGACCACCCGTATGACCGTGGAGGCCGCCGACCTCGTCCTCGACTACTCCAAACAGCGGGCCACGGACGAGACGCTGCGCCTCCTCATGGACGTCGCCCGGGCCGCCGGGGTCGAGCAGCGTCGGGACGCCATGTTCTCCGGCGCGCACATCAACACGACGGAGGATCGTGCCGTCCTGCACGTGGCGCTCCGCATGCCCCCCGGCACCGACCTCACCGTCGACGGGCAGGACGTGACGGGCGACGTGCACGCGGTGCTCGGGAAGATGGGCGAGCTCTCGGAGCGCATCCGCAACGGGTCGTGGACCGGGGCGACCGGCAAGCGGATCAACGCGGTGGTGAACATCGGCATCGGCGGCTCCGACCTCGGGCCCGCCATGGCGACGACCGCGCTGGCCGACTACGCGCAGCCGGGGCTGGTGAGCCGGTTCGTCTCGAACGTCGACCCGGTCGACCTGTACGCCGCCACACACGACCTGGACCCGGCCTCGACGCTCTTCGTGGTCAGCTCCAAGACGTTCACCACGCTCGAGACGCTCACCAACGCGGCGGCGGCGCGGCAATGGCTCCTGGACCGGCTGGGTGCCGCCGCCGGCGACGACGCGGTGGCGAAGCACTTCGTCGCCGTCTCCACCAACGCCCAGGCCGTGGCCGAGTTCGGCATCGACCCGGACAACATGCTCGAGTTCTGGGACTGGGTCGGCGGCCGCTACTCCTACGACTCCGCCATCGGCTTCTCGTTGATGGTGGCGATCGGGCGTCAGGCCTTCGGCGAGATGCTCTTCGGGTTCCACTCCATGGACGAGCACTTCCGGACGGCGCCCCTGAGCGAGAACCTGCCGGTCATTCAGGGCATGCTCAACGTCTGGTACAACAACCTCTTCGGCGCGCAGACCCATGCCGTGCTGCCCTACAGCCACCGGCTGGCCCGCTTCCCGGCCTACCTGCAGCAGCTGACGATGGAGTCCAACGGGAAATCGGTGCGGCTCGACGGGTCGCCGGTGGCCGGCCAGACCGGGGAGATCTTCTGGGGCGAGCCCGGTACCAACGGGCAGCACGCCTTCTACCAACTCATCCACCAGGGGACGAAGCTGATCCCGTGCGACTTCATCGCGTTCGCCGAAGGCACCCACGAGACGGGGGAGCAGCAGGACCTGCTCATGGCCAACTGCCTGGCGCAGACGAAGGCGCTGGCCTTCGGCAAGACCGCCGAGGAGATCGCCGCCGAGGGGACGCCCCCCGAGCTCGTGCCCCACAAGGTGATGCCGGGCAACCGGCCCA
>Ga0182013_10002530_pt1 | contig 23816 bp, 17 predicted proteins | sample 612S2MmetaG_FD_120487 | JGI IMG/M metagenome (GOLD analysis project Ga0182013, IMG submission 120487) | Permafrost microbial communities from Stordalen Mire, Sweden - 612S2M metaG | ecosystem: Environmental > Terrestrial > Soil > Wetlands > Permafrost | place: Sweden: Stordalen | collected...
GATGCCGGCCCACTGGAGCAGCCGCGAACTGAACATTGTCAGCACGTCATCTTCCACTTCCACCCAGTTGCTTCATGCTGTCGGCTGCGCGGAGGCCGGCCGCTATTTCAGCCGTCATCCTGAGACAGCGGCCAAAGCAGACGGCGACTATCGCGCCTTTCGCGACGTCACGTTCCACGGCGATGAGGTCGTGTTCGCGTCGCTGGGCGAGGGTTCCACCTCCCAGGGCGAGTTCTGGGAAGCGCTCAACACCGCATCCAACCAGAAGCTGCCCGTCATCTTCTGCGTGGAAGACAACGGCTACGCCATCAGCGTTCCGGTGGAAGTGAACACTCCGGGTGGCAACATCTCACGGCTCGTCGCCAACTTTCCCAACTTCCATTTTGCGGAGATCGATGGATCCGATCCCGAGGTCAGCCTGCGCGCTTTCCAGGCCGCGGCGGAGCACTGCCGCGCCGGCCACGGGCCCGCCTTTGTGCATGGCCATGTCATGCGGGCCTACTCCCACTCGCTGTCTGACGATGACAAGCTCTACCGCTCGGCGGCCGAACGTGAAGCCGAAGCTACGCACGATCCGGTAACCAAGATGCAGATGCGCCTGCTGCGCGATGGCATCCTCAGCGCCGAACAGATCAACGATCTGGAACAGGCGGCCGACCACGAGGCCGCCGAGGCCGCAGACCGCGCTCTCGAAGCGCCGCTGCCCGAAGTATCCGGGATTACCAGGCACGTCTATTCCGAGGACCTCGACCCCACCACCGCCGCGTTTGCAGGTGAACAGGAGCAGGCGCCGGGCGTGGCTCCAGGCAAGTCTGCAAGTTCCAAGGGCAGCGCGCCACACACCATGGCAGACCTCATCAACGCCTGCCTCCACGACGAAATGCGCCGCGATCCGCGGATTGTCGTCTATGGCGAGGATGTAGCCGACGCCAGCCGCGAGGCTGCGCTGGCCGAAGTCAAGGGCAAAGGGGGCGTCTTCAAGCTTACCGCCGGGCTGCAAACTGAGTTTGGCTCGGAGCGGGTATTCAACTCTCCCTTGGCCGAGGCCAATATCGTGGGCCGCGCTGTCGGTTACGCCCTCCGTGGCATGAAGCCAGTGGTCGAAATTCAGTTCTTTGACTATATTTGGCCGGCCATGCACCAGATTCATAACGAGCTGGCCTTGATGCGCTGGCGTTCCCATGGCATGTGGGCCACGCCCGCCGTTATTCGCGTACCCATCGGCGGCTACCTCACCGGCGGCGCCATCTACCACTCGCAATCGGGCGAGAGCTTCTTTACCCATATCCCCGGCCTGCGTGTGGTCTTCCCGTCCAACGCCCTTGACGCCAACGGTCTGCTGCGCACTGCCATCCGTTGTGACGATCCGGTGCTGTTCCTCGAACACAAGCGTCTCTACCGCGAGACTCATGGCCGGGCGCCCTATCCTGGACCTGAGTTCGCCATTCCCTTCGGCAAGGCAAAGGTTGTGCGCCCCGGAGAGCACATCACCCTGGTCACCTATGGCGCTCTCGTACCCCGCGCATTGCAGGCCGCGCAAACGGCAAGCCGTAGTCACGGCATCGAAGTGGAGGTGCTGGACCTGCGTACCCTCAACCCCTACGACTGGGAGGCCATCGCTACCTCTGTGCGCAAGACCAGCAGGGTGATCGTGGCGCATGAGGATATGCTCAGCTGGGGCTACGGTGCTGAAATCGCTGCGCGTATTGCGGACGAGCTATTTGAGGATCTCGATGCGCCGGTCCGCCGCGTGGGCGCGATGGACACCTTCGTCGCCTACCAGCCGGTGCTGGAGGATGCCATTCTGCCCCAGCCCAACACCATCCTGCAAGCCATCGTCGATCTGCGAGCTTATTGAAACCTGCGCTACCAGGCGCCCGCCCTCACGGCGTCTCTGTCTTTGCCACGTGGGCGGAGTGGTTCTCGAATACCCAACTTTCACCCACAGCCGGATACAATACGGGGATGGAGTTGCGCACCCATCCCGGGCATAGCCTGAGGACTTTCATTCCCCAGGCGGACCTGACGGTATGAAGAGGACTCTGCGTCTCTTGCGCTATGGTCTGCCCTATTCGTTCCAGTGGCTGCCCGGCGTACTGCTGCTGGCGGCGGTCGGCGTACTCGACACCTTTCGCATCCTCCTGTTGCAGCCCATTTTCGACCAGGTACTCCGACCCGATGCGCCCGAAGGCCCCATCCTTCTCGGTCTTCCCAGGAGCCAATGGAGCTTCGACCTACGGAGTCTTATTCCCCATTTCATGCACGTGCACAATGCTTGGCACGTGGTGGCCTTCGCGCTGGTGATCGCCACATTACTAAAGGGAATCTGCGATTACCTGGGCACCTACCTGGTCAACTATGCCGGCTTCGCGACAATCACTGACCTGCGTAATCACCTTTACGAAGCGACGCTGCGCCGGTCGTCCAGTTTCTTCCACAAACACGCCACAGGCACCATCCTCTCCACACTTATCAACGACGTGGACAAGGTACAAACCGCTCTCAGTTCTGTCATCGGTGAGTTCCTGCAGCAATTCTTTACCTTTGTCGTCGGACTTGTGCTGGTAATTAAGTTGGGCGGGTACCTCAGCTGGGCTCTTGTACTCTTCATTCCAGTCGTGGTCACTTCTGCGCGCAAGATCGGGAGCGAGGTTCGCACGCGCACGCGCACTGGCCAGGACAAGCTTGCCGAAATCCAGAACATTCTGCATGAGACCGTCACCGGCAATCGCATCGTCAAAGCCTTCAACACTGAACTATGGGAAATTTTGCGCTTCAAGACTGCCGCGCGCCGTCTTTTCCGCGCCAATTTGCGCAGCGTGCGCATTCAGTCCATCAGCTCTCCATTGATGGATACCCTGGGTTCGATCGCGATTGCCATGTTCCTGCTCATAGGCCGCAATGAAATCCTCCACGGCCGCATGACGATGGGGCTCTTCGGCGCCTTCATCATCCTGCTCTTCAAGCTCTACGATCCGGTGCGCAAGTTCGCCTACTTCTACAACAGCTTCCAGCAGGCCATGGGCGCTTCAGCATCCATCTTCGCCTTCTTCGACACCAAGGACGACGTGAAGGAGCGCGCGCACGCATCGTCGTTGCAAGGGTTCCATGGCTCGGTGCGCTTCGAGGATGTGGGCTTTTCCTACAGCACAGAAGAGGGTGAGCACCAGATTCTGCACCATGTCGACCTTGAAGTGCATGCCGGCGAGGTGCTGGCGCTGGTGGGCCCCAGCGGCGCGGGCAAATCCACGCTGGTCAACCTGATTCCGCGCTTCTTCGACGTAACCTGGGGCCGGATCCTCATCGATGGCCACGACCTGCGCGACCTCACCCTGGCCTCGTTGCGGCGGCAGGTGGCCCAGGTAACCCAGGAAACCATCCTCTTCAATGACACGGTGCGCCACAACATTGCGTACGGGCAGCCGGATATGAAACACGCCCTGGTGGAACAGGCGGCGCGCAACGCATTGGCCCACGACTTCATCCTGCGTATGCCCCAGGGCTATGACACCGTGATCGGCGAGAAGGGCTTTCGCCTCTCCGGTGGCGAGCGGCAGCGCATCGCCATTGCCCGTGCCCTCCTCAAGAACGCCCCTATTCTGATTCTCGATGAAGCCACGTCGGCGCTCGACGCTGAAAGCGAGTCGCTGGTGCAAGCCGCCCTGGCCAACCTGATGCAGGACCGCACTGTGGTGGTGATCGCCCATCGCCTGGGTACCATCCGCCGCGCCAACCGCATCGCCGTGCTTGAGGATGGGCGCATCACGGCCATCGGCTCGCACGATGAGTTGCTCGCCATTTCGCCAACCTATCAGCGGCTCTACCAGTTGCAATTCATGGATGTACCCGAGAACGGAAACGGGACGCTGGAGCCGGTGCTCTCCAGCGACACAAAGGACTAGAAAGAATGCCGATTTATTCGATGACCGGGTTTGCCCGCGCACAGGTTCGCGTACACGATCAGCTTGTCTATACGCTCAGCGTCAAGAGCGTGAATCACCGCTTTCTCGACATCCAGCTGCGTTTGCCCTCCGGCCTCGACGCATTGGAAATGGAGCTGCGCCGCGCGCTCAAAGAGAGCCTGGTCCGGGGCCACGTGGAGCTGACGCTCTCAGTCGATCGCTCCCTGCAGCAGAAAGCAGGATTTAATCGCGAACTGGTGGCCGGCTATCTCGACGCATTCAAGGCAGCCCGCGAGGAGTTCAAGTTTGATGGTGAGCCGGATTTGAATGTGGCTCTTCGTCTGCCTGGCGCGTTGCAGAACGATAATCGCGGCAGCGGCGACGAAGATCTGGCAGCACTGGCCGAAAGCGTGCAGCGGGAGATTGCGCCTCTACTCGACGAATTGAAGGTGATGCGCGCCCGCGAAGGCGAAGCTCTGAGCTTCATCCTCCTTGCTTCGCTGGACCGCCTGGCCGAGGCAGTCGAGGGCGTGGCCCTGCTGCGGCCTGAGGTGGAACAGCGCTACCAGGAGCGGCTGACACAGCGGCTGGTGGCGGCGACCGGGGCCGAATTCAACCGCCAGCGGCTGCTGGAGGAAGTTGCGGTGCTGGTGGACCGCAGCGACATTTCAGAGGAGTTGGCGCGCATGCACACGCACATCGGCCACTTCCGCGAGCTACTGTCGGCGGGCGGCGAATTGGGCAAGAAGCTGGATTTCCTGCTTCAGGAGATGAACCGCGAGGCCAACACCCTGCTTTCAAAAACCGGCGGGATAGGCGGCAAGGGCACGCACATCACTGAACTCGGACTGGCGATGAAAGCTGAGATCGAGAAGACGCGCGAGCAAATTCAAAACGTGGAATAGGCAACGCCGCAGTGCACGATAGTCAACAGACCAGCGAAAGGGAATACTGAATCGTGGCAGGAATTCTTTTTATCATTTCGGCGCCCTCAGGCTCAGGCAAGAGCACCCTGGTAAGCGAGTTGCGCAAACAGGTCAGCGGCGTAGATTTCTCGATTTCGTGGACCACGCGCGCACCACGCGGCTCGGAAGAGAATGGGCGCGAATACTACTTCACCACCCGCGATGAGTTTGAGCGGATGATCGCAGCGGGAATGTTCCTCGAACACGCTGAGGTTTTTGGCAAAGACTACTACGGCACCGCCCGCCAGTCGCTCGAGGATGCGCGGCGCGCGGGCCACGATCTAATTCTCGACATTGACGTGCAGGGCGCGGCGCAGGTGCGCAAGGCTATGCCCGAGGCGGTAAGCATCTTTGTCCTGCCGCCCAACCCCAGGGCCCTGCGCACCCGCCTGCGCAATCGCAGCCGCGCCGAGGGGGTTGTCGATGACGCGGAACTCTTCCGGCGCCTGGGCGAGGCCCGCAAGGAGATTGAGAATTATCGCGATTACAGCTATATTTTGGTCAACGACATACTTGACAGAGCGGTGGCGCAACTGGAAGCGATTGTTCTGGCAGAACGTTTTTACCGGAATGGCGAACCGATTGCATACCGCTCCAGCAGGGTGTTGGAGGTCGCCGCAGCCTGCCGTCAATCCAACGCGCAGGAGCGGCTCAAACCCGTGCTGGAGGCTTTTGGCATCAATGGCTCCTCCGGCCAGCAGCAACTACCATTTGGAGATGATCCCGATGATGATTGAAACCCAGTTCGATTCGAATTACCGCAAGGTCCTGGTGGCGGCTCGTCGCGCCCGCCAGTTGCAGAACGGATCCGCCGCGCTTGTCCCCAGCCGGTCGACCAAAGCTTGCCGTATCGCGCAGGATGAGATCGGCGCCGGAAAGATTTCCTATGTGAAGAAGGAGGTCCCGGTAGTAAAGCCGCTGGTGGAAGACCGGGGCATACCGATCCTGTAAGACCAGAGCCTACGCCGTAAAAACCCAGATGCGGGTATCCTACCTTTGCCGTGCAATTTGCAGCGAGGTGGGATATCTATGGTTTTGAGGCGTTTATAGCGGAACGAGAGTAGATGTATCTCGGAACCGCAGCGATGAAGTCGACGCGACCAGCAGGGTCCGGGGTCCCCGGCGACAGGTCTTCGTCGCAGGGGTGGAGGTCCGGGGTCCCCGGCGACAGGTCTTCGTCGCAGGGGTGGAGGTCCGGGGTCCCCGGCGACAGGTCTTCGTCGCAGGGGTGGGGTGAGCAGCGGTCCGATGTGGAATCCGGGGCGCGGTGAATCTCCCGTGCAGACATCGCGCCTTTCATAATCGAATCGTTCTACAATCGAACCATGAGAGTGACGGTCGGCGTCTCCGGCGGCATCGCCGCGTATAAGGCGGCAGAGTTGGTGCGCGCCCTGCAGCGGCAGGCCCTCGAGGTCCACGTGGTGATGACCGAGTCGGCCTGTAAGTTTGTGCAGCCGCTCACCTTTGCCGCGCTTACCGGCCACAGGGTTATCACCGGCCTGTGGGACGACGCCACCGACGGCTACGACGCATACGATTCCTCCATCGAGCACATCGGCGAAGCCCAGTGGGCCGAGGCACTGGTCATCGCTCCGGCCACGGCAAACATCGTGGCCAAATTTGCCCATGGCATCGCCGACGACTTCCTCACCACCATGTACCTGGCCACCCAGGCCCCGGTTCTGGTCGCTCCGGCCATGAATGTAAATATGTGGGAGCACCCGGCGACGCTGGCCAATCTTGAAATCCTGCGCCAGCGCGGCGTGCGCGTGGTCGAGCCCGGCACCGGAGATCTGGCCTGCGGCATGGTCGGTACCGGCCGCATGGCGGAGCCCGACGCCATCGCTGACGCAGTGTTGAATGCCCTGGGCCGCCGCCACGACCTGGCCGGTGAAATTGTCCTGGTCACAGCTGGCGGCACGCGCGAGGCCCTCGATCCGGTCCGCTATCTCGGCAATCGTTCCAGCGGCAAGATGGGCTATGCACTGGCTGACGCCGCCCAGAGCCGCGGCGCGAAAGTGATTCTCATCAGTGGACCTTCAGCGCTGCATCCGCCCACTCATTGCGAAGTGGTCAAAGTCACCACCGCCGCTGAAATGCGCAGCGCTGTGCTCGATCGCATGACTGACGCCACGCTGGTTATCAAGGCTGCCGCGGTGGCCGACTACCGTCCCGTAAATTTCTCCGATCGCAAGCTGAAACGAACCGGCCCCCTCACCTTGGAACTCGCGCCGACCGAGGATATTCTCGCCGAGGTCGCGCGCCAGCGCCGCCCCGGGCAGTTGATCATCGGCTTTGCCGCGGAGACTGAAAACCGCATGGAAAACGGCCGCGCCAAGCTGCTCTCAAAAGGCGCGGACGCCATTGTGGTCAACGACGTGTCCGGCGACGGCGTGGGCATCGATGCGGACCTGAACGCCGCCACATTCCTCACTGCCTCCACGGCCATCGAGTTGCCTGAGATGCCCAAGCGCAAGCTCGCCGACCGTATTCTCGACGAGATTCTCACCCTGCGCCGACCTCGTTCCCTGGTGGTAGAACTCGATCATCAACTGGACTCGGAACTCGACCAGAAGACATCGCAGGAGCAGGTGCTCAGCCAATCTGTTTCGCCTGCGTCCGCCCGCCGCCAGCTGATTGTGGAGTAAAAGAAGTGGCGCCGCAGCTCGATTCCACAACACGCGATGCCTTGCTCGCCCGCATGCGCTTCTACCGCGACCTCGGCCTCACTGAGTTCTACCGCCGCCCGGTAGATCCCGCGCTGTTCGCATCCGTTGCGGACGAACTGGCACAAGACGATCCGGCAGAGGTCCAATCCGAATCTCACAATCAAAAAATCGTTGCCCCAGGTCTCGCTTCAAGTACTTGGGATACGACTTCCCAGCCAGAGACTTTATACGAGGAACAGACCATTCCCGCACGCAAGAGTTTTCCCGCACCTCCTCAAGTCGCTGACGCCATCGCTCCGGCGGAGCGCGAAGCCGCCCTCCGTCTCATCCGCGAAGACATTGGCGACTGCACCCGCTGCGCGCTACATAAGGGCCGCAACAAGCTGGTGTTCGCCGACGGCAGCGCCGAGGCGCGCCTGATGTTCGTGGGTGAGGGGCCGGGCGCTGACGAAGACGCGCAGGGCCTTCCCTTCGTAGGCCGCGCCGGCCAACTGCTCAACAATATGATCGTGGCCATGGGCCTCAAGCGCGAAGAGGTCTACATCGCCAACGTGGTCAAGTGCCGCCCGCCCGGCAACCGGACCCCGGAGCCGGAGGAGGCCAACACTTGCTCACCTTTTCTCTTCCGCCAGATTGACGTTGTGCATCCCGAAGTGCTGGTGGCGCTGGGAGCCACTGCAGCCACTTATCTCCTCGGCCAGCGCCAGCCCCTCGCCGGCCTGCGCGGTCGTGTGCATTCAGTGCGTGGGACCAAGCTCATCGTTACCTATCACCCCGCCTATCTGCTTCGCGATCCGCGCCAGAAAAAGGAAGCATGGGCCGACCTCCAGATCGCGATGCGTGAACTGGGGCTCAAGCCACCGGCGCGCGGGTGAGCGCGACCCGCCTGAACTTTAAGTCATCGCCAAATACTCGTGCATAAGACGTACGACCATCGACCCCTCGCCCACCGCGGACGCCACGCGGTTCATGGCGCCAGCGCGAAGGTCGCCCGCCGCAAAGATTCCGGGCACGCTGGTTTCAAGCAACAGGGGTTCGCGCTGCTCTTTCCAGGTGCGCGCATAGGCCTCGGCAGCCATGAGGTCGCGACCCCGTCAACACAAACCCTTTGTCATCGCGCAGCACATCAGCAGGAAGCCAGTCGCTACGCGGACGAGTGCCGATAAACACAAAAAGCGCGTCGGCATCTTCGAACTGGTGCGATCCATCGGCGAGCGATTCGAGTACCACCCGCTCCACGTGACCCTCGCCCTTCACGCGCACGATCTCCGTGCGAGGCCGCAGTGCGGAGCGAGAAGGAGCGGGTACCTTCTGGCTGATGGCTTGCGGATGAGGAGTTAGCCAATCACAGGTGAGGACAGCGTTATTGCAGAACGAGATCGTAGGCGCTGCGCATGGCTTCGATTTCGGCTTGTGTCTGGTCGGCGGCGACGCGGCGATGGGGGTAAATGTGCGGCTCGCCAAATTCAACTTCCGCGGAGAAGCCGGCAACGCCCAACGCCTTCCACAGATGGGTCGCGAACGCCTCGTCGCCATACCAACAGAGTTTGCGCTCCGGGGTACCGTCTTCGATTACATAACGAACAGCGGCGGCCGTAACCTGGGCGCCAGCCGCGATGGCGGGCTCAAACAGACGGGAGTGGAAACGCAGCAGCGAACTGCCATCGGTGCTGGTGCCTTCAGGAAAGAACAGCACGGGAACCGAAAGCCGGAGGCGCTCGCTGATCATTTCCGAAACCTTTTCGGCACTGGCCAAACTGGAGCGATCAATAAAGAGTGTTCCGCCGGTGCGCGCCGCCTTGCCAAAGAAAGGCCAGCGGTCGATCTCGGCCTTGGCGACAAAGAAACAAGGCATGGCCGCGCTGAGGATCAACACATCGAGATAACTGAGATGGTTGGCAACAACCAACCCTCGCGCGGGGGGATGGCCCTTGATCTGGTATTGGATACCCATGCTGTTGAGTATCCCCAGGGAGGTGGCCTGGACCCAGAGCGCACGCCGTTCCAGGGTGCGTGGACCCTTAAGGCGCATGAGCCAGAAACGGACGACGCACATGACCAGTACAAGACCCAGCGCCACAGCGCGCCGGGCAGCTCTGAGGCTCACTGTGTGAGTGGCGCCAGGAAGCGATTACGCGCTGCGCGGGAAAGCAGCTTGAGATCGAGCAGTGTCAGGAAATCGATGGTGCCGAACTCACGGTCCCAGGCCGGCGGGGCGCAAATGCGGGCGCCGATGGCCAAATATGTCTTGAGCAGCTTGGGAACCTTGGTGGAAACGGGCAGCGAGTGATCCTGATGGGGGGGCGACGGCTGTGCATGTACGCCCTCTTGCTCGGTGGGGCAGGCATAAGCGGCGGTCGGCACGGTCTCAAACTCAGGCGGAACCCGGTAATGCTCAAGCTCGCGGTACATCCGCCAGCCCTCTGCCGGGTCCTTGGAGTTCAGTGAAGAGCAGCCGATCAGATAACGCAGCCCCATGTCGTTAGCATACTGCGCGATCCCTCTCCATAACAACGTCAGCACTTCAGGAGTGCGGTGCTCACGATCAATGGAGGCCCGGCCCAGTTCCAGAATCCCGGCCCGGAGCGGCTCATAGGGAACGAAGCTGAACTCCTGCTCGGAGTAATAGCCGAGGTTCTGGGCAGCGGTGACGCCGGACTGCATGCGATAGGTGCCCACAATGCGCTTGGCGGGATTGCTCTCCAGCTTGTCCTCGACCAGGAGATGTTCGCAGAAAAGGTCGAACTGATCGCTGTCCAAACCAGTCTGATACGAGCTTTCAAGCCCTTCGCCGAGTTCGATGTTGAAGACCTTGAATCGCAGGCGGTAAACGGCGTCACGATCCTCGACGGTCTGAGCCAGGCGCACCTTGTACCGGCCGACCTCCGCATGAATACGAGGCCTGGCCGGAACCAGGGGCAAAGGAAAAATTGGAGTAGAGATGGAGACTTCCACCGGAATGGTGGAAACAGGTGAAGTAGCGAACGGAGCCTTCTGCCCAAGGTACGAAATCACGGGAGTAGTATCCGCCAGGCATTGTAAAAGGACGGTCAAGCGAATGCAAATACGGCGCAAATACATGCGAAATCAGCGTGAAAACCCGGCTTTAGAGGCCTTAAAACACCCTTTTGCTGCTGACATACCAGCGGATTTCCACAGGCTGGTGGTTGACAGATTTTCCTGTCTTTCGGAAAGACACGAACTCAAGTTATTTATTTTGAATGTTTTATGCGACTATTGGTTCTTCGCCAGGGAATGGACTGCAAGAATCTGGACGGATTCGCAGGTCCTGGAACGGGGGGAGGGGGGGTGGGGGGGTGCCTTTAGTGGGTCAATCCAAGGACTTTGGCCATTCTTCTTCCATCTGCCAGTATGCGCCGAAGAACGGCAATTCTCTGCAAGGCGTCTGTGACGCGGTGGGCGTTTTCGTGCCAATTACTTACGGTCGAGATGAGGGTCGGCGGGTTCCCGCTTTTTCCGATGTTAAGGACCAGGACCCGGTTGGGAGTTGAGGCATCCCAGGTCCCAAAATCGGGACCTGGGGCACCCAGAGGGTCTGGCTAGTCAGCGGGTCAGCGGCAAGATTGGATTGAGATTCGTGGTCTGGCTGTTTAGTTGCAGCCGCCGGCAATGGAGGGAATTACGAGGATCTCGTCGCCCTCCTGGAAGCTGTACTTGTCGTTGCCCAGGAAGCGAATATCTTCCTCATTGACATAGAAGTTGATGAAGCGGCGGACCTGGCCGTCTTCGCCGCGCAGATGCTGGCGGAGGGCCGGGAAAAGGCCTTCGATCTCGGTGACCAGCTCGGGCAGATTGGCCGCCGAACTGGAAATCTCGCGCACGTTGTTGGTGTGCTTTTGAAATGCATTTGGCAACAGAACCCTAACCGACATAACTCTCCCCTGCCAGGCTCCAATCCTGGCTCGCTGAATGACGTTCTTCAACAAAGTTTTCAAAATCCGTGAGCCGCGGGCGAATAGCCCGGCCCTGGTCGTATGCGCCGCTGAGCACGTCCGTTGTCTTGAGCCCGTTGCCGGTGATGCAGGCGACAGTCAGCTCATCGGGCTGGATGCGGCCGTGGGCATAGAGCCGGGCCGTCACCGCGGTGGTGACGCCGCCGGCGGTCTCAGTGAAGATTCCCTCAGTCTCAGCCAACTCCTGAATGGCCGAGACAATCTCGACATCGGAGACATCCTCGGCCCATCCGCCGGAGGAGCGAATGGCGCGGGCGGCGTAAAGGCCGTCGGCCGGGTTGCCGATGGCGAGCGAGCGGGCGATAGTGTTGGGTCGCTGCGGCTCGATGACCTCGCTGCCGTTCTTGACGGCCTTGGCAATGGGCGAGCAGCCGGTGGCCTGCGCTCCAAAAAAGCGGACCGGCCGATTGTCCACGATTCCCAGCGCGATCAACTCATCAAAGGCCTTGCGAATCTTGGTAATCAGCGAGCCGCCAGCCATGGGACAGACGATGTTGTCAGGCAGACGCCATCCAAGTTGTTCGGCGATCTCAAAGCCGACGGTCTTTGAGCCTTCGGCGTAGTAGGGGCGCAGATTCACGTTCACGAAGCCCCAGTTGTAGCGATCGGCGATCTGCGAGCAAAGGCGGTTGACGTGATCGTAGTTGCCCTCAACGCGGACCAGGGTGGCGCCGTAGACCTGGGTGTTGAGAATCTTGGCAGCCTCGAGGTCGGAGGGAACGAGGATGAATGTCTTGAGGCCCAGGCGCGCGGCCTGCGCAGCTACCGCATTGGCCAGATTGCCGGTGGAGGAGCAGCCAACGGTGTCAAACCCGAAGGTCTGGGCGTTGGCCAGAGCCACGGCCACCACCCGGTCTTTGAAGCTGAGGGTGGGCATGCAGACCGCGTCGTTCTTGATGAATAGATTGTTGGCGCCGATGTGAGCCGCCAGACGCGGAGCCTTGACCAGCGGGGTAAGCCCGGCGGGGGTCTGCGGCTCGTAGCTGTCCGCAACCGGCAGCAGGGCGCGGTAACGCCACATATTCAGCGGTCCCTGGGAGATGGCCTCGCGAGTGAAGCGGGTGCGGGCGTAGTCGAGGTCGAAGGCAACCTCAAGAGGGGAAAAACACTCATCACAGATGGAAAGCGGCTGCAGACTGTAGGTCTTGCCGCACTCCCGACATCGCAACTCATACGCAGTCGTCACTGGTCCCTCGCTTAGGCGCAAGTGACTGCGGATATGCGGGCGCGTGACCGGCTCGATGAAGAGCGAACGTGAGTTGACTCGAATGACCTTGCGAGACGCCTTAGCAAAGGGTGCTGAAGCGACCCCCGAATCTCATGTTCCTCGCCGAAGCGAGCGAGAGTTGACACCATACTCCTGGTTTGCCCAGGCAGGTTGTCGTGGCGTCACAGGGCCCGTCCCTCAGCCACTCTGCATGAAACTCAGGCTTGCCCTTTGGGGGCAAACTTGAATGATTCGTTTGTATCACAGCGGAAATCGCAGCGCAATAGGCGTAGCAGCGAACGGTGCGCTGGGAACAGTTAACGGTAATAAATGAGGGGTCAACACGCCGTGAGTTGGAATGTTTTGCTTGGCGGATTGAGGTCGAGATGGACATCGGTGGCCGCCCAGAGTTCCGGGGAGGTTGAGGGGTATCGGACCAAGTGTTGAGGTATCCCAGGTCCGAAAATCCGGACCTGGGGCACCCAGAGTCAACGGCAATGAATGAGGGGTGAACACTCGGCGAGCTAAGGTTGCGTGGCCGAAGCGCGATGAATCCAGATGGCATTTCCGCCGCCTGAGACCATGTGTATATCCAGAACTGTGCTGCGATCGACCACTTGCGTTGAGAAGGTTGTGTGGGTGGCGTTGGTTCCGGCATCCGCAGCGTCAGCATAGATTTCGGCGACGTATTTGCCGTCTGCGAGGAAACTCAATGGCACCTGCACGGTGCGCGCATCCCAATTGGTCAAGGAGCCCACGTACCAGTCAGCGCCGCTGCGCCGCGCCAGAGTGATGTTCTGCATGGGGAGGCCATCGAGCACACGCACCTCATCCCAGGTGGTGGGCACCTGCCGGATGAACTCGAAATCGTGCTGGCCGGCGTAGTGCTCGGGGTAGTCGGAGACCATCTGCAAGGGGCTCTCCAAGACGACAAAAAGGGCGAGTTCATGGGCGCGGGTGCCCAGTCCCATGGGCATCAGGTTGCGGGGCACGAAGTTCTCGCGGTTGCTGTTGCCGAAGGCTCCCGGCGTGTAATCCATGGGGCCGGCGAGCATGCGCGTGAAAGGCAGCGTGGTGTTGTGCACCGGAGATGTGCGCGCGCTCCATTTCAGGTATTCCTTGCCCATTACGCCTTCGCGGGTGATCAAGTTCGGGTAGGTGCGGCGCAGGCCGTCGGGTTTATAGGCGCCGTGGAAGTCGATCATCAAGTGATGCTGGGCCGCAGACTCAACCACGCGGCGATAGAAGCCGACCATCCACTGATCGTCACGATTCATGAAGTCGATTTTGACGCCGGCGATGCCCCACTTCTCGAACAAAGGAAAGGCCTGATCCATGTACTTGTCGACGGAGGTCCAGTGGGCCCAGAGCCACAAGCGGACGTTTTTCTCTTTCGCGTAGCGCAGCAGTTCGGGCATATCGATGCCGGGCGTGACGTGCGTGATGTCGGCCAGTTGCGCGTAGTCGTCGGGCCTGGTGTAATGCGCCGCCGCCCACCCCGCGTCGATAAGCATATAAGTGAAGCCGGAAGACGATGCGAAGTCGATGTAATGCTTCATGGTGGCGGTGTTCATACCAGGCTTGAAGCTGACACTCGGAGCCGCCTCGCCGGACCACCAGTCCCAAGCCGACTTGCCAGCGCGAATCCACGATGTGTCGGCGATCTTTGACGGCGGATTGAGATTCAGGACGATATTGGACTCGATCAACCGGCCCGGAGCGTCGCCAACCATGAGCACACGCCAGGGTGTTGTGACAGGGGTCTGCGCTTCTACAGCAACGCCGGGCAGATCAACGCGCGGAGAAAGCTCAGCGCGCATGCTGAACGGCGCATCGCCCTTGCGGAGATACATGCCGGCATAGTTGTCGATGTCGGCCTCAGTGACCGCGACCCAGCCGACGCCGTGTACCTGCGCAAGAAGAGGCAAGCCGATGAGCCAGTCGCGATGAATGCCGCTGACCTGGCGCATCTGGTACTCGTCTTCCCAGGACGACTGAAAGCCGTCGAGGATGAGGGGGTAGAGGGTAGCGTCCTTGCTATAGAGGAATTGCGTGAGCTCGTGCTCGATGCGCACCTTCGCCAACGACGGCTGCTCGGGCAGGATGTAGCGAAAGGCTACGCCATCGTCGAAAGCGCGAACTTCGATAGTGAGATTTCGTCCGGCAGCATCCTGAAAGTCCACATGCGCGGTGTTGCAGCGATTGAGAACGGTGCTGGTCTTGCCGACTGGAATGGTATAGGTCTCGTCCACCTGGCCGGTTTTCACGCGGACTCGCCGCATGCCGGGTCCAAGCTCCGGCTGCCCTTGAATCTTGAGGCCGAGCGCGGACTCATCCATCAGCCACTTGCCACGAAAGTCGACGGCATAGCGCAGTCCGGCGCTGTTGTGATCGCCAGGATGAACGACCATGGCGTCAGAAAGAAGCAGCACAATCTGGCCGTTCGGGGAGGCAATCCGCAATGGGGACGCATTGGAATCCTGGGCCAAAGCGATTGAGGGAAGAAGAAGGATGGGTAGACAAGACACAAACGTGCGCAAGCGGGACATATTTTCTCCGAAGGAGAATAGTACCGCCGGGAGCATTACCGCATCCAGTTAGATTTTTGAAACGCGCGAATCCTTGCTGGAGAGGGATCACTGGTGATGGCGAAAAAGACGAACGGCCGGGAATGCAACGCTGTAGTGCCGTTGCAGCCCGGCCGTTCGAGGAGGCCACACATGACTAATTCATAGCCGTAAATTCAATATGGCACAGGCGCAGATAATTCTCTGCAAAAGCAGCGGCGATTAAACCACAAAATATTTAGCTTGCGGATGGTGCACGACGACAGCGTTGGTGCTTTGCTCCGGCTCGAGGTGGAAGCCCTCGGTGAGGCGCACGCCGATGTTCTGCTCAGGTTTCAGCAGGCGGAAGATTTTTGCCTGATCTTCAAGATTGGGGCAGGCCGGATAGCCGAACGAATAGCGCGAGCCGCGATATTTCTGATGGAATAGGTCAGTGACGCGCGGAGAGTCTTCACCGGCAATGCCGAGTAGCTCGCGCGCCTGCTTGTGGGCCAGCTCGGCGAGGGCCTCGGCCGTCTCCACCGAAAGCCCGTGCAAGTAAAGATACTTGGTAAAGTCGCCGGCCTCGAAGAGTTTCTGCGTCTGACGGCTGGCCTCGTCGCCGATGGTGACGATGGAGAAGCCGACCACGTCGCGCTGCGCAGCACCGATGGGCTCAAAGAAGTCGGCAATCGAAAGCCGCCGGCCCTGCGCCTGACGGGGGAAAGCGATGCGCTCCAGTTCGCGCGCCGGGTCATCGGGATCGAAAACCACAAGGTCATCTCCTTGGCCGGCGCAGGGGTAGAAGCCGATGATCGTCTTGGGCTCAAACCAGCCGGACGCCTGCACTTCCCTCTCCAGGTCAAGCAAGATCGGGCGATACTTTTCTTCGACCAGACGCAGATAATCGGTCTGCGCGGCGGTCTTGAGCTGCCACTGATTCTTAAAGAGCGCGGTCTCGTTGAGATAGGGGAAGACTTCGGCAAGGTTGTAGTTCTTATAGACGCGCAGGCCCCAATAAGCAGGCACAGGAATCGCCGCAACCCGCTCCACGACGGGCGAACGGCCCTCCGCGGTCAACTGGACAAGGGACGGCTCAGGCACCGCTGCATTGGCTTTGCTGAAGACTTTTACGGTTCTGCCTTCTTCTTCGCGCTGCTCACGGACAGTTGAGTCGTTTGATGTGAGGTCGGCCATGACGTGCAATCCCGCAAAGGCGTCCTCGGCATAAAATACCGGGCCGGTGTACTCCTTGCGCAAATCGTCTTCAACATATTTCCGGGTGAGCGCCGCACCGCCGCAGACCACGGGAACGGTGAGGCCGAGCCGCTCAAGATCCTGCAGGACATACTTCATTTCAAGCGTGGACTTGACCAGCAGGCCACTGAGACCAATGGCATTTGCGCCGGCCTCGCGCGCGGCGGTGATGATGGCGTCAGAGGGCTGCTTGATGCCGAGGTTCACGACACGATAACCGTTGTTGGAGAGAATGATGTCGACCAGGTTCTTGCCGATGTCGTGCACGTCGCCCTTGACGGTGGCGAGCACCATGGTGCCCTTTCCTCCGCCATCGGACTTCTCCATTTTGGGTTCGAGATAGGCAACCGCGGCCTTCATCACCGCGGCCGAATCGAGCACCGAGGGCAGTTGCATTTTGCGCGCGCCGAACAGATCGCCTACAGTCTTCATGCCATCGAGGAGAACGGTGTTGATGAGGTCCAGCGGCGTGTAGGTGCCCAGCGCGGTTCCCAATGCTTCTTCCAGCGACTGCTTGTGCTCGCCGAGACCGATGCTGCGTTCGCCGCGGATGATGAGCTGCTTGAGCTTCTCTTCGATGGAGAGGCTCTCGAGCGCGACTTCGTCCTCGTCGACAGCGCCCTTAGCGAGGCCAGCAAAGTGTGCCATGTAGGCCTGAAGAGGCTCGCTCCCGGCACCATTGCTGTCCTGGAAGATGAGCTTGCGCGCCAGTTCCACTTCGATTTCGGGGATCTTGTAGAGCGGATAAATCTTGGAGTAGTTGACGATGGCGGCGTCAAGGCCGCGGTCCACGGCTTCTTTGAGGAATACGCTGTTGAGCACACGGCGCGCATAGGCGTTGAGGCCGAAGGAGATGTTTGATACGCCAAGGACGGTGCGCGAACGGGGCAACTCCTGCTTGATGCGCCGCACCGCCTCAAGCGTCTCGATGGCCGCGGAGCGATAGTCCTCCTGGCCGGTGGAGATGGGCAGGGTGAGTGCGTCGAAGATCAGATCCTCAGAGCGCATTCCATATTTGTTGACGGCCAGATCGTGGATGCGGTGGGCGATGGCAACCTTTTTGTCGGCGGTGAGAGCCATGCCCTGCTCGTCGATGGTGAGGGCGATGACTGCGGCGCCGTAGCGGCGCGCCATGGGAAGCACAAGGCTGGTGCGCTTTTCGCCGTCTTCGAGATTGATGGAATTGATGATGGGCTTGCCGGGAATGCGCTTGAGCGCCTCCTCGATGACGTTGGCCTCGGTGGAGTCGACAAGAATGGGCGCAGGGACGCGGGTGGCGATCTTTTCGAGCACCGCGTTCATGTAGCCCACCTCGTCTTCTCCCACTATGGCGCAGCAGAGGTCGAGCATCTGCGATCCCTCTGCCACGAGCCGCTTGGCGAGCGCGAGAATGCCGTCGTAATCGCCGGCACGCACCATATTGCGGAAGTGCTCGAGGCGGGTGGTGGTGTTCATCTCCTCGGCGATGACGATGGGCTGCGCATCGGCCTCAAGAGGCTGAGCGGAAAAAGCGCTGGCTGCGACCGACTGCGTCACGACGGTGCGTGGAGCGGGCGTAACGCCGCGAAGAGCTTCAACCACCGCGCGCAAGTGGTCGGGGGTGGTGCCACAACAACCGCCGACAACCTGCACGCCGTACTCGGAAACGAAGCGGCGATGAAAGGAGGCGAGCTCGGCCGGAGTGAGTTTGTAGACGGCGTGACCGCCCTCGTTCTGCGGCAAGCCCGCGTTGGGCAGCACGCTGATGGGCAGGGTGGAGTTCTGGCAGAGAAAGCGGACGGCGTCGTTCATCTCAGCCGGACCGGTGGCGCAGTTGAGGCCGATAACGTCCGGTTGGAAGCTCTCCAGCACGGCCAAGGCGGCGCCAATCTCCGAACCCAAAAGCATGGTTCCCGTGGCTTCAAGCGTGACCTGGACCTGCAACGCGATATTCCGGCCGGTGGACGGGATCTTGCCTTCGCGCGCCAGTCGAATGGCGTCCTGGCAGGCGGCGATGGCGATTTTGGCTTGCAGAAGATCCTGACACGTCTCGATCAGCAGGACGTCCACTCCGCCCTCAATGAGCGCCTCGGCTTGTTCGCGATAGGCAAGGGCCATGGCGTCATAGCCAATGTGCCCGAGCGACGGCAGCTTGGTGGTGGGGCCAATGGAACCGGCGACAAAGCGCGGCTTTTCAGGGGTCGAATACTCGTCGGCAACCGAGCGGGCCAGACGCGCCGCGGCGATGTTGAGTTCCCGGGTGCGATCCTGAAGGTCGTATTCGGCGAGCACGATGCTGGTGGAACCGAAGCTGTCAGTCTCAACGACGTCGCAACCCACGTCGAGAAACGAAGCATGAACCGAGCGGATCACGTCGGGACGCGAGAGTACGAGCAGCTCGTTGCAGCCCTCCTTGCCCCAGAAGTCCTCCGGGGTAAGGTTGTGCTTTTGCACACTGGTGCCCATCGCGCCGTCATAGACGAGCACGCGCCGCTTTAGTTCTGAAAGAAAGTCTGACAATGCGCTCCTGCCCTCACTCGCCGTGGAAACAAAGGGAATACGGCTGATTCTAGGATAAACGACCGTGTTAACGCGGGAGAGTTGGGAAGAAGCCCGGCAAAGTCAGCTTCCGGAATCAACCCGTTGCGGTTGCGGCTTCGGGGGCTTGCTCTGGTAGCCACCAGGGGAACCGGCGGCGCGACTTCACTGGTCAGAATGGAGAGCGTCCGCCGCAATCAATAGATCCAATGCCGAACTTTGACGTGCAGCGTCCGCGGAGTCGAACGGGCCTGCCCACCAAAAGCCCAAATGATCCGATCCATCCCGGTCGCGGTTCCAGATGCTTAGCGCGTTGGCACGGACAAATTCCTGATAACGGGGATCGGGATGGGCGGTGTTCAAGATCATGAGGTTGCGCGCGAATATGCCTTTGAACTGCGGGACGTCACCGCCCGTATGAGCGGGGCTGGTTTCATGCAAGACACCTTGATTGGCGGTGAGGTGGGCGATGGCGGCGAGCGCGATTGAAGAGGCAATCTCTCTCAGCCGGGGATCGGGATCAGCCTTGTCGAGTTCAACCAGGCCACCCAGGATTACTCCCTGATTGTAGGTCCAGGTATTCTTTCCATTGTTCCTGCAGTGCGCTCGATCGGACCGGTCCAACCCGTCGTTGATGAGGTTTTCAGAGTTGATCATGCCGGAGTCTTGGAACCATTTCCACTCCTTCCGGGCCCATTGCAGATCTCCGTCCCGCTTGACGCTATCGGGCTCGCGATTGGCAAGAGAAGCGGCGACCGCCAGAAACAACTCGTTCTCGATGGCGTTCTTTTCCTTGTTGTCCTTGCTCCACCAGACGCCGCCGCCGCAACTGGTAGTCTCCCAACCTAACTTCATATCGGAGAAGATCGAATCAGCCATGCGGAGGTAGGCGGCATCGTGCGTAAGATCGTATACATTGATCCATGCCAACGCCCACCAGCCCTCATCGTCGTAGTAATGATTGATAAATCCTTTTCCACCGTCGGGAGAAGTCTGGGCGACACGCAAGGTGTTTGCAAAGACAGGCAAGAACTCCTGGGTATGGCCGACCCGGCTGAAATTGGCCAGAGCCGTAATCGCATTGGCGGAGTTCCACCAGCCGGTGGTTCGATACAAGCCGCTCTGGGGCACGTACCACTGCTGAAGCGCATCGATTGCCGCACGGGTCCAGGCACGATCAGGCGACGCGGATTTAGCATCTTTATCTTGCTGAGCTGCCACTCTACCGATGGATATTGTGGACAGCACGAGAACGAAGAGGGATGCCGAGATGAAACCGCGCACCAAGCCCCAAATCGATCTGGGAGCGAGCGTTGGCGCCGGGATGACTGCTAAGTCTTTATTGCGAGATGCCGAGTACGCTTGCATGATGGCAAGTCCCTGAAGAAATCTGTGCTGAAGGAAAGGGATGCGCCGCCGGTCTACTTTGAGGCGGTAAGAGCCGTCACGGGGACTAGCATGTCTTCCTTGCGCATAACGAGATTGGTGGCGTTGAGGGTGGCCAGTTCGAAGCCGTGGCCGTGGGTAATGGCGTCCGTGGGGCAGGCTTCAACGCAATAGCCGCAGAAGATGCAGCGGTTGTAGTCGATGTTGTAGATTTTGGCGTAGCGCTCGGAGGAGGAGATGCGATTCTCCTCAGTGTTCTCGGCGGCTTCTATGAAGATGCAGTTTGCAGGACAGGCTGCAGCGCAGAGGAAGCAGGCCACACACTTCTCCAGGCCATTCTCGTCACGCTGCAAGACGTGCGCGCCGCGGTAGCGCTGCTGAAAGACTGCTCCGCGCATGGGACCGGGCCCGTCAGGATAGTTCTCTACCTGGGTGGGCTCCAGTATTTCGTGAAAGGTGATGCTCATGCCCTTCGCGATGCCGGCGAGATTGCGCACGATCGACATGAGGCCAGTATACGATGGATGCGCAACCTAGTGGCTGTCAGGGTTGAAACGGCGCAGTGATCGCGCACGCTCGGGCTGACACTTCCCTTCCCAGTTCTTAAAGCCTGCCCAAGAGCGGGGAGCAGCGAGTAGCGCGATGACAGTCGCCGGTTAACTGATGAATAACCCCACCCCCCTCCCCCCCCTATTCTGGGGATAAATTCTCTCTTTTCATGCGTTTAAGGTAGGGGGGCGCGCTGCAAAATATTGATTCCGCAGGAGTCCCCCGCAGAATATAGACAATAAAGAAATTAGAACGCATTTTCGCGGCGCGGTCGACTGTTTGTCTCCCAATTTCAGGAAAACAGGCACTCTTCTGCGCCTGCCCTTGCGCAGATTCAGGACGCGTGGGTCGACTCGCGATGCTTCCTGCTCTTGCCATCGACTTATCGATACTCCACTCGAATCCAATTATGCGCCGCGTGCACTTAGTTCAATGCAAAAGGGGCGGCCGTTCTCTGGGCTCGAAGGGAAGAGCATCGCCGGATGAAGTGCCGTGTCCGGCCTTGTTGGTTTTTAGACAAGTTTTTAGCGAGGATGCTCCTCCGGTTTTGGCTTCTCCTGCGGCTTGGGTTGAGGGCGCGGGGCCGCCTGGCGCTGCGGAGTAGCTTGCTTTTGCGGGGGCGGCTGGCGCTCAGGAGCGGCCTGGCGCGGCGGAGGCGCCTGCCGTTCGGGAGCTGCTGCCGGGCGAGGTGGGGGGGCTTGGCGCTGCGGAGCGGCCTGGCGTTGCGGGGGGACCTGGCGGGGCGCCTGCTCGACTGGCGCAGTCCTTGCTGCTGGATGCGGCGCAACCTGGCCAGCCGGGTTCCGGTTGGGCTCATTCCTGTTAGGTTGCTGGGTAGCGGGCTTGTTCTGGGCAGGCTGGTTGCGATTTATTTGGTTGGCGGGAGCCGGCTGAGCGACGTTCGGGCGCACCTGTGGCGTTGCTCCCCGTTGCGGTGCGGGCTGCCCACGCATAGGCGGCGCTGCCACGGGCCGCACATTGTGGTCGGCCATGACCGGCTGGGTTACAGCGGGGCTGGCCGGGCGACCGTGATTGACGGCAGCAAACTGGGCACGATTAACGCTGGCAGATTTCTGAACCTGAAGCTGGGTCTGCATCGGCGGGGCATGCGGCTCGCGAAGGGCCGACAGCTCCTGGGGCCGGGGCCTGACCTGAACGCCGCCCGAACCGCCGTTGAAGCTCACACGGGAGTTGGTGGTGACGTAGTTGTTGATGACGGTGCGGTTGTAGACATTGTGCACAACGTTGACGTTGATGTTGTTGACGGAGCGGTTGTAGTTGAAGCGGCCGCCATTCCAGTAACCGCCCTGGTAACCGACGCCCGTGTAGCCGTAGCCGTAGTTGATCCCACCGTAAAAGCCGATGTGCGGCCCCCAATAGCCATGGAAGAAGCTGTAGCGACTATGAAAAAAGCCCCAGTAGCCGGGCGTCCAGAGAGCGCCCTCGTAGGGAGCCTGCACCCACACGCCGGGGACCCAATAGTAGCCCGTGGGGGCATAGCTCCAGTAGCCGGGGGTCCAGAGATAGCCGTCCCCGGGAGCCGGAGGCTGGTCGTAGTCGGGCAGCGGTGGGGGCGGCTGGGGAGCGGTGTAGTCAGGCTGCTCTCCGTAATCCGAATCGCCGGGGTATTGGTTCGAAGCCTGGTCATAGTTGCCGCCCGAATCAGGCGGAGGGCCGCTTTGAGAGTTGTCCGGCGGCGGAGCGGTTTGGGGAGAGCTGGATTGGGGTGCGCTTTGTGAATAGCCTTGTGCCGGAGCGCTGGAATCGTTACTGACGGGGGCAAGGTTGGCCGAAGCGGGATCAGAGGAATCCGGCGTCGCAGCCTGATTGGCGTTGGCAGCATTCTGGTCTTGAGTGGACTTGCATCCAGAGGTCGAAAGCATGACCACCAGGGCGAACAGCGGGACGAGGGTAAGTCGGACAAAACGGCTCATATCACTCTCCAGTAGAGTTCGATGCAGCAAGGAGGCCGGAAGTTTATCGCGGAGTGGAAGTGACCGGGTTGTTTGAAGCGGCAGGCCCCTGGCCTGAGGGAGCGATGGGATGCCGGACGCCGGGCGGATCGGACTGGCCGTGGTTGTTGGCCGGTGTGGTGACAGGCTTGCGCTCAAACTTCGGGTGGGCCGCAGGCTGCTGGCAAAGGAACGAATCCTGCCCTCGAGCGAGACTTGCAACCGATCCCTGCGCGTGGCAGAGACGCTGCTTCATGGCATCGGCCTGCGCAGCGCTGAGGAGCTGGGTTCGTTCGAGGCCGCTCCAGGGATCCAGATCGTACTGATAGATGAAATCCTCGGGTGGCTTGAGCTTGCCATAGTCGAAGTGGTTCCACGTGGCCAGCATTACGCGCCCGTCGGGCTCGGCCAACGCGGCGTAGATTTGCGTCAGAGTCACGTCTGGCGGTGAGGTGCTGACAAGAGGGATGGCCTGGCTGCCGCGCATCCAGCGCGCCGCCCAGGCGTGCTGCGTATCGTCGTAATAAAAGGCGGTGAAGTAGGTGGTGGCCGCACATTCGCGACAGTCGTCGTAGAGAGCGCCCAACTCGCGGGGTCTGTTCCCGGCCAGGAGCATCCAGTCAAGCAGGCGCAGATTGACGCCCTTGAGGAGCACGATGCGCAAGTGACTGCTGAGCGAAACACTCCAGACGGTGAAGGTGTCCATGTTGACCGGCGCCTGCGGATTGCCGCGCTCCGTAGTGACGACCAGCGCCGCATCGTATTGCACGCCGATCTCGCGGATGGATGTCCACTTGTCGGCAGCCAGGGTGCGAGTGACCCACACCATCACGTCCTGGTCTTTGTCGGAGTGAAAATCGATCCAGCGAAAAGCGTCCGGCGCCTGCTGCGC
>Ga0182013_10002532_pt1 | contig 23810 bp, 21 predicted proteins | sample 612S2MmetaG_FD_120487 | JGI IMG/M metagenome (GOLD analysis project Ga0182013, IMG submission 120487) | Permafrost microbial communities from Stordalen Mire, Sweden - 612S2M metaG | ecosystem: Environmental > Terrestrial > Soil > Wetlands > Permafrost | place: Sweden: Stordalen | collected...
ACTGAGGCTTCGCCCGATTCTGATGACCATGCTGGTGGCGACGCTGGGACTGCTGCCGGCCGCGCTTTCGCACGATATCGGATCCGACTCCCAGCGGCCCTTCGCGATTGTCATCGTAGGCGGGCTGATCTCCGATCTGCTGCTAAGTATCGTCCTCCTGCCAACCTTTTATGTGTGGATCGCCCGCGAGGGAGATCCACTTCCCGCGCCGGAGGCTTTGTAAGGGCCATGAGAACCATGGAAAGTCAGATTTGGCACACCGTCTTTCCGAGCCGCGACCGTAAGGGAGCGGTCCGCGTTCTGGTGACCTGCCTCTTCACCCTCGCCTCCACGGCCTACGCTCAGACACCCGTCAAGCTCACGCTCGACCAGGCCATCAACCTGGCGCTCAAGCATAACCACACCTTACAAGCGGCGCGCACCCAGATCCAACAGAACCAGGCCGCCGAAGTTACCGCCAATCTCCGTCCCAATCCGACATTCTTTACCGATTGGGAATACCTGCCCATCTTCACCCGTCAGCAAGGCACCTCGGTGGCGGACTATCTCCAGGCCTCCACCGAAGCGGACATGGGCTTGAGTTACCTGATCGAACGCGGCAAGAAACGGGAGCGCCGCCTGCAGGCAGCCAAAGACATAACTGCCGTAACACGCTCGCAAGTGCACGATAACGAGCGCGGTCTTACTTTCCAGGTCGGCAGTCTCTTCATCAATGCCCAGCTTGCGCAATCCACTCTCGAACTCGCGCAGATGGACTTGAAGAGCTTTCAACAAACCGTTGACATCAGCGAGATCCAGTTCAAAGACGGCGCCATGAGCGAGAACGATTACCTGAAGATCAAGCTGCAGTTGCTGCAGTTCGAATCGGACGTCGAACAGGCCTTGCTCGCCAAAGCCCAATCGCTATCGGACCTTCGTCAACAGTTAGGCTACGAGCAAGTGCCCGCCGATTACGACGTCGCGGGAGCCTTCGAATATCAGCCGCTAATCGTCACTCTCGATGAGTTGCAGGCGAAGGCGTTGCAGAATCGTCCCGATCTGCGGGCCACGATCTTAGGCGTTACCGCCGCCAACAGCCAATATGCGCTCGCTAAGGCCAACGGGAAACAGGATCCTACTCTCTCGGCCAATTACTCGCACGTCAACGGCATTAGTACCGCCACCTGGTCGTTCAGCATCCCACTGGCAATCTTCGACCGCAACCAGGGCAACATTGCGCAAACCCGGATTGCCATTCGCCAGGCCGAAGAACAGCAGAAAGCCGCCAGCGGGCAGGTGCTGACGGACGTGAAGGATGCCTACGAAGGCCTGCAGGAAGCCGCGAAAATAGTTCAGCTCTTGAAATCCAAGTACCTCGACGCGGCCCAGAAGAGCCGCGATATCAGCGAGTACGCGTACCGGCGCGGCGCCATCGCGCTTCTCGATTTCCTGGACGCCGAGCGGACGTATCGCGCCACCCAGCTCGCCTATCGCCAGGCGGTGGCGGCTTATCTGAGCGCCTTGGAGCAGCTTCGCCAGGCGGCGGGAACGAGGAATCTCCTTTGATGACCAGAGAAGAAATTCGCGCGCGTATCGAGGAGGTCGGTATCATTCCGGCGATCCGCGTCTCCTCCGCTGACGATGCGCTGTTCGCCGCGGAAGCGGTCAGCGAGAGCGCCATTCCGATTGTGGAAGTAACCATGACCGTGCCGGGCGCCGTCGAAGTGATTCGCCAACTGACCACCCATAACCCCGGAGTTCTGGTGGGAGCCGGCACTTTGTTTAAGGCGGACACGGCGCGCCGCTGTCTGGATGCCGGAGCGTCTTTCCTGACCACCCCGGGACTCGACATGGAGATCGTCAACTTTGCGCTGGGGCGCGGAGTGGTGGTCTTCCCGGGCGCTTTGACGCCCACGGAGGTGGCCACCGCATGGAAGGCCGGAGTGGATTTCGTGAAAGTCTTTCCGTGCTTCGCCAACGGCGGCCCCGCATACATCCAGGCTCTCAAGGGGCCCTTCGCCGAAGTCCCGCTGATTGCTTCCGGCGGCGTGAATCAGATGAACGCCATGGACTTCATTCGTGCCGGCGCCGTGGCGCTGGGCATCGGCCGCGACCTGATTCACCAGGACGCCATCCGCCGCCGCGAGCGCGGCTGGATCACCGAACTGGCGCGCCGGTACACCAAAATCGTGGCTGAAGCGCGCCGCATACAAAGGGAGGCGGGCGTATGAAACGCCAGCTGGCCGCGGTCTTATTCGCCATGAGTGCGCTCGGCGCGGATCGTCCACCGGTTGAGAAAGCGCCCAAGCAGTCATTCGAAGTTACCACCACGGAGCGCGTGAATTTCCAGCCGGGCGGCGCCATTCGACTGGAAAACTCCTACGGCTATCTGACCGTGGAAGCTTGGGACGAACCGGAAGTCGAGATCGTCGTAACCAAGTCGACCGATCGTTTCCTCGAACCCGAGCAAAAGGAGCACGCGGAAAAAGCTTTCGAACAGATCCGCGTGGTGTCCGGCCGGCGCTCCGATAAGGAATTGGTCATTTCGACGACACTCCCCGGCCGGCACGGCTTCCCGTATTCCATCCTCCCGTCGCGCCAGATTATCTTCACCATGCCGAAGAAGACCACTCTCGGCGTGACCGTCGATTGCACCGTCCATGTGCCGCGCGATACGCGGCTGGCGGTGCACCAGGATCATGGCTACGTGTGGGTGAGCGATGTCGCGGGCGACATCGAAGTCCGCAGCCATACCGGCGACATGATCGTGCTGCTGCCCGATCCCGGCCCGTATTCGATCGACGCGCGGACGCGTCTGGGCAGCGTCTCATCCGATACTGCCGGCAGCGGGCACAAGCAATTCCTGGTTGGTACGCAATTCGTTCATGCCGGCCAGGCTCCCTCGCGCCGCATCTTCCTGCGCATGGGCCGCGGTAGCATCACCATCAAGACAGGAGAGCCGTCCGGCCCGTTCTGGAAGAACTGAGTTTCTAAACTGCTAACCCGCACAATCTTCGCGCCCCGCGACGATTCACCTAAACGAACGCCTCCGTGGCCTCTGCCACCTCCGTGCGCTCCGGTTTTGCCCTTGACTTTGTTTTCTTCCTGTCTCCGTGTCTCTGTGGTGTGATACCTCTCCCTAGCTTCGTGCCCGTTTTAGTGCGGGCCTGACACGGCGCCTTCCAGTTCCACCGCCAGTGCCGTCTCCCTCTGCGCCTCTTCCAACCGCGATTGGCGCACCAGTTCCTGCGCCAGTAAGCGATGGGGCAGATACCAGGTGGGATGCGTGGCGATGGCCCAACGTAAATTGCGTTCGGCGTCCTCGAAGTTACCTTGCAACGTGGCAACTTGCGCCAGGTTGTACCAGGCGAGGAATGGCTCTTCGGCATTCCCGATGGCGCGCGCCGCGGCCTGCTGGGAAATATCGAGCGCCTGCGTACGCATATCGGGGTCGGCCGCGTTTCGCGCCACGTCCATCCAGCTTCGTGAATACCAGACGTCGGCGTTCGTGCCTGGTAAGCGCCAGAACCAATACGCCTCGTACTCGGCTGTGGCGGCCGCCAGATCGCGAGCGTCCAGCAGGCGCTTGGTTACCGCCAACTCGCGGTCGGCCATCGCCAGCCGCAGGGCGAAATAGAGAAGCGCCAGCACCAGGATCGGAGCGACAGCCGCGAACACCGGGTTGGATCGCGACACGCCGGGCTTCTCGGCGAGCCCCGCCGCCAGCCCGATAGTGGCAAGAAAAAGCACCGCCGTGGGCAGTGTGAATGGGCTGAATTGCAGGCCCACGATTCCCGCCGCCAGCGCTGCCGCCAACCGGATATCCCGCCGTTTCCACGCCGCCGCCAGGCCTGTGGCGCAGAGGCCGCACCACAGCAGCAAGCCCGGTATTCCTTGCGCCGCCAGCGTGTCCAGGAAAGCATTTCGCGGCGATTCGTAAACCGTATCCGGGTGCGCGCGTGCCAGCGATTTCGATTCGAAATATGGGAATTGCGCCAGAAAAACTTCCGGACCGTAGCCGGCCAGCGGCCTTTTTGCGGCCATCGAAAGCGTATCGCGCCAGAGCTGCCGGTGCGGCCCTGCCCATGGCGGAGTGCGCGCGCAGATGAGCATCAGCCCCGCGAGCGAAAGCGCCGCTGCCGCTCGCGCCGCCCCGCGCCACATGCGCCCCGTTTCCATTCGCGCCAGTGCCATGCTCAGGAAGACGCTCATCGCCAGCCAGATCGCCAGCTGGCCGGCATCGCCCAGTGTACCGGGCGGGCGCCAGACTCCCACCGCCGCCGCCAGCACGGCGGAGATCGCGACGCCTCGCAGAACCACGCTCGCTCGCTCCGGCCGTCCCGCCGATTGCCATGCCACCAGCCACGCGAACAGCATCGCCACGCATTGCATCGGCGCCCCGAAGCATCGCCACGAGCCGCCATAGAAGGAGAGCGCACGGTTGGTCGACCAGGCCGTCGACACCGCCAGCGAAACCGCGTTGAGCAACAGGAGCATGGCGAATAGCCGCGGGCCGTCAGGCGATCCCCGCCGGCGAGCCGCCAGAATCAGCATTCCCGCCGTGCCGGCCAACAGCCCCGCCGCTTTGGGCGTCACGTCGAAGTAGAACGCGTACCCCGGCGCAATCGCCAGCGCCAGCAGACCGATCGTGAGCGCCGCGGCGAAAGCCATATCGGTTACACTACCGCAGGTCAATGGCAGAAAATAGAGAGCAGTGCGAATCTTGCTGGTGGAAGACGAATCCCGCGTGGCGAACTTCATTGCCCGAGGCCTGCGCGAGCAGACTTACGCCGTCGACATCGCCACCGACGGCGAGCAGGCCGTCTACCACGCTACCGTGCATGAGTACGATCTGGTGATTCTCGATGTCATGCTGCCCGTGAAAGACGGCCACACCGTTTGCCGCGAGCTGCGCGCCGCCGGTTTCCGCGCGCCCATCCTCATGCTCACCGCGCGCGGCTCCGTCGACGATCGCGTGGCCGGGCTCGACTCCGGCGCCGACGACTACCTCGCCAAGCCCTTCGACTTTAAAGAGCTGCTGGCCCGCCTGCGCGCCCTCCTGCGGCGGTCCACCGGGCTGCGCCCCCAGGTGATGCAGGTGGCCGATCTCACGCTGAATACCGGCAATCACGCCGCGACGCGCGGCGGCCGTCCCATCGGCCTCACCGCCAAGGAATATGGCCTGCTGGAATTTCTGCTGCTCAACGAGAATCGCGTGGTGGGCCGCGAGCAGATCGCCCAGCACGTGTGGGACGAACACTTCGATGCTTTTTCGAACGTGATCGACGTCTATATTAAGAGGTTGCGCGTAAAGCTCGAGAGCGGCGGCGGAAAACGCATGATTCACACCCGCCGCGGCGAAGGGTACATCCTGACGGCCAATGCGGAGACCAGCGATGATTAACACGCTCCGCGGACGCCTCACGTTGTGGTATGTGGCGTTCTTCTCGCTGCTGCTCCTGCTCTTCAGCCTCTTCCTGCACGGTGTGGTTGCGCGCGCGCTGGAGCGCCGCTTGGACGAATCGCTCACCGTAGTGGCCAACACCGCCGCCGCGCTCCTGACGGACGAATTCGGCGAAATGAAAGGCGACGCATCGCTCGCCGCGTCCGAGGTGCTGGGCGATCTGCGCCTGAATGGCAGCACCGTCGCTTTTCTCTTCGGCCAGCGCGTGCTCGGCGCCAGCGCGCCCCTGCCAAGCGACGAACTGGTGGCCATCGCCGGCCGCGCCCGCGGCCGTCAAGTCGTGTCTGTTCCGCAGGCCGGGTCGAACGGCGCGCACGCGGCGGTGGTTCGCGTCACCCTCGGCGGGCAGGAATATGTCGTATTGGCGGTCCAACCGCTGGACGAAGTCGCCGCCGACCTGGCGCTATTGCGGCGCGTGATGCTGCTCGCCCTGCCCCTCGCCATCGCGCTCGCCGGAATCGGAGGCTATTGGCTGACCCGCCGCAATCTTACGCCGCTGGCTTTCATGGCCGCGCAGGCGCGCCGCATTACCCACAGCAATCTCGACACCCGCCTCGACGCCGGCGCCGCGGCGGCCGAAGAACTGGCGGTGCTTTCATCGTCCTTTAACGAACTGCTCTCGCGCCTCGACCAGTCGTTCGACCACATGCGCCGCTTCGTGGCCGACGCCTCCCACGAGCTTCGCACCCCGATTTCGATCATCCGCGGCGAGGCCGACGTGGCGCTCGCGCACGAACGCGGCGCCGCCGAGTACAAGCAGGCGCTGGCCCTCGTGCTCGACGAATCGCGTCGTCTCTCGCGCCTGGTCGACGACCTTTTAAACCTCGCGCGCGCCGATGCCGGCCGCGTGAAGCTGCGCGTGGAGGAGTTCTACCTGAACGATCTGCTGGCCGAATGTTGCCGCTCGGCGCAGACCTTGGCCGGCCCCCGCGGCATCGCGCTCCAGTGCTCGCCGCACGACGATCTCGCTTTCCGCGGCGACGAAGAACTGGTCCGCCGCATGGTGATGAACCTCATCGACAACGCCATCCGCTACACGCCCGCCGGCGGAAACGTGACCGTGTCGCTCGATTCCCGCGGCGGCGACATCGCCATCCGCGTGGCCGATACCGGGACCGGTATCGCTCCCGGCATCGTCCCCCACGTGTTCGAGCGCTTCTACCGCGGCGATAAGGCCCGCTCCCGCCAGGATGGCGGCTTCGGCTTGGGCCTCGCAATCGTCAAATGGGTCGCCGAATCGCACAACGGAAAAGTCGACCTGTCGAGCACCCCCGGCGCCGGCAGCACCTTTACGGTGACGCTGCCCCGCTAGCAAAGGATGTGGCGCGGACTTTAGTCTGCAGCGCCGAGACTCTTCTCGGCGGGACGGGTCGAGAAGAGTCTCCGAACTCCTGACGTCGTGGAATCTGCCATGAGGCTGTTTTCGGGCGAGTTCCACTCGCCTGGGCAAGCTGAGGCATGCCCCACAGCTGAACGCAGAGCGGTCTTTTGTGGGACATGCTTCAGCTTGTCCAGGTCGGGTTACCGACCCGAAGGGTTCATGTAGCTCAACCCAATTTCCCCACACCCCCTGAAATCCCTGGCAGCCTGAAGCCCGCGCCAAACCTAAAACCCGAACCGCACTTGAAAATCGATCTTGCGATTGTAAGTGCTCGCCCCGCCCATCGGTCCGAACCCGCCCGCCAGACTCTGCGAGACGCCGAAGAAAGGCGAAGTCAGATCCCCGTTTGGCGCCGCGTAATTGGGATGATTTAACGCGTTCATGGCGTTCACGCCCAGCGTCACCGTGTAGCGCCGTCCGCTGTTGAAACCCATTCCGGGAGGCGCGCCGCCCGGCGGCGGACCGCCGCCTCCTGGGCCGCCCGTACCGCTACGCCCGCCCCCGCCGCCGCCCGGAGGTGGACCGCCGAAGCCGCCGGCGTTCGGGTCCGACTCGCGCTTTTCACCGAACGCCCACGTCCGCGAAAGCCGCAGCATCACCGTCGCCGAGCCTGGCCCGCGGCCGTAATTGCGTTCGATGGTCGCCGCGCCAGCCGCAGGGTTCACATTGAAGCATCCGAATTTGGCCGTATAAACCAGGTTTGCGCCGCTGCAATCCGCCGCTGTCACACCTGTTAGCAGTTCCGGCCGCGCCGCGAAAATTCCGTCCTCATTGGGGTCCAATCCCGTCGTGATGTCGTACGGAGTTCCGCTCTGCAGCACGATGAACGGGCTGATCGATATCTTCAGCGGCAGCGGAATGCTGGTGCCCATCACGAACCGGTGGCGCACATCGGCGAAACTCGAAGGCCCCCATTCGGCGCGCAGATTGTAAGGGTTCGCCGGCTGTCCCTCGTTGTCGTCCTTGCCGTAGGAGAGCGAATAGAAGCCGAATAGGAACAGCTTCTTGTAATTGATATTCGGGCTCACCATGAGCTGATTGGTGCGGCTGAAGCCCGTGGTCTCATTCAGCAGGCGGATTTCGGAATCGCCGAAGGGATAGACCCCGTCAATGGGATCGTTAATGTTGCGCGAGCGCAGCAGGTGCACTCCGCGGCTCGCGATGTAGTTCACGCTGATGCGCGCGAAAGAGTTGATCTGCCGGTCGACGCCCAGGTTCGCCTGGTAATTGCGCGGTGCGCGCAGTGAATTGTCCAGGATCTGGAGTTGCTGCGGCTGCAGGCCGGCCGCCAGACTGCTGGCAGTCGGAATACTCGGGAAGAAACTGGGGTTGAAGATCGCGTAGGACTGCTGCGTGATGCCGTTGTACCTGAGCGCCTGCAAAAAGGTGGCCTGCGTGATGCGGTCGTAGAACGCACCCGCGCCCGCCCGCAGCACCGTCTTCGCGGCCTTACTCCCTTTACCGTCGATCCCCCACGCGATTCCCAGCCGCGGAGAAATATCGCCGTAATCGCCCACGCCGGTCTGCGCTTCATAGCGCGCGCCCAGGCTCAGCGTGAGATTCGGCCGTACGCGCCAATCGTCGTTCGCGAACAGGCCCACATCGGTCATGCCGGCCGATGTCGTAGGCGTCCCGGCCGCGATGCTGAACAGATAAGCTCCGCCGCCGAGCGCGCGAATTTGCGCGTCGCTTAGACCCTCCTGCTGGAACAGCAGCGTTCGCCGGTAAACTTCCAGGGCGTCGAGTTCGATCAAGGTTCCCGCGATGGGATCGTTATTGGCATCGAGCTCGGGACCGTCGCCGCCCGTAAACGTGAAAGTTCCCCCGAAGTTCGCTACCGAGGTGCTGTTCAACGAAGTTCCGCGCACACGGCCGCCCCATTTGAAGGTGTGGGCGCCATGCGTGAACGTCGAGGTGTTGGTCGCTTCCCACTCGTTGGTCCGCGTCCCGGAATCTCCCACTTGCGCGCCGCCGCTGGTGAATGCCCCTTGCACGGCGATATCGGCATCGTCGCTGCCCCCGCTCATTCCCGTGGAGGAGCGCATGAATTGGAAGCGCGTCTCGTTCACCAGGTGCGTGTTAATAATCGAAGTCTCGGTCGCCTGGATGGTGTTTTCCGAAGTAGTCGCGTTGTACCCCAGCGTCGAAAGATTGAAACTCCCCACACCCTGGTTATCGGAGCTCGAGCGCGTATTCTGATAGCGCACCGTGAGAGTGTTGTTGGCGCTGAGGGCGTAATCCAGCCGCGGGCTCAACATGGTGAATGTCAGCGGAGTCAGCACCGCCTGATTCACCGTCTGCGGCACAAAGCTGCTGCTCAGATCGGTGGCGTAGATAAACGCATTCTCGGTCGTGTTGCGGCGCTGCGCATCGAAACTGAACGAAGCCTTGTTCTTCTTGATCGGGCCGGTGACATTCAGCCCGAAAAATTCCTGCTTGTAAGGCGGGCGCGTCGACTGCTCCAGCAGCGGGCTGCGCGAATTGAAGTCCTCGTTGTTGTACTGTACGAACGCCTGTCCGTGCAGGGAATCCATGCCGGGCTTGGTCAGGATTTCGATACGCCCGAAGCCGGGACGGTCGTAAACCGGCGAAAAAGGATTGGAGTTGATGCGAATCTCGCGGATCGACGACTTGGAGGGAAGACTGCTCCCGTTGAATCCGTCGATATAGATTTGCGCGCCGTTCGGCCCCGCGCCCGGCCCTGCCATCGCCTGCAGTTGCTGCGACAGTTCATCGGGATCGTCAGAAAGCGTAGCGAGTTCCTTCTGCCCCAGGACCAGCGCTCCGCCGTTCGAGTCGGGATCGGCGCTGACCGTAGTGTTGGCGTCCGCCTCTACGTTCAACACCTGCGCCTCCGTCTGAATCTGCAACTGCGCGTCGAGTACCGTCGGACCCGCGACTTCGAGCTCCGCCTTCTCAAATACCGAGAACCCTTTCCCGCCGATGCGGACCTGGTATGTGCCGGGCCGGAGCGAGGGGAATGAGTATTGGCCGGAGCCGTCGGTGACCTTGCGTTGTTCGCCGCCCGGTCCGCGAAGCTGTACCGTTGCCGCTGGAACCAGCGCTCCTGACGGGTCGGTCACCACGCCGTGGAGGCTGGCGGTTTGTGCCGCAAGTTCCGCGAGTATAGACAAAGAGAGTGCCAGTAAATAGAGAGTACGTTTCATTTGGATAGACCTGGATAGTTACTGATTCATTCCGCCGATGCCCAGCCCCATGAGGCCGTTCAAATCGCCGCTGTTCATGCCGCCCATGCCCGCGCCTGTCATTCCAGGAGCGCCGGCGCCGCGGCCGGTTGCCTTCATGGCCGAAGCCATCTGGATCAGCATGTCGGCGTTCGAGAGCACCAGTATGGCGGTGATCTCGCCGCTTTTCGCGCCCTTGGTGCTGGTGATCACCACCATCGCGCCGGGTTTCAAATCTTCCAGCTTCACGGCTGGAATGTGCTCGATCGTCTGATTGATGTCGAACCCGCCGGGCGGACCGCCGGGCGCGCCCCCCGGCCCGCGTCCCGGCAGACTTCCGCGCCCGGCCATCGGCGGCATCGCGAACATCTGCTTCAACTGCGAATCGGCGGTAAGTTTCACCGTGAGCACCTTGTTCGTGCCGAGCTCTTTGACCTTCATCTCCCTCGCCACCGGATCGATCGAGCCGATCGCTCCCGCCTCGATGAGGAACGTCCCGAACACCACGTCCTGTGCCGTCATCGTCAGCCCGTCGGCGCTTTTCTCGCCGCGCGCGCGAACCTGGTCGCCGATGCTGATTTCCGCCACTTTGCTGGCTTCGGCATCGGCGAACTTCACCGAGTCGGGAGCGTAACGCCTTACTGCTGTCCGATCGTTTACCGTGATCGTCGTTTGTATTTCGCCGGTGAGAGTCTTATTCTTGACCGTAATTTGATTGCCGCTCTTAGCCGACACAATCCCCGCCACGCCGCGCTTTTGCCAATCGAGCCGGTCGGCGTCGTTGCGGTTGGCGATCTCTTTCGCGGACATCACCACGATGCGCCGAATTCTCGTAGAGTCCGGTTCCAGCGTCACCAGGACCCGATCGCCCTTAGCCAAATCCGTCACCTCGATGGCCTCGGCCTTTTTCAAATCTTTTTCGCCCGGCGCGATCTTCTGCGCGATGGTGTCGGAAGTCAGCTGGGCAACTACTGCATCCCCGGAATCGGGCTTTACTTCCACCGCCGCGCTCTCCACGCGAAGTGTAACCACCGTGCCTACGAACGCCCTGGACGACTGCGCCTGTGCGCCGAGCGGCAGTAGAATCCCAAGGAGAATTGCGAATTGCTTCACATTTACAGTAGAAGGCATTCGGCCGCCAGTAGCGCCTTAAGTTTTGTAAAGAGTCCACCAATACGCGCAGCTTTGCGATACAAATAAGTTGGAACCTTATGCCGGAAGCGCCGCGATCGATTCTCTTAATTGAAGACGACACGGACCTGTGTTCCCTCATGCGCGATTACTTCGCCCGCCACGAGTTCCACGTCGACGCGGTACACGACGGCATCGCCGGATTGGCGCGGGCGCTCGACGGCGGGTACGAGCTGATCATCCTCGATGTCATGCTGCCGGCGCTCGACGGCTTCGAAGTATTGCGGCAGCTTCGCAAGCGCAGCGCCACTCCCGTCATCATGCTGACTGCGCGCACCGCCCGGCCCGATCGCGTTACTGGCCTCAATGCCGGGGCCGATGACTATCTCCCCAAACCTTTTGAACCCGAAGAGCTGCTCGCCCGCATTCGCGCCGTGCTGCGGCGGTCCAGCGCCGCCGGTGTCGCCCCGCAGATCGTGGAAGCCGGCGAAATCCGCTTGAATCCGCAAACCAGAGAGGCTTGGTATGCGTCCGAGCGGCTCGACCTCACCATGCTCGAGTTCGACATCCTCGATGTCCTGGTCCGCTCCGCCGGACGCGTGGTGTCGCGCGATGAACTTACCGCGGCGCTCTACCAACGCAAGTCCACGCCCTACGAACGTTCGCTCGACGTCCACATCAGCCACCTCCGCAAGAAGCTGGAGCGTCAGAATCGCAATCTGATTCAGACCATCCGCGGCGTCGGTTATCGGTTCTCCGCCGGAACGGAGGTGAGCCGGTGAGATCGGTCTACGTCAAGATCACGCTGTGGTCGTTCGGTACGCTGCTGCTGTCGCTGGTGGCCTTCTTCTTCGTGACCGCGGTGGTATCGTTCCGGGCCGCGCACCGCACCGGCTCCTTTGGGCGCATTCAAAGCATGGAATTGGAGTCGGCAACCGAAGCCTACGAATCCGGCGGACCGCGCCAATTGCGCATTTTCGTCGACCGTTTCCGGCGCTACGTCTCCGGCCAGCACTATCTCACCGACGGCAAGGGCGCCGATCTGCTGACCGGAGACGACCGCTCCGCTATGCTGGCGGACGCCGTCCCGGAAGGCGGCCGGCCTAAGCGCTTGGGCGGTCCGATGGTGATGGTGGCGAAATCCGCCGACGGCCGCTATTGCTGGATCTCGCAGTTCGATCCTCCGCCGGTGGATATCGGCAATTATCTGCCCTACTACGCGCTGATCCTGGGCGCGGTGGCGCTGCTTTGCTGGCTCCTCGCCATGACCATCGTTTCACCGCTGCGCACGCTGAAACGCACCGTCGACCGCTTCGGCGCGGGCGACCTGACGGTCCGCGTTAATTCCCGCCGCCGCGATGAAATCGGCGAATTGAGCCAGGCCTTCGACCGCATGGCGGAGCGCATCGGCACGCTGCTCTCCGCCGAGCGCCGCCTGCTGCAGGATATTTCGCACGAACTGCGGACGCCGCTGGCGCGCCTGAGCTTCGCCGCCGAGTTGGTGCGCACCGCCGACGATCCGGATGCCGCCATCGCGCGCCTCAAAAAAGAAATCCATCGGCTCGGCGATCTTCTCTCCACCGTGCTGCAGGTCACGCGCGCCGAGGGCGACCCGCAATCCGCCGTCTTCGAGGATTTGCGATTGGACGAATTGCTGGCCGATGTGGTGGAGGACTGCCGTGTCGAGGCCGATGCCCGCGGATGCGCGCTGGTGCTGGAACACCGCCAGGACGCGCCCATCGGCGGCGACCGCGAGCTGTTGCGCCGCGCGCTGGAGAACGTGCTCCGCAATGCCATCCGCTATGCGCCGGCCGATTCCGCGGTCAAAGTCGAACTCACATGCACCGCGGACACAGCCCGCGTCTCCGTACGGGATTACGGCCCCGGTGTGCCGGAGGACGCGTTGAATAAGATCTTCCAACCGTTCTTCCGTGTCGACGATGCCCGCGAAAGCTCCACCGGCGGCGTGGGCCTGGGCCTGGCGATCGCCATGCGCGCAGTCGGACTGCACCACGGCACAATCGCCGCGCGCAATGCCCACCCCGGCTTGCAGGTATCCATCGACCTGCCGCTTGCCGTATTTGTAGGACATGCTTCAGCTTGTCCCGGCGAGCGGAGCTCGCCCGCGACTTAGTTTAGTGCCGTGCGTCTGAAATCCAGTTGATTATTATGCTCACAAAGCACCGCGGTCGCGGCCCAGTATTTTCACCGCGTTCTGAGCGGTGCTTTGTGAGTCTGCGTGACGCACTACTCTAGTGAGTCACGTTCAGCAGAGCCGGTGCGCTCGTCACTCCGCCTATCTCCACCGCCACCGCCTGATACCCCGTCAAAGTCGCCGGCACCGTCACGTTGATTTGCAGCACGCCCACTGACCAGCTCGGAATCGCCATATACACCGGCGTCACCGCTATCCCTCCGATCGTCACCGTCACCGGTAAGTTGGGCACCGGCATCGCCCCGGCCGCCGGCACATTGCCGGTCGCCTCCGTGGGAGTTACCAAACCCGCGCCTGTCACGTAAAACCCGATGGTCGATCCCGCACCGGCTGACTCGTTCGGCAGAATATTTCCGTTCCGGTAATCCACGAAGATCCCTGGGCCCGCGGCTTGAATCGCGAAGCTCACGGACGCAGTCTGGCCGCCGCTTTTCACCACCAGAAGCGCATTCCCCGGGGCCGCCTCATAAGGTATCTGAAGGTTGATCTGCGTCGCAGAAACGTACAGCAGCGGAGCCGCGATCCCATTGATCGTAACCGACGTTCCGCTGGACGACGTCACCGGCAGGGGCACAGCGCTAACAATCTGCGGGCTGCCGGAGGACAGGCCGGTTCCGAATACGCTCATCAGCATTCCCGGCGCGTAAGCCTGCGTGAAAGACGCTGAGTTTCCGATACTCGTCACACTGGTTCCCGGCACTGCGGCGCTCCCGGTGGCGCTGAAAACCACCTGGCCGACACCCCGGCCGTCGCTGTCACGGTATTCGGCCCGGCGTTCCCAGGTGCAAAGGGTCTGGAGCGATGGTTGAGACATCGGAGATGGGAGGTCCCCCCGTCACCGCCGCGGCGGCAGTGGTTGCGGCCACGACGGCCGCCAGAAATAGTCGGTATGAAGCCATGTGGTCAGATCCCCGCCCGTCTACCAACATCATAGGCCGCATCCGCGTCCGAGAACTACCGGCACAGCGCATTTAACTCCTGCGTAGCGCTCCCGGCGCGAGCCAGATGAACGCGAGGTCGCACGTCGGTCCGACGCCGTTCTCCCCATTTGGTCGACAAGAGTTGGTTCACGTAGAGTGTGTCTCTTATGAAGCGCGTCCTTACGACATTTTCGAGGGCGGCACAGCCTGGGGCCAGACACGGCGTTGGGAGAGCTTTGACGGATTAGGAACGATAAGTCGGTGTGTGACCTCGAACGGGCCCTCCCAGAAGCGTCAGTCGCGATCCGGAACCAGTACGCCGAGTTCCGCGTCAGCCAGGAACTCAGTTATCCGGATGGCCTCGCGGAGTAACACCAATTCTGCGTCCCGAGTCGGGTGCGTCTAACGCCGCAGCCATACGACCTTGGGAGGTGGTCCTAGTGTCGTCGCGAGTTCGTAGAAGTCAGAGTCGGTACTCACGATAACGAAATCCCTGCCCTTGGCAAATTCCCAGATTTCACGATCGGAACTTTCGAGCAAGCGAACTCGACAACGTGAGCCGATTCCGGGTACAACTCCGCGAGGCGGACGACGAGTTTGCGCGACAGGTTCTCGTCGAACATAGCTTCACAAAGCCACACGCCTACCCAGTTTGGCGGCAAATTCATACACCGCCCGAAAATCGTCCCGCTCCAACTCCGGGTAATCGTCGAGGATTTGCTGTTCTGTCATGCCCCCGGCGAGCCAATTCAACACGTCCCATACCGTGATGCGCAGCCCGCGGATACACGGCTGGCCCGAGCGTTTGCCCGGCTCGAGCGCGATGCGCGGAGTCATGCTTCGAGGATATCACTGGCCCGTAATAAAGCACTCGTCCGGATCGATGGATTCCTCCCCGCAAGTAAACCTTGCCGCCGGGAATCCCGGGCACGAAGGGTCTCATGCCGCCGAGACGGTTTCGGGCGGGCAACTGTTAACGCGAGTGGCCGGGCGCCAGCTTACCAACAGCGCTTCAGCTTCCTATTGGTTTGCAGCTCCCGTTTGGTCCGAAAGAGCAATCTGGGCGGTACTGCTGGCGTAATGAAGACGCCGGTATTGCAGGCTTTCAGTACTACAAAACAAAGGGAGCTGTCTTGTGACGCTACCGCTCTTGACCGTTGGCCAGTCACAAGCACCGTTAGGGCGCCGGCCGGGTGACTTTCGCTACCGCCTGCCTGGCCTGAAGCGCCTCTCTGGCGAGCCTTGGGAGGCCCGAGCGGGCGGCCTCGGCGCTAATGACATCCATCGCCCGCACGGCCTCCTCACGCCGTCCCGTGTGCGCCAAAACCAAGCACCGCGCAATCTGAAATTGGAGCACGCTCTCCGCCGGGAGTTTCCTTACGTCCGGCGAGGGAACCTGCTCCATGACCGCGGACGCTTCCGCGATACTGCCCTGAGCCATCAAGGCGCGCGTCAGAACGGCCGCTGCCTCGATCCGATCGCCTTCCCGTCCGGCCGCGGCAAAACTGCCGAGCGCCAAGCGCGCATGCGCCGCCGCGTCCGCGAAATGGCCCTCCGCAAGACTGAGACGCGCAAACGCCCTCTCGATTTCCGAGGCCGCGAAACCGCCCGGAAAATCGTGGGAGAGCGTGCGGGTTTCCTCGAAGCTCTTGCGTGCCGCCGGCAGGTCGCCCTGCTCTAGTTGGGTATTCCCCATTTCCAACAGCGTCTCGCCGAGGTGGAAGGGCTCGTTCACCTCCCGCAGAATACCCAGCGCTTCCCGGTAGGAGCCGAGCGCGTCGGAACTCCTGCCCTGCAATGCCAAAGTGTGCGCCAGAGCGCCCAGGCTCAGGCCGATACCCTCGCGGTCGCCAATCCGGCGGGAAACCTGAAGGGACTGCCGAATCAAAGCCAGCGCCTCCGCGATACGGCCCTCTTCGGCCAGCACGCCGGCCAGATCCAAAGAGACCGGATAGCTTTTCTGCGGGCCCATTTCCTCGCCCACGGGCAGCGCGGCTCGACAATACCTTTCGGCCGCGCGCAGGTCGCCCTGCAGTTTCGCGGCGTTGGCCAGACCCGCAAGGGTATTCAGCTTCTCGTTGGCGTTTCCGATCTGATTCGCCATCTCCAGCGCAGCCTGGTACAAGCTCCGCGCGGCCGCAAGGTTTCCGCTGGCCGCCATCTGGTTGCCTTCGATGCGATACGCGGCGGCCACACAAGCGCGATCCCCCAGTTCAGCGCAGATGCGGCGTGCCTCCGCGCGCACGTCGGCGAAGCCCGCGGCGGCGAGGGTTTGCATGGCTCCCGATTCGAGCAACCGCGCCTTTGCATATTGCAACCGGGCCCCATGCGCACCGGCCTTTTCGGCGGCCGATCGAGCCGCCTGCCGGGTGCGCGCGTAGTCGCTCAACGCGCCCGCGGCCTGCGCCTCGGCCAGATCGATTCGCGGATCGTCTCCCAGCGGGGAGCGCCGGCCGCGGAGTGCGTTGACGGTACCCAGCGCTTCCTGCGCCATGCCGCCGCGGGTCTCGGCCGACGCCAGGAGGAGGCCGTATTCCAAATCGTCGGGCAGCAGCGTGAACAGCGCCTGGTAAATCTCAATGGCTCGCGGCCAATTGTTAGCAATTGCGCGGTACCGCCCCTCGATCTCCAGTTGCTCCACGCGGCCGAGCGCGGCGGAGGAATCGAACGCCAGCCGGGCCTCTTGCCCGGCTCGAAGGTCCAGACCGAGCGCGGACCATGCCGCCGCCAGGCCGGAATGAACCATAGGATTTGACGGCGCCGCGGCGGCGGCTTTTTCCAGGTACGCGCGCGCGCTCAGTGCGTCGCCTTGCCGCAGGTGCTCCATGCCGCGCGCGTAGGGTTCCATGGCGCTGGCTTCGAAGGATGGGTAACCGTTGGCCGGAAGGCGCACGCCAAGCTGTGCTCTAATCCTTTGCGCGCAACGTTGGGCGAGTTCCGGCAGATCGTCCTCCGCGGCATCGTCGCCGATAGCAGCCACTTGCCGGGCGGAGCGCGCGTCGAACAGCATCACGTCGAGATGGATGCGCGGTCCCCGCCTAAGTACGATCCGGTTACCAGGTAGTCGCTTCCGAGGTTCAAGCGGATGCGTTGCAGCAATTGGACCGGATAGGCGGATTGCGGTGCCAGGGACAGCTCGGTCCGCATGCGCGCCACGTTCTCGATCGGAACGGTGCGCAATCGCTGTTCCGCGCCGAGATCGATATTCATCAACTCGGACACGGCTGCCGAGATCCACGAAGTTTCATTTTGCAAGGAAAGGTCACGGAAGCCCAGCACGGCGATGGACGCCCGTACCTGTAAACCGGCGGGCCGTGCCCGGAAGATATACCAGCACGCGGCCGACGCAACCGCCAGCAGAGCCGCCGCGGCCAGTCGCATTCGAAGACTGCGGTGGGGGAGGAAACTGGCGCGCGGTGGCGGATCGGCTTCCGCATCGGGAAGGCGGCGGAACCGGAACTCCGGAACGTAGGCGCCCTTGGGGAGATCGATGATCACGGCATCGTCGAGCCCCTCCTGCTGATAATACTCCGCCAGCTTCAGACGCAGGCGGCGGGCTTCCAGACGCACCACCGCGTCGATGCGGGAATCGAAGGACACCGGCCGGTCGAACACCGTGACGGCGACCGAATATTCCTTCAGCTCACCGCCACGCCCTGCGAGCGCGCATTTGGTGAGGTGCCGCAACAAACGCAGGCATTGTTCCGCCTTGCGGAAGCTGTGGGACGCGGCCAGTCGCTCCAACTCGCGGGCAACGGCGGCGGGATCGGGCGAGGTCTCAGTGGGCGCCCCGGTTCTATTTGGCAAGCTGGCCTCTCGCGGTCTCTCAATTATGCACCATCGCGGGGTCCCCGTGCGAATCGCGGAAACGCCCCCCAATTCAGTGAGTTACGGAAGGTAGGCTACGGTTGCCTTCTTGACAGGGGCATTAGAGTGCCGAAAGATAGCAGCACGCTGTTTTTGCGTTCCATGGAATCTGAGACTAATTCCCGGATCGAGGGTAGGATGCTGCCGAGAAATGTAATCTCCGGAATCTTGTTTTTGGTGGTCCTTCTCCCTCTGTGTTTGGGCTTGAATGGCTGCAACCTTTCATCGGAGCAAAATTTCGTTAGTCCGTCGGGCCAACTTTACGTGGTGGTATACACCTATGATTTTGGGGCCTGCGTAGGTTGGAAGCTGGTCGTCGTCGGGAAGCCGGTCGACTTCCACGGCGGCGGCGGCGGCAGCGACTGCAGCGAGATAGCCCCAGCTTTGAGGATGCTTGCCCTGGTTCCGGCAAGCCCTCAGTCGGATTTGACGGCTTTTGCCGGAAATCCGCGCCCACGGACGACCGCTGGCTCACAGGGTACACTATTGCTCGCCGACGCCTTCACCGGCGTCGACGCCTACGACTTTGCCACGGGCGCTCAGCTGGCAGTCATGCCGGTCCAGGGAAACCCAACCGATCTGGTGTCGCTTCCCGGGCATTACACAGTTTACGCGGTCCTATTCCCATCCTTCGGCGCGTCCCCCAGCATTGCGGTAATCGACGGCGCCAAACGGCAAATCACGGCGAACATTCCCCTGCCGGCGAATACATTTCCGCTTTACGGAGCACTCTCGCCCGACGGCTCCACGCTCTACGTGAGCAACGTCGGATCGAGCGACTTTTCCGCCAGCCCGAATACCTCCATTCTGGCGATCCGCCAGCCAAACGGTGAAAGGGTCCATCCCCCCGCCACCTAACCAGAATCTCTTCGGCGACTACCAACGCCTGGCCGTCAGCCCGGATGGAAGCCTGCTCTATGCCGTCAGCACACAAGGCTACCTGGAAGCCATCGACACATTGACGCTCTCGCCGGTCAGTGTCATCCAGTTGGCGCCGTTTCTATTCGCGGCGTCAGGCTCGCCGGCTCCGCACATCGTCTTTGCGCCCGACGGAAGCGCGGTTTACGTGGTCGTGCTAGGCCCCAGCGGGCCTTTGATTCAAGTGATCAACCCCGATACCAGCCAGCCGGTGAACTCCGTGCAAATCGGCACTGCGACGTCTTATCTGTCCGATTTGGCCCTCTCGCTCGATGGGTCGACGCTCTTTGCTCTCGATCAGTCCACCGGCATCACCTATCCCGTGGACACCAACACGCTTACCGTCGGAACGCCCATCCCGCGGGCAAATCTGCCGGGATCGGCCGCTCCGATTGTTTTTTCCGGGTTGGTTGTGCAGCCCTGAGAGGATTGCTATGACGCGCAAACCAGCACTCATCCTTTTCTGCATCTCGGGCGCGCTGGCCCAAACCTATGTCCCCCCGCCGTATATCAACGGTCACAGCATCCGCAACGGAGCCAGCTACCTGCCTCCCTCGCTCGCATCCGGAGCCATTGCCCAAGGCTCCATCTTTGCGCTCTTTGGCTCGGCCCTCGGTCCCACCACCGGTGTACAGGCTCTGACATATCCGCTGCAAACGGTCTTGGGCGGAGTATCGGTCTCAATCCTTCAGGGCCAGACCACCGTTGCCGCGCTGCCGATTTATGTTTCCTCCTCGCAGATCAACATCATTATGCCGTCGAATGCGCCGCTCGGACGGGTCGCGGTGCAGGTGAGTTACAACGGACAGACCAGCAATCCTTCTCCGGTCACGGTGGCTGCTTCCAGTTTCGGGATCTTCGCCGTGAACAGCGCAGGTGTGGGGCCGGGAATCCTTACGGACTTCATCACCGCGACTAGTCAGCCGATTAACTCGCTCACCGCCGGCGCCGCGCCGGGACAAGCGGTGATCCTCTGGGGCACTGGGTTAGGAGCCGTTCCCTCGGACATCGTGCCCCCCACTGCCGGGAATCTCGCCGTTCAAACCGAGGTCTTTGTCGGCGGCGTGAGTGCGCCGGTGGCATATTCCGGCCGCGCACCCTGTTGTTCCGGCCTGGATCAGATCGTCGTCACTCTTCCAGCCAATGTGCCCACCGGCTGCTACGTGCCCGTGGTGGTGCGGACCGCCGGAACCACCGTGAGCAATGCGGTCACCATGGCCATCTCGGCGCAGCCCAATGTCGCCTGCTCGGACGCATTCAACGCCATGGAGCGGCCCTTCATCGCCGGTCAAGCGGTGGGCATCGTCGCCCTGGAAAGACTCCAACAGACGGTGAATGTCATTGTTCCCACCCCGATTGGAATCACTACGGATTACGTCACCGCGGCCATGTTCCAAAGCGGCCCGAATCCATACTTCTTCCAGGCGATGTTCTCACTGCCGCCACAGGGGACTTGTACCACCTATGGGAGCGATACTAATTTGCTGTTCACCCCCATTTTCCCGGCTGAGATCGCGGGTACTCAATTTATCGGCGCCCAGATGTTGGATGCCGGAGCTTCCCTCTCAATCTCCAACGGCTCCAGCGTGGCCGTCCCGGCGATCGTCCCAATCGAAAGCTACCAGTTGCTTCTCGGCGGCAGCAATCCAGCATATTTTGCCGCCCCTTTGTTCTTCAGTCCGCCGGGTAGCGTGCTGGTGTCCGCATCCGGCGGAGCCAACGTGGGTGCTTTTTCGGTCAACGTGCCCACCGTTGCCCCGCTTCAGTGGACCAACCAGAGTTCCTTCGAGACCGTGGGCCGGTCTCAACCGCTTACGGTGACCTGGAGCGCGGCCAGTTCGTCCGGAGCAACGGTGGTGATCGCGGGGGGCAACTTCGACACGCCGAATAGCGCTTCGGCGGTCTTCTTCTGCACCGCGGCTGCCTCCGCGGGAACCTTTACCGTGCCCACCTGGGCGCTGGCGAATGTTCCGCCCACCGCCGGCAACGCTACCCAAGCCAACGGCGCCGTCGTGTTGGGCCTCGCACCGCTCCCTTCGCAGACTACTTTTTCCGCGGCCGGCCTGAATGCGGGATTCGCGTTTTATGTGTCGTGGATTTGGCAGTCGGTAATCTGGCAATAAAAGAAGAACAGGAAGCCGAGGGCTGCGGCGCCGCGCCTATAGACGCTCACAAAGGTTCTGTTCCGGTTCAGCTGGAAATGGAGAAAGCGTTCCCCCATTAAGATAATGGAGCGAACGCATGAAGAAGCAACGGAAGCACTATACGCCGGAAGAGAAAGTCGCCATTTTGAGGCGGCATCTGTTGGAGCAGGTTCCGATCTCAGAATTATGTGAGAATCCCAGCAATCCAGTCGCACGCCCGAGGTGGCGGCTTCACAGCTCCGATCCCACCGCAGCCACCTGCTGGCAAGCATTGGTAGACGTTAGGCGATCGCTCATGACCTATGTGTCGACACGCTTGCTTTGGGCGATCGTTTGAGCTGGAGGCCATCGAGAGATGGCTGGATTTGGTTGCCTGATCCTCTTCCCGTTGCTGCTTTCGCCCCTCGTTCTGCACGCGGCAGATAGCGGTGCGTTTGCCAGTGGAGAGATTGCAACTCACAGAGGGTTGCACAAACCGGAAGGAATAAGATCCGTTTCCCGCTGTCGTCTATAACCGTGGGTGCGCCAGTGGCACGCTGGGCAAAGAGGCATTCTATACACTCGGTCCGGCGTTCGTCAGCCGTGGACGGGTATTCTTTGGACCCTACCGCCGAGGTCAAGGTTTGAGCGCCTCGGCGGGTCAGTACATTGGCGATTACTCCGCCAACCGTGTTCGTGCAGTTTCTTTACTACTTGATCTCCTTGATTACCATTAGGTCCCCGTTGGGCATCGCCACGACACGGACCTTGACGGGCTTATGTCCCTTAATGTCGTCGCTCCAATCCTTGTTGGATTTCATCATCTCGACGACCCTGGTGTTGCTCGCATCGTCGAAGCGGACCATCTTACCTTCGGGAGTCAGCAGGCCGAACGAAGTCGTTGTGGTGGTTGCCGGGCACTCCGTTACGACCTTCGTCGTTACGGTGGTCTTACTGGAGGTCGCGTCGGCAGTCGTTTCTTTCTGCTGGGTGTGAGTGGTATAACAGCCTTGGTCGACCAGTGTGCCGTCCAAGTTCACCGTGGTGGTGGTCGTCGTGGTTTTAGTCTCGGCCTGGTCCGTTTGCGCACTCAGACAGCCGACAAAGATCGATAGGACAGCTATGGTAGCTAATTTCATTTTTCCTCCCAATGTGGGTTTAGTTGAATTGAATCTCTCCCTATAGAGCATTCAGCGGCCCACTGTCCTCGATGAGTAGGCGCGGGGGCATTTGGGCGGGGCGCCGTGCGGGTCGATGGCAAATCACGCACTTCCACGTGCAGCTTCTGCATTCTCTGAGGGTATGGTCTTATGATTTCGTGAAACGGACATCCCCAATCGTGCGGATGGCGCCAGATGGTTTGACGCGAAAAACCGCCGGAACCCGCATATGGGGATGAACGCTTCTCGCTACGGCCTCGACTAAGCTCGCCGTGGCCAAAGCAACACAAGAACCGAACTTACCGCTCTTCGTGCAGAGCGACACGCAGGACTTCCGATCCCGCTGGGAGAGGATTCAGAGCGGTTTCGTGGACGAGCCCCGAACTGCCGTGGTAAAGGCGGACGAACTAGTGGCCAATGCGATCAAACGGCTCGCGGAGGTTTTTGCCACCGAGCGTCACAATATGGAGACGGAATGGGACAAAACCGACAACGTTTCGACGGAAGACCTCCGTATCGCCCTCCGCCGGTATCGGTCCTTCTTCGACCGGCTCTTGTCTGTCTGAAGGCATGAATATGATTCAACCGGCAAAGATATATCGCATCTTACTTGCGCTCGGGCTCTATTCCGCATGCGCAACTGGCGCTCACGGCGCGTCCTTTTCTGGACAGACGGGAGCCACCATGTCGTTTCTTTCTTGGATAGTTCTCGGCCTGATTGCAGGGTTCATCGGCAGCAAGGTTGTAAATAGGCGGGGTGAGGGCATCCTGCTCGATATCCTGTTAGGTATTGTCGGCGCTTTCGCCGGCGGCTGGCTATTCCACATCTTTGGAGCCCGTGGTGTAAACGGACTCAACATTTATAGTCTCTTCGTGGCGGTTATCGGCTCAGTGGTCTTACTGGTTCTCTATCACGCCGTCTTTCGTAGAAGATCTTGGTATGGCGCATAAGCAATTCAAAGGGCTCGGGATTTGAAAGGGCCGCCCGACAACCACGTCCGTTGCTGGCTGCGCTCGTCTGGTCAGTGCGCTCAGCGGACGTAGGTGGCTTCCGTCATTGCGCGCTACGATGCGGCTCTGCCTGGACGTGACAGCGCGGTGCATCGGCGTTGGGACGGGGCTGGCGCACAGGGAACTGAACGCCGAAAGAGTTGACTCTTGCATTGTAGGTGACTGTAAACAAAGCTTCGGCGGTAGCCCGGAGGCCGCGAAGACCGAGTTCTGTAAGCAGCGCCCGCTGGTAGACCTTCTCGAGGAATCCGGCGCCCAGGGTGTTGGTAGCCTCAAAAGACGGCGCCCAGCACGCGCCCGGTCAGCGAATCCAACTGAACTTTATCGGCGTTGATTGGCGTTTATCGGCGGCTAGAATCGATGTCGCGTCCTAGCGCGAAAGCTCTCCAGAAGATTCCTTAGCCGCCGATGAACACCGATGAACGCCGATTTTGGCCGGTTATGCCGGATTCGACT